>VOFC01007225.1_pt1 | contig 106925 bp, 220 predicted proteins | sample 5384161 | NCBI WGS metagenome assembly VOFC01 (sample SAMN12384722, study PRJNA508395) | human gut metagenome | isolation source: healthy gut B | host: Homo sapiens
CACGGAATTATAATATCATTATTATTAGAAAATAAACTAAGGAATTTATTATTTCCTCCTGGCACTATTATAGAAGTTATCCTTCCAGTTTGAAAATCTGCACATACATCTTGAACATACCCTAACCTTTTTCCATTATTAATATCTATAACTTCTTTATGTTTAAAATCCAATCCTTTATCATTCATTGTTAGTCTCCTTTTATGTACTGAAAATTTCTAATTAATAAAAAGTTCTAAAATTTATTTATTCTATTATATTTTCAAATCCAAAATTATTCTTGAGTTATTAGTTTATTTATAATATCTTTTCATTTGATCTAATGCATTTTTTTTTTTCTAATCGAGAAACTTGTGCTTTGAAATTCCAATTTCATCTGCAATTTCCATTTGAGTTTTTCCGTCAAAATATCTTCTAATTATTATATTTTTTTCCTTATCATTTAATCTTTTTAATGCTTCATTTATTGTCATAGTTTCTGCCCAATTTTCATCATTGTTTTTGTATCTTTTACTTGATCCATTACAAATATATTTTCAGTCCCATCATTATATACTGGTTCTTGTAGCGATACAGGATCTTGTATTGCATCCAAACTTGCTGCTATTTCTTCTTTTTCCACGCCTAATTCCTTTGCTATTTCTTCTATCGATGGTTCTCTTCCTTTCTCTTTATTAAATTTTTCTCTATATTGAATCGCTTTATATGCTAAATCTCTTATTGATCTGCTTACTCTTATACTATTATTATCTCTTAAATACCTCCTAACTTCTCCGAATTATCATCGGTACTGTGTTAAATCAAAATTATCTATCGCTTTTATCAATCCAATACATCCTATTTGAAATAAATCATCTGCATTTTCTCCTCTACCATAAAATCTCTGAATCACACTTAATACTAATCTTAAATTTCCATTTATAAATTCTTTTCTTGCTTCTTCATCTCCTTGTTTTATTTTTATAAATAGTTCTTCTTTTTCTTTATTTGTTAATATAGGTAATTGTGATGTATTCACTGACGATATTTCTACTTTATTAATCAAATAAAAACCTCCCTTTAAAAATAATGTTTTTAACATTATTTCCAAAGAGAAGTTTTTTATTCAATTTCTATTTTAGCATCTTGTGGACAAATATTAATAAATGTATTTCCATCACTTACTTCTATTGCATTTCCTTTAAGATCTTTGTATTGAGTTTGAGCTGTTCTTGATTCTTTTTCGCATTTTATTGGAATTGCATATCCATTAGTTATATAATATCCATCAAATGTTCCTATATTTTTTAATCCTTGTCTACCTTTTTTCTTCACTATCAGCTAGTGTATAATTATCACACATAGTTATAATTATATTTTTTGTTTGTATATTTTCACCAGTAATATAGTCGGTTTGTACTTTTCCTCTTGCATATCTTACATATGTTTTACTATTTTCATCATAGTCATATTCAACTGTTTGCAAAGTAGAATGTGGTATTACTATTTTTGTAGCATTAATTGCTTTGCTTTCAGCTGAAGTATTTTCTGTCTGTTCTTCTGCTATACCATATTTTTTCTTTTAAGTCAACATCACTAGCTATATAATTTAATACACTTTTTCTTATCAGATATAGTTGCATATCCTTTTCTTTCTGCGATTTTCAAAATACTAGTTGTACTTGTAAACATATTATGAGGAGATTTTTTGTCTTTTACTCTCCAAAAATTATTAGAACTTTCTTGAATTCCATTAATATTATTTACATTAAGTGCTGAAATATCGTTTTGAGCTTGTGGGCTCCAACCATGATGTACATATATAGCATCATTTTCTAAAGCGTAATCTAAAAAATAATGTCTTGAGCTTCTTATTGGTCCAATTTTTTCTAAATCTTGTCCTTTGAAAACAGCCATCAATCTTGTTTCTCCACCTTCGACTATTATTTCATACACTAAATATGCTTTATTTAGATTGGCCTGTGGCCATGCTCCAGAATGATTATCAATCATTACAGCTATTGGTCTATCATTTCCATTAAATATTTGTGGCTTTTTTTTTCTTCAACAACCAATTCTTTATCATCTTTATCTTCGTTTATATCAACATTATCATCTGCAACTACATTTTCAGATTCTTTTTTTCATTAATTATTTTATAAATTAACATTCCTCCAGCCACTATTACAAGAATAGAAAGAATTACTATAAGTAAAGTCGTCCCTTTATTATTCATTCATATCCTCCCTTGTTATTCCAAGTTTATTTAGAACCTTTTCTTCTTTAGGTCTCATAATAGCTTTGTCTTCTTCTTTTATATGGTCATATCCCATCAAATGATAAAAACCATGTACTATCATATATGCAAATTCTCTTTCAAAACTATGTCCATATTCCTCAGCTTGTTTTCTTTTACTCTATCAATTGAAATTATAATATCACCAAGAACATCCTCATATTCAAAATCTTGAGAATTTATTTTATTTTCTAATTCTTCTTTTTTCAAACATAGGAAATGATAATACATCTGTTTCTCTATCGACATCTCTATATTGCTTATTTATTTTATGAATATTGTCCGGAGTTGTTAATGTGATACTTACATATAATTTTGATTGTTCTAATTTTTTTTCTTCTTTAAAACATTGTTCTACTACTTTTTTTATTATTTCTTCATATGTATTATTTTCTTCTAAATCCAGATATTCTAATTGATACATTTTTTTCCTCTTTTTTCTTTTATGCTATTTTTTGTTCTTTTATTCTTTTTCCAAAATATTTTACATTTTTTTAGCTTTTCTTATTTCTTTCATAACTCCATAATCTACTAATTTTCTTTTGTAATATTTTATAAGTCTACTATAATCTGTCTTATCATTTCTAATTTTCTTTAAGTCTGTTTTTATAAATAATATTTCTTTTTCTTTTACATATTTTATAAAATCTACTTCTTTTAATTTTTCAATTTGCTTATATTGTTCATAGAATTTTTAAATTCTTCTCTTTCTTTTTGCTATTATCCCAATATACTTTTGTTGATAATAGTCTTATATTATAATCTTCAATTAAGTTTAATACCATTGTATATGCTTTTTTCTCTTTTGGCAGCAATTTTTGTATCTTGAACTAAACATCTTGCATCTTTTAATAATTTCATATAACATTGCTCTGCAGCTACTACTAGCGGCAAACTATGTGTGAATAAGTTTCTGCTTATTCCTAGTAATATCATATTTTTTTTTCTATATTATCTCTTGTATCTAATTTTCCAACTGAAAATTTTTCGTATTTTTCATAATCTTTAGATACTGATTCAAGTTTTGATTTGAAATTTTTAATGGTAATATATTTTTCATATAGTCTTCTAGTGTATTAAATATTTTTTTACATATATCCAATCTTTACTTGAATCATATATATTTTAGAGTCTGCTAATTTTATTGAATAATTTTTTAATATTCCTTTATATAAACTGTCTTGTTTTGAAACATAAAATCTATTATATTTTTCTATTACTTTTTCCTTAGCTGTATTTTTTACACTTTCATTGTCTAATTCTAATAAATATTTTTGTTTTCTATATTTATATTCATTATATTCTCTATCTTTTAATTGTACTATTCCATAATATTGAGATAATGCTGTGCTTTCAAATTGTGTTGCTGTTTCATTTTTCACTTTTTTTATATATTGTGTCTAATACATATTTATCAAGTGCTTCTAAATATGCAGTATATGCATCATCATATTTTTTTCTAATTCTTCTTTTTTTCTCTACTGGTGCATTTTCAGCATTTAATGTTTCATATGTTTTTATTAATACATTTCTTTTCATTGAAATTTTTAAACTATTAAATCCTATTTGTGTTGGTATTAAAAATTTTGTCAATGTGTTTGTTAATTTATTAAAAAATGTTTTGTCTGTTGCTACTACTCTTAAACTTCTTTCTTCCATAGTTTATCATACCTTTCTTTTCAGAATATTGTAATTCTAAGTTTTGGTAAACAGGTATTTCCATTTTAATGTCTTCTGTACGATTAGTTTTATTCTATCTTTTCCTGTATTCCTATATTTTCAATTATTTCATATGTTACATTTACCTCTATATAATTATCGATTTCTATTACATCTACTTTTTTATCTATTATATTTTTTTTGTTTGTTCCTATTTCATCCTCTATTATCTTCTCTAACTTTGTTGTTCCTATTTGTATTTGCGTCTTCTTTTGTGTAACTTTTTTTATTTTTTCTTGTTCTTGATTTGTAATTTTTGTTATTGAAATAGGTAAATATAAGTTTGAAAATATTTTAAATTCTTTTTTTCTGTTTCTATTGTATCATAAATTTCAAATTTGGAAAGTGTTTTATAAAAATTTATTTGAAAATTACTTATTTTTAATTTATATTTCGTTTCTTTTTTTTCCCTGTTGCGACTTTTTTTCTATTGTTTTTAGAGGTATTTTTTCTGTTTTACTATATTTAACTATAGCTTCTACTTCACCCAAACTATGTACATTTCTTATTCCTGTATATTTTCCTTCCATTTGTCCTGCAATTAATATTTGATTTTCTTCTACTTCATCTCCAATATTTACCATTGCCGTTCCATTTTGAGCTATTATTTTTGTAATGACTCCAGATTTTTTTGCTATTATATTTGAATATTCTTTTTCATCAACTATTTTTGGTGCTTCTTTAGCTTTTTTACTACCCTCACTATTGCATTTGTTCCTTTTAGTTCAATCCCTATCCATGAGATGTCATTTCTTTTTAATCGTATTTATTTGCTATTTCTTGAACATTAATTTTTTCTTTTTTCATTCCCACATTTAATCCGCTTCTTTTACATCTTCTTCAATTCAATCATTTCCATATTTGAATCTATTTGTATATTTATATTCCAAACATATTTTGTGCTTATTCCTATCAAAATTGTAACAACTAATAATGTAATAACAAATATTTTTTCTTTTTTTATATTTATTTAGTAAAAAAGGTATTCCTCTTTTTTGAGTTATCTTGACTTTGCATTTTAATTTTTTCGCAATTTTTACTGCTTCAAAAAAGTCTTTTATTCCTATATTAAGATATAATCTTACTCCTTTTTCTCTCTTTTCAAATTCCATATAAGTATTTTCTTGTTGTACAAATATTTATAAATCTCTCTATATAATATCCTTCTACTGTTATTCTTACATAACCTAATATGTATTTTAGCAATATCTTAATAAACATATTCTATTCCTCAGTCCTTTCTATATCTATACTCTCAATTTTTCCAGTAATTTTAATATCGTCATTTGTCATTTTTTCTAAGTTTAAATTGAATCCATTTATATTTACAATTCCTATATATGTACTTATACTAGCAAAAAATTCTTCATATTCTAAAATTCCTTTATAGTTTTCTAATATTAATTCATTAAATCCTGTAATTGTAATTTTAGGAATATTTGAACATACTTCTTCTGGCATTTCTAAAATTTTACCAATTTTTCCTTTTTTTCATGAACTTTTTCCTCTCATATTCAATTACTCTTTTTTATTTTTTGGGTATTTTCATATATTAAATCATTCCATATTCAATTTTTAAATTCATCTAAACTTTTAAATTCATATCCTTGATTTTTTGCTTCTTTTATTATTTTATCTAATACTTCAGAATTAGTTTTTGAATTTGAATGTAATAACATTATTTCTCCAGAGTGGAAATTCTTTGTAATTATTTTTATTGCTTCTTCCTGAGATGGTTGCTTTTTTTTCATCCCAATCACAATAAGCAAAACTCCACATTACTGTTTTATATCCTAATGAACTTGTTTTTTGTAATGTTCTTTCATTAAATTCTCCTTTAGGGGGTCTTAAATATTTCATTTCATAACCAAATTTTTCATACATTGATTGATGTAATTGCATAATTTCTTTTTTCTATTGTTTCATTATTTATTGATGGCATACTTTTGTGATTTACTGTATGATTCCCTATTATGTGTCCATCATTTACCATTTTTTCAACTTCTTCTGTTGCAGAATTCAAATAATGTGCTGTTATAAAAAAATGTAGCTTTTACATTATTTTCTTTTAATGTTGTTAAAATTTTATCCATATAACCTGCTTCATAACCTGAATCAAATGTTAAATATATAATCTTTTTTCACCGTCTCTTCCCATACAAATTCCATTATTTTCTTCTAATATCTGTTTATTTTTACTCCCAACATCTGGTTGTAAATGATTGTTTTCTCTTTTTATTCCCCATCCAATAGTTTTCTCATAATTAGCACTTGTTAACATTGGAATTTCTTTATTATAAGATATTATACTTATAACAAATATAATACAAAGTGCAATTATAGTTAATTCTATTTTTTCATAAATCTTCGTTTTACTCATCTTTCCTATTTCTCCTGTTCAAATTTTATCTCTTACATTTTATGATTTATAATAAAATTTATTACTTTTTACATTTTTTGTATTTTATTTTTGCAAAAATTAGTATAAAAAAATTCTTTGTTCTGTTGAAATATATATGTTTCTTGACTTTTCAATATGTGCAAATATAGTATTGACAATTAAAAAAAATTTATTTTATATTTTTATTTATGATTTGTCGAAATATTGAAAATTCCATCGAATGTATATAGGAGGATAAATGCTAAATTTTGTTATTTGTGACGACGATATTCGAATGATTGAAAAATTATCTTCTGTAATAGAAAAAGTGCTTCTTAATCATGACTATGATGCAAAAATTGTATTCAAGACAACTAACTATGATAAACTTCTTGAATATATATCATCGAATAATGTTAATGTTGTATTTTTAGACATTGAATTTTCAGGTTGTAAAGAAAATGGTCTTGATATTGCAAAAAGAAAATACGAAAAATAAATAAAAATTGTTATCTTATCTTTGTAACTAGTCATTTTGAATATATTGTTAATGCATATAAATTCAAAACATTTGATTACATATTTAAATCAAGTATTGATATTGAAAATATTAGTTCTACTTTAAAAAGATTGTTTGATGATATTTATGATTCTGACGCAAAATTTTTAAAAATTAATAACAAAAATACTTTTATTGATTTGAAAGATATTCTTTTTATCGAAAAAGCTGGTGTAAAAATTATTTATCATACTTATCAAACTGATTATGTCTCTTATAATTCATTTAATAAATTAACATTACCCAAAAAACTTTATAAGATGCCATAAGTCATTTATTGTAAATATTGATAATATTTCAAATATTTCATATGCTGATAATATAATTTATTTAAAAAATGGTTCAACATGCTATATTGGTCCAAAATATAAAAATTCATTATTGGAGGTGATTCGCTATGACTCAGTTTCTTAATTGGATTTCGAATATTTTGTTTTCACAAAATGAGAATATTATTCATTTTATTTTAATACCTGCATGTTTTATCGAATCAGCATTTTTATATACTATTTTAATGAGCTTATTAAATATGAATTTAACTCATAAAAAGAATTTATTATATACATTTTTTTCTTTTCAATTATTGAGTAATATTGTATATATTAATTCCTGCACCATTTAATACAATCTTATATTATATATTTGTTTGCTTCTTATTAAAATTATTATTAAATGTAAAATTAATGAAAAGTTTTCTAACTATTATAATTTCTTTATTTATAATAGCTTCAATAAATTTACTTATCCAAAAAGCCTTATATGGCGATACTAAACATAGACAATGATACTTACATGAATACACCAATTTACAGAATATTATATCTTGCTATTTTTACTTTTTATTATTTGGAACAAATAAAATTATCAAAAAAGTAAAAAAAGACTGATTTTTCAATTGAACCATTAGATGTATTAGATAAACAAACTTTTGTTACTATTTATCACTATATTGGATTTGCATTTTTATGCTTAATTATTGAGTTACTATTGACCGCTTTTTATATTGATAAAATACCTGTAGCTGTTACTATATTTAATTTTTGTTTGATTTTTTCTATCTTTTTATTAAGTTTATTTATTCTTTCTCGTGTAATAACTCTTGAAACAACTAAAAAGAGTCTTCAAAGTGCTGAAGAATATAATAAATCTCTAACTATTTTATATGATGAAGTAAAAAGGATTTAATCATGATTTCAAAAACATTGTTTCTGCAATAGATGGTTACATTTGTACAAATAATATTGATGGATTAAAAAAAATATATTGATGAAGTTAAAGAAGATTGTAAACTTACTAATAATTTATCTATTTTAAATCCAAGAATAATAAATGAACCAGGAATTTACAGTCTTTTAAATAATAAATACTTTAAAGCAACAAATGCAGGAATAAAATTTGATTTAGAATTTTTTCTTGATCTAACTTCTTTAAAAGTAAATAATTATAAATTTTCAAGAGTTATTGGCATTTTATTAGATAATGCAATAGAAGAAGCAGAAAAAATGTGACGAGAAAATTATTAGGGTATCTGTTAGGAGAGAAGAAAAAAATCACAGAGCTATTATAAAAATAGAAAATACTTACACTAATAAAGATGTAAACATTGATGATATATTTAAAAAGGGATTCTCAGGAAAAGAAAATCACTCTGGCATTGGACTATGGGAAGTTAGAAAATATGTAAAAAACAGAAAAAATTCTGATTTATTTACATCAAAAATGATAAGTTCTTTTCTCAAGAACTTACAATATATGATACTAAATAAAAAGTGAGTTATAATTAACCCACTTTTTATTTTTTGAATTGAATTTATAATGTTTAAGAAATAACATCTTTTTTTATTAGTCCTTTTTTTTTTATTAATGATGCTGGTATTTTTGGTTGATGTCCCCACCATAATATAGCACAAGCTGTATTTGTTGATTTTGCATATTTCTCAGCTAATTTTGCTAAAAATTTTATCATGGAAAATTCCCCCTTTTTAGTGATTTTTTATAATATAAAAATGTTGCTAGCCTAACACTTTTACATCATACCATTTAACTTTCTGCATATATTTCATGCCCATACTTATTGTGCGTAACTCTATATGCAATTCTTGTAATTGTCAATGTTTGTATAAAATCTCCAAATATTATAATTCCTGATATTGTTGTATTTTTAATAAATATAGCAATTAAAATTTCACTAGTTATTATAATATATGAAAGAATTTGTTTTTGCTTCCTTTTTTCTTTTTTTCTTAAAATAGGTAAATTTTCAGTATCTGCTGGTGCATATAGTTTTATCATTATCATGCAAAATATCCATATAGCTATAGCTAACATAATTTTTACATTTCCTGTTAAAACAATATATTTTCCTAATAATGAAGAACCACTATATAATAATAATGTATATATAATACAACCTATATGTGTTTTCATATGTACCCCTCCAGATACACATCTATATGGTGCGATTATTAAAATTGATATTACTGTAAGTTTAAAAATTCCAAGAATATATGCAATTATTAAAATTATTATACCTTTTGGAAGCTCACCTATTATATTTTGTAATCCATACATTATTACTTCTGCTCTCTCGTCATCTACTTCAGGCATTTCTTTTCTAATCTTTTTAGTTAAATATGCACAAAATTTATCTATCATACTCTTCTCCTTTTTATGTTTGCTCTTTTCTTTTGTACATATACAATTTACCATAATTTATTTGATTTGTTTTTTTTTTTTACGAAAAGTGTATTCTAATAAATAAAATCTTATTTCTTTATTTTTGTATATCTTTTTGTATCTGTAAATATAATTTAGCATTTACTTTTTTTACTAAAATAAAAAAACTCTTAATTAGTTAACAATTATGATTTTAAAACAAAGCGACGTAGTCGCCCTTTGTTCTCGCCCGATTTGAGTTTTCGACTAAAATGAGAAAATCTCAAAGGGCTAGCGATTGTAAGCTTTTTATATACTAGGAAGTTCAAAGAACTTTCCTAGTATAAAAAAAGTTCAGGTTAATCTGAACTTTTTTTTTTTTTGCTTCTATCCAATCATTTATAATAATCTTAAATACTGCTGCTACAGGAACTGCTAAAAACATTCCTAAGACTCCAAAATAAGCTCCACCTACTGTTACTGCTATAATTACTAATAATGGACTTATTTCTAATGAATCACCAATTATTTTTGGATTGATAATATTTGAATCAATTTGTTGTAATATTATAACAATTAATGCCATCCAAAATGCCTTTGATAATCCTCCTGTAATTACTGTTATTAATATGCTTAATCCAACAGCAACTATTGCTCCAAAATATGGAATTATATTAAATAATCCTATTATAAATCCTAATAATATAGAATATTTAACTCAATTATACTCATTGCCACTGTAACTAAAATTCCAACTACAACTGCATCTATTAATTGTCCACTTATAAATTTAAAAATATATAATTTGAATTATGTACATATTCACTTATTTTTTTTACAAGTTTTTTCTCCAAATATTGCCATTGCTAAATTTTTAAAAAATTCAACAATTTGAGTCCTTTGTAATAATATATAAACAGATACTATTATCGTTACAAATACATCAAAGATTCCACTAGCAACACCTAAAGCACCTTTTACATATTCTGTAATTTTTTCAGGATTAATATATTTTTTTAAATCTATATTTTTAATATTATCTCCTATTTCTTTTTTTATTGTTTCTATTACCTTTTCACTTTTAAAAAATGAATCTTCTGGTAATTCATTCAATTTACTTATTGTTGTATTCCAATAATTTTGAAAATTATTTACTAGTTCAACAATACTCTTTACTACAGGTAATATAACATTTACAAGTAATATTATTAATAATATTGTAAATGTAAATGTTATAAAAACACTTAATCCTCTTGCTCTTTTCTTAAAAAACTTTTTTTTCGATTTTAATAATTTTTTTTCAATTCTTGATGCTGGTATATATAACAAATATGCCATCAATGTTCCTGCTAAGAATGGTGATATTATTCCTACAAATTTTCCTATTGCATTTCCTATTGCAGTAAAATTATCAAGAAACTTATAAACTAAAATTATTGCAACTGCTAATAAAAACCAGTACATCCATTTAGAAAAATTCTTTTTTACTTCATTCATATTTCTTCCTCCAACTATTTAATTTCTAATCCAACTGGACAATGATCACTTCCTAATATTTCTGTATATATTGTTGCATCTTTTATATTTTCTCTAAAATCATTTGATACAATAAAATAATCAATTCTCCACCCTATTTCATTTTTTTCTCTTGCATGTCCCATATATGACCACCAACTATATTCAATTTTTTCTGGATATAAATATCTATATGAATCTATAAAACCTGCATTTAGTAGTTCCGTCATTTTTTTTCTCTTTCTTCATTTGTAAATCCTGCATTTCCTTTATTAGTTTTTGGATTTTTTAAATCTATTTCTTCATGTGCTACATTTAAGTCTCCACACATAATTACTGGTTTTCTTTTTATTTAATTCTAATAAATATTTTCTAATTTCATCTTCCCATACCATTCTATAATCTAGTCTTTCTAGCTCTCTTTTTGGCATTAGGCGTATAATTAGTTACTAAATAAAAATTTTCGAATTCTAGTGTTATTATTCTTCCTTCTTTATCATGTTCTTCTATTCCAATTCCATATGTTACATTTACTGGTTGTTTTTTAGTAGATATTGCTGTTCCTGAATATCCTTTTCTTTCTGCACTATTCCAATAACTTGTATATCCTTCAAATTCTAGATTAATTTGTTCTGGCTGACATTTTGTTTCTGTAAACAAAATATATCTGCATTTACTTCTTTAAAAAAAATCCGAAAAGCCTTTATTTAAACATGCCCTTATTCCGTTAACATTCCATGATATTAATTTCATTTGACTCCTCCTACATACAGGATTATAACATATAATTTTACAAAAAGAAAGTTTTATTGTTAATAATAAGATTTTATTAATATCAACCTATGCCAATAAAAATTTTCATATTTTTTTATTAAAAGTATTGAAATTTTATAAAATGTATGTTATTATATATAAGCATTTGGAAATCGAGGCGTAGCGCAGTTGGTAGCGCGCGTGGTTTGGGACCATGAGGTCGCAGGTTCGATCCCTGTCGCCTCGACCATATTTAAACAGTAAATTCAATTTACTGTTTATTTTTTTGTCCAAAAGAGCTCCCCACTATATATAAATCATAGGGGGAGCTCTTTTCTAAAACAAAAATAGAGTAAAAAGGCTTATTGAAACCTTTTTACTCTGTTCATTTAAGAGGCTATTGCTAGTTGAGCCATTTTTATAGCATCTTGGATTGTTTTAGCACTTCCGACAAATCCACCATCATGACAAAAAATTGCAGTATTTACTCCAGTAATCTTTTGCAATTCTTTTCCTTTTAAACCACACCATTCTTCAGGAACTGGCTTCATAGGAATGCGTTTTTTCAAATCTGTCGTAACAGTCTGCCAATTGTATCCCCCTCTAAGAGAAGGATAAATCACAAACCAGATATCCATTGCTTTTGGATTAGTCGACAGGTACAAATACCTTTGCCATGGAACAAAACGTTGTAAAACCATAATGTGATCAGAAGATTGTTCAATTGCTTCTTTAACAAACTTCTTGGCTTTGCACGTTGAAACAGACTTCTTAACAATGTTCCAAAGAATTTCTCTTGCTATGTTACAAGCATTTAAAAAAGCTTCATCATAATCTGTTTCATCATCCCACGTAGGATTATAATTCGAAATCATTTGGCAAATTGACATTGCCGCAACTTCCTGGGAACTAGTGTTGTTAACGCCATTATCTGTTGCATCAATGCCTTGGATTAACATTTTATCAACAGAATTCCAAACCTCATACAGATTCGTATTAGGAAAATATTTCTTTATTGCTTCATATCCAAAATCTCTCCAAATAAGACCTGCTGCTGCATATGGTACTCCAACCTTACTTCCATTTTTTCTGACACCGTTTCCTCCTTTTTGATGATGATCCCATTTTCCACCGCCAATGTCGTAAACAATAACGTTAGAATTTAACTTTTCTGGTACTTCGAGAACCCGACATACAGTTACATCTCCAAAAACTTTTTCCAGAATAACTGTAGCCATCACATCATCAGCGTGGAATACACCTCCATGAGTGATAAGATTAGCCTTCTGAATACTATTTGTTGTTCTTATCATACTAACCTCCGTATACATGAACAAGTTTATATAGCAGATAATCACATTATACTACATTTTACATAATTTTGCAATCATTGATTTATATCTTTATAATAGCAAAATGAGAATTAGAAAATTTCTAATTCTCATTAATCATTATTTTAATTGTTTCATAACTTCTTCAGCAAAGTTTTCTTCTTTCTTTTCGATACCTTCACCTGTTTCAAATCTTGCAAATTCAAGAACTTTTGAATCTTTTAATATATCAGAAACTTTTTTGCTTGGATCTTTAACAAATTCTTGATCTACTAAACAAATTTCTTGATAGAATTTGTTAATTCTTCCTAAAACTATTTTTTCAGCAATTGCTTCTGGTTTTCCTTCATTCATTGTTTGAATTTTTAAAATTTCTTTTTCTTTTTCTACTCTTTCAGCAGGTACTTGATCTCTATCAATAAATTCAGGTCTTGCTGCAGCTATTTGCATACATACATCTTTTGCTAATTCTTTAGTTCCAGATGTCATATTTACTAATACTGCAATTTTTCCATCACCATGAATATATTTTTCAATTAATCCATCTGTTGTTTCAAATCTTGCAAATCTTCTTATTGAGATATTCTCTCCAATTGTTGCAATTTTTCCAATTAATGCTTCATTAACTGTTTTTCCTTCTTCAAACATTGCTGGTTCTGCTAATAATGCTTCTACTGATTCTGGATTATTTTTTACTATTTGTTTTGCAACATCCATTACAAATGTTCTGAATTCTTCATTTTTGGCAACAAAGTCTGTTTCAGAGTTAACTTCAACTATTGCTCCTACTTTTTCATCTTCTGAAATATATGCTTCTACCATACCTTCAGCAGCAACTCTTCCTGATTTTTTTGCAGCCTTTGTGATTCCTTTTTCACGTAAAAGTTCTGCAGCTTTTTCTAAATCTCCATCTGTTTCTGTTAAAACTTCTTTTGCAGTCCATCATTCCTGCTCCTGTTTTTTCTCTTAATTCTTTAACTAATGCAGCTGTAACCATTATTTATTCCTCCTTTTAAATTTTAATAATTGTTTATTCCAATTATTATATACATAATTATTAAAATAAGTAGAGCAGTAGAGCCCCACTCTTTTATTCTTAATTATTATTCAGCTTTTTCGTCAGCTTCACTTGCAACTTGTTCCATTGATGTAGCTTCTTCTTCAACATTTTGTTCTTCTGTTGTTTCAAAGCTTTCACCTTGTTTTCCTTCAATGATTGCATTTGCCATAACATCTGCTATTAAGCTTACAGATCTTATTGCATCATCATTTCCTGGAATTGGATAATCTAAATCTTCTGGATTGCAATTTGTATCTACTATTCCTACTGTTGGAATTCCTAATTTTTTAGCTTCTAATATTGCAATTCTTTCTTTTTTAGGATCTACTAAAAAGATAACTCCTGGTAATTCGTTCATTTCTTTTATTCCACCAAGATTTTTTTCTAGTTTTTCCATTTCTTTCTTTAATAGAATTACTTCTTTTTTAGGTAATACATCAAATGTACCATCTTCTTCCATTGTTTCTAAATCTTTTAATCTTTGAATTCTTTTTTGAATGTACCAAAGTTTGTTAACATTCCACCTAACCATCTTTGATTTACATAGTACATTCCACTCTTTATTGCTGCATCTTTCATGCAATCTTGAGCTTGTTTTTTGTTCCTACAAATAGGACTGTTTTTCCTTCTTCTACTTGTTCTTTGATGAATTCATATGCTTCATCAATTTTTTCTTTGAAGCTTTTTGTAAGTCGATGATATGAATACCATTTCTAGCTTGGAATATGTATTCTGCCATTCTAGGATCCCATCTTCTTGTTTGATGTCCAAAATGAACACCTGCTTCTAGTAATTGTTTCATTGCAACTACTGCCATTTCTAATTCCTCCCTTTTTGTTATAACTTCCATAAAGTATCTTCATCTATTCGGACCTATTTTCATAGGCACTTCCTACTAAACTACTCTTTATGTGTTTTTACGCTCATTATTATAACACATTTTTTGAAAAAATCAAGTGTTTTTTGTTTATTTTACACATTTTTCTAATAATTCAATTGGTAATTTCTTAGATGTATCTATTTTTGCATTTGTTCCTATTGGAATTACTATTTTTTCTCAATATGTCCAAAATTATCTGATTTTATTATTGGACCATCAAATTCGTTGCCTATAACATCTAGCAAAATTCGTTCTAATGTAATTTTGCTTTCATGTGTATAATTTCCTAACCATATTCCTCTTATTTTTTTAAATATATCATTTTGTTTCATATAATATAAGTAATTATTTGCAAGTGCTGGACATGTTTCAAGTCCCAATTCTTCTAGAAATAATATTTTATCAGTAAAATCTATATTATATTTTCCAGCTACCATTGCTCTTGTTAAACTTAAATTTCCTCCAATAAGTTGTCCTTCAACATTTCCTTTTTGAATTATTCTATAATCTGCTTCTTCCCCTAATTGCAAATCTCCATCTACAAATCTTTTCAAAACTTGTTTTAAACTATAATCTGTCTCATCTGTTGCTACTGTCTTAAAATTTGTACTACTATATGTAATTAATCCTGTTTTTTGAGTTATTATATTTGTTAATGATGTTATATCACTATATCCACAAATTATTTTTGGATTTTGCTTTATCATATCAAAATCAAGATATTCAAATGTAGAATTACTATTTTCTCCACCTTTTGCACACCATATCATTTTTATATTCGAATTTTTAAACATTTCATTTATATCTTTTTGCTTTTTTCTTTTGCACTAGCACTATAATTTTGCGAATTAGAAAATAAATTTTCAGAAAATTTTACTTTATATCCTAAATTTTCAATTATTTTTTTTCGCATTTTGAATTTCTTCAATATTATCTCCAATTATCGGACTTGCTGGAGCTACAACTCCTATTAAGTCACCTTTTTTAATTTCTCTGGAACTATCAATTTCATTCTCCTAATCTCTTTCTTCTTTTATCTTTACATTTTTATTTTGAATTTCTTCTACTATTTCATTTCTTAAGTCTATCATTTCAAAACTTTCTATTGCTTTTTCCACCTTCAAATACAACAACATTAGAATATGTTGTATTAAATATTGCATTATCTATGTTCTTGATTATTCTCTCTTTACTTATTCCTTGTTCTAATTGTTTCATAGCATATTTTATTAAAAAATTATATAAATTTTGTTTTACACTTAATTCTGTTTGAATACTTATTCCTTCTTGTAATGCTGTACATAACATATCACAGCTTGATATATTATCATAAATAGTATCAATTCCTATTTTCTTCGCTTTTTGAATAAATCTTGATGTTCCTTTGTTAACAAGATCTGTCGGACTATCATGTGTTACATTTAACATTACTTCTAATTGCTCACTTATTGCTTGATAACTTCCTTTTTCAATTCCTTTATCTCCTAATGCATTTTTCGAAATAATATCAGCTATTGCTTCTGCAAATCCAGTTCCATATACTTGCAAATTTCCAGTGTCTTTAAAATAAATTATAGCTTCTGTTCCCATATATATTTTTTTTTCCATCTTTTTGCATTATAATTCCAGTAATTGCATGTGCTAACTCATGTAATAATGTTTCTTCATTAACATTCTCTGGATTTATAAAAATTATACTATTTGCTTTATCAAATGCAGCTATAGAATTTGGGCCTTCTTGTTCACTAATTTCTTTACCTGTTTTTTCTACAACTTTTAATCCTCGTTTCAAATGTTCATCTAATACTGATAAGTTTAAATCAGGCATTGTTACTTTTAAATTCTCTAGTCCTTCTATAAAAACTGTTTTATATTTATCTGGAATACTACTATTTTTTTTGTATCTTTTTTTCTATTTCAGCATATGTTGGTTTATTTTTTCCTAATTGCTTACTAAATTCTTCTACTGAATCAAAATACAAATCACTTCCACAATTTCCTGTTAATAATTTATATTCATTCGGAGCTAATTTTTTTGTATAGTTACTACTTCATCAGTACTATTTTTCTGATTAATTTCTATATCTTTTTCATTAAGTTCAATTTGACTTTGTATTTGATCTACTGTAACTATTTCTTGACTTTTTCCTTCTGCTTTTACTGTTTGTCCACATCCCAAAATTGATATTGCTGTTACTAATGAAACAAGAATCTTTCCAAAAATAATTTTTTGGTTCAAATTTTAACTTTTTATGGTTAAATTTTGAATTATTTTCAGCTTGTTGAAAATCTTTATGATAACATTTATTTCTTATTTCATTTTTTTCAAAAATATTATATAATTCTGTAAATTCTTGCATTGTTGGATACATAAATTTTTCATCATCTAATATTTTCAAAAATATTTTTGATGTCTTGTATTTAATAAAATTAAATATTTGTTTTCTTTATATAATATTTGCATTACAACTTTAAATTCTTCCATTTTACAACATTTCCTTTTCTACTATTTTAATCCAATTATTGCAGTTGATAGTCCATATTTTTTTTTTTTTCTACTCTATATGAATGTATTAAATCTGATATTTTCTTTTTTAGTCCTGCTTTTTGCAAAATTTCTTCATTTATTTTTACTGTATCTATCAGCCATTTATTTTCTGATTTTCTTTCTATAATTTCATCTAATTTTAAATCTTTAAACTCATTTTCAAATAAAGTTTGTACATCTTTTTCAACTTCAAAATGACATTTTCTTATGCTTGGACATATACAACAAATAATATCTTTTGAATTGCTCCCATATTCTTTTCGCATTTTTTCTACTGTTTCTACAGAAATTCTTTGAAGTGTTCCTTTCCATCCTGAATGTACATTTTGCTATTGCTTTTTTTACTGGGTCAAAAAACATTAATAATATACAATCTGCATTCGTTGTTGCTAATAAAATATTAGATTTATTTGTTATTAAACCATCTGTTAAATCATATTCTTTTAAGTTAAAGTCTGGTTTGTTAATGTTTACATGTTCATCTACTTTTTTACATTCTTAGTATGTGCTTGATTTGGTTTTTACTGCATCTATATAGTTCATTTCAATAGCATTACATAAATCTGCATAGTCTTTATTGGATTCTTTAAATTCTTCTTTAGTTATTGGTTCTGCATTTTTTGCTCTTGCTGTCCTAAAGTTTTTTATCTATTCTAAACTATAGGCATGTACTAAAATATCACTATATTCTAATAATCTTCTAAATTGTAAATATTGTACTCCATCTTTAACAATATGAATTACATTTTCATTAGATAAGTCTTTCATTATTTTGACATCCTTTCCTGAAACTTAACTTTTTTTTGGCTTCTGTCATTTCTTTCTTACGCCTTATAAGCCAAGCCTTTTCTTATTCTAAGCTAATTAGACTTTTCTTGTTTTATTTTTTCTAATATCTCTTTTTTACTCTTCTCATCAATGAAATTATATTTATTTTGGCAAGCACCATTATTAAAATTACATATACTCCTATAATCACAATAACTACATGGTGTTTTTTTTATTTTTATAAAATGGTTTTAAATCTATTTTTCCGCTTAAAATTTCATTTGAAATTTGTTTTATTACTTTATACATATAGTCTTGTAAATCTTTAAATTCTTCTTTACTTACACAACTAGAATTTCCTTCACTTATATCTCCAGTTTTTTTTGGAAATATATGCTGGAACTAAATTTGAATATCCACTATCTAGATTTTTATCATGTAATTTTACAACTTTTATATCAGCTAATATTAAACCTTTCATTTTAAAGCCTTTTCTTATTTGTTCTTCTATTTTTCAATTCCGATATTTTTTTCTGCTTTTACCATTTGCTCTATTAAATTGAAATATAAAATTCCTGCTGGTAATAAATCTTCTTCTTTGCATGCTGCATCTAAATAAGTTAGTAACTGTATTTGAATGCCTGCATAAACTTCATTTAAGTCTATGTTTTTTATTGATGATTTATAGTCAATTATTCTTAAATATTTTCCATCTTCATTTTGTGCTGTATCTATTCTGTCTATTTTTCCTATTATTTCAACATTTTTTCCATTATCTAATGTTATTCTAATTGGCTTATATTTTCCTTTTTTCATCGAATTCTATTTCTGTTCCTAATACATTAAATTCACTTAATGTTAATGTTTCTACTATATATTTTAGTGCTTTTTTTTACTAATCTTTTTAATCTTACAACTAATGCTCTATATTTTGCTGTTGATGTAAATATATAATTTTTATTTTGTAAAAGTTTTTCATCAATTATTTTGTCTATTATTTCTGATATTTGTTCTTCTGTTAATTCTGATAATTGATATCCATTTTCTTTTACAATTGAAAAAAATTCATCAATTGTCTCATGCATAAATGTTCCTGTGTCAAAACTTTGTACTTTTAATTCTTCTTGTGGTTTTATTTTTTAGTCCATATTGTAAAAAATATGAGAATGGACATCTTCTATATTGTTCTAATTTTGATACACTAGTTTTTAATTTATTTCCATATAATTTTTGAATATTTTCTTTTTTTATTTTTTCTGGTAAATTTGAATAGTCTAATCCTTTTAAGCTTTGTTGTATTTTATTGTTCCAATTTTCATCTTTTTTATAATAATCATATACATAATACCACATTTTTTCAATTTCTGTGTCTTTTAATTTATTAATATTTTTTATTAATTGTTCAAATGTTGTATTTTGATTTAATATTTCAGATTTTTCTTCTATTACATCACTTTGTTCTTCTATATTTTTTATAGATTTTTTTGATTTTATTTATTAACATTGATGGTCTTAGTGCTTTTCCTTGCATATCTGATGATGGATATGATAAATACAATCTTTTTCTTCTGCTGTTGTAAATGCTTTATAAATATTGAAATTATCTTCATATAATTTGTCTATTGTTCCTTTAGCAAGTTCTATTCCATCTTGTTTTAAAATCTCTCTATCAGCATCATTCAAAAATCCTTCATCTTTTCTTACACTTGGAAATACTCCATCATTTAATCCTATTATAAATATTGCCTTTACCTTATGACTTCTTGATCTGTCTATATCTCCCATCATCACTTGGTCTTGTGTTCCTGGTATTTTTTGTTAAACTACTATTTTTAAATCCTACTTTTTAAAATTTGAGCATATTTGTTCTAATGTTATTTTGTCATCTTTAAAAACCAGTACAATCTCATCTAATATATCTATAATTGTTTGTATACTGCTTTGATATTCATTTGATAAATCTATTAGTCCTTGCTCTTCTAATTTTTCTTGTTTTTTTTTATTTTTTCTGCTATATTTTGCTCTATTAGAAAATTATATATTGTTCTTGATATTCCTTCTGCTGTTTTATTTTCGTCTAATTTATTTTTTTAAGCTTATTAATGGTTCTATTATCTGTTTTCTTATTTCTTCTAATCTTGCTATTTCTTCTTTATCTTTTTCTTCATAATTACCATATGTAAATTTCTTTTTTCCACTTGTTTTGCTTAATTCCCCATTTTAAACAATATTTTTCTAATCTAAATAAATCATCTTCATCTATTTCTGAAAATCCTATTTTTATATAATTTAGTACTGCTTCTTCTGTCCAATTTTTTGTAAATATTTCTAATATTGATAGTACATATTGTACTAAAATGTTTTGGCTTAAGTCTCTATTTTCATCTATAAATATTGGTATGTTATATTTGTCAAATATTGCTCTTGCTAAACTTGAATATGTATCTATATTTTTCGTAATTACTGCTATATCTCTATATCTGTAGTTTTCATCTCTTACTAATTTATATATTTTCTTGGCCACTTCTTCTATTTCTGAATATTGATTTTTTGCAAGAAATATTTTTATATTTTGTGGTATTTGTTCAAAATATTTTACTTTTTGGATTATATAAATTTTGTTCTAAATGTTTTAATTCTGGTGTTTTAAATCTATATGTTTGCTCTAATTCTACTTCTTCTATTTTAATATCATTTTCTGATGCTAATTGTAATAATTTATTTATTGTTATTTGATTTGAATAAAATATGTCTGTATCTGCATTTTTTATTTCATGTATTGTGTCTGTACATATTGTTATTGTTACTTGTTTTGCAATTTTTACAAGTTTTTGAATAATATCATATTCTTGACTTGTGAATCCTGCAAATTCATCTATATATATCAAATTATCTTTAAAATCAGGTACTTTATCCACATTTTGTGCTAATATTGTTAATAAATCTGTTTCATCTATATATTTTCCAGCAATTTGTTCTTGGAATTTTTCATATATCATATTTATATCGTTTAATTTGTTTTTTAAGTATATATCACTTTGTTTTTCTGTTTCTTGCTTTAATTGTTCTACACTTATTCCGTGTTTTTTGAATTCTGTTATTGCTGTTCCTGCCATGTCAACATTTTCGTCTGTTTTTCCAAGAAATTTTAGGTCTTTTTACAATTATTTAATATTGAGTATATTAACATTGCTTTTCCACATTTGCTTAAGTTTGTTTCTGTTCTTCCTCCTATTTCTTGTATTACTCTATATGCCATTCTACTAAATGTTACAACTTCTGCATTGAATACTGCTTCTGTTTCTATTGCTTCCATTAGCTTTTTTTTTTCTGCTGTGAATGAAAATTGCTCTGGTGTTATTATTAATATTTTGTTGTTTTGTTTTATTGTTTCTGATATTTCTTTATAACATTTTTCGCTTTTTCCTGTTCCAGCTCTTCCATATATTAATCTTAACCCAATTTCTTAATTTTCCTTCTTTTTATTTTTGTTCTTGTTTCTTGTGATTTATTTTTCATCTAGTTCTTGTCCTTCTTGTATTGCTCCTTTTATATCTCCTATTATTTTTTTTTTTCTTTTCTTCATATTCTTTTACCTTTTTTGATATCTTTTTTGGGCATTCAAATATACGATTAAATTTACCATCTATTACTATTGTTTCACCTATATTTTTTTTTTATAAATGCTTGTCTTTCTTTTATTTCTTCTAATGTTAAAAAGTAAAATCGATGCACTTGTTTTTGTTGTTTCTAACGCTCCTATACTTTGTAAATATGGTAATGTTCTTTGAAGATGTTTTAAATTTTTAGATACTATTAAAGTTGTTAAATATTCTTCTCCATAATTTTGTTTTATATATTCAATATTTTCTTTTAATTGTTTTGAATTTTTAGAAAATATACTTCCTGTTATTTCTATTCCGTTTTCTTTACATACTTCAACTATTTCTTTTTTATTTCGCCTGCTGTTCTCTTAAATACTGTTCCTGTTGCTTCTATTCCGTTTTTTTTGCACACTTCCACTATTTTTTTTATTTCGACTGCTGTTCTATTAAATACAGTTCCTGTTGCTTCTATTCCGTTTTTTTTGCACACTTCCACTATTTCTTTTATTTCGACTGCTGTTCTATTAAATACATTTCCTGTTACTTCTATTCCGTTTTCTTTACACACTTCCACTATTTCTTTTATTTCGGCTACTGTTCTCTTAAATACTGTTCCTGTTGCTTCTATTCCGTTTTTCTTTGCACACTTCCACTATTTCTTTTATTTCGGCTGCTGTTCTATTAAATACACTTCCTGTTGCTTCTATTCCGTTTTTCTTTACATACTTCCACTATTTCTTTTATTTCGACTGCTGTTCTTAAAAATACACTTCCTATTACTTCTATTCCGTTTTCTTTACATACTTCTACTATTTCTTTTATTTCGGCTGCTGTTCTCTTAAATACACTCCCTGTTACTTCTATTCCGTTTTCTTTGCATACTTCAACTATTTCTTTTTATTTCGGCTGCTGTTCTCTTAAATACCTGTTACTTCTATTCCGTTTTCTTTGCACACTTCCACTATTTCTTTTATTTCGTCTGCTGTTCTTAAAAATACACTTCCTGTTACTTCTATTCCGTTTTCTTTACATACTTCTACTATTTCTTTTATTTCGGCTGCTGTTCTATAAAATACACTTCCTGTTATTTCTATTCCATTTTCTTTACATACTTCCACTATTTCTTTTATTTCAGCTGCTGTTCTTAAAAAATACACTTCCTGTTACTTCTATTCCGTTTTCTTTACATACTTCCACTATTTCTTTTATTTCCTCTGCTGTTTTTTAAAAATACACTTCCTGTTACTTCTATTCCATTTTCTTTACATACTTCTACTATTTCTTTTTATTTCGGCTGCTGTTCTTAAAAATACACTTCCTGTTATTTCTATTCCGTTTTCTTTACATACTTCTACTATTTCTTTTATTTCGGCTGCTGTTCTCCTAAACACACTTCCTGTTACTTCTATTCCGTTTTCTTTACATATTTCAACTATTTCTTTTATTTCGGCTGCTGTTCTCCTAAATACATTTCCTGTTGCTTCCATTCCGTTTTCTTTGCACACTTCCACTATTTCTTTTTATTTCGGCTGCTGTTCTTAAAAATACATTTCCTGTTACTTCTATTTCATTATCCTTACATACCTGTTCAATTTTCTTTATTTCATCAACATCTTTTCTCGAATTTGCTGCACTTAATATATTTTCTTTTGTTAATTCTGAACATTTTTCTTCTGTCTCTTGTATTCTTTCTACTGGCACACTTAAAATTGAAGTTCTTTGTTCTATGTACTTTTTTTCCATATCTATTTTCATCTGATACATATTCATATGTTTTATTTAACTGCTCTGGATCTGTACTTAAAATATGTAAACATGTTTCTACATCTCTTGTATTTATTTTCTTTTCATTTAAAAAATTCAATTTTCTTTTATTGCTTCAATTTTTAAATATAATATACTTGGACATTTTTCTATATTATTTGGAGTTACTTTCAAAGTATCTCTTAAAAAGTCAATACATAACAAATGCTATTATAATCTGCTTTTTCCAATACATTTTCATTATTTTTTTTATTAATTTCTTACTATCTAATCCATATCTATTACATATTTCTTCAAATTGTTCTCTATTTACCATATTTATCCCCTTCTAAATAATGTTTTCTAAAACACTTGTATCATTTTCTATTATTTCAACATAATTTTCTCAAGTTGATTTTTAAGTCTTAATATCTTTTCTTCAAATTTTCTTGGAAAATTCATAAATAAATCTGGATACATTTCAAATATTCCTTCTGCATCTTCAAATTTTAAGTCATTTAAAAATTGTATGTTTTTTCGATAATATCTATATTTTCATTTATTATTTCTTCTATTTCATCTCCATATATTTCTTTCATTCTTTCAAAATCTATATTTAATCTCATTTTATTTATCCTCTCTTTCGTAATTAATTACTTATCTTTTTTAGTCTTTCTCTTTTCTTGTTATTTTCATCTAAGTAATATTGTAATATAACTTTTAATCTGTCATTTGAAAATTTCTCTAATAATTCTTGATTATTTTTTAATTGTTCCATAAATCGTTTCTTTTGATATTCATTATTAAATTCTATTTTTTCAATATCTATTTTTATATCATTTTTAAATTGATTATTAGAGTTAGATATAACCTCATTATTTTCTACTTTTTCTGTTTTATATTTTTTTTTCTAAAAATTTGATTTATCTTTAGAAAGATTTTATAAAAAATTCCATTTCTTTGTTTTGCTGGTAATTTACTATTCATTATTTTTTTCATATAATATACAAATATTATATGAACTCCTTTCTTTACTTTTTTGTGATTGTTCTTTACTATTTATTTGTTCATCTAGTTCTTGTCCTTCTTGTATTGCTACTTTTATTTCTCCTATTAACTTTTTCTTTTCTTCATATTCTTTTACCTTTTTTTTGATATCTTTTTTGGATCATTCAAATATAGGATTAAATTTATTTCCTTTTACTATTGGTTCACCTATACTTTCTATAAATACTTGTCTTTCTTTTTATTTCTTCTAATGTTAAGGATAAAATTGAAGCACTTGTTTTTATTGTTTCTAATACTCTATACTTTGTAAATATGGTAATGTTTTTTGAAGATGTTTTAAATTTTTAGATACTATTAAATTTGTTAAATATTCTTCTCCATAATTTTGTTTTATATATTCAATATTTTCTTTTAATTGTTTTGAATTTTTAGTAAATACACTTCCCGTTACTTCTATTCCATTTTCTTTGCATACTTTCACTATTTCTTTTATACCAGTTGCAGTTCTTCTAAATACGCTTCCTGTTATTTCTATTTCATTGTCCTTGCAAACTTTAACTATTTCTTTTATTTCAAAAGCCCTTTTTAAAAATACTGTTCCTGTTACTTCTATTTCATTTTCTTGACATATTTCCACTATTTCTTTTTACTTCTTCTGCTGTTCTATAAAATACACTTCTTGTTACTTCTATTTCATTTTCTTGGCATACTTCTATTATTTTTTTTTATTTCATCTGCTGTTTTATAAAATACTGTCCCTATTACTTTTTATTCCATTTTTTTGACATATTTCTACTATTTCTTTTATTTCTTCTGCTGTTCTTAAAAACACGCTTCCTGTTATTTCTATTTCATTTTCTTGACATACCTTCACTATTTCTTTTATTTCATCTGCGGTCTTATAAAATACACTTCCTATTACTTCTATTCCATTATCCTTACATACTTTCACTATTTCTTTTTATTTCAAGTTCTTCTTAAAAATATACTTCCTGTTATTTTTATCCCATTTTTTTACATATTTCTACTATTTCTTCTACTTCTGTTGCAGTTCTTCTAAATACACTCCCTATTATTTCTATTCCATTTTCTTGACATATTCGAATGATTTCTCTTATTTCAGTTGCACTTCTTCTAAACACACCATCTGTTACTTTTACTTCATTTTTCTGACATACTCTTACTATTTCTTTATTTCATCAACACCTTTTCTGGAAATTGCCGCACTCAATATGTTTTCTCTTGTTAATTCTGGACATTTTTCTTCTATCTCTTGTATTCTTTCTACTGATACTCTTAAAATTGTAGTTATTTGTTCTATGTACTTTTTTTTTCCATATCTATTTTCAGCTGATACATATTCATATGTTTTCTTTAATTGTTCTGGGTCTGTACTTAAAATATGTAAACATGTTTCTACATCTCTTGTATTTATTTTCTTTTCATTTAGAAATTTCCAGTTTTCTTTTATTGCTTCAATTTTTAAATATAATATACTTGGACATTTTTCTATATTATTTGAGTTACTTTCAAAGTATCTCTTAAAAAGTCCAATACATAACAAATGCTATTATAATCTGCTTTTTCCAATACATTTTCATTATTTTTTATTAATTTTTTACTATCTAATCCATATTTATTACATATTTCTTCAAATTGTTTTCTATTTACCATTTTACTCCCTCATCTAAATCGCACAAATTATTGCATCTAATCCAATATTCAAATCTATTAATCCAATTTTATATTGATAGTCTAAATCTTCCAATTGTTGAATTATTTTTCTTAACTCTTGTTCACTAAATTTTTGAGTTTGCATTTTATATTTATTTACTAAAAACATCTGATTTTGCTTTTTAAATTTAAACTTGTAGCAATATCTTTATTATTTGCAATAGCTATTTTTACAAAATATAATTTTTTCAAATGATTATATAATGTTATTAAAATCTTTTGAATTGGTTTCTTTTGAGGCAATTAAATTATGTAATACATCAATTGCCTCTTTTGTCTTTTTTCTGTCCTAAATTGTCTGTTAAATCAAATATCACACTTTCTACTTTTTTGGTACATAATGCATCTATATCTGATTTTTGAACTTTTCCGCCTTCACCTGCATATTCAATTAATTTTCTAGTTTCATTTATTAAGTCTTGCATATTTGTCCCACAACATTCTATTAAATATTGTAGATCTTTCTCATCAAATTGAACTTTATATGCATTACATATTGCTTTTTAATCTTTTTTTATTATTTGTTGAGGCTTTTGCTCTTCAAATTCACATATTGTTCCTATTTTTTCAATTGTATTAAAAATAGAATTTTTTTCCGCTTCATCTTCAATAAATATTAGTAAAACAGACTCTTTTATCATTTCTATATTGTCTTTTAAATATTCATTTATTCTATCTTTTAATTCTTTACTTGCTCCACCTATTTTTACCTTTTCCTTCTCTTTTAAATATCCCTGTATTTTTTTTGCAATTATTAATTTTTTAGGATAGCCAAAAGCAGGAGTTTCTATGTATGCAATTAACTCCTGGATACTATTTTCATCAATTATTATATAATTTATTCCTTTTACTAATTCACCAAAAACTTTTTTCATTTTTTTTACTTGTTGTTCTAATAAAAAGTTTCTGCCCCATAAAATAAATATATTCCTTCTGCGACTCCACTATTTACTTGCTTCAAGTTCTTCTACTTTTAGCATCTCTATTCTCCTTATCTCTATAGAACAAATAAGAAAAGTTTTCTTTGATTTGTTCGTGCACAAAAATTTTTCACATAAATTTTCTGTGCAATATGTTTATATAAATTACTTAAATTATACAATTTATATAGGATTTTTGCAACTTTATACACAAAAAATAAGAACATATTTTATATATGTTCCTATTTTAATATTTTTAACTTCTAGTAATAATTCTAAATACCTCTGCAACACTCCATGCTTTTGCGACAGCACCTTTAGGTTCAAATGGTCTCTTAGAATCATATATTTCAGCAATACTTCCAATACAACCTCTTTCATTAATTTCTTTTGAAAATGTTTCTGTAACACTTTGTATAAATTCTTCTAATTGTTCATTATATTTTTTTCTTACCAGTTCTACTTTCTGTAGCAAATCTTTTCAAACAATTATAATATAGTCCTAACAACCATGTCCATGTAATTCCTTGATGATAGCTAAAATCTCTTTTAAAACCATTTCCTTCATATATATCTATATATTTTTCTTCTCCTTTTGCTAAAGTTTTTTAGTCCATATTTATTTAACAATTTTTTTGTTACTGTTTCAAACATTTCTTTTTGCTTCTTTTGAATTTACATCTAACACAGGATATGACAAGCTTAATGCAAATAATTGATTTGGTCTAACTTTTCCATCTTCAAGTACATCATATAAACATTTTTTTTGATTTATTATAAAATTTTTTCTCTAAAAAAGATTTTTACACTTATTTGCCATTCTTTCATATTTTTTTTCTTTTTTTGCTCTCATCTTTTTGATATTCAGCTAATTCTACCATAACTTTTAGAGCATTATACCACATTGCATTTATTTCAACAGGTTTGCCATTTCTAGGTGTTGCAGGAATTCCATCATATTTTACATCCATCCATGTATTTTGTGTATATGGTGTTCCTGAAACAATAAGTCCATCTGTGTCTAAATAAATATTATTATCATCTATATCTATTCCTATTGAATAATTTTTAATGATATGTTCCAAATTTTGATATATTTCATTCATAATAAAATCATAATCTTTTGTATATTCTATATATTTCTTTACTTGCTCAAGTAATAATAATGATGCATCGACACCATTATATAATGGTCTATAATCATCCTCACTATATGAATTTGGTACTAAACCATATTTTATATCTCTAACACAACTCCTTAAAACTTTTTTTAGCAACTTCATATTTTTTTGTAACTAACAAACAACCTTCAAATGAAATTAATGTATCTCTCATCCAATCTAAAAACCATGGATATCCTGCAATCATTGAATATGTATTAAAAAATGGTCTTATTATAATAAAATTATCTATTGCTATCAAAAATTGTTTTATTAATTTATCTTTTTGTTCCTCTTCTTCAGTTTTATCCTCTTTTGAAATGTCAATTAATTTTGATTTTGCAAATTCTTGATTTTGTCTTACAATTTCATTTGTTATAATTGCTCTAGCATCTAATTCTTCAATATTTTCTTCTAATGAACAAATTACTGAAATTTCTTTTTTCTTCATTTGGTTCTATCTCTATTTCAAATCTTCCTGGTATTACATGATTTTCTTCTGCTTCAAATCCTTCTTTTTTCTTCTTCTATATAAAACATATTTTTGAATGTATCATTATAATGTTCTATATAATTTCCTTCTGACAACATCATATATATTGGAACACCATTATCTATTTTAACTTCAAGTTTTGTTTTATTAATTTTTGTTTCAAATCAAAAACATGGTCTTTATTCATTCCATGTGCATTTCTAAAATCCATTACAGGTGTTAATATTAATTTTGCTTTTTCGCTTCCATTTTTTACTTTATAAAAAATAGCAACTGTATTTTTAAAATGTTGCATACAAATTGCTTTAGTTATTTCCACATCACCAATTTTATATGCAAATATAGGTATATATTCTTTTATAAAGCATTCTTGATATTTATATCCATGTGTTATAAAATTTTTGCCTATATTTTGTATATAAATCTGTTTTGTTTCCATTTATTTCTATACTTTCATCTAATTTTGATAATATTAATGTTCTTCTTGCTGGTGGCATAAGTGGGGCTATTAATAGACCATGATATCTTCTTGTATTTGCTCCTATAATTGTTGATGATGCAAATCCTCCAAGTCCATTTGTTATTACCCATTCTTTATTTAAGCTCTTTTTCTAAATTTAAGTTTTCTTTTGAAAATTTCATTTTATTATTTGTGACTAAAATTTGCATAGTCCACAAATTTTAGTCACTTTCCTCCTCTATTTTTGATGATTTCTTCTGAATTTTTCATCAGATTCTCTAATAGATTGTATTCTATCACTATATTTTGAATTAAATTTACTTTTTTCTAACAGATTTTTTATTTTTGTCTTGTTGTTTTCCTTGTTCTTTTTTTTTCTCCATTTTGGCCTGCATTTTCTTTATTTTATTAATACGTTTATCTGATTTTAATTTTGCATTTAACATCATATATTCTGGGTCATCTTCTCTATCTTCATATTTTAAATCATTACATATTAATTTTATTGCAGATTCTGCTACCATATATGGATCATGTCTAACTTTTTTTCCATCAATTATTGTAGAAATATTTTTCTTAATAAACTTAATCTTTTTTGATTTTAGGATCATTTAGCTTTTGTTCAACTAAATCTGCTCCTTCTTTGTTATATTTTTTTATGTATTCTGGTATTACTTCTCCTGTATCATAAATACAATAATCTATCAAGCCTTCTCCCAATGTTCTATTATTGCTTTTATATGGTCTGCAACAGAATAATTATCTGTTTGACCAAATTCTGTCATAATATTATTTATATATATTTTTATTGCTTTTACTTTCTTTTATTGCCTTTGCAACACCATTTACTAGCAAGTTTGGTATTATATTTGTATATAAACTTCCAGGTCCTATTATTATACTATCTGCTTCTCTTATTGCTTCTAATACTCCTCTGCTGGCTGGTTTGCAATTTGATGGTTGTATATATACTCTATTTATTCTTGTCATATTATCAGATACAACTTGTGGTATCATATCTTTATTTTCAACAACATATCCATTTTCTAACTCTGCACATATATTCATTTCTGTATTTGTTACTGGAAGAATCTTTCCTGTAATATTAAATATCGAATTACTTTTTTTCTATTGCTTTTTACATCATTTCTAAAAACTTCTTTCATTGCTGTAAAATAAATATCAGAAAATTTTAATCCTCTTAATTCTGGATTTATCATTTCATGATTCATTAATCTTCCAATATCTTCTTTTTTCTTTCTGGTGCCAGTGCTACTATACTATCATTTTTTATATCTTCTAATGGTAAGGCTGTTTGTAATCTTCTTCTTGAAAGTGTTTGTTCTTTTCCATATTCTGATACTGCTACAATTGCCGTTATATTATTTGTATATCTTTTTCATTCCTGTAAGCACTGTATTTAGTCCTGCTCCTCCACCAATTACTACTACTTTAGGCCCTTTTTCATATATTGTTCTATCAAAAATTAATGAATTTACATTTACATTTTTTTATTTTTCATTCTGTCATCTGTTGCTTCTATAAACAATTCCATATTTCTTTTTGTTTAACATTATAAGTCCTATAACTATACAAACAAATCCAATTGCAAATATTACAACTATTACTTTTCCAGCTTCTGAAAATTGCATTTCTTTTTGTACTAGTATATCAGATATTCCATAACATGTAAGTATTATTCCTATTAATATTAAAAACATCCATCTCTTCATTTTCGAACTTGATTTTAGCCAATGCATTATTCCCTTCATTTTTATACCTTCCTTTTAATGTATTATTTCTATCTCTGTTTCAATTTTCTTTTCCAAATTTTTTTTTCGTAAACTTTTTTGCTTTATATATTTAATTAATTCTTCAACATCTTTAGATGTTGCATTTCTTTGTTTATTATGAATCCTGCATGTTTTTCAGATACTTGTGCTCCTCCTATTTGATATCCTTTTAATCCACATTCATCAATTAATTTTGCTGTTATAAAATCTGTTCCTCTTTTTAAATGTACTTCCCGCTGACTTGGATATTCTATAGGTTGCTTTTTCTTTTCTAAAGTTCGCATATTCTTGCATTTTTGCTTGTATTTCTTCTTTATTTCCTTTGTTTAATTCTAATTCAGTTTCAACTATAATATATTCATTGTTAGCAAACATACTATTTCTATATTCAAATTTTCTTCTTGTTCATTATTTATCTTATGTATCTCACCATTTCTATCAATATATGTTACTGTTTTTACTATATCTTTCATCTCAGAGCCATGTGCTCCAGCATTCATTCTAATAGCTCCACCAATTGTTCCTGGTATTCCACTTGCAAACTCAAATCCTGAAATCTCTTTATTGGCTAGTTTTTGTGCTAATTCGCCTAGTTTTACACCAGCTCCTACTGTTATTTTAAATTTATTATTTATTTCTTCTATTTCTAATTTTTTTATTTCTATTTTTAATACTATTCCTTTTATTCCTTCATCACTAACTAGTAAATTACTTCCATTTCCTAAAATAAAAGTTTGAATTTTTTTATTTTTTTGCTTTTATATTTTATTATTTTTGTTAATTCTTCTAGTGTTGAAATTTTTATTAAAACTTCTGCTTCTCCTCCAATTTTAAATGATGTATATTTTTTTCATTTGTACATTTTGCAAAATTTTTTTTTTGGAATTATTTTTTCTATTTCATTTATATTCATAAATTAATTCCTTTCATAAATATTGCTAATTAAAACGTGTATATACAGGATCACCATTAATATAGTATTTTGTATCTATATTCATTACTTCTCCCGTTTTATAGCATACAATATATCTAAATGTGATATCTGACAAGTCTAACATTTTGTAATCATCATTAGCATAATTATTATCACCTTTGCTTCTTAGCCAATAATACTTATTCTGTTTTTCGGCATCTGGTAAGAAGGCAATATTTCTATTTACCAAATTAAATTTAAAATCGATTATTTTAGAATCATTTTCACTTGTAATTGGTGTTCCAACTAAATATTTTTCGTCATTATATATCTTATATTTAGTATAATTTTCTAATACTGCATGTTGAACTGTTTCCAATTCTATTTTTATTCTTTTTTTGTTTTGATTCCTGTATTGAAATAACTCCAGAATATACTGTAACAGATGCAATCATTAGCATAACAATTACCATAATAGCTAACGCGATTAATGTGACACCATTTTCATTTTTTTTCATTTGAATATTTCCCTTCTTAAATCTTTGTTGTTATATTATCATTTTTTTCCTATTTTTACAAGATTTTTTAAGAAATCTCTTTGTTTTTTCTCAAATATGTAGTATAATAGAAATGTAGTGTTTTAATTCAAAATTAAATTAATATTTATAAGAGCTTTTCAGCTAGAATGGAGGGTTTTATGTGGCAAATATGGTTAATAGCATCAGGAATATTTTTTATCTGTGAAATAATTACTGTTGGTTTCTTAGTTTTTTGGCTAGGCATCGGCGCTTTAATTGCAATGCTTGTTAGTTTCTTCACTTCAAATATAATTATTCAAACTGCTGTATTTGTAATATCTTCTGGATTATTAATTTTTTGCAACAAGACCACTTGTTAATAAAATAAGTAAAAAAGATGTTGTTCCAACTAATGTTTATTCTTTAATTGGAAAAAAAAGCAATTGTTACAGAAAGCATTGATTGTACTACTGGAAAAGGTCAAATTAAATTTGAAGGTGAAGTTTGGTCAGCCAAAAGTAAAGAACAAATAAATATTCCAGCAGGTAGTGAAGTTGAAATTGTTTCTATAGAAGGTGTAAAAGCATTTGTTAAACCATTAAAAATAAATTCTAATGTAGAGGCTTAATCTTTAATATTTATATTGTTTTTAATATTATTATATATATTACCTAAGAAAAAAATTATAAAAAAATTATATATAGGCAATTTAGAATTGCCAAAAGGAGGAAATTATGTGGTTTTTAATTGTACTACTTGTTATAATATTAATTATAGCATTCAAATCAATTAAAGTTGTTAGACAATCTGAGGTTTATATTATTGAAAGATTAGGAAAGTTTCACAAAGTTGCTGATGCCGGTCTTACAATAATTATTCCATTTTTTGATCATGTTAGAAGTGTTGTTAGTTTAAAACAACAAACAATGGATGTTCCGCCTCAAGGAGTTATTACTAAAGATAATGTTACAATAACAATTGATACTGTTGTATTTTATCAAATAACAGATCCAGCAAAAGCAGTTTATGAAATTCAAAGCTTAAAGAAAGGTATTGAATATCTTGCAATTACAACAATACGTGATATTGTCGGTAAAATGGACTTAGATGAAACATTTAGTTCAAGAGATGGAATAAACTCTCAATTAAGAACAATACTTGATGATGCAACAGATAGATGGGGATGTAAAATAGATAGAGTTGAAATAAAAGATATTACTCCACCTGCTGATATTAGAGATGCAATGGAAAAACAAATGAATGCAGAAAGAAATAAAAGAGCATTAATTCTTGAAGCAGAAGCTCAAAAACAATCTGCTGTTACTATTGCAGAAGGTAAAAAACAAGCTGCTATCCTTGAAGCTGAAGCTGATAAAGAAGCTAAAATTCGTAGAGCTGCCGGTGAAGCACAAGCTATTAAAGAAGTTGCTGAAGCCAAAGCTAAAGAAATTGCAATGGTTTATGATGCAATAAAAACTGCTGATCCAGATGAAAAACTTGTTCAAATCAAGTCTCTTGAAGCTCTTGAAGAAATTGCTAAAGGTGATGCAAATAAAGTATTTATTCCTTTTGAAGCAACAAGTGCATTAAGTAGTTTAGGAGCTGTAAAAGAAGTTTTTAAAGATGATAAAAAATAATAATTATTAGAAAAAGACCTCAATATTAAAATGAGGTCTTTTATTTTAAATATGGTTCTATATGAATAATAGCTTTGTACACTTTTATCATATCTTTCTCAAGTTTATCTGCTAATTTATGACTTTGAAATGTTGTCATATTTCCATCAACAGCTATTGTTAAAAACAACACATATTGATATCCAACAGGTGCTGATGAAATATCATTTATAGCCTTTATTTCTTTATATGTATGTAACACATTTAATATAGTATCTTTAGTTTTTTCATCAATTGATCTATCCATTAATATATTATAACTTTCTATAAATATTTCTACACCTGTTTTTTACATATCCAAGCAGATATTCCAATTCCAACTATTCCATCAAACCATTGTATTCCTTTTAAAGATAATAGTACAGAAATTAATGTAAATGTTGTTATTATGCAATCATTTCTATGATCTTCCATACTAGCTTGTAATAAAATATTTTTGCATTTTTTATATGATATTCTTACATAAATATATAAGAATAATTTTGTTATAATTGTTGCAACACATACTATTACAAGCCACCAAGAAAATGTTAATTGACTTCCATTTATTAAACTTTTACATGCGTCTATTAGTGTTTTTATAGATACAAATATCATTGATATTGATATAAAAAGTGAAAAAATATATTCTGCTTTTCCATGTCCAAAATTATGGTCATCATCACGGGGGACACTTGCAATTTTATTTCCTATTGATGTCATTATTGATGCGAATATATCTCCTGCACTATTTATACTATCTGCAATCATTGCTTGGCTTTTTGTTGAAAATCCAACAATTGCTTTTATTGAAAATAAAAATATGTTTCCTATTATTCCAAATAATCCTACTCTTTTGGTTATTTCAAATCTATTTTCTGTTTCTTTCATAATGCTTCTCCTATCTTTTGAATTTGTGTATTTGATTATTATATATTTTTACTCTAAATTTTGCAATAGATTATCTAGATTTATTTACACCTAATATTCCTCCAAACATTCCACAAACTATCCCAGATATAATCATTCCAATTGATTGCATTGATAATGCAAATTTTTGATTTATTATGCTCGAAAGTAAATATATACTCATTAAATATATTCCTCCTACTATAGCTCCATTTAATAATCCGTTTCTTTGAATTTTTGAGTTTGATATTGTGCTACCAATAAATATGCTAATTGCCGTTATTACTATTATTGTTGGTGTTATAAAATTTTCACTTATGTTTGTATATGTTAAAATTATTGAAAATATTAACAAAAAATATTATCGTTGTTATAAATGATATTATAATTCCTTTTATAATATTTGAAATTGATGTTGTCATTTAATCACTCCTTTTTATTAATATATTAATTTATATTTTTAATATTCATAAAAAAGACCATTCTGTCTGTTAAACAGAATGATCTTTTTTTGGTGTTCTTTTCTAAGCTAATTTAGCTTAAATTTGCTACTTACTTTTTCCAAATGGTTTCAAGAGGTGCGCCATACCCACAAGAAACCTCAACTTTATCAGGAGTAATCCTCATATGCGTTTTCCAAGGAAAATCAAGCATAGAATCAAGCTTAAGTTCCTTCGAAGCTTCCATAAGTAACTGACATGCATGGTAATCCACATCAAGTGAACAATAACCATACTTCTTAACCTGTTCTTTAATGCCTTCTGCCAAAACTTTTTAAACTTTTTGACAGATTTTTCAGAACGACCTCTATTTTTTTCGCGTTGCTGTAAGGATTGCCAAAGTTGCCCCTAAATCCTCACCATTATCATGTTTAGGACTTGCAATTGCTTTGGTCCACCATTCAACTGCAATGGTAACATATTCAGGATATTCTCCTTCAATTTTAGGATTAATCTTCTTAGGAGGATCAATATTAAAGGCCCCTTTACATCCCTCACGGAATCTCTCAGCAAATTCAGGCTCTGCAATCTCATCAATCACCTGAGGGAAATAAACTGCCTGGGCAAGAACCTGAGACTTTTTATCAATCAGGTATTGAGGAAGTTTTCCATTATAATCAGTTGCAAAACCAGACTTTCCATTTCTAATGTCATCCACAACACATGCATACATCAAAAGCATGCCTTCAGGATTAAGTTCATCATTTACCACAGTCGCCATATAGCTTGTGAATTCGTTCAATTCCCGAGACATTTCTACATTTTTGCAAGCATCTGCCAGTTTCTGACGCACATTTTTTCATAATCATTTTTTCTACTCCTTTATTAAGTTGTAAATGTTCGTAGCTAATAAAAATTACTAGCTTATTTATTATATATCATTTTACATAAAATGTCAAATGATATATTTCTATTTATGTTTCACTATTCCATTCAATTGCCCTATCCCCATATCTATTTCCCCAGGGGGCTCCTGCTATACTTTCTTTTTTTCTTTTTTTATTACTATCTTCTTTAAATTATTAGTTGATTCAAAACAATTTGTACCTATCACTGTTACTTTTGATGGTATCTCTATTTCAACAAAACCATTACAACCTGCAAATGTACCATTTCCTATTTTTGAAACTGTGCTTGCTAATTTTATATTTTTTATACTTCCTCTTGACTGAAAAGCGTTATCTCCTATTTCTACTACTCCTTCTGGTATTTCAACCTGTTGTAAATTTTTTGTACATTCAATAACTTTTGTTTTATCTTTATTATATAGCAATCCATCAGCCCATATATAATAATTATTTTTTTCTTCATTTCTAAATCTAAATCACATGCATAAAAGGCATATCTATTTATATTATTTATATTTTCTCCTATTACTACCTTTTTTACATAAGAAGTGTATATAGCATATGCAGATAATTCTTTAACTGATTGTGGTAATTTTATTATCGAAGCTCTTGCATTTTTAAATGCTTTTGGGCCTATAGTTGTAACACCATCTTCTAATATAACCTCACTACCTTTTGAAAAATACATATATAGTATTTTTTTATCTTTACTATATATAGCATCATTACTTACTATATATTTAGGATTATCTGTTGCAATTTCTATTTCATCAACATTTGATGTAAAAAAATCTACTTCTATATAATTTACACTTGATGGAATAACAACTTTTTTTATTTTATTATTTCTTAATAAATTTGCTCCCAATGTTGTTATTCCCTGAGGAACTATAAATGTTTCAATATTAACTGCAGATTCTGATAAATAATAAATATTAGTTCTATTTTTATTAATTAACATGCCATTTTCATAAACAAATCCGGATCCATCTTTTATATTTATTTCTTCGATAGAATTTGAACCATAAAAAACATTATCAGATATTGAATTTAATGTTGATGGAATTACTAACTTTTTTAATGCTGAACAATTTGCTATTCCACCTGCTCCAATATATGTTACCCCTTCTGGAATATTCAATTCTACTAAAGCTCTACAACTATGAAACATTTCATAACTTATTTGTTTTATTTTTTTAGAAAGCTTTATATTTGTCATATTAGAACAATTATAAAATGCATCACTTCCAATATCTGTTACTGTATCAGGAATTACTATAGATTTTAGATTAGTACAATTAGCAAATGCAAAATCTCAATTTTAGTTACTCCTTTTCCACTCTTAGTTTGAAATTCAACTTCTTCTATTGTATTATTTCCATTAAAAGCATTTTGTTTTATTTCTTTTTACTGTATATGGAATTATTACTTTTCGTAACACTATTCCGTCTGATGCAGTATTAGCAAAAGCTCCTTCACCTATTGTTATTACAGTATCTGGTAATTCTAATGTTCCATTTGTATCTATTAATAATAAATTTCCATTTGATGATATTAATTCTCCATCTTCACTTATTTCATATGGATTAACATTAATCCCTAAACTTCTAGCAATCTCTATTTCTGTTACATCTTTTGTATCTAATATTGCTTTTCCTTTTTATTTCTAATCTTTTTAAATAATCATTTTTCATTTGGGGACATATTGTTTTTATTGTTCCGGTTTCATTTTCATTTTGAGTATTATATCTCAATGTATTTTTTCCAGAAAATAAACTTTCCTCATCAAATTCTTCATTTTCCATTTTTTTTATCTGCTATAAATAAATCTATTTGTTCTTTATATGCTGCTAATTCATTTTTGGTTTTTGAGTGTTTTGCCTGTGTTGTTATTCCACTATTTCCTGTTAATGCTGATATTGTTACTCCTGCTAGTATCAACATTATTATTATTGTTACTGCTAGTGCTATTAATGTTATACCATAATTATTTTTTTTTTCATATATTCCTCCATAATCTTTTGTTTATTTAAATTATAAAACAATTTTCTTTAAAGCACAATAGAACATTTTGTTTTATTTTATAATCTTTTAGTTTTATTATTGAAAGGATTTTATATATGGAAACTAGAATAAGAAACTTAAGATAGGATAATGATTTTATTCAAAAAATAGTAGTGTTGACTACTTGTTATATAGAACAGATAATCCCAAATCATATTCAAAATCTTCATCTAATACTAAACAGTCTCTTTAATTTGCATTTTTAAGTAATATATGCTATAATTGTAATGTATTTGTAATTTTAGAAAATTTCTCTAATAACAAGACATTAAAAGAGGTGTTAAATATGACATTAATTATAATAATATATATATTAGTTTTTGCAATATTTGCATTATGTGGATATGCAGTAATGCAAATAAAATTAGCCGGAATGAATGTTAAAGACTTTTGGAGCTTTATTGAAGCTAACCAAATTTTAGATAAATTATATGAATTTTCACAAAAATATAAAACATTAAACAAACAACAACAAGTTGTGTATCTTATGGAAGCAGAAAAAAGTTTTCACTGCATTTGATAAAATTCCTGATATTATTTGGGAAGATGAATTTAAAAAATATGATGAAGTACTAAAAAAATATAATGAAATAAAAATGGAAAGATGGATATCAAATTAAGATAACCATCTTTTTATTTTATAATTTGAATATAAATTCTTTACCTCTAACAATATTTTCTTGTAAAATTTCTTCTGAGAGCCTATCTTCTACTAATTCTTGAATTTTTTTTCTTCTTAAAGGTCTTGCACCATAATTTTTATCGATTTCACTATTTGCAATAATTTCAGCCACAGAATCATCAATTTTAACCAAATACTTCTTTTCTTCTAATCTTTTTTCAATTTGTTTTAACATAATTTTGGCTATATCAATAATTTCTCTATTTTCTAATTTATGAAATACAATTATCTCATCAATTCTATTAATTAATTCTGGTCTAAATTCTTTTTTTAATTCTTTAATTATTTCATTTTTGCTTTCATCATATTCTCTTTTTTCTCCACTTCCAAATCCTAGATTTTTTCTATCAGTAATATATCTTGCGCCAATATTAGATGTCATTATAATAATTGCATTTTTAAAATCAACTTCTCTTCCTTGTGTATCTGTAAGTCTACCATCTTCTAAGATCTGTAATAATAAATTCATTACATCTGGATGAGCTTTTTCAACTTCATCAAATAATATTAATGAATATGGTTTTCTTTTAACTTTTTTCAGTTAATTGACCTCCATCATCAAAGCCAACATATCCAGGAGGTGCTCCTATTATTTTTGATACAGAATGTGGCTCCATATATTCGGACATATCTAATCTTATCATATTATCTTCATTGTCAAATAAATTTTCTGCCAATGCTTTTTACATAACTCCGTTTTACCAACACCTGTTGGTCCTAAGAATAGGAATGAGCCTATTGGTCTCTTTGGATCTTTTAAGCCTACCCTTCCTCTTCTTATTGCTTTTGCTACTGCCTCTACAGCTTCATTTTGTCCAATTACTCTTTTTGTGTAAATTTTTCTCCAAATTTTTTATTTTTTCATTATCATCTTCATTTAATCTTTGTACAGGTATTCCTGTCCATTTTGATATTACTTCTGCTATATTTTCTTTCTTTTACTTCAACAATATCTCTTATCTTATATTTTTCCCATTCACTTGAACTTTGACTAAGTTTTATTTTCACTTCTCTTTCTTTATCTCTTAATTTGGCTGCATTTTCAAATTCTTGATTATAAATTGCATCTTCCTTGTCTTTTTCTATTTTCTCTAATTCTTCTTGCAATTTCTTTATTTCATCTGGTTCTATATATTTTTTTATCCTTATTTTTGATGATGCTTCATCAATCAAATCGATTGCTTTATCTGGTAAAAATCTGTCTGTTATATACCTTTTTGAAAGAGTTACAGCTGATTTTACTGCATCATCTGTAATTTTTACATTGTGATGTGCTTCATATTTATCTCTTATTCCTTTTAAAATTTCAATTGTTTCCGCTTCTGTTGGCTCATCAACTTGAATTGGGCTAAATCTTCTTTCTAATGCTGAATCTTTTTCTATATATTTTCTATATTCTTCTACTGTTGTTGCTCCTATTAATTGAATTTCACCTCTTGCAAGTAATGGTTTTAAAATATTTGCAGCATCTATTGCACCTTCTGCAGCACCTGCTCCAACTATTGTATGTATTTCATCTATAAATAATATAACATCTCCTGCCTTTTTTACTTCATTTAATGCCTTTTTTTATTCTTTCTTCAAAATCTCCTCTATATTTTGTTCCAGCTACCATTCCTGAAATATCAATACTTATAATTCTTTTTTCTTCTAAATTTTCTGGTACCTCACCTATTACAATTTTTTCCGCCAATCCTTCTATTATTGCAGTTTTTCCAACTCCTGGCTCTCCTATTAAACATGGATTATTTTTGGTTCTTCTAGACAATATTTCAATCATTCTTTCTACTTCTTTTTTCTCTTCCTATTATATTATCAAATTTTCCTTCTTCTGCTTTTTTCTGTTATATCTTCTCCAAATTGATTTAATGTTGTTGTTTGTTGACTCTTTGATTTGCTCTTTGAAATATCTTTATTTATCTCATTATCAATTTCTTCTTCATTTATAACTTTTGCTACTTCATTGTAAATTTGAGGTATTTCTACATTTAACTCTAGAATTATTTTTATTGCAATACAATCTCCTTCTTTTTCATAAGTGCTAATAATAAATGTTCTGTTCCTATATAATTATACCCTATTCTTTTGGCTTCAAGAAAAGCATTTTCTAATACTCTTTTGCTTCTTGGAGTAAATCCTAGAGATTCTTTTATTTCTTTTCCATGTCCTAACATTTCTTTTATCTCTTTTTAAAACTTTTTTCAAAAGTTACACCTTTATTTTGTAGTACTTTTGATGCAATTCCTTCTCCTTCTTTTACTAATCCATATAATAAATGTTCTGTTCCTATGTAATTATGTCCTAATTCTATTGATATATCATTTGCTATTTCTATAACTTTTTGGCTCTATTTGTAAATTTATATATCATCTTTTGTCCTCCTTCTTTTTGGTCATATTTGATAATTCTTTTGCTTTTTTCCTTTTTGACTACTTGGCTGTAACCATGCAAAATATGAACACACAAATTCTCCATATTTATCAACATCTTCATTTTCATCTATATGTTTCTTATCCATAAACTTTCCTCCTAAAACAAAGCGACATAGTCGCTTTTGTTTTGGCCCGATTTGAGTTTTCGACTAAAAGGAGAAAATCTCAAAGGGCTAGCAATTGTAACTTTTTATATACTAGGAAGTTCAAAGAACTTTCCTAGTATATAAAAAAGACACTACCTTTATATAAGGTATGTGCCGTTTTTTCATTTTTTATTCAATTATTCTTTTATTCCAAATAAGAATTTTACAATTCCTCTCAAGCATTTTGGGACTTTTTTACTACAATAGTCATATGTACCTCCTTCTTAAGCTTTTTAGCAGAGTAACCATAATATTCCCACTAATATTACTATCACTCCTATCAAAAATAACCATCCTGTAATTGGAAGGAATAATACTAGTAAGATTCCTATTCCTAAACCTACTAAACATACTCCAAATGTCTTTTTTAAGATTTTCATTATGATTTCCTCCAACTTATTTATATATTATATTAATCTTATTTAATTTTGTGATTTATTATGTAATTTCAATTCATATTATTAAATCTATTATAATATTATTAAATCGAAAGGTTATTATGTATGAAAAAACTTAAAATTTTTATTTTTAACACTTTAATTTTATTATTTAGTTCTGTTATTCTACAAGTTATTGCTACATTTTTTTAGTGTATATATTTCTAATACAATTGGTGAAGAAGCTGTTGGAGTTTTTTCATTAGTAATGTCTGTTTATCTATTTGGTATAACTCTTGCTTCTGCTGGTATTAATATTGCTTCAACTCGAATAGTCTCTGAAGAATTAGCCGCAAATAATGAATTAGGTAGTAAAAAAGCTGCTAGTAGATGTATATTTCTTAGTCTTATTTTTGGTTGCTGTGCTAGCCTGATTTTTTTTTATTTTTGCTGATTTTATTACCTTAAAATGTCTACATAACAGAGTTAGTAAAAATGTTATTTATTTAATTTGTATTGTCTTTACCTTTTATTGCTATGTCTTCTGCCATAAATGGATATTTTACAGCTGTAAGAAGAGTTTATAAAAATGCTCTTTCCAAGTTTTTTGAAGAATTCGTTAAAATTGTTTGCACTGCATTTTTGCTTAGTTTGATTATGCCTAAAGGTATTGATTATGCTTGTTATTCTTTAATTTTGGCAGATGTAATTTCTGAAGTACTTTCATTTTTCGCTTTATATATTTTTTATAAATATGATAAAAGAAAAAATTTACTTGAATCTAGATATAAAGATATTGATTCATATACTAAAAGAATTTTGAGAATTACTATTCCTGTTGCCCTTACATCTTATTTACGTTCTGGGCTCTCTACTTTTAAGCAGTTAATAATTCCCTCTAGTCTACAACGAAGTGGCATGAATTCATCAAATAGTTTGATTTCTTATGGAATTGTAAATGGTATGGCTATGCCTATTATAATGTTTCCTGTAATACTCGTAACAAGTATTAGTAGTTTATTAATACCTGAATTTTCAAGATTATATGTTGCAAAAAATAATGTTAAAATTAAGAGTATTTCTATTATTATCTTAAGTTTTACTCTTATTTTTGCAATATTTATTACTATTTTTATATTTACTTGTTCGAATTTTTTTGAGTACTGCTATTTATAAAAAAAATTGAAATTGCGAAATATTTACGTATTCTTTCACCTTTAATTATCATAATGTATCTTGATATTGTTATTGATGGCATTTTAAAAGGATTAGATGCTCAAGTTAGTGTTATGGCTATTAATGTTATTGATTGTATTATTAGTATTGGTTTTATTTATTTTTTGTTCCATTACTTGGATTTAGTGGATATATTATTTCTATTTTTATTAGTGAAGTTATTGATTTTACTCTTAGTGGACTTAAACTATTACATATATTGAAAAGGGCTAGTAAAAACTAGCTCTCTAAAAATTCTATAACAGAATGTAATTTTGTATCATCTTCACTTTTTACACAAATAACGTGTGTATTATTTACAAAAGAATATTTACATTTTACTGTTTCACCTAATTTAATTTCTTTCTTATAAGAAATTTTAAAATTATTAAACTCTTTTTCATTATCATATACCTCATCTGGTAAAGCTTCATTTGCCAAGTCTAGATAGTTTATATTGTGCATATGATGATTTACATCAATATCTCCTCTTTTTACAGTATATTTTGATTCTCGTTCATAATTATCTAATTCTTTAATTTTATCAAATGTTTCATCTTCAAATACACATTTATTAGACTCTGGTTGATATTTTGACAATATTTCATCAGTAATTCTCTCCATTTTTCCTGTTTCAATATTAACTAAAACCCACCTTGAGATTGCCTTTACTATTACATTTCCATGTTCATCAACAACTTCAAAGTCACGATATGCATAATATTTTAGTCCCTCTTTTGACCATGTTCTTGCCAATATTTTTTCTGCATAATTAGGTCTTCTTATAACTTGTACTTTCCAATCTAACAAAATCCAAGTTAAATGTGTTTTATCCATTGTTGGAATTCCATATCCAGCAATATTAGAATGTACTCCTCCAATATCCTCTAAAATGCCTAATAATGCTTTATTTGTTATTTTATTTTCTTTTCCTATTTCTGACAATTTAACGTAATATTCTCTTTCTACTATCATCTTGCTCCTTCTTTCTTATAAAAAGGTGCTATTTAAGCACCTTTTATACATAGTCTTTTTAATATCCTGGCTTTTCTAAAAGTCTAAACATATTTTTCTTGTATTTTTCAACACCTGGTTGATTAAATGGGTTTACCCCTAATAACATTCAGACATTGCACATGCTTTTTTCAAAAAAGTATATCAAATGCCCTATTGTTTCTTCTGATAATTTTGGCAACTCTAATACTATATTTGGAACATCGCCTGCTGTATGTGCCTCTATTGTTCCTTCCATTGCCTTTTTTATTTACATAGTCTAATGTTTTTCCTGCTAAATAATTTAATCCATCTAAATTATCTTCTTCTTCTTTTTAAGTCTATATCTGACTCTGACTTTTCAATTCTTATTACTGTTTCAAATAGATTTCTCTACCTTCTTGAATATATTGTCCCATAGAGTGCAAATCTGTTGTAAAGTCAACACCTGCAGGGAATATTCCTAACTGGTCTTTTCCTTCACTTTCTCCAAATAATTGTTTCCACCATTCTGTAAAATAGTGCATTTTAGGTTCATAATTTACCAATATTTCTGTATTTTTATATAATTTATATAAAATATTTCTAACAACAGCATATTGATAGCATGCATTATATTTTAAATTTGAATCTTCATATTTTAATTGTGCTGTACGTGCTCCGTCCATTAATCTATCTATATCTATTCCTGCAACAGCTATTGGTAATAATCCTACTGCTGTTAATACAGAATATCTTCCTCCAACATTATCTGGAATTACAAACTTTTCATATCCTTCTTCATCAGCTAATGTTTTTAATGCCCCTCTTTTTCTTTATCTGTTGTTACATATATTCTACTTCTTGCTTCATCTATTCCATATCTGTTTTCAAGAATTTCTCTAAAAATTCTAAATGCAATAGCAGGTTCTGTTGTTGTTCCAGATTTTGAAATTACATTTATTGAAAAATCTTTTTGTTCCTAATACTTCAATTAAGTCATTTACATAGTTTGGACTCAAATTATTTCCAACATATAATATTTGTGGAAATTTTCTTTGTTTTTCTGGTAACATATTATAAAATGTATTTGTTAAACTTTCAATAACTGCTCTTGCTCCTAAATATGATCCACCAATTCCTATTACAATTAAAACTTCTGAATCTTTTTTGAATCTTTTGTGCTGATTTTTTTATTCTTTCAAATTCTTCTTTATCATAATTTGTTGGCAAATTCAGCCAACCTACAAAGTCTTTTTGATCATTTGTTCTTGAATGTAAGTCTTGATGTATTTGTTCTACTTTTTCTTTATACTGCATTATAGACTTTTTGTTCTATTCCTGAATATTTTAAATTTAGTTTTAAATTCAACATATCTATTCCTTCCTTCTTTTTGATTCTTATTTATTCCATTAGTAAATTATTCTTGTTTTAATTCATCTATGATTACTTTATAATCTGCAGCTTTTAATATTGCTGTTCCTGCAACTAATATATTTGCTCCTGCATTTTTTACTCTTTTTCTGCTGTTTTCAGATTAATTCCTCCATCTGCTTCTATATCTATTTCTAGGCTATTCTTTTCTGCATATGTTTTTAATTCATCTATTTTTGCAATCATATCTGTTATTAATGTTTGTCCACCTTTTCCTGGCTCAACAGTCATTATTAAACACATGTGTATATATGGTAAATATTCATATACCTTCTCTATTGGTGTTTCTGGTTTTATTGCAATTCCAACTCTTGAACCTTTTTCTTTTATTAAATTAATATTTTTCATTACTTCTTCTTTGTTTTTACAAGCTTCTAAATGAAATGTTATAATATTAGGCTCATCTGCAGAAAATACTTCTATTCCTGTTTCTACATCCTCTACCATTAAGTGTATGTCTAATGGTAAATTTGATATTCTTTTATATAATTACTATATTCTATCATTTTATGATATGTATCTTGACTTACAAATTTTCCGTCCATTACATCTATATGAAAATAATCTGTTTTAGATTTTTCTAATAGCATAAATGTTTCTGCTTCATTGCCTTTTTTCTACTGACAATATTGATGTTGATATTTCTACCATTTTATCATTTCCTTTCCTTTGGTATGTGTTTATTATATATTATTAAAATTATTTTGTCTAGAACTATATATAAAAAAACCTTTTTAAGCTAATGCAAGTTTATCAGCCCAAAAGGTTTATTATATAATAATTTATCTTACTTGATTTCAGGATTGTCTTTAAATATATCATCAACAATATCATTTTTATCATTAAACATTGTAACATATCCTTGTAAAGATTCTGCTTTTTGTTTTAAAATATCAACATCTGAATTAACATATATTTTAGCTTTCCCCTTACCATTTTTTGCTTCTTGCACTAAATTTGATACTGGCGAATTTCCGTCAAATGCTATAACTATTGACTTTCTTCTTTCAAAAATTTCATAATTAAAGCTTTTATATATTCCAAGCTCTTCAGTTTCAGGAGAAATACATATTCCAGATACATTTGCATCTAATAATCTGTTTTTTACTTTTTCTGTTACATTTTTTGGAACTATTGCATTTATTTCTATCTCCTTATTTAATTCTTTTGATATATCTACTAATGCTTTTTCATATCCCTGCATTTTATGTCCAATAACAAAATATACATTATTACTATTTACATTTTCTACAAATTTTTTTAATGTTTTAAGTCCTTCTTCTGTTGCTTTTGTTTCTCTTCCTTTTGTATTAAAACTTCCTCCTGCAATTATAATAGGTACTTTATCTATTGGAAGATTCTTAATCTTTGTTGCTAATTCTTTTTCAGAATCTAATTTTGTATTAATTCTTAATTCATCTTGATTTTCCGTTTCTTTCATATATTTATCTTCTTCTTCAAGTATTGCTTCTTTTATTGTTGCCAGAAAGAAACTTATCAAATTTTTCACTTTTTTGCATAAAATATATATTATTCTTAGTTGTTATTTCATCTTCAACTTCTCTCATTTTAGCAAATTCATCATCTGAAAGTTCTAATAAATTTTGAAGTGCTAATTGTTCATCAAATGTGTCTGAGCCATACATTCCCCCACCATCAGTTCCTTGAACACATTTTATACCATTTTTCAAAAATATTTTTATAGGATGATTTTTTAAATCACTTAAATTATTAAGCCTTACATTTGATGTTAATTGAAATTCTATTACAACTCCTGTATCTTTCATTAACTTTAAAAAGTTCTTTTCCAGATTCTGTATTCAAATCTTCTGAGTATAATCCATGACCAATTCTGCATCTTGGCATTTCTTGTTCTTTTTCTAATGATTCTTTCACACACATTATAGATTTTCTAACATTATTTCTTAAACTATCATTTTCCCCTGCATGTATTCTTATTGTAAAATCTTTATCTTCTTCATTAATATATCTTACAATTTCTTTTATTGCTGGTTGTAAATCTGATATATCATTTATTTCTTCTCCGATAAAATCACTTCCAACTACATATGGACTTTTTGCAACAGCTCTTAGTACATTAATATTTTCTCTTAAATAGGTATTACTAGTTTTTTGATCTTTAATAATTGTTAATGGAATTCTTCTGATTCCTATTAAAAATCTAATTTGTACTCCTGTTTTCTTTTTCTATTAAAGGCATTATTGAATGTATTTCTTCTAACATTTTTATTGCTGGTTCTCCATTTTTTGCTAAATCAGTATCTGTTATTTCTACATATTTTATTCCTTGCTTTTTGGTACTCTCTAGCTATCCATAACAATTTATCTTGTCTTAATGTGTTATTTTTATATATGCTATTTGTTGTTTTATCTTTTAGCATTTGGCATACAAATTTTTTTATATCTTTTTCTGGTATTTTGTTTATTAGTTCTTCTTTTAAATTTATTTTTTTTTCTGAGACTCAATTCCCTTCGCAAAAATATATCTATAAATATAACATTTCTCTAAATTAGTAAATACAGCTTGTCCATCTTTCATAATTGCCAAACTATTCCTTATTTTTTTCAATATTATATTCTGCGTTCTCTAAATTATTTAATATAAAATCAGCAAAATTTATAAATGTATTGTCATCTATTTTTCTTATTTTATACTTTCCTTGTAATTTGCTATTTATAAATTGTTTTTCAACTTCTTCTCTTTGTTTATAAATCTTTTTCTTCTTGATCTTTGCTAAGTTTTAAATTTAATTTTTTTATATAATATAATGGATATCTTATTTGATGTACTATTCTAATGCAATTAAACAATCTGGAAATAAATTTGCATTCATATGTGTATGCAAATCTGTTCTGAATTTTGACTTTTTTTAATATATATGTTTTTACAATTGTTTTTTCTATCGGTAAATTATAATTTTTAGTTTGTGACATAAATGTTTTGGTTATTGCTGGTATCTTTGCTTTTATTTCTATTCTGTCTTCATATATATTTGCAATCTTTATTCCACCTAATCTAAATATATATACTTCTTCATTGTTACTATTTATACTTGCAAGTATCTTTCCTATTATTATTTTCATATCTTTATTATTTTTTTTTGTATTTGAAGTCCACAAATTTTTGCTAAATTTGTTATTAGATTTCCTGTATTGTGATTTGGTGTTTCTAATATATATGTAATTTCATCAGCATCTGTTTTTTTAAGTTAACAATAATATCTTTTTCTTTATCTAAATAAAATTTATTAATCATATTCTAATCCTTTCATAAAAAAGTATTAAAAAAAAAATTATATCATATTTTATTTCATCTTGCAACGATTATGTAAAGTTTTTTACTGTTATATATATTATTCAAAAAATAAGAAAAGAATTCCAAAAAAATTCTTTTCTTATTTTTTCTTATCCTTAATATACGGATGTTATATGATACTCAACTTTTCCTGTTTTCACTTCTATATTTAAGAAATCAAACAGTTTTTTAAATGGTGCTTTATCTGTTAATTTTATTTTTTCTTCATATTCAACAACAATATACTGTTTTTCCTCTTTTTTTCTTCTTCAAAAACAAATGTTGTCATTGGCGAAATTTCGATTTTTTCACTAGAATAATAAATTTTTGTACCTTCATATTCATATTTTCTCCAAGAATTTGGTCCTTGGAAAAATACTAAACTGTAAATAAAGTACTCTATTAGTAAATTAATAAATACAATTATTACAATGTTTCTTATTTTTTCTTTAACTTCACTCCCAAATATTTTTTTATTAAATCTTCTCTTTTCTTCATTACTGATTTTTGAATTATTAACTAAAAAATAAATAATTAACAAAACTAATACATCAATTACCGAAACAATTAATCCAATTACTACTGCAGCTACCATAGTTGTTTTCCTCCAATTTTCTAATTGTAAATGTTGAATATCAATTCCAAAACAGAATTGCTATAATATTATACACTTACATTTACATGTTGTCAATTGATATGAGAAATAATAAAACCAAAAAGAGAGCTCTCTGAATTTTACTTCTTTGAACTCTCTTCTTGGTTACAGCTTAGCTGTTAACAGGTGCATAGGACTTCTTCTTGTATTCAATCATAATGTTTTTCCTCTCCGCCCTTTATTATTGGGCTTTGTTACTTTCGTCAGTTGTTTTCAGCTATGGCCGTTTGCCATGCTACTATTTATTATGGCATATTTTATGTAAAATTGCAAATATACGAAAAAAAAGCACATAGAATATATATCTATGTGTTTTCAATATTACATTTTTTTTCTAATATCTATTATTTTCTCATTAATTTTATCTACATTAACACCTTCAAAATTTTGTTTATCAGAAATATCATATTTTTCCTTTATTTCTATAATTCTGTTAACACTTCTATCAATTCTATTTTCTTTTTATTTTTCCAGATTCAACTAATTGAACTATATTGTTTAACACACGTTGTTCTTCATCTTTATTAAATCTAAATACAATAATATCATTTCACTTCAAACGCTTTTTTCTTACAGCTAAATCTGGTCCATAAAACAATTTTATAGCTCTCATTTTTAGATCATCTGTAATTATTAATCTATTATATCTAAATTTTTTTTTCTTATATATTTACAAATAAATTTTCTTGACAATGATGCTGGATATATTCCGGTCACTTTAGGAATTAATAAATGTCCTACTAATATTGCATCTGCTCCATTCTGTATTGCTTGTGAGAATGGGTACACATCTTCATCTTCAATTTTTTTTCATTGGAATATTTATTACTGGCAAAAAATAATGTGAATCTTGTTTAGTTGCACCATGACCTGGAAAATGTTTTACAACAGAAACAATATTATTTTTCTGTAATGCTTTCATCACGGCAATACCACACTCAGATACTTTTTCTTTATCATAGCCAAAACTTCTATCTCCAATAACTTTTTGTTTTTCATATCTTCTTAAATCTAATACTGGTGCGAAATTCAAATTAAATCCAGATTTGTATAATAACTCTCCTGTTATTTCAGAAGCTTCTTTTACTAATTTTTCTCCCCCAACATTTGCAATCACATTGGCAGAAGGTAAATTTTTCAACTCCTTTGGCATTCTATTTACTCTTCCACCTTCTTGGTCTATTGCTATAAATAATGGTATTTGATTATTTTTATTTAACTCTTTTAATTCTCTAATTAGTTTTAACATCTCTGAATATGTAGAAAAATTTTTTCTATATAAAATTACTCCACCAATTTTATAATTTATTATCATATTTTTAATTCGATCTGTTATGTAATTAGTATCCATACCAATCATAACCATTTGCCCTATTTTTTCTTTTAATGATAATTCTTTTTTTGCTTTCATATTTATAACCCTTCCATTAATGCAAATTATTTTCTTGAAAAATAAATATCTGCACTTGGATTAGCTAGTTTTATTCTCTTATCTTCAAGAAGTTTCATAATTGTTAAATTAAGCTTTGTACTAAATGTTAAGAATTTATCATAATCAACAATATTTGTATATAGGAATACTTTTATTATTATTGCTTCTGCTCCTATTTCTGTTACATTTATTTGAATTGTATTTTTATTTATTTCTTGCATACTTTCTAAAATATTTCTTATTGATTTCATTAATTCTTCTGTTTTTTCTGAACTTGTGTCTAACGGTAATCTTAGAGTCATTTCTATTCTTCTTGCATTTATTGTTGCACTATTTATTATTGCTTCTGATAATATTTTTGTATTTTGAATTGTAACTGTTGTATTTTCTACTGTTTTTATTTTTATACTTCTAAATTTAATATCAACAATCGTACCAGATATATCTCCAATAGTTACCCAGTCACCTATTTCAAATGGTTTTTTTCTGAGGCAATTGCCATTCCACTTAACAAATTACTTACTAGTTCTTGAGCAGCTAATGCAATTACAACACTTCCTAAACCAAGACCTGTGATTATACCATTTAGATCATATCCAAATTCTGATATAATCATAAATCCAGCAACAATATAAATTAATACTTTTAAAAGTTTTGTCCCTGTTTGGATTAATTTTTGATTTTCTTGTAATTTCTCATTACCTTTTACTTTTTTCATTAATTTTGATGTTGGTGATATCATTCCAACCAATATTTTAGCAATACTTAATATAACTGCAACCCTTATTAATTTTATGCAAAATGCCATCGCAGTTGCTGGTAATGCTAATATTATTAATGCTAAATATATTCCAAAACATAAAAATATACTTCTTAATCCTTTATATGTATCATTTTCTTTTTAATACTTTTTTATCTTTTTCATTTACCTTCCAAATTTTTAATAATAATCTTGGAAGCCATATGCTTAATACGAAAAATATCACCAAAATTGCTATTGATATAAATATATCTGCTATATCTTTTGCTTTTATGCCTTCGATAAATGTTTTTATTGTTTCCATTTATTCCTCCATTCTATTTAAGGAATTTGAACAAGGCAACATAGTTTTCCTTTGTTCATGCCCAATTTATATTATTTTCTAAGTTCTGCACCACATTTTTTAGATACTGCATCAATTATTTTGTCCATTAATCCATTAATTTCTTCATCTGTTAATGTTTTCTTCATATCTGAAAATGTTAAAGAATATGCTATTGATTTTTGTCAATTCCAACTCCAACACCAGTATAAACATCAAATACTTCAATATTTGTAAGTAGGCTTCCTCCTGCTGATTTAATTATTTTTTCAATATCTTTTTATACTTATTTTTTATCAACTACAAGTGCTATATCTTTATTAATACTTGGAAATTTTGAAAATTCTTTATATTTCATCTTTCCTACTTTTTTTGTAAACAATTCATCTAAATTGATTTCAAGAACATATACATCATCTTTGGTTACACTTGGATGTATTTTTTCCTATCATACCTATATTTGAACCATTTACATTTATCATTGCACTTTGACCTGGATGCATTTCTTTTTTTTGGCATCTCTTGTTTCATAAAACTATATCTTCCTGAATATCCAAGGTAATCAAGTACTTCTTCTGCAATTCCTTTTATTACATAAAAATCTACAGTTTTATTGTTGTTTAATCCTGTTGAGTGTTTTCCAGACATTAATGCACATAATTTTGTATGTTCGCCATATGCTTCTCCTTTTTTATAGAAACCTTTTCCTATTTCAAATATTGATACATCTTTTTTTTGTTCCCTTGCTTTGTTATACTCATATACTTTATACAATGATGGTATCATACTATATCTTAATGTATTTCTATCTTCTGTGATTGGGTCTAATAGTTTTAATGGCTCAAATTCATCTAGTGTGTAACCATTTACTTCTTTATCATTTATTAAAACATATGTTAATGTTTCTTTTAATCCTAATGATATCATTTTATTTCTAATTTCTCTTTGTGTTTTATCATAGCTTCCTTTTCTCATTGGAACAATTGGCAATTTTCCTTCTATATTGTCAACTCCATATATACGGCTTACTTCTTCAATTAAATCTTCTTTTATTGATATATCTAATCTTCTTGTTGGAACTGTTACTTTAATTGTTTCTCCATTTACTTTGTATGTAAATCCTAATTTTCTAAATACATTTAATATTTCTTCATTTGGAATCGTTGTTCCTAATACATCATTTATATTTTTAAATGTTATTTCTATTTTCTTTTTCTTTATTATTTGTTTTGTCATATTCTACAGTTCCTGTTACAACTGTTCCTCCAGCATATTCTTCTAATAGTTTACAAGCTCGTTCAATTGCCATTGTTGTTCTTTCTGGATCTAATCCTTTTTCAAATCTGTTACTTGCTTCACTTCTTACTATCTTTTTAGATGTTTTTCTTACTTTTACTGAATCAAAAATTGCTGATTCTATTATGATATTTTTTGTGTCTTTTTCTACTTCTGTTTCAAGTCCTCCCATAACTCCTGCAAGTCCTACTCCATGTGTACTATCTGCAATTACTATATCTTCACTTGTTAATGTTCTTTCAACATTATCTAATGTTGTTAATTTTTCTCCATCTTCTGCCATTCTTACTACTAGTTTATTTCCTAATTTATCAGCATCATAGAAATGTAATGGTTGACCTAATTCTAACATTACATAGTTACTGATATCAACAACATTGTTTATTGGTCTTATTCCTGATGCAATTAATCTATTTTTTATAAATGCTGGGCTTTCTTTAATTTCTACATTTTCTACTTTCTTTACTAATAATTTTGAACAATTTTCTGTTTTTACTTCTGTTTTAAATGTTTTGTTTATATCTTCCCCTGATTCTTTGTGTTTTAAATCAACATCTTTTACTTTTTTATCATATATAGCACCTATTTCATATGCCATTCCTAAAATGCTTAATAAATCTCCTCTATTTGCTGTTAATTCAAAATCTATTACACTGTCATCCATTTCCAGATATTTTATTGGATCTCCACCAATTTCTGCATCTTCTCCTAATTCTGCTATTCCTTCTGAATCCTCTGGTTTTAAAAATTTATGTTCAAGTCCTAATTCTGCTATTGAACATAACATTCCATTTGATTCTTGACCTCTTATCATTCCTTTTTTTATTGTTTTTTCTGGTAATACTGCACCATCTAAAGCTACTATTACTTTTAATCCTGTTCTTACATTAGGAGCACCACATACTATATCTAATACTTCTGTTCCAATATTTACTTTGCATAAATGTAAATGGTCTGAGTCTGGATGTGGCTCACATTCTGTAATTTGTCCTATAACCAATTTTGTTGCATTTATTAAGTTACTTGCTGAATCATATTCATTTCCAACTCTCGTCATATCTTCTGCTAATTGTTTTTCATCTACATCTATATCTATATAGTCTTTTAAAAAGTTTGTACTTAGTTTCATTTTTATTCAATTCCTTTCTTGTTTTTTTTTCAAAAGCACACATAATACTAAAGTTCTTTTATATCTCTATTTATCTACGAATTATTCTTCGTCCTTTCTGTCAAATTGGCTTAGGAATCTAATATCATTTGCATATAAATATCTCATATCTGGTATTCCATATTTAAACATTGCTAATCTTTCTAGTCCTGTTCCAAAAGCAAAACCTCTATATTGTTCAGGATCATATCCATTCATTTTTAATACATTTGGATGAACAATTCCTCTTCCTAAAACTTCTATCCATCCAGTTTGCTTACATAAATTACATCCTTTTCCTCCACATTTAAAACATGTAACATCAACTTCATAAGATGGTTCTGTAAATGGAAAATAACTTGGTCTAAATCTTAATTCACTATTTTTTTCCTATTAATTTTCTTAACAAAAATTTCTAATGTTCCTTTTAAATCTGCTAATGATACATTTCTTTTTCTTTTTTATCTATTACAAGTCCTTCTACTTGACCAAATTGATGTGAATGTGTAGCATCATCTTCTCTTCTATATGTTTTTCCTGCACATATCATTCTTATTGGTGTTTTTTCTGTATTTGCCATCATTGTTCTTGCTTGAACAGCTGATGTTTGTGTTCTTAATAAATATTCATTTGTTATATAAAAACTGTCTTGCATATCTCTTGGGATGTCCTTTTGGTAAATTTAATCTCTCAAAACAGAATTCATCTGTTTCTAATTCTGGTCCTGAAATTACATCATATCCCATTGATACAAATAAATCTTCTATTTCTTCTATTACTCTATTTACTGGATGTTTACTTCCTCTTTGAATTTTTGTTGCTGGTAATGTTATATCTATTGTTTCTTTTTCTATTTTTTCTTCTAACATTTTTGATTTTATTTGTTCTTCAGCAATTGATAGTTTTTCTTCTATTTCTTTTCTTGCTTCATTTACTAATGCTCCTACTTTGGGTCTTTCTTCTGCTGTTAATGCTCCTAATCCTTTTAATAAATTTGATAATTCACTTTTCTTTCCTAAGAATTGTACTTTTAATTCTTGTAAATCTTGTGAATTTTTATTTTTGATATTTTTTCTTCTGCTAATTTTTTTTAATTTCGTCAATTTTGCTTTGCATTTTTATTTCCTCCTTTTTATACAAAACGTAAATAGAGCCAATCTTCCTATTTTTAGGACGATTGGCTCTTTTCGTGGTACCACCTAATTTTATTAATGGCTTACTTATGCATAATATCTCTCTATAAGCTCGCCTAATTAACCTCTTTATAGTTTTAACGGTTCTACCGCTTCTTTCTACTTGCTTTTTGCTTTGAAAAAAAGACCTCAAAAGTGAAATTTCAATATATTTAATATAAATGGTTCTCATCTTTACCATTCTCTCTGTAATATTTTACAATATATCTACTTTGCTTTTTTCTATGGATTTTCTTTATAATCTTTGCATATTATATCATTATTTTTTTGAAAATGTAAACTAAAAAAGTGATTTTATTTTATAAAATCACTTTTTTATATTAGAAACTTCTTCCGCCTCCACCATGAGATGTTCCACTACTTCCAGAATGTGTTGAACTTCCACTACTTTCTCCACTAGATGAACTACTTTCTACTCTTCTTGTTTGTGAAACATGTTTGTCTAAAAACTGATCTGTTTGTTCTGTCAATTTTAATGGTTTAGAAATATACTTACTAGCCTCTCTGTTTTTTTGTGGTTTTCTATGTGAACACACTCCGATAATTATAAAGATTGCTGTTGCTATTGAACTACATATCAAAGAACTTTTTATCATCTTTGATGTAGATATTATTGTATCTCCGCCATTTCTTCTCTTTTTTAGCAAAGTATGTTGCATATTTTATAAATTGTTCTGCACATCCAGAATAATCCTTTTTAGAAATTTTATCATATGTATAATCTAAAATAGCATCAATTCTTTTATCATTATATATTTCTATTGCTTTTTCCAGTTGTTGAAATCCACATCTTTCTATTATCCATGTCAATTAAAAACAATAAACCATTTTTATTTACCCCAACACCAAAATCATTATAATCATAAAATCATCTCGTAACCCATTGAACTACTTTTTGGATTTTCATTTATTGTAACAATAGCCATATCCATATTATACTTTGAAATAAATTTCTTAATCATATTATAAATTTCTTTTTTCTTTGTCATCTGGTATTAATTTTGCATAATCATATATCTTTAATGTATTATCAGCACTTGGTGTTTTATCTTTTGCATATGAAGTTTGTGAATTATCTTCCAACACATTTGTTTTTTTTTTGTATATCCATATACATTATAGGCTTTTCCAAATCCAAGTATAATTATAAAAATTATGCATACTGTCAAAAATTTAAATTTTTTTTTCTCATTTACATCATTCCCCTCATTAAATTAAATATAAAAAATAAAATAAAACTAATTCCAAAAAATAGTATACCTTTTTTTATAACTTTTCCACTATCCATTGGCACTGTTCCTACAACTTTTTTGTCTGTCCATTCATTGCAAATGTATACATTTTTTCTTTAAATTTTATATTAACATCCATACTGGTAATAATGCATATTCAACTTCTCCACTATTAATATTTACATCACTATTATCAACAGTTACTGAATTATACCCTCTTATTGTAGATTTTAATTCATCTACCATTGTATTTTCCATTCTATTTTTTGCCCTATCATATACTTCATCTTTATTTAAATCATATTTTTCTGCTAAAAAAACCAGATAAATATGATCTATTAAATGGTTTAAATTCACTATAATTATATGGTTCTATTGAGTCCATTATTTCATCTTTGAATTTAGTTGAACTGTCTACTGGTAAATCTTCTATCTCTAATTCTCCACTTCTTGTACATCTAAATGTTGATGTTTCTGTATAATCATAATTTCCAGAACTCCATCTTCTTATTTGAGTTGCCCTAGATTGTATATTTCCATTCATTTGACTATCATAAAGCCAAAATGGTATATATACACCTGTTATTTTTTCTATGTTTTTTTCATCATGAAAGTCAGATGGTGCAAACCATTTTTTCTTTACATTCTTTTTAAATTCTTCTATTGCTTCTTCTTTTGTTGTTTTAAATGGAATTAATTTATCTGGCTTAAACTCACCTTGAAGTCTATTTTTCATAATTGTAGTATTTCCACAATATACACAATGTGTTGCAACAGTATTAGCATCTGTAACAACTGTTGCACCACAATTAGGGCATGTATATTCATCTATTTCAAAATCTAAATTTTCCTTTGTTTCTTTTTCTTGTTGCTTTTCAAACTCCCCTATTTCATATGAATTACCACAATATTCACAATCCCATTTTTGTGTTGTTGGATTAAATTTTACATTTGCACCACAACTTGGACATTTGTTATCTATTGTAATCTTCATTTGTTTTTCTCCTTTAGTTTAACTTATTTCCACAATTTGGGCAAAACTTTGCACCATTTTCTACTTTTTTTTACCACAATTAGAGCAAAAAACTTTTTCAGGCTTTTTTTGTCCACAGTCTGGGCAGAAATTTCCTTTTACTTGTTTCTTGCAATTTGGACATTCCCACATATCTGATGTTGAACTATTATTGTTTACTGATGAATTACTTGTATTTTGCCAAGGAGCTGTAGTAGCACCTCCCATTACACCTCCTGATGCCATATTAGCCATTCCAATTCCCATAAATCCTGTTGTTGCGCCATTTGCATTATTAGCTGCATCTTTCATTGATTGAGCATATGCACCAACCATTGTTCCTTGTTGCATATATGCATTTGAACTTAATTCATAATTATTAATTTTTTTCTTGTGATGCATCATCTAATGTTACTGATTCTATGTTAAATCCTTCTATTGAAATTCCTCTTCCTTTAATTCTATTATCAAAATTATCTTGAGCCATAATTTCTTTTATTTTAGCTTTTTGACTTGGTAATGCACGTACAGGAATTTTATTAACATATCCTAATTCATTTAATACTTTTTCAAATGAGTCCATTACTTCACTTCTCATTTGTTCTAATAATTGATCTTTTTTATATACTTCACTCATTCCTGCAATTTCACTCATAAATGTAGCTGGATTTGTTAATTTAAATGTATAGTTTCCAAAACATTTTATATTAACTGCTAATGGTAAAAGCTCTCCTGTCATTTGATTTGGAATTGCATGTGACCAATCATCATACATAACTGGTGTTGGTGTTCCAAATTTATTATTTATAATTTCTTTTTATATTAAAGAAGAATACTGCTTGTTGCTTACTTGAAGCTCCATTATATGTGAATCTTTCCCACATTTCTTTAAACATTCCTTTAAATTCACCCTCAAACATTGATGGTGTAGATGATGTATCAAATTTATAATATCCTTCTTCTGCTGTTGCATCTATTACCCTACCATTATCATATATAATAGCACATTGACCTTGTCCTACTATTATTGTACTTCCATTTGATATAACTCCATTTTTAGTTGTTTTTTTTTCATCATTAGTATATCATTTCCCATTTCTTCACATCTGATTGCTTCTTTCCATTGATCATGTAAAGTACTTCCTATTGCACCTACTGCTGCTTTTATTAATCCCATTTTTATTCCTCCTAATTTTATATTTATATATTTTTATTTTATCATTTGTATTCTTTTTTTTTTTGCAATGTATAATCCTTATTTTTCATTTTTAAAATTTTTTTTAGTTTTTTGTTTTTTCTATTGACAAATATTCACAATTGTCTTATAATAATCATTGTCGTAAGACATAAGCCAGTTTACATTTATGCAGATGTGGCGGAACTGGCAGACGCACAGGACTTAAAATCCTGCGGTTGAATAAACCGTGCCGGTTCGATTCCGGCCATCTGCACCATAAAAAACTCAAGTAGCTCGTAAGATGTACTTGAGTTTTTTATTATCTTCAGAATTTATTGTAGTGTTACAATTATTTTTAAACAATGTATTGCATTTTTATGTAAAATATAGTATAATATTACATTGTTTGTTGGTACAATGTACCTTGTTTTTTGTCTATGAAAGACAACTCACAAAGGAGAAAAAAAATGATGAACGTAAAAATTTTTTTCTAAATTTCTTAACATGAAAAATAAGAAAAAACTTAAAATTAAAGCTACAAAAAATATTGTTACATTTAAGTTTTGTTCTGCTGAAAGAGATTGGTCTAACCATTATAGAACTGAAATTTTTGCATTAGCTCATTCTTTACATATTAAAGCAATTGAAAGAAAAAATCTTATTGTTTTAAATTGTCCTGATAAATACATGGCTAAAACAATAAAAATGCACTTTATTCGGTAATTTCATAAACAAACAAGAGAAGCATTACTTTGCTTCTCTTTATTTTTATAAAATAATATATTATCACCATTTTTCTTTAGCCATTTATCGATTTCTATATAATTTGATATATATTTTTCAGCTAAATTATAGAAATCATTATTATGATATTTATATTTTATATGACATAACTCATGAACTATAATTGCATCAACTTTATCCATTGGCAACATTATAAGTCTTGACGAAAAATATAAATTTCTTTTATTTGGCATACAACTTCCATATCTAGTAATTGCATCTCTTATTTTTACTTCATTATACTTAAGTCCTGTTATTTCAGCCCAATATGGTAATCTTTTTAGCAATTAAAATCTCTGTATTATTTTTGAATATTTTTTTTATAACTTTATCAACTGATTTTTTTATAACTTCTTGATCAATAGTTTCTGGTACTATTATAATAAACCTTTTTATTTTCTTCTTCAATTTTTACATTTATTTCTAACTTTTTAGTATATTCCCTAACAATATCAAACTCTTTTCCTTTATAAAAAATTTTTTCTTCATTTTCCCATTGTTTTACTGATTTTACTTCAGATGATACTATTTTCTTATATTTATCATATAAATTTTGCTCTTCAACTTTCAAAATCTCCAACATTCTTTTTTGTTGATAATCTTGTAGGTTTTGTTACATTTAAAACATTTCCTTTAAAATATACTTTCTGATTTAGAATTTGGATAATTTTTTTATATTTATAGGTATTTCTAATTCCTTTATTTTTATATATTTTTGTGCCATAATCCTTCTATCCTACCTCAATTAAACCTCCATAATCAATTACATCTAATCCTTTAAATTCTATCACTTCTAAATTTCTTTCATGTATAAAGCTTCTTATTTTGTTTTGAAAATCAATTTTATCTAAATCTCCAAAAACAATTATTTTATTTTTTATCCTTGAAATACACCCACCTATAAAACCTGTTTTTTTCACTATATTCATTTTCATTTAATAATTTTATATCTAATTTCTCATCTAAATATAATGTCTTAATTCCGTGTTTCTGCAATATTTTATTTAATCCTTTATCTGTTACAATTGCAGAATTCTCATCAATTACAGCTATTGAACAATTAGTATATCCCTGTGTAGTATTTACTAATTCAAAACCATTATCTATTAATTTTTGTTTTAAAATTTTATCCGTGTACTTCAAATTATGTATAGCAAAATTTCCTATTATACAAACATTATATTTTATATCTTGAGGATATTGCATTAATACTTTTTCTTCCCCAAAAACCAAGTTAGAAATATCTTTAAAATTTTGAGTAGGTTCTACAATAATTTCATCTCTAACTCTACATACAAAAATATCCACATGTGATGATATTTCTGTATACACATTTTTATTAGTTGGAATTTCTATAATTTCATATCCCATATCTTGATTCTCTTTTTTTTCTATTTTTCTCATTCTTTTATCAATAATTATCTTTTTTATTTGTCATTACTATATTAGTGCTCCTTAATTATTCTGGTATTTCTAATGTAATCTTTCCTAGTTTACTACTTCTAAAATCATCTAAAATTAATTTAGAAGTCCTTTCGTCATCTACTCTTCCTCCAAGTATAGCCCCTCTTTTCTTACCTATCAACTGCATAATTTCATAAATATTTTCATTTTCTGCTTGTTCTTGATTTAAAATTTCATTTATTTTTTTCATCTAAAGAATATCTTTGTAATAAATTATTTCTATAATTTTCTAACATAAATTTGGTTAATGTATATGCTACTTCCGTTAGCTCTAATATATCATCTTTTATCGTTCCCGTTATTGCTAAATTCATTGCTACTTTTTCGTTTTCAAACTTTGGCCATAATACTCCTGAGTATCTAGCAATTCTATTTTTTCATTTATTCGTATCCATTGCTTTTGCTTTGTTACCCCAGGTTTATTTCCTACTTCTGCTGATGTTTTTTTGGCAATTCTATTTATAAATGATGATTTGCCTACATTTGGAATTCCAACAATCATTACTCTTATTTTTCTTCCAATACGTCCTTTATCAGCCATTTTTTGCATTTCGTCTTCCATTATTTTTTGAATTTGTCTAGTTGTTTCATTTACACCTTTTCCCGTTAATAAATCTGCTAATACTACTTTTCGCTCTTTTTTTATTAAAATATTCTATCCATTTTTCAGTTTTTGCATTATCAGCTAAGTCATATTTATTTAATATTATTATTTTCTTCTTATTTTGTGTTATTTGCCTTATATCAGGATTTTGACTTGAATTTGGAATTCTCGCATCAAGTATTTCTACTACTACGTCTATCATCTTCAAATCTTCTGTTATTTGTCTTCTAGTTTTTGCCATATGTCCTGGAAACCAGTTAATACTTGTAGATTGTAAACTTTTTTTTATCTTCATTAATTTTTTCTCATTTCTCTTCTTTTGATACATATCCATTATTTATCACTTCTTTCTATTTCATTTTATTTTAAAAAAGTACTTTCAGATTTTGCCCTTTAACTAGATGATATTATATCATAGTTTTGTTTATTTATAAAGTCAAGAGCCTCAAAATATTTATCTTCGCATTTAAAAATAATCTTTAAATTATTATCTTTTTCTATAACTATATCTTCAATTAACTCATCGATCAATAATCTATTTAGTTCATTTATTTTTTTTCTTTTTTTTAAATATATTCATCCAATCAGTATCGTTATTTTTTATTGTTTTCTTTTTCCTCCTCATATAATTGTATATCTTCTTTTATCTTTTTTAATTTTATCACTATACTCTTTATTATATTGCCAGTATTCTTCTTCCGATATAAAGTTCTCCTTTAAATCTTCTTTAATTGAATTCCTTAACATTATATATTTTTCTTTTTTTCTTCTTTTCTTTTTTGAATACAAATTAGAAATTATGCACAAAATAATTAAAACAATAATAAATAGTACTGATATTAATAATTCTTCAAACATTTCTTACTACTCCTCCAAATCCATTTATTTCCATCATTTCGATATCGGCGTATAATTTCAACCGATTTCTGCTAGAATTTTTTGTAGTGTTAAGGAGGTTTTTAAAATGTTATTTAAAGAAGCAATTACTTTAAGAATACTTGAATTATGTAACAAATATAATTACACTCCAAATAAACTTGCTGAATTATCTGCTATTGCACCATCAACATTAAGGGCATTATTGGCAAACAATGTAGATAATCCAAGTTCTACAATTATCTTTAAAATATGTAAAACTTTAAAAATAGAACTTAAAGATTTTTATGACTCTCCATTATTTGATATAGAGAAATTGGAGTATTAAAATAAGAGGCTTGTAATAGCCTCTTTTATCGTTTTATCAGATATATTATTTTTCCTTAATTATATTTTTACTGCAAATATAAGTTACTAAGAAGTATCCTCCATAAATTGCAACAATAAATATTGCAACACCAATTATTGATGATACTAAATTAGCGGCTCCAAAGGAACTTAACAAAAAATTACAAAATTTAATTCCAAATACAGAATGTATAATTGCAACTAATAACGGAAACATAAAAAAATATACCAATTTGTCTAAACAATGCTTTATTAATCATTTTTTCATCTACGCCTATTTTTCTTAGCATATTAAACTTTTCTACATTATCACTTGATTCCGATAATTCTTTAAGTGCTAGAATTGCAGCACAAGAAATTAAGAATATAATACCTAAGTATAATCCTATAAAGGTAACCATTGCACCTAGTCCAATACTATTTTCTTTAATTGTCATTTTAGAATCAAAATCAATAACAGTATTATTAGAATTTTCTTTGCAAATTTCACTTAACTCTTTTTCCGAAAGATTTTTCTCATTTATATCTGTAACATTATAATTAGCAGTTAAATATTCATATTTTTTCATTGAATTATTTACTGCATTATCAGGAACAACAAAAACTCCCATATTTGAATATGTTGAATTCATTGCAATAAAACCTTCTACACAACTATCATATTTTGGTTTTAATTCCTTTTCATTTATATTAAGTATTGTATCTACCTTAAGTCCCTCATTCCTGAATTCTACATATTCTGAATAATTAGCAACAATAAAATATTCATCATCATTTAATGTATATTCTTTTTAGTCCAAACAATTTTGCAATTTTGTTGTAATCACTTATCTTTACAATACTTTCCTTCTTATTGTATGGCATTAAAGGATATTTATCCTTTGCAATATCATAGTAAGATCCAATACTGTGTTTTTAAGTCAATATTATCAAAGTTATAAACATCAAGTTTTACTATATCTTTAAGTTTGTTATCTACATCATAGCCTAATTTTTCAAGTGTATCATATATTGAAATTTTTGAATCTTCTATTTGTTTTTCAGAATAATACTCATAATCAGTTACATTTATAAACTTACCAATTTGAACATCTGCTGGAGCCAATTTTTTCAAATTATTTGTCATAGATATTTTCATAGACATTGCACTCGATAGTACGCAAATCGTTATAAATAACATCAAACATATTATTGTCATCGAAAAAGTCATAGTATTTATTTTACTTGAAAACTGTCTAAGGGTGAAACTATTTAACCCTTTATAATAAGTGTTCTTCATACTTATAAATATTTTTAAAAGCAATCCCGATAAAGACCAAAACACAAAGAAAGTTGAAACAGCACCTATTCCCATAGGAACAAAAATACTATTTGCATAAGTCATTTTCTCAATACCACCAGTAACCTGATAATAAGCAAATCCTAATGCTATACAAGAAATAATAAACACTATTGTACAAAACAATGGATTTTTTAATTTTATTTTTTCAGATTTTTTGTTAGAATGCATTACATCTATCAATTTACATTTACTAATATTTATAGTATTAAATATCATAACTACAAAATACATAATACTAAAATAAATCAAAGTTTTAATACAAGCATTTGTTGAAAATACGAATTGAAATCTAGTTAAATCTGCTTCAAACATATTAGCAACCAAAATACTCATCAATTGTGATAATAAAAAACCTATTCCTAAACCAACTACCAATGAAACTATACCTATTATTAATGTTTCAATAAATAATATTAAGGATATTTTTTTTTTGCTCATTCAAGCGTTAAATAAACTCCAAATTCTTTATTTCTTCTTTTTATTAAGAATCTACTTGCATAAACAATTAAAAACGCTAATATTATAGATACAAACACGCTAACACCAGAAAGAACATTGGTCATAAGTTTTATTATTTCTGCTGTTGTTGATGATACCTTCATCATAACTGACTGATCATCTATTGCATTAAACACATAAAATATCGCGACACCAAGAATAAGAGTGAAAAAGTAGACGGTATAATCTTTTATACTCTTACTTATATTTTTTAATGATAACTTAAAGAGCATCATTTAAATCACCACCAAGTAATGTCACAACATCAATAATTTTATCAAAAAATTCTTTTCTAGAATTTGTTCCTTTAATTATTTCATTAAAAATTTTGCCATCTTTGATAAATATGACTCTTGAAGAATAACTTGCAGTAAACGCATCATGTGTAACCATAAGAATTGTTGCTTGTAATTCTTTATTCAAATAATCAAATTTTTCTAAAAGCATTTTAGCTGACTTTGAATCTAATGCACCTGTTGGCTCATCTGCAAGAATTAACTTTGGATTAGTAATTATTGCTCTTGCACTAGCGACTCTTTGCTTTTGACCTCCACTCATTTGATATGGATATTTATTAAGTACATTAACAATATCCAGTTCTTTTGCAACTTTTTTAATTCTTGTATCAATTTCTCTTGAATTCACATTCTGAATAGAAAGTGCCAATGCAATATTTTCATAAGCAGTTAAAGTATCAAGTAAATTAAAATCTTGAAATATAAAACCTAACTCTTCCCTTCTAAACTTATTTAGACTATTTCCTCTTAATTTTGTGATATCATTACCTGCTACATAAATATGTCCAGATGTAACTTTATCAATTGTAGATATACAATTTAAAAAAGAGTAGTCTTTCCAGAGCCACTTGCTCCCATTATTGCAACAAATTCTCCCTTTTCAACATCAAATGATAGGTTATCAATTGCTTTTGTAAGACTAGATTTATTGCCATAATATTTTTCAATTTTATCAATTTTTAAGATATTTTCCATAATCTTTCTCCTTTCTGATTACATTGTAATATAAAAGATAGAATTAGTCGTTATTCTAATATTACAGAATATTACAATTTTGTAATATTTATTTTTAGTATCCAAATCTGCATAAACTTTAATCAACTTTATAAAAATCATTTTTTATAAAAGATAATTGTAATTTTTGTATATTTATGTATTTCAGATTCAATAATTATCTTATGTCCTAATTTATCGCATAATTTCTTGACAATATAAAGTCCCATACCTGTTGATTTTGCCATTATTCTACCGTTTTCACCAGTGAAAGATTTATCAAATACTCTTTTTATATCGTTTTTAGGTATTCCTATTCCATTATCCCAAATAGTTAGATATACTTTATCTTTTTCATCTTTTACACTGATTTTTATTATTGGATCGTTATTATTTTTTTTATATTTAATACTATTGTTTATAATCTGATTTAATACGAACTCTAACCATTTTGAATCAGTTAAAACTTTTTCATTATGAATATCAACTTCAAGATTAACTTTGTTTTCATCTTTCTCGGCATTTTCGCTTCGAACGAAATATAAAATTTGATCTATATAGTTATCTAACTTTCTAATTTGTTCTATATATCTCTTATCAAACATATTTTTGTTGTTATGAATTAATAAAGTTAAACTTGCTACTGGAATCTTTACTTCATGAATCCACATTTCTACATATTCCTTGAAATCGGTAATACTTAAATTATATTCTTTTACATTTTCAATCATTGACTTGTTTATATCATAAAGAATTTGATAAAAAATTTCGCCATCATAAAAGTTTGGCTTCTTTAACATTTCTAAAATTAAATATTTTTTATCTAACTTATCAAGCGTATTTAATATTTTTTTGTAAAATTTGTATTTCCTGAAATAATCAAAAATAATATTAAATGTTGCAACTAAAAAAAAAATAATATTGTCAATGCTATTTAAATCATTTTCCACTTTAAATGCGTTTAACATAAGAATGGCAATTATGAATCCAACAATTGACACAGTTATCTGTACTGTTTTATCTAATAAATATTTTTTAAAACTCATAATAATTTATACCCTTGTCCTTTTCTTGTTTCAATTCTATTTTCAAGTCCAAAATTTTGTAATTTATTTCTTAATCTACTAATATTTACTGTTAGAGCGTTGTCATTTATAAATTCATTATTATTCCATAAATCAGTCATTAAATCATCACGAGTTACTATTCTACCACGATTACTTAAAAGATATGTAAAGATAATCATTTCATTTTTAGTTAGTTCTAATACCTTTTCACCTTGTTTCAATATTCCTTTTTTTGTGGATTAACACTAATATTATCATAAAATAAGTCGTCCATATTATTATCCATTCGTTTAAATATATTTTGTATTCTCAATAATAAGATTGTTGGATTATATGGCTTAGTAATATAATCGTCTGCACCATAAGATATAGATAAAACTTCATCTACTTCTCCTACCCTGCTCGTAACCATAATAATAGGAATGTTAGATTCTTTTCTAATTTCTTTTAATAAAATTTCACCATTTTTATTAGGTAAATTAATATCCATTAAAATTAAATCAAATTTCATATTTTTTATATTTTCTTTAACATTATCAAACTTTTCTATAATTAATACTTCATACCCTGAATTTTCTAACAAAGATTTTAACTCATTTCTAATGATTTTTTCATCTTCTATAATTAATATTTTTTTCATAGTTTGTCTCCTTTCATAATTTGCTTTTTTAATCATTCATATTATATCACTTTAATTTTATTAATTATAATAATTCAGAAAATTAAATATAATTATTTTATAATTTTTTCTGCTTCAACTTTATCTAGGTTACCATATTTAATCATTTTATTTATGACTTGCCTCTGTCTTTCAATTGCTAAATTTTTATTTTGAATTGGATTATATAAAGACGGAGCATTTGGGATTCTGCTAGCATAATTGATTCACTATCGTTCATATCTTTTGGTAATTTATTAAAATAACCTAAACTTGCTGACTTAACAGAATAAAATCCATTGCCAAAATATGAAGTATTCAAATATAATTCTAATATTTCATTCTTATTATAGTTACTTTCTATGCTAAATGCCATAAAAATTTCTGCAACTTTCCTTACTATTTTCTTATCTTGTGTAAAATAGATATTCTTGGCTAGTTGTTGGGTAATTGTGCTTCCTCCCTCTACAAATTTCATTTTTTTTATATCATTTACAAATGCTCTTCCAATAGAAATGACATCTATCCCAAAATGTTTGTAAAATCTATGATCTTCAACTGATACAACTGCTTTTAAATATATTTGAGGCATATCATCAATTTTTGTATAATCTTTTTTTTGTCTAATTGTTGTAATTTTATCCTTTAATGGCATTTTATTTATGGCATTCTTATACATTTGATAACCACTACAAATAAAATAACTTCCTATACAAATAAATATTAATAAAACTGTTATTGTAATCTTTTTAACTAATTTCATATAATGCTAATCCCTTCTTTACTAAAAAGTAATTTATTGCAGTAATATTATCATTTTTTATCATATAAGTCGTCATTCTAATATTACTCAATATTACAATTTTGTAATATAATTTAATTATGTATCAAGGCTATTTCATAATTTTAGAAATAACCTTTTTTATTTTAAAATATAGAATTAGTATTTCTATACTTAATTTTAAAATTGCAATTAGTATACTTACTCAGCCTTAAAGTAGTTAAATTACTCTGAGGATCAACATCTACAACTAACACTCTTTTTTCCTTGTTTAGCCAATGCTACACCAAGATTAAAGGTTGTTGTTTTACCAACTCCTCCTTTCTGATTTGTGATTGCAATTACCTTGCACTTACTTTCTTGCATATTCTCGCCTCCTTTCTTTTAATTTAGCCACCTTAATTTAATAAGATGGCTATGTATTCCATTTTTGGCATAAAAAAAGAACTGACCATTTTTAATCAGTTCAAATATGTTTAATAAATTTTATTTAATTTTAAAATTAGTTCATCAATAGGTTCTGTATAGATACCTTATTTTAATTTATCATTTTTAAATTGTATTAAGACGTTTAAAATTATGTTAGTTTCTATATTTTTAATAGGTAGTTTTATTTTTTCATTATAACCACACTCACTCTGTTTCTTATCTATATTATATAGGAATATGGTTAATAAGTTAATTGTGCAATTTAGTAAAATTTTTTCATAACTCCCCACTTACCAGTTAAAACTAGATTTTGTAGAATTTTCTTGAGTATTATTTTTTTATTTTCTTTTCTTATTTTTTTTTTTTTTGATACATATCCATAATTATTGCTTCCTTTTTAATTATTTAATTCATTATAATAATTATTAAAATTATATTTTTACTATCATCTAATTTTGCGTTTATATTATATCATACATATACTTATTCGAAAATAGTTTATGTAAATAAAACAAGAATTCTTTGCAAATCATATACAAAAAATTCTTGTTTTACTATTAATAATATTTGTATTCATTAGTATCATCACGTGAATCTCTTTTTTTCAATTCTTCATCATAATCTTTATTGTTAAAATACCAATCTGTTTTTTTTCATCTTTAGGGTGTGCCTTTCTATTTTTGTCTAGTATAACATCAAATAAACAGAATATAGCTAACAATGTTGCCATTAGATCACATACTAAATTTGCACTTAATGCTATAGATATAGTTTCTCCACCCACAATAGAAACCAATGAATTGAATAAATGTTGACCATAATACAATCCATACATAAGAAAGTACGCTAATGCTCCTATCAAATTTCTTCTTATTACTAATATAATACATATAAGTGTTATAAAAGAAATTATTATTTCAAATGTTAAATTATATGATACAATTCCTATAAAATCAATTGAAAATTGTGTACACAATGCAACAATTGCTCTAAACATCAAACATTACCATAAATATTATTATTAAGATTGTTCCAAAACTCATATTTTATTCCTTTCTTTTGTTTTTTCTTATATAAAAAGTTGGTATGTAGAAAATATTTTTTCTATACCAACTTTGCTTTTAGTCTTCATCTACAAAATTAAAATCATCTTTATATTTTTCTTTAAATATTTGAAATACTTTATTTAATATTTCTTCATCGTCAACTCCAACATAAGATTCTTCATCTGAATCTTCATCTGTGTCTTCAAGTTTTAGTATAACTACCTCTCCTTCTTCCTCTTCTCCTTCTTCAGCTACTGGTAATAATACTACATATTCTTCATCATCTAATTCAACTAAATCTAAGAATTCGAATTGTACTTCATTTCCCTCTTCATCATTTAATACTATTATATTATCAAATTCTTCGTTTTCCATTATTTACTCCTTCCTTTCTAAAACATTTATATTTTTCAATTTAATTAACCTTTATTTTATTTAAATATGTTTCTAAAATATATACTGCAGATATAGTATCTACTATATTTTTCTTTTTATACTTATTAACATCTAACAAGTTCATTGTTTTATGTGCTGCAACTGTTGTTAATCTTTCATCTATTGTTTCTATTTTCAAAGTATTATATTTACATTTTAATTTATGAATAAATTTGTCTGTTATTTCTGTTCTTTCTGATTCTGTTCCATTCATATTTATAGGTCTCCCTATAACAATTGTATCTACTTCATATATAGAAAATAATTCATCAAGTCTTTTTAATATTACCTTATCAGAACCTTTATTATTTATTGTTTCAAGCCCTTGAGCTGTTATATTTAATGCATCTGTTATTGAAATTCCAGTTCTTGCATCACCATAGTCTATTCCTAAGATTCTTTTCATAAGATATTCCTTTCTATTTATCTAAGTCTATAAAATTTCTTACCATTTTTTCTAATAATTCGTCTCTTTCTATAGTTCTTATTTTATTTCTTGCATTGTTATGGCTGTTGTTATATATGTTGGATCTCCTGATAATATATATCCAACAATCTGATTTATTGGATTATATCCTTTTTCTACAAGTGCTTCATACACTTCTTTTAAAGTTTCTTTAGCTTTTTTTCGTTTTTTTTCTTTTTCAAAATTGAAACTCATAGTTTTATCAAAATCCATTATCTTACCATCCTTTTCATAAAATACTTTTATATTGTTGTTATGCTATGTTCATTTTTATCACAACTGTCTAAATATTGTTCTAATTTTTTTAGAACTTCTTCCATTCCAGTCCCCTTATAATATGTTGTTATAACAAAATTTAATTTTGCATTAACTTGTTGTATCTTTTTCTTTTTAGAATTTTTTTCATTTTTTCCTTCATCATCTAAGTCTACTGTTTGGAAATTTTCTTCTAATGAAATATTCATTTGTTCTGCATTTGATTTTATATTTGTTATAAAATCTATAACAGAATCTGTTGTTACACCTGAAAATACTATTACAAATTTGGGTCCCATATATCTAATAAAAATATATTCATTTGATATATTTTTTCTTATATATTTACTTATATCTATAATAACCTGATTTCCTAACTTTCTTGAATATTTATCATTTATTTCTTCTATATTAGCTATTCTAAACATACAAACTGCTGAAGTTGTATATTGATCAATAGTTTTCTTTCCTTCACCATATAAATATTCCTCTGAATATAATCCTGTAAATAAATCTTTTCTTACTATTGCTTCTAATGTTTTTTTTGATGTACTACAGTTTTTAAAACTGCTACTATGTTATCTTTTACAACTTCAAATATTGTTGTATCTATATTATCAAAGTCATGAGCAATTCCACTTTCTATAATCCAATATCCTATATAAACATTATCTTCATATATTGGAAAAAATATAGCTGATTTTGCTCTTGCAAATTCCATTGTTTGATATGGTAATTTCTCATTTTCGTTATTAATAGTTATATATTTAGGTGTTGCTGTTGCAATACTATCTTTAAATATAGGAACATCTTGCAAATTTCTTAATGTTTCCCAATGCTTTTTGGTCTACATTTGTTGCTTTTATTTGATATTCAGCTCCATCAAATACAACAATTGTTGAATATTTTATTTCATATTTTTCAATCAAAATATCATTTATCTTTTTTATCTTATCATCAACAGAAGATGTTTCTCCTATTGTACTTAAAAAATCTTGTAAAACTCTTAAGTTATTTGCTTGTCTTTGTAAACTATTAAACTCTTGTATTTTACGGTGAATTTGTACATTATAGATAAGTAATCCAATAACAATTGCTACTAATATTCCTACAATTATAAACATTTATTATTTTCCCTCAATACTAATATCTTTTACTCATTTGTTCTAATGTACTATTCATACTTGAAGAAAAAAAGTAGTGTTTTTCACTGATGGTGGGGTATATTTTCCACCATTACTGCTATTTGATGTACTATATACTGATGTTGCTAATTGTTTTAAGCTTTGTAATATTTTTTGAATATCCTTTTAATGATACATCACAAATTACTAAACCATTTAAATATCTTAAATATGTTTCTGTTTCAAATGGAATTGTAATTCTTTTTACTGTTTTTCTATTAAACAATTCTTTTCTGACTGTCATACTTGCATCATTATAAATTGAAATTCCACCTACTAAAATATCTTCATTTAATTCTTTGGTTTTTATATATTTGTTTAATACTACTCTTGCCTTTTCTTCACTAAATGCGCCCTTGTCACTTAGTTTTCTTAAAAATAATGTAAGTGGTTGTATTGTTAATATATCCATTGATTGTACCAAATAAATTTCTTTTGAATATTTAAAATATCTATCTGGTGTATCAAAATCACAATCTAATAAAACCATATTATGTTTTGTTAATAATGTTTGAATTATTGGTTCAACATTTTCAATTTCTTCAACATCAAATGCTGATGTATATACTGTTAAATTCTTGTGTATTTCTATTCCATCTGCTACACCGTCTTTTAATTTTTTTTTATACATTCATTTGCTTTATTTCTTAACATTTCTTCATTTTTTGTATATATATAGTATGCATTTCTATTTTTGGTTAAATCTAATATTGCTGTATTAACATTATTTAAAGATAAAATTTCAGCAACATTATTAACTAAAAATGATGTTCCATTTTTGCTTGTTCCTACAAATGCAACAATTTTTTGATTTGGTGCTAATATTCTGTTCATATCAAGTTCCTCATATTGTGGCACTTGTGGTCTCATATTTGGAATTTGATAATTTTCTTCAATTACATTATTTACTGAACTTACATTTTCAGAATCTTCCTTATATTGTGGAACTACAGTATTTTCTGGTTTCGAATATATCTCAGTCTTTTCATTTTCTTCTTGTCCAAAACCTGGTAAAATACTATTATATTCATCTTCTGTTTCTTCCTCTTCGGCAAATCCTGGTAATGTTGTTTCATCTTCCTCTTCTGGTTCAAGCTTTGTAGTATTGTTTTGCTCTAAATCACTAAATCCTGGTAATATACTTTCATTCTCTTCTTCAGCAACTGTATTGTTTAACTTTTCTTCTGAAAATCCTGGCAAAACGCTTTCTTCTTCGACTACTTCATTTTTTCTTGGACGACCTCTTTTACGTTTTGGTGCTTGTTCTACTTGTGGTTGTTCTGTAACTATCTTTTTTTTGGTCTTCCTCTTCCTCTTTTTACTGGTTGTACAGGTGTTTCTACTTTATCTTCTTCAATTTTATTTATTATTTCTTCATTTGTATTATTACTTTCTTCTGGCATTTCTTCTTCTGTATTATAAATTGGTTCAAATTCTGATTCTTCTTTTATTTCTGGAATTACAGGATCAACTGTTTTTATTACCTTTTTGTATTTGAACTCATAGCAGAAGGAATTACGACTGGTTCTCTTAAAGTATTTTCGTTAGATTTTAACATAATTTCACTTGTGCCTTTTGTTTCTTCTTCCTGCTTCTTTTTCATTGTTTGATTTTTTTTATTTGTTTTTCTTCTTTGTTATTAACTCTTACACTATTTGAAATTCCATCATAAGCGAATATATCTAAATATCTACTTGATCTTTCTTCTAATACTGCTCTTACATTTAATGGAAGAAATTTACATATTATTTTTAATTGAATATTATTATATTGTGATGCTATACTATCAAAACTATCAACTATTTTTTGCTCATCATTTCCTATTTTTTTTTATAATGTGCTAATATATTTTGAATTTCTAATTCGCTAACTTCATTTTCATCATTTTTTTTCATAAAGTACATCTTCTGAATCTATTTTATAATATATTTTCGCTTTTTCTTTTTTAGAACGAGGTCTATTTATTAGCCTACAAACTTCATTTATACTTCTATCTGCGCCTATTATTGCATTATATATTCCAATTCCAAATAATTTTACTAAAAGTTCTTCTCCTTTTACACGTCTCTCTTCACAAATTAAAATAATTGGAATATCTTCTCCTTTTACATTTGATGCTTCATCACTTATACTATCAAGTCTTCCAAATATAAAATTATCCATTTGTTCATGATCAGAGCTTGCATATTGTTCTAGATCTTCACTAATAACTATTCTGTCATATGTTTTGTCTCTTTGCAATTCTTTTAAGATGGCATTGAAGTAATATACATTCTTATAATTGATTATTTCTTTATATTGCTTTTCATATTGTTTTATAATTGTTTCTGACATCTTGTCATTACTTACTGCAAATAAAACTTTCATTTGTTACCCCCTTCCAAATTTTACAACAATCGCAAAGGCTAATGGTAAAATTTGGCATATTACTAAAATAGTTATAAATGATATCATTGTAACTAAGCCTTTTTCTTGTGTATCTAATTTTCTGATTCCTATAACATATTGATATATTGCACTTATTGCAATTCCCAAAAAACAAAATGGAATACTATAAATTCTGATTATGTTTAATACATAAGCAGCTATTCCATATGCATCTGAACCATATTTTTCTTTATAATCTTCTAAAGATTTTGTTGCGTTCTCTTTTATTTTTATTAATTGACTTTCATTTTCTGCATCTATGATAGATGTACTATTTGATTCTGCAAATACTCTTGTTGTTCCAAAAATACATAATGAAATTATCAAAATTAGTGCGATTGTTGCTATTTTTTTCATATCTATTTTTTCCTTTCTCATTATTTGTTATTTTTACTTATATATCATACACTAGAATTAAAAAAAAAAATAGCAAGTTATTTCTTGCTATTTTTTATTTTTTGTATAAATATTCCATATAACTATATACTTTATTTGCCCATCCTGAATCGCTTGCATATTTTTTATTTACAGCTGTTACAGTACTTCCATTATAGTATGTTCCAACAGCTGTTTCACCATTATATATTTCTGTTCCTTTTGGATTCAAATAATATTTAGTTAAAACTCTTGCTATTAAATCAATTCCTTCTGCATATGTATTAAATGTACTTGCACTATTATACGGATCAGAGTCATATGCTCTATATCCAAATAAGTTCTTCTTGTTTTTTGCTATATTTGATTTTCCCCAAGCACTTTCATGTATTCCTATAGCTGCCACAAAAACACCATTTATATTATATTCTTTTTTTTTCTATGTAATAAAAATATTCTGAATTATCTCTAAAAATACTATTAGTATCTTTATCATCTGTTAATATTTTTTGAAATTGTTCTAATGTTAATCCACTTGGTTTATTTAATTCCATGTCAAAACTATATATTATATTTTTATTTTCTTGATTAATATTATAATTTGGATTTGAATATATACTTGCTAAATTCTCTGTTTTTATCCATCCATATTGTCCATCATAAAAAATTTTACACCAATCATCTTCTATTTCCAATGCTTTTAATACTGTATTTCTTATAAGAGTTGTTATTTTAGAGCTTTCATAATTATTTTCTTTTTTTACTTCAGCACTATCTGATGTAACATATACCTCGCTATTTTTAGAAATTTTATTCTTTTTTTATTTTTATTTGTACCTACTTGTACAATTTTATTTGCTGGACTTCTAACAATAATTGAGCTAATTTCTTCTTCATGCTTTTTCTCCTGACTGGTCTACAGTTATTTTCTTTGTTATTTGCTGTTTTCCTGTTCTTCCTTCTTGTATAACTTGCATTACTCCTAGTGGAAGTTCATTATTATTTTCATATTGGGTTATATATTCTAAATTTATTTCTTCTGTTACTATTTGTTCTAAATTAATTTTGCTATTTTGTTTTACAATTTCTTCTATATCAATATTCATTGCATTCGAAAATCTAATATTACTATTTTCAGTATTGGCATAAACAGTTTTTCCAAAAAGTCTTTAAATATAATTACAAACAATATCACTATTATCAAAAGCATTATAATTATTAAAATTTTCTTTTGTTTTAACTTCATACTTATCTCCTTTATTAAAAGGTTTTCATTTTTATTTTATTATTAATAATTTTGTTTGTCAATTCCTGTTTTTGGAAAATTTAATAATATTATCTTGAATATTTTAATAAATTATATTATTATGATATTTAAGGAGATAGTTGTCATGAAAATTAAAACTAAATTTCTTTTTATTTTTAATCTTATTTATTTTGTCTATTTTCTTATTAATTTACCTTTGTAATATTACATATACTTTATTTTTAAATAAAATATATATTGAAAATTCGTTTAATCAAGAAAATATTTTCAAAATAAATAAAATTGTCTTTTTTAGCAGTGCCTCTGGAGATGTTTCTACAAATACGAATAATACTTCTACTTTAAGAAATATTATTCAGTATACAGATATTGCTATATTTATAGATAATAGTTCATCTGAACTTTCATATAAAAACACTTTAAAATCTGTTTCAATAGAAGATATAAAATTTATTAATATGCCTAAAATTGGTTCTCCAAAATTATATTATAAAAATTTATCATCATTTGCTTCTTCTAATTTTGATGATAAATATATATTAAATAATTCTTTAAATTTTACAATTACTCAAGATGATAATGCTGATTTATCTTCACCAATTTTATATAATAATTGTGCAAACCCTATTGTTATCAGTTACAAAAACGAAAATTTAATTACTGATCATACAATTTCAAATAAAGATTCAATTTCATATGATGGATCCCTTTTAAAAGATTGTAATATTATTTTAAGTAATTTAAAATGTAGTTTTAGTTTTTATATTGTTATTGAAAATAATCTTGGTCACAAATACAGATGTCCAATATATTTAACAATTCCTTTATCAAATGGAACTTCTTCAATTTACAATGGTTCTTTTTACTACACTTATAATCCAGATTATTATTTTTACTTATATACTTAATTTCTCTAACTCAATTAAAATTCTAGGAACAAGTCCTAGAATTTTAATTATTTTTATATTTTATTTTGTTTTTATAAGCTTTCTATAATATTCTGCTATTAATTCATCAAGTTCAACACTTAATTTATATATTATTGTAATCTTCCCCTATAGTAATACTTTCGTTTAATCTATCTCTTAATTTACATATTTCGTCATTTAACATACAGCATCACTCCTTTTTTTACAATTATTTGTCTGTACATTTATAAATTAACATATTTTTACATTTTAGTCAACGAATTATTTCTTTTTTGTTTATTAATCGTATGACTTTATTCTTTTTTTTTTTCATACTTTTTCTTCATATTATATCAAAAATCGACACTGTTCGTCAAAATAACAATTACGATTATATTACTTTTTAATTACATTTTTACTTTTTTATTACAGAAATAATCATCTTGTTATCATCAAACACTTCTTTTAATATTTGTTCGACATATTGCTCATTTATTGTAGATATTTCTTCTAAATAATCAAAACTATTTATTCCTTTAAAGAAGTCTGCCAAAAACATTCTTGCAATATCTCCTGGTTCATCATATTCTTTTATAAATGATCCATATAGCATTTTTTTTCATTCTTTTAAATTCTTCTGATTCTATTCCTTTTTCTCTTAATTCTCTTATTGCATTCTTAAAAGATTCATATACTTTTTCTGGTTCTTTAGATTGTCCTGTTACTAAAATATGTGCATAGTCTCTTGAAAATTCATAATCTACACCAGGCATTGAAAACATTACTCCACTTTTATATAGCTCTTGATACAAATCTGAACTCTTTCCAATTAACATATTTAATAAGATTTCTATTGCTAAATGTTTTTTTTTTACTTTTTTTCTTTTTGTGTAGCAACCTTATCTTTTATTCCTATTGTAAATAATGGTTCACTTACATCCATTTTTTGTTCTGTTTTTTTCTTTAACTATGCTTTCTGGTTCTTCTGGATATATTCTTGTTATTTCACCATTTGCTTTCTTTTCTATTAACCTTTTCTTTATCTCTTCTAATAATTTTTCTGGTTCAAAATCTCCACAAATTACCATTGCCATATTTGAAGGATTATAAAAAGTTTTATAACATTTATATAAAATATCTTTGTCTATATGACTAATTGTTTCTATAGTTCCTGTAATATCAAGTTTTACCGGATGTTCATGATACATTGCCTCTAATGTATTCAAATATACCTTCCATTCTGGATAATCATCATACATCATTATTTCCTGTCCAATGATTCCTTTTTTTTCTTTTTCTACATTTTCATCTGTAAAATATGGATGTTGTACATAATCCATCAATTCATCTAATGCCGGATAAAAATTCTCTGTACACTCAAACAAGTAAGCAGTATGATCATTTGTAGTATATGCATTTGCTTCTACTCCAAGTGCTGTTAGCGTATCTAAACTATTTATTCCACTTTCTTGCTCAAACATTTTATGTTCCAAAAAATGTGCGACTCCTTTTGGAACTTCTGTTGGTTCTTTTTCACCAAGTACAATAAATTTACTATCATTTGAACCATAATTTGTTCCCCATATTACATATTTTTTTGTATTCCTTTTTTAGGAACAATCATTATTGTTAATCCATTTTTTCTAATTTTTCTATATATAATTTTTCTTTTACTTTTTGAATTTTCAATTATCTGCATTTTAGTCCTCCTCCTTATTTTTCAAGAAGTAAATTGTATTAATTTGAAGTGAATTTGCAATTTTATAATATCTTCTTTTGATACTTGGTTTATATTTTTTATATATTCTTCTGTTGATATTTTTTCATTTGTTATTTCTTGTCCGAAAAAATAAGTAATTTCTGTATCTTGTTCATCATCTATACTTCTAATTCCTGATATTATACTTTTTTAGCATTTTCTATATCCTCATCTGTAAAAATTCCTTTTTTCATGTCTTCTAATTGTTTTCTTATTATTTCTAATGCTTTCTCATAATTTTTTATCTCAATTCCACATTTTATAAATATATTTCCTTTATATCTTAAATATGTTGAACCAGCAGAATAAGCCAAGCTTGCTTTTTCACGCACTTCTTGAAACATTTTAGAGTTTGCAGTCCCTCCAAGTATAGCATTATACACTATGGCATTATATTTTTGATTTACATTTTCTAATGTTAAGTCCATACCTATTACGATTTTTCCTTGGGTAACATCCATTTTTTCAATTATTTCTCGTTCTTCTACTATATCTTTTTTTTTGGTATGTCTATTATTATTTTTGTTTCTCTTTCTTTTAAATTTTTTATACTCTCATTTTCTTCTAATATTTTTACTATTTTTTCATCAACATCTCCTGATACAAATATGTCGATTTTACATGTTGATATCATTTCTTTATAATATTTGTATAAACTTTGTGCATCTATTTTTTTAAGATCTTCTACATATCCATATTTATATAACCCAAATGGTTCATTTTTATACATCTCTTCAATGCATCTTTCAGTCGCATACATTGCTTTATTGTCTGTTTTTCCTTCAATTATTCTTTTAATATTTTCTTTTTCTTGTTCTACATATTCTTCATTAAATTTTTTATCTTTTATTAATGGATTAAATACAATCTCAATCAATTTCTCTATACTAGTTTTCAACATATTTTCACCATTTTGTGGAATATAATTATCGTTTATTGTTTCTATATAAAACTTTAATATTTGATTATCTCCTATTTTGTCTATTCCATTATCAAATGATGCGCCATACATTTCTTCTAGTTTTTTACTAATATCTAATAAAGTTGGCATATTCATTGACCCTCTTCTTAATATAGATGATATTAAGGCATTTTTTGTTACATTTTCTCTTGTTATTGGCATACTTAAAAAATATTGCAATTAAGTTTGTTTTAAATTTTTCTGTTTTTATTGTATGTAATTTTATTCCTGGTTTTATTTCTTTTTCAATATTTTTCATTTTGTTTCCTCCATTCTTTTATAATATTTTTATTTTACTGTGTATAGTATAATACTTTTAGTATGTTTTATTCAAGTGTTTTATAAATTAAAACAAAAAAATATAAGTGCAAAAAGCACTTATACTTTTTTATTTTACCATCCCCAGAATAAATGTGAGAAATCCTACAAATGCTGTTACTACTCCGATTACAGCTCCTACTATAAGTGTAGCTCCTCCTAATACTACTGCACCTACACCTGCAGCAGCACCTGCAACTAACCACCATGGGAATGTATCATCACTTGGACTTTGTGTTGTATCTGGTGCTCCTGTTGGAGAAGAAGGATTACTTGGGTCTGGAACAGCATATTTTGAACTATCTATAACTGTAATTGTACAATCTGTAGCACATCCATTTTCTGTTACAACAGATATTACAGTTTTTCCTGTACTTTTAGCCTCTACTTCTCCTGTTTGATTAACTGATGCTACATCAGAATTACTACTACTCCATGTTATTCCTGTTTTTACATTTGCTGTTACAGGCTTAATTGCTGCTTCTAATTTTGTATGTTGTGCTTGCGCTATATCTATTTGTAATTCTGCTGCATTTAATACAATTTCTGTTGGAGATGTTTGAACTTCCACTGTTGTTTCTGCATGTTTTCCATTATTTGTTCTTACTGTAATTACTGCTGTACCATTTTTATTTCCTGTAACTATACCATTTTCATCTACTGAAGCTACTTCCGGATTTGAACTTTCCCATTCTAATTCTACACTATCTCTAGCTGATTCTGGGTATATAATTGGTTTTAGTTCACATGTTGTTACTGGTGAACTTAAATCAATTGTTCTTTTTTGTTCTCCAGAAATCATTGAGAAGTCTATTTCTTCAACAGGTGTTTGTGATTCTGATACTACTGTAATATTACATACTTCTGTTTTTACTTTTTTCTATTTGTCCACTTTTATTTTTTATCTCTAAATATGCCTGAATTTGAGCTTTTTTTCCTACTGCTACTCCTTTTATTGTTATCTCATTTGTTGAATTTCCTACTATTTTAACAATACTTTCATCATTTGATTTCCATTTCAATTCAGCATTTTCAGTATTTGTTATTGCTTTTATCTTTTTTTCTTGATTTATCTTTAATGCAGGGATTGTTGTTGGTGTTATAGCAAATATTACATTTGTTTCATATTCATTTTTAGATGATATTGTTCCATCTTCAAAAACATAATATTCATTTTTAGTTTCTTCAAATGTTACCTTAAGTACACCATTTCCTTCTGAAGCAATTGTATATTTTTCATCAACAGTTTGATCTAGTGATTGTGATAAATTATCTTTAGTAACATTTCCTACACTATCTTTTGACATTGCATTAACAACTGATGCTTTTAATATTCTTTTTCTTCATCTAGTCTTGTCTGATTTTGTGTTTTATTCATATTGGCAAAAATACCCTTTTGTCCAACAATAGAACTTATCGTTGCACCAGCTAATAATAGCATAACAATAATTGTAACTGCTAAACCAATAATTGTTATTCCTTCATTCTTTTGTTTCTTCATACTATTTTCTCCTTTTAGTAATTTTCTATTCTTAGTATAACAATTAAGGAAAAAAAAATCAATACTTTTAATTAAAAAAATAGTAAGATAATACTTACTATTTTCTATTAAAATTTTCTTTTTCTAGCAGCCTCTGACTTTTTCTTTCTTCTTACACTTGGTTTTTCATAACATTCTCTTTTACGAACTTCTTGAAGAACCCCATTTCTTGCGCATTGTCTTTTAAATTTTTTAGCGCTTCTTCTATATTTCCATTAACTTTGATTTCTGACATTTATTAATTCCCCTCCTTCCGGCGTTTAGAACACTGTATGTGGGATTTCATCCTTTATACGCTAATCATTATACATTATTTATCTAGTCTTTGTCAAGTCTTTTATTCTAATTAAAATATATTTTTGAACTTTTATACTTCATATGGAATTATTTGATGTGTTTTTAATGATTTTTGTACATCTATTATTCTTTGATTTTTTGATCCTCTAAATTTTAAGCTTAAATCTTTTTTATCTTCTTCAAATTTTCCATCAACAACAACATCAATATATGACATTAATTCTTTTGTTTCTGGCCAATTTTCAAACATATTTTCTTCAACATCTTCATCAAATTTATATCCTGTATAACACCATATATTTTTATCTGGAAATTTTTCTTTCACCTTCTTTACTAATGGTAACAATCCTTTTTGATTTGAATATTCTAATGGTTCTCCCCTAAAAGTGATAATCCTGAAACATATGGGTGATCTAAGTCTTCTAATATCTTATCAATTTCCTTTTCCGTAAATTCTTTTCCATAGTTAAAATCCCATGCTTGTGCATTAAAACATCCTTTGCAATGATGATTACAACCACTAACAAATAGGGATACTCTAACTCCTTTTCCATTTGCTACATCTGCTATTTTTATATCTGCATAATTCATTATTTTTTCCTCTTTTCTCATTAATTGCTTTTATACATTCCATATCTTTCACGTCCCAAAGCCATGTAAAAGTCCTTTCTTAAGTTAACATTTTTGGTGGCTACATATGCATATATGTCATTATAATTATCATAATCTTTATCCCAATAATTTTGATTAACTATTATTGTATGATGCATAATATTTAGATATTGGATAATAATATACTGTACTTCCATCTTCTGTATATGCTCTTTGTTTATTAAAATCTAAATTTAATCTTCCTGAAGCATTAACATTTGAATTATATTCAGAGTTTCCTCCTATATTATTTGCTTCTAGTAAATATTTGTCTCCTATTCTGTGGTAAAATCCATCATTTCCTAAAAATATATATATTTTTCTTCTCTCACAACTTCTTTACTTTCAGAATTATTAATAATTGTATACCCATTATAAGTCTTTCCTCCTATATCAATTCATTGTATAAAACTTATTAATGATATATTATTCATAGCTTTTGCCCAATCTTCTTCTGTTAATTCTGGCATTTGGAATTCAATATTATATGCTGAATTAAAGTTTGTTATTGCAATTGCTAAGTTTGTTCTAATTTTATTTTTTATAACTGCTAATCTATGTTGATTAAAATTTGAACTTCTACATTCTATATTTTTTTCTGGTTTTGATGAGTCTGAGTTAAAGTCAAATATTTTGTATTCAGTTTCATCAGAAAATACTGTTGTTTGAATTGTTTCTCCATTACTATTTATAATAAAATCTTGTGCGTCTTTATTTGTCAAATTTGCTAAAACATTTTTTACACTTTGTGTGAATTTATTTGCCTCATCATAAAATTTATATGCTGATTCTCCATTTTCAATCATGTTTTCATATTTTTTTTATAAGATGATTCTATATTCTCATCTAATTTTGGTTTTATTTCCATCAGATTTCCATTAAGAAAATATATTATTCTTGTATTTCTTTCATCTAAATAATATTTGGTTCCATTATATACGATATATTTGTAATTACCTCTTGCCAATGTTCCTATTTGTGGCAACTCTTCACTTAAACTTTCTCCTTTTTCAATCATGTCTTTATATTTATCATAATCTGATGTTGGATTTATTTCCATTAAATTTCCATTAAGAAAATATATTACCCTTGCATTTCTTTCATCTAAATAATATTTTGTTCCATTATATCTAACATATTTATAAGTACCTTTTTCCAATGAACCAATGGCTGGTAAGTCTTCACTTAAAACAACATTTTTATCTATTTCCACACCATTATATGTTATTTTTCCACTCGCATCTTTCTTTATTCCATCAATTAAATATCCTGATTTATCCCAATATTGCTTTTCTCCATCAACTTTTACCATACCTTTTATTGAAATGTAGTTATCTAACGAATATGTTATTACTATATCCAAATCTGAATTTGGGTTATATTTAACACTATATGAAATATATGGTTTTAGTCCAAATACATTTTCTCCATTTTTGTCTAATGGATTATTTGTAACATTTCCATTTTCATCAACTTCATATAAATAATTTTGATTATTAAATCTTGAATAAATATAAAATCCATCATACATTGTATAAACTAATGCTGGAATATATTCGTTCATTTCGTCTTCTGAATATCCATTCATTCCAAATACTGATTTTATTGATGCTTTAAACGTTGAGACTGAGGCTTCAATATCTCTTATTTTTGAATTTGCTATGTCTGATGTTGAACTATTTGCTGTATTTATTTGAAATGCTTTTATTGCATCACTTGTTGCAGCAATCAATTTCATATCATATTCTGTTTGTAATGATATTGTACTTATTTGCATTTGTGTATATGCTCTAATACTATTGAAATTGGCAATATTATTATTATAAATATAATTGCTAAATCTTGAATTCTCATAAGTACTCCTCTCCTATTGTATATCTTCCGTTTTTTATACTATATAATTACTACAAATATCATATTTTGTCAATAGAACTGTATAGAACAAAATCTTTGTTACACCTTATTTTTTAGGCAAAAATAAAAAGAAAAGAAAAAACCTTTTTATTTTTCTTTTTCTTTATAATTTTTATTCTTTAAAAATATTATCGAATTCTTCTCCTTCGATTTTTTTTTTTCCATTAGTACTCCTGCAACTGCATGAAGTTTATCAACATGTTCTGTTAAGATTTTTTACTGCTTTTTCATATGCTGTTTGAACTATTCTTTTTACTTCTTCATCTATTAATGCTGCAGTTTCTTCTGAATAGTCTTTTTTGTTTGTGCAAAGTCTCTTCCTAAAAATACTTCACCTTCTCCTCCGCCAAACATTACTGTTCCTACTTTTTCACTCATTCCATATTTCGTAACCATATTTCTTGCTATTTGTGATGCTCTTTCTATATCATTGCTTGCTCCTGTTGAAATATCATTTAGTATTAATGCTTCTGCAACTCTTCCACCAAGTAATGAAATAATATTTTCTTGCATTTCAGATTTTGACATAAATGACTTATCTTCTGTTGGTCTATACATTGTATATCCTCCAGCCATTCCTCTTGGTATAATTGATATTTGATGTACTGGATCTTGTGTTGGTAAATATCTACTTACTACAGCATGACCTGCTTCATGATATGCTACTAATCTATTTTCCTTTTCATCTTACTCTTGTTTTCTTTTCAGGACCCATAGTTACTTTTACCATAGCATCTTCAATTTCTTTCATTCCTATTTCTTTATAATTTCTTCTTGCTGCCAATAATGCTTCTTCATTTAATACATTTTCTAGATCTGCGCCAGAAAATCCTGATGTATTTTTAGCAATTATTCTTAAGTCTACATCATCTGCTAATTTTTTCTTTCTTGCATGTACTTCAAGAATTTGTTCTCTTGCTTTTTACATCTGGACTTCCAACTACTATTTGTCTGTCAAATCTTCCTGCTCTTAATAATGCTTTATCTAATACGTCTGGTCTATTTGTTGCTGCTAAAATGATAACACCTTCATTATCTGAGAAACCATCCATTTCCACTAATAATTGGTTTAATGTTTGTTCTCTTTCATCATGTCCTCCACCTAAACCAGCTCCTCTTTGACGTCCTACAGCATCTATTTCATCTATAAATATTATACATGGTGCATTTTTTCTTTGCTTGTTCAAATAAATCTCTTACTCTTGAAGCTCCAACACCAACAAACATTTCTACGAAATCTGAACCACTTATTATATAAAATGGAACTCCTGCTTCTCCTGCTACTGCTTTTGCTAATAATGTTTTACCAGTACCTGGCTGACCAACTAGTAAAACTCCTTTTGGAATTCTCGCTCCCATATCTGTGAATTTCTTTGGATTTTTCAAGAATTCTACTATTTCTTCTAATTCTTCTTTTTCTTCATCAACACCAGCAACATCATCAAATGTTACTCTATTTTTTTCTACTGCATTTATCATTCTTGCTTTGCTTTTTCCAAATGTCATAGATTTTGTTCCATTTTGATTATTTCCACTCATCATTATAAACCAAAATACTAAAAATATTGCAAGAAGTCCAAATGGTGTTATAAATCCTAATGCTGTTATCCATATTGATTCTTTTTCTTCTTCTAATGAAAATGCTCCTGTTTTTAAATAATCTTGTGAATATGTCATAAAACTGTCTAAACTTGGTATACTTACTTCTTTTTTCCAATTTAGAATCTTTCATTTTTACAGTTGCTTGTGAACCTGTTGATGAAATTTTTATTTTTTCAACTTCTCCATTTTCAATACTTGTTATTAATTCTGAATAAGTTATTTGTGAACTTCTATTTTCCATTATTGATGTTATTAATACAATTGCTATTACCCCAATTATTAACCACATCGCTAGTGTTTTTATTCCTTTTTTCAATTTACTACCTACCTTCCTTGTATTATTACACAATACCATTTTTACATCGAAAACTATAACATACCTTTTTTTCATTTTTCAATAGTTTTTAAGTGATTTTTTGTGTCTTTTTTGTTACATTTTTTCAATGTTTTCTAGGGATATACTGATTTTTAATCAATTTTTATAAAATTAATTTTTTATTTTGTATTAATACTTTTAAATTTTTATTTGGCATTAAAAATTTATTTCCTATGTTATTATTACATAATTTTATTATATCTTCTATATTAACTTTTTTCTATTCCTTGTGTTGATCCAAATAGTTTTCTTGTTGCTATTAATATAATTCTATTTTTTAACACCTCATCTAATAAATTAAATTCTTTTAGTTTTAATTCAATTCTATTCTTTTCCCCTATTACAAGTAATTTTTTATAGTTTTCATTTGATACATTTTCTATAAAATCATCTTCACTTGATACTACATCTGCTAACCTTGTTATTGTTTCTATAATATTAGGATTAAATTCTTTCTTTATATATGGTATTACAATATTTCTAATTTTATTTCTTGTATATTCATTTTCAAAGTTTGTTTTATCTATTCTTGGTTGCAAATTATTCTCTTTGCAATAATTTTCTATTTCTTGTCTATCACATTCTATTAATGGTTTTATAAATTTTTTCTTCTCTTATTGGTTCTATTCCTCTTAAGCCTGAAATTCCGCTTCCCTAAGTAAATGCATAATTATTGTTTCTACTTTGTCATTTTTATTATGTGCTATTGCTATTTTATTTGATTTTGTTTCTTTTAAAATTTCTTCAAAATATTCATATCTTACTTTTCTTCCAGCTTCTTCTGTTCCAATTTTTTTAGTTTTGGCAATTGTAGGCACATCTATTTTTTAGAAAAACATTTTATATTATATTTTTCACAATATTTTTTTTACATATTCTTCATCTTCATCAGCATCTTTTCCTCTAATATTATGATTTACATGTACAACATATATTTCAAAATTCATTTCATCTTTTAATTGATTTAAAATATCTAACATTGCAATTGAATCTGGTCCACCAGATACTCCTAACACTATTTTATCTCCTGAATTTATTAAATTATATTTTTTATTGTTTCTATTATTTTTTGTTTCATTTTTTACCTTTCTTAAATTCAAATCAATATCTAAATATGGCAAACCACCCTTGTATTATAACAAGGGTGGTCATTGATTTTGTAAGGTTATTCCTTATACCATAGCTTGGGCTTCTTCTCTTACAATCAACTTCACCTCATTCAAAATTGCTTTTTTTTTCTGTTGCATTTACTACTGAAAGTTTGTATGCCGTCGTATATTTATGAGATTTATACAACGAGTTGATTGCTCCAACAAGCCAAATCATAAAATCAAATTGGTCATCTTTTGAAGATGACAACCAATTTTGAAAAACTGTAATTTGCTTGCTTTCATATGGATTCAACTTGACAAGTTGATCTACCATTTGGTTACTGTATTCATTGCCCATTAATTTTTGTAAAAATTGTTGAAAATTTTGTAACCGATTTGTTGCTTCAGCCATTATGCTACCTCCATTTTTTTATAAGTGCTTTTGGCAAACGCATATATTATAACATCTATTTATTTTATTTGCAACTCTTTTTTATTTTTTCAATCATCAAATCTTCTTTCTATATTTACAAACTTTGTATAATTTCCCATCAATACAATTTTACAGTTCCTGTTGAACCACCTCTTTGTTTAGCTATTATTACTTCTGCAATATCTTTCTTCAGCACTTTCTTTATTGTAATAATCATCTCTATATAAGAACATTACTATATCCGCATCTTGTTCTATTGCTCCAGATTCACGCAAATCTGATAGCATAGGTCTATGGTCATCTCTTTGTTCTACAGCTCTTGATAACTGTGATAATGCAATTACAGGAACATTTAACTCTTTTGCAAGCATTTTTAAAGAACGACTTATCTCTGAAATTTCTTGTTCTCTACTTCCATTTCTTTTATTGCTTCCTGATATTAACTGCAAATAGTCTATAACAACAAGTCCTATATTTTTTTCCATCTTTAGTTTTCTACATTTTGTTCTTATTTCCATTACAGATATACCTGGTGTGTCATCTATATAAATTTCTGCTTCTGATAATGGTCCAATTGTTTCAGCAAGTTTGGTCCAATCGTCTTCTTCAAGTTTACCTGTTCTTACTTTATTACTGTCTACCATAGCTTCACTACATAAAACCCTGTTTACCAATTGGTCTTTGACATTTCGAGGCTAAATATTGCTACTGGTACATTTGCTCTTAATGCTGCATTTGTTGCAATATTTAATGCAAATGCTGTTTTTCCCATAGCTGGTCTTGCTGCAACTAATATCAATTCAGAGCCATGTAATCCTACTGTTTTATCATCTAAATCATAAAATTGTGTTGGTACTCCTGTTACATGTTGTTTCTGATTATATAATTTTTCAAGATTTGTAAAACTTTCTACTAATACATCTTTGATTGGTGTATAGCTTTTTGGTATTTTTGCTTTGCATTACATCAAAAATCTTTTTTTCTGCACCTTCCATTATGTCTTCTACATCTTCTGTTGGGCTATATCCTAATTCTATTATTTCATTTGCAGTTTTTATTAATTGTCTTAATACTGATTTTTCTTCAACTATTTTTATATATTTTTTGTACATTTGCTGTTGTTGGAACTTTGTCTGGCAAACTTGCTAAATATTCAAATCCACCAACTTGTTCAAATTTTCCCATTGATTCAAGTTCATCTTTTAATGTTATTATATCAATAGGTTCTGATTTACTATATAAGTTTAATATTGCTTGATATATTATTTTGTTATCTTCTCTATAAAATGCATCTTCTTTTAGTACTTCAACTGCTGCCATTACTGCATCATTATCTGTTAGCATACTCCCCAATACAGCTTGTTCTGCATCCTCATCATGTGGTGGTACTTTTCCTAATTCCATCTTTTTGCCCCCTTATAACAATTTTTATATTTCTTATTTCTTTGATAATAAATACAAAACTTGTTAAATGAAATTTATCCAATTACATCTACTTTTTATTTTTCCTATTACACCTTCAAATAGTTTTATTGAAACTGTATGTATTCCTAATGTTTTTATTGTTTCTTTTAAATCTATTTTTTTTCTTATCTATTTTTATATTGTGTTGTTTTTCAAAAGCTTCTGATATGTCTTTTGCTGAAACTCCACCAAATATTTTTCCATTTTCTCCTGCTTTTACTTGTATTCTTAATGATATTTTATTCATTTTTTCTGATAATTTTGTGCTTCTTCTTTTTTTCTGTGTCTTTTTTGAATTGTTTTGAAGAATTTTGTGCTTGTAATTTAGCCATATTTTCTGCATTTTGCTTCTACTGCTAAATTTTTAGGGAATAAAAAATTACGTACATATCCGTCTGATGCATTTATTGCTTCATCTTTTTTTCCCTACTCTCTTTTATGTCTGCTTTTAATATTACTTTCATACTAATCACTTTCCTTTCATGACTTATATTGTACTCTAAAATAGCAAAAATAGCAAGTAAAACTTGCTATTATCTTTTGTTTTATTCTTTCTCTTCAAAATATTCATTAATTTTAGAAATCAATTCTTGTTTAGCTTCATCTATTGTCACATTTTCAAGCTGTGCACCAGCAAGAGTAATATGACCTCCTCCACCTAATTTTTCTAATATCATTTGAACATTTACATCTCCTATTGAACGTCCACTTATACAAACTTTTCCATCTTCCATTAATCCTAAAACAAATGATGCTGTTATATTTCCTATTGTTAATAATTCATCTGCTGCTTTTGCACAAATTAAGCTTGTTTCTTTTTTTCTTGGACATCATATATTGATATTCCTATTGAATCTCTTACAATTTCTGCTTTTTTTCTTACTATGTCAGCTATTGTATTAAAACTTGCTAAATCACTTTGGAACCATTTTTTGACTTTTATTATATCAACACCACATCTACGTAAATATGCTGCTGCTTCAAATGTTCTTACACCTGTTTTAAATGTGAAATTTTTTGTATCCATCATAATTCCTGCATATAATGCCTCTGCTTCCACTTCTGATAATTCAACTTCATTTTGTGTATATTGGATTATTTCTGTTACTAATTCTGCTGCAGATGATGCATATACTTCTTGGAATGTTAATATACTATTATCTATAAAATCTGCACTTCTTCTATGATGGTCTATTATTACTATTTTATTTGTTTTTGTTAATAATTCAGGTGATTCAACATATATTGTTTTTTTATGTGTATCTACTACAATTATTAAAGTACCACTATCAACTTGTGCTAAAGCTGTTTCACTACTTATAAATACTTCTTGATATTGATCTTTTATTGATTCATAAAGATCTTTTTATTGATGGAGTTTCTACATTTGCTACAATTTTTGCCTCTTTTTTCTAATGTTTTAGCAATTCTATATATTCTAATGCTGAACCAATTGCATCTATGTCTGGGTTTGTATGTCCCATTATCATTATTTTATCATTTTCTTTTATTAATTCTTCTAATGCATGTGCAACAATTCTTGCTTTTACTTTTGTTCTCTTTTTTTTCTACTTCTTCAACTTTTCCACCAAAGAATAAATATTTTCCATTTTGTCTTATTACTGCTTGATCTCCACCTCTACCTAATATTACATCCATTGCTGCAGAAGCTGATTTATATACATCTCTTTCTGTATCTCCTTCATTTGAAATTGCTATACTTAATGTTAATTGTATTTTGTCTTTTCTTACAAGATTTTTAATAGAATCTAGTATTGCAAATTTTTCTTCTTTAATTTTTTCGAGATTTTTTTTGTTCAAATACATATACATATGTATCTCTATCTGCTTTTACTAGTATTCCATTTGTTTCATTTACCCAATCATATATTGTGCTTTCTACTTTTGCCATTAATTGTGTTTTTTGCTCTGCATCAACTCTTTGTGTAACTTCTTCATAATTGTCTATCATTATTATTCCAACACATATTTTTTTGTCTTCGTTCTCTTGTTTTAATTTAACTTTTTCTGTTTCATCAATAAAATATAAAATCATCATATATTCTGGTGATTTCTTTCTTTCATATTTCTTTGATTTAGCAAATTCGCCTTGTACTGTATATGTTTTCTTTCCTATTTGTATTTGTCTTATTACTGATTTTCTTTTTTTATTATCACTTTTTTTTCAATCTCATCTTTTATGTCTATTATCAAATCATCTATATAATTATCCATATCAATATCTGCAAATTCTGTTACAAATTTTGAACTTTTCCATACAATATTTCCGTTTGTTTCTAATATTATTAATGGAAATGGGGAATTTATTAAACTTGTTTTTGGCTGCTGAATCAACAGTTAATGTTAAATCTTGCAATGTTTCTGATATTTCACTTTTTCTTTTATTATTTGCGAAATATGTATAACATAATATTGATATATATAATATTATTGATGGAATTATTAATATAGGTCTAAATACTGATATTAAAATAAATAATATTAATATTATTACTAAATATATTTTTGTTCTTGATACTAAACTATCAAATACTTTTCTACTATTATTTTCAGACATAGTTTCTCTCTTTTATACCTTTATAGTATACCCCTTAATATGCTATTTGTCAAGTTTTCAGTTATCTCAAAGTTCGCCAAAAAATAGATATTATAACATTAAACATTATAATATCTGTTTTCTTTACAATATTTTTCCACCACCAACTACAATATCATCAATATAAAATACTGCTGATTGACCAGGTGTAAGTGCCCTTTGTGGCTCATCAAATTCTATTTTTATACAATCTCCATTTTGAATAATCATTGCTTTGGCTACTTTTGATGAGTATCTTGTTTTAACATCAACTTTAATTGGTTCTTTTATTTCATCAAATAATAATAAATTTATTTCTCCTATTGTTATTTCTTTTTTATATAATTCATTTTCTTCACCAACAATTACTTCATTTTTGTTTTTATTAAATCCTAATACAAATAGTGGAACCTTATATGATATTCCTAAACCTTTTCTTTGTCCAATTGTATAATTATATAATCCTGTATGCTTTCCTAAAATTTCACCTTTTTTGTTGTTACTATGTTTCCAACTTTAGGTTTTATATCAGAATTGTTTTCCAAAAATTTCTTGTAATTGCCATCTGGTACAAAACATATATCTTCACTATCCGGCTTATTTGCAACTTTTAAATTGTTGTCTCTTGCAATTTTTCTATTATTTCGTCTTTGCTTTCAAAATCTGCAAGTGGAAATAATACATGTTCAATTAAATCTTTTTGAATATTCCATAATACATAACTTTGATCTTTTTTTCCTGCATTTGATTTTTTCAATACCCATCTGCCATATTTTTCACTATATTCTGTTTTGGCATAATGTCCTGTTGCTATATATTCACATCCTAATTCTTTTGCTTTTTCCCACATATATCCGAATTTCATATATTTATTACATTCTATACATGGATTTGGTGTCTTACAATTTGAATAACAATCTATAAAATCTTGTATTACACATTTTTTAAATAATGTTTTACAATCATCTGTAATATGTGGAATTCCAATTGAATTACATACATTTTTCGCATCTATATATGTACTTACATTACAGCAACTGCTTCCTGCAAATAATTCTAATGTCATTCCTATTGGATCATATCCATTTTGCTTTTAAAAGTAATGCTGATACACTACTGTCTACCCCTCCACTCATTCCTAATAATACTTTTTTTATTTTCCATTTCATTTTCCTTTTTAATAATTAATGACAACAATTTATTGTTCCTTTTCCATTTTCATCATTCTTATTTAACATATCTTCTAATGTATGCCATGCAAGTAATGCACATTTTACTCTTGCAGGCATGTTTGATACATTTTTAAATGCTATTGCATCTTCTAATTTTTTAATTGTTCTTCATCTGTTATTTCTCTTTTTATCATTTCTATAAATGTTTTTATAATTGCTTTTGCTTCTTCAATTGTTTTACCTCTTAACGTATCTATCATTATAGATGTTGAAGCTTGTGAAATTGCACATCCATGTCCTGAAAATGCCATATCTTCAATTTTATCTCCATTTAATTTTAGTTCTAGTGTTATTTCATCTCCACACTTTGGATTATGTCCCATTTCTTAATAGTCTGCATTTTCTAACTTCTTTTTATTATATGAATTCATACTATGTTCCATTATTAAGTCATTATATACATCTGTTAAATCTTCCATTTTTTTTTTAGCCCTTTCTTTATTTTATAAATTTTTTAAACATATCATAAGCTTTATTTAAAGCATGTACAAGTCTATCTACATCTTCTTTAGTATTGTAAAAATAAAAACTTGCTCTACATGTTGAATCAATACCTAAAAATCTCATAAGTGGTTGTGCACAATGATTTCCAGAACGCACACAAACATTTTCTGAATCCAAAATACTAGCAACATCATGAGGATGTACTCCTTTTATGTTAAATGAAATTACACTTGAATGATTTTTTTCATTTGGAGTCATATATAATGTTAAATAATCTAATTTTGATAATTCTTGTCTTGCATATGCTAATACATCATTTTCTAATTCTTGCATTTTGTCATATCCTATATTTTGAATATAATCAATTGCAGCACCTAATCCTACAACACCTTCTACATTTTGTGTCCCAGCTTCAAATTTATTTGGTAATGGTGCATATGTTGTTTCTTGTTCATATACATATTCAATCATATCTCCACCCATTAAAAATGGTGTCATTTTATTTAAGATTTCTCTTTTTCCATATAATACCCCAATTCCAAGAGGTGCTAACATTTTATGTCCTGAAAATACTAAAAAATCTGCATCTAAATCTTGTACATCTATTTTCATATGTGGAATGCTTTGTGATGCATCAACAATTACTATTGCTCCTTTTTTTGTGTGCATATTTGATTATTTTTTTTACATTATTTATAGTACCTAAAGCATTTGACACATGTGCTATTCCAACTATTTTAGTCTTATCTGTAATTTTACTTTCTATTTCTTCATCTGAAAGTTCGAATTCTTCATTAATATACATATAATTTAATTTACTTTCAGTTGCTTTTTTGTTACTTTTTGCCATGGTACTAAATTTGAATGATGTTCCATTATAGATATAACAACTTCATCATCTTTTTTTAAATTATTCATTCCATATGAATATGCTATTAAATTTAAACTTTCTGTAGCATTTTTTGAAAAAATTATTTCTTCTGGATGTTTCGCATTAATAAATTTCGCAATCTTTTGTCTTGTACTTTCATAAGCTTCTGTTGCTTCAATACTTAATGTGTAAGCTCCTCTATGTGGATTTGCATTATTTTTTTTTATAAAATTCTTCTATTGCATTTATTACTTGTATTGGCTTTTGAGTTGTAGCTCCACTATCTAAATATGTTATATTGCGATTTTCTAATAGTGGAAAATCTTTTTTTATATTTTCAACATTCATTTTTGCAATCCTTTCTTTGACTTTTTTTCCTATTAGTGATATAATAAAGGTTGACCGAATTTTTTTTAATTCTGGAGGGTTTTATATGAACTTAATTATGCATTATATCACATCAGACTTCAACTTTGCCCTAATGCTTTTAGGGCTGATGTTGACTGGTGTTGGATTTTGGTGTATGACTGATAGCCGTCAATTCTTCTTATTCCACCTTCTTGGTGGATTGGCACTGATTGGCTTCGGCATTCCAATTGTACTTATTGCAATATAATTTTTGTTCACTCCCAATCTCGCACTGCAAGATTGGGAGCTTTTTTAATCTAGTTTCTTATCAATTTCTTTTAATATCACATTTCTTAATTCTTCATCATTTATTCTATCAATTATCTTTTGAAATTAGCTTTAACAATTAATTTCACAGCTTCTTTATAACTTAATCCTCTAGTCATTAAATAAAATAATTGTTTTGCATCAACTTTTCCAGAAGCTGTTGAGTGATTTCCTTCGACATCTTCTTCTGTACATAAAAGCATTGGCAATGCTATTGATTTTGCTTTTATTTGATAAAAGCATACAATATTCGTTTTCATTTCCTTTTGACTTTTTTGCACCTTTTTAAAATCAATTGTTCCTTTAAAGTTTTTCTTTGCAGAATCTTTTAGAGCTCCTTGAACATCAATGTCTATATTAGTCTTTTTTTTTCCTCTTAATTCTGCAATATAATTAATGTCTTTTATTTGATTATCTATTCCTAAATATATAGATTTTAAATCATTTTCAGCATTATCACCTATAATATTAGAATAATAATTTGATATACTCGTTTTTCCACCAATATCAATAATTGTATATTTTACATTTGAATTTTCTTCTAACTTATTTTCTATTGCTTCAAAATTATCAGAATTTTCATTTAATAGATTTACAATTGTTATATCCAATTTAGATTTTGCATTTGCTATTATTCTTATAATTCCATTATGAAAACACTTCTTACTTGTATTTGATATATATTCTATTATTATATTTGTATCTCCATTTGCAATAATTTCTATTTGATTTATCAAATTAATATTTTCATCATCAAATGTATATCTTATTCTAATGTTTTCTTTTTTGTTTTCTGTTTGAATTCTTATTTTATTATTTGCTGTTTCATAATTTAATTCTTCTAAAATTTTACTAGTTCCATATGTTAATGCTTGATTTGTTGTTTGATTATCAATTATGCTTCCATTATTAATAATCTACATTTTTGAATTCAGCAATCTTTTTTCTGGCATTTCTAATTCAATTTCAATATTGTTTATTAAAAAATTTCTTGCTGTTCTTACTGGTGTATCATTTACTCTTAATTTTTCCATTATCCGATTGCCCCCTCTAACTCTAGATTTATTAAATTATTCATTTCAACTGCATATTCTACTGGTAATTCTTTTGAAATAGGATATGCAAATCCTCTTACTATCATTGCTTTTGCATCTTCTTCTGACAATCCTCTTGACATTAAATAAAATATTGCTTTATCACTTATTTTTCCTATTTTGGCTTCGTGTGAAAATTCAACTTCATCTGTTCTTACATCATTTACAGGTATTGTGTCTGATCTTGAAATATCATCTAACATTAATGATTCACAACTTACACTACATTTTGAATTTTTTGCATTTTCATTTATTCTTACTAATGCTCTATAAGTACATGCTCCTCCATCTTTTGAAATCGATTTTGAATTTACTACAGATGATGTGTTTGGAGCATTATGAATTACTTTAAATCCTGTATCTAAGTCTTGTCCTCCACCTGCAAATGTGATTCCTGTATATTCTGTTTTTGCATTTTCACCATTTAATATACTCATTGGATATAACATAGAGATTTTTGAACCAAATGAGCCTGTTACCCAATCTATTTGTGCATTTTTTCCTACTATTGCCTTTTTTAGTATTTAGGTTCATCATATTTTTTCGACCAGTTTTCTATTGTTGAATATCTTAAATATGCGTTATCTTTTACATATAGTTCTACACATCCTGCGTGTAAATTTACTTTTTATTATATTTTGGAGCTGAACATCCTTCTATAAAATGCAAACTTGCTCCTTCATCAACTATTATTAATGTATGTTCAAATTGTCCTGATTCTGGAGAATTTAATCTAAAATATGATTGTAATGGTATATCTAATTTTACTCCTTTTGGTACATATACAAATGATCCACCAGACCATACTGCTGCATGTAATGCAACAAATTTATGATCACTTATTGGAACACATTTCATAAAATGTTCTTTTACTATTTCTGGATAATCTCTTACAGCTGATTCCATATCTGCATAGATTACTCCTTGTTTTATTAAATCTTCTTTCATGCTGTGATATACTACTTCTGAATCATATTGTGCTCCTACTCCTGCTAATGATTTCTTTTTCTGCTTCTGGTATTCCTAGTCTATCAAATGTGTTTTTTTATGTCTTCTGGTACATCTTCCCATGAACTATTTAGATTGGTTTTTGGTTTTACATATGTTGCTATTTCATCCATTCTTAGTTCTGACAAATCTGGGCCCCATGTTGGAAGTTCTAATTTTTTGTACATTTCTAATGCTTTTAGTCTTATTTCTAGCATCCAGTCTGGTTCATTTTTTCTTTTTGATATTTGTTCAACTATTTCTCTGCTTAAACCTTTTTGCATTTTAAACTCATAGTCATCTTTATTTTTTATATCATATATATTTCTATCTATCTCATTTACCTGTGTTTTTGACATATAGATTTCCTTTCTATTTTTTATATTGTGCATATCCTGTTTCTTCAATTTGTTCTGCTAATTCTGCTGTTGATGTTTTTACAATTTGTCCATTTACTAAAACATGTACATAATCAACTTTTAGATGATTTAATATTCTTGTATTATGTGTTATTATTAAAACTGCATTATCATCATTTTTAAACATTTCAATTCCTTTTGAAACTATTTTTATAGCATCAACATCTAATCCAGAATCTGTTTCATCAAGTATTGCAAGTTTTGGATTTAATACAAGCATTTGTAATATTTCATTCTTTCTTTTTTTCTCCTCCAGAAAATCCAACATTTAAGTTTCTTTCAATTAGTTTTGGATTCATGTTTAATTCTTCTGAATATTTTTTTACAGTATCTCTAAATTCAAATACTTTTTTACTGGCTTTTCAGTAATTTTATTTTTTGCATATTTTAAAAAGTTCATTGTTGAAATTCCAGGTATTTCTTCTGGCAATTGAAATGACATAAATATTCCTTTTTTGGCTATTTTATCTGTACTTAAATCATTGATGTTTTCACCTTCAAATTCAACAGTTCCACTTGTTTTTGTATATTCTGGATTATTTAAAATAACATTTGCAAGTGTTGATTTTCCTGCACCATTTGGCCCCATTATTACATGTACTTCTCCTTTATTTATTTTCAAATTTAAACCTTTTAAAATCTCTTTTTCTCCTGCATTTACATGTAAATCTTTTATTTCTAATAACTCTTTACTCATTTTTATTATTCCTTCCTTTTATTAATTTTGCATATCATTACTTTTCTTCGTTTTTGCTCTTTTTACACAACATCTACATTTTTCTTGATTTATATCATAATTGCAATTTAATTCTTTTAATCCTAAAACATTATGTACATATTTTGCTAATTTATTTATTGTTTCATCTGTTGTTACTAATTTTATTTTTTCTGCCTCTTCTTTTGCAGATTGTTCATCTAAATCTAATACATCTTTTAAAAACAAATAAACAATGTCATATGCTTCTAAAATTTTTTGTGCCAAATTTTCTCCTTGTTCTGTTAATTCTATTATTCCATATGTTTCGTATTTTACTAATTTTTCTTCTTTTAAATTATTTAGTGCTTTATTTACACTAGGCTTTGTACAGTTCATTTTATTTGCAATGTCTGTTACTCTAATATTTCCATTTTGTTTTTTTAATACATACATTGTTTTTAAATATTCTTCAGATGCTTTTGTTATCATGATTTCTCCTTTTTTTACATTCAATCTCTTTGTTAACTACGGCTAACATTATACTACGAATTATGGTAATTTGTCAATATTAGTTTTATTAAAAGAACAAATATAAAAGAAACGAAATTCTTGAAATAAATCAAAAATTTCGTTTTACAATCACATTTCTATTTATTTTATTATATTCTTTCTAAATTTGATAATGCCCAACTATGTTCTCCTGTTGTAATTATACTTCCACAATACTCACATTTTCCTGATGATGTAATTTGTGTTGGTGCTCCGCAATTTGGGCAATTTGTTGTATTTACATCAATAGGTCCTGGTTTTGTTTTTTCTCCTGTTGTTCTGATAAAGTCAAGTTTATATGTGCTATATATATCTTTTGTTTTATCACCCTTTATAATTTTTCCTGTTGTTTCATCAATTATATAATCATTCATTCTAGATCTTAATAAAACTGTTAAAACATCTTTATTTCCTGTTTGTTTTAAAGCTTACTAGTCTAACTGATAACACACAAATTCTTTCCATTACATTTATTTGTCTTCTATCTATATAATCTTGTAATTGTTTTTGATGTTGTTCAAATAATTCATTTGTTTCAAATACCCTAATAGTACTCAATCTCTCGCAGTCCATGCTTCTTGTAATTTTATAAATAAACTTCTAGTCCAAGCTGAAAATTCTTCTTTATTAAACATTTCATCAACAGCTTTAATCTTTCTTTCAACATTTTCTTCTGATGAATCAAACTCATCATATATTGATGGTATGTGTCGATTTTTTGTTGATTTTTTGTTATTACTTGAAGCTATAGCTCCTGCAATAATAAAGATAATAATAACTGTTATAATTGAAACTAATGGAGAACTCCCCCACTACTATAACTTGTTTCGCTATAACTATAATCATCGTCATCCCAATCGTTCCATGAACTTTCACTGTCCCATGAGTCATCATCCCATGAACTTCCACTATCATAATCTTCAAAGTTTCCTACATCAGCAATTGATACATTATAATTAAATATTGCTGAAAAAAATATTGTTAAACTTAATACTACTATTAAATACTTTTTTAATTTCTTCATTTGATATTCCCCTTTTATTATTTTTCTCACTTTAATTATATATAATATATTAATAAAAATAAATAGAAATTTCAAATTTTTTATATTTATTTTTCAACTTTATCTATAAATTCAAATATTTTATTATAATAAGTATTTGGTTCTTTATATTTGGAATCTGTATGTCCAGCTCCACTTATAATTAATTTTTCTTTTATGCAATTAGCAGAATCATATAATTTTTCGCACATTGATTCTGGTACAAAATCGTCTTTATCTCCATGTATAAATAATATTGGTGTATTACTTTTCTTCACTTGTTCTAAAGCAGATGCCTTTTTTTTATATCATATCCAGCTCTAATTTTCGCAACAACTTGAAACATATTTAATACAGGAAATGCAGGAATACCAAATCTTGCTTTTGCTTCTGATGCAAATATATCCCAAACTGAAGTATATCCACTATCAGCAATTATCGCTTTAACATTTTGTGGTAATTCATCTCCTGATGCCATTAATACTGTTGCTGCTCCCATTGAAGATCCATGTAATATGATATTGGCATTAGAATTTTGTTCTAAAATCAAATTTACCCAACATTTCAAATCATCTTTATCAAGCCACCCCATTCCTACAAAATCTCCATCACTTTCAGCACAAGCTCTCATGCTTGGAATTAAAACATTATGACCTTTTTTCAGAAAAATGTTCTCCAATTGTTAAAACAGATTTAGGCTCTGCTCTATATCCATGAAATATAATAACCCAGTTATCATTTTCTTCATTTGTTAAATATTCTGTTCCTCTTAGATTTATTCCATCATTAGCTTTTGTTTCTACACTTTGCTTTTTTATATTATTTTCCCATTTTTCTGATGATTCTTTTGCTTGTGTCCTATTGCTTTCTATTATTTTTTTTTCATCTTCTCCTAATACTTCTATTTTTGAATCATCTTTTATTTCTCTATTTCCACCATCTCCGCTTCTAGCAATAGCATAATTCACAAAATAGTTTCCTATTCCCATTGTTAATATCACTCCTAATATTATAATAATCACTAATATTATTAATATCTTTTTTATTATATTTTTGGTATTCTCCCTATTCATTATACTTTATCTCTTTCTATTTTTCAAATTTATATTTTTTATTTATACCATACAATAGTATATATTTCAACATTACTGACCTAATAGGCTAAAAGAAAAGGGTATGGTGTTTTTTTCACCATACCCTTTCTTTCATCTGAATACAACCATATCCAGACAATACAGAATAGTCCAAATAATGCTTAATACCAATGATATTCTAATCGATTGCTTAAACCATTTTTCATGCTTATGAAAAAAGCTTATAATAAATTGTCGCTAAAATGAAAAATGTAATAAACTCAAATCCAAGCCGTTTAGCAATTAGTAACATCATATTTTCTATCCTCCAAATATATAATATTTGCCTTTTGGCAACTTTAATATTATACCATATTTTTACTTGTTTAGCAACTACTATACAAATTCTTCCCACACTAAATTAGCTAAATCTATTCCTTTATTAGATAATCTAATATTATCATCTTGTATTATTATTAATTTTTCATCAGAAAGTTTTTTCAATTCATTTCTATATAAATAAATTGGATTATCTCCAAACTTATTTTTAAATTCACTTATTTTTAGTCCATCTATTTTACGCAAACCAAGGAGCATAAATTCTTTTTTAGAATCTTCTTCTTTTTTGTATTTCATGTATAATTCTATTTTTTTCAAATTCTCCTTTTTTGAACATTCTTAATATATTCTTTTATATCTTCAGTATTAGAATATCTTGTTATATCTCTATAAGAATGTGCAGCTGTACCAATTCCAACATATTCCATTTGATTCCAACAATTCATATTATGTTTTGACTCATACCCTTTTTTAGCAAAATTAGATATTTCATAATGTTTGTATCCATTTAATTCTAATGTGTTTTTTACATACCAATACATATTTCTTTCTAACTCATCATCTGGCAATTTTAATTTTCCATTTTTTATTTTATTAGCAATAGGTGTACCATCTTCAACAATTAATGAATATACTGATATATGTTTTGGAGCTAATCTCAATACATTTTCTAAGCTTTCTTTTAAATCAATAATTCTTTGATTTGAAGTCCTAACATTAAATCAACATTTATATTTTTAAAACCAACTTTTTTTGCTAATTTATATGTTTCTAAAAATTGTTCATAATTATGAATTCTACCAATCTGCTTTAATAACTCATCATTTGTAGTTTGTAGCCCTATACTTATTCTGTTAATACCACAATCAATATAGTCTTGTAGTTTTTCTTGAGTTACTGTTCCCGGATTAACTTCAATTGTTATTTCAGCATCTTGTGCAACATTTTTTTCTTTTATCTTTTCTAATATCTGCACAATAAATTTACTATCTATATATGATGGTGTTCCTCCACCAATATATATTGTTGTTATTTCTGATTTTATTTTCACATGATTGATTTCCTTTTTTACTGAATCTACATATTTTTCAATCAAATCATCTTTTTCCACAATATGATATAAAATCGCAATAATCACACTTTTTTCTTACAAAATGGGATATGTACATATATTCCTATTTTATTTTTTGTTATCATCTATTTTCTTACCAATCTCCATTACTTTTTTTAATCTATAATTTACTCCAGATTTACCTATTGGTGTTTTTAACATTTTTCCAAGTTCTATTAGACTTGCACTAGGATTTTGTAATCTAAGTTCTGCTATCTCTTTTAATGGTTCTTCTAATTTTTCGAATTTACCATTTTGTTTTAACTTTCTTATTATCTCAATCTGTTCTATTGAAGCATTCATAGTTTTATTCATATTTGCAGTTTCACAATTTACTAATCTATTTATTTTATTATTCATTTCTCTTTGTACTCTAATTTCTTCAAATCTTAAGACAGATTTATTTGCCCCTAATAAAGCTAATGTTTTTGAGATTTCTTCACCATCTTTTAAATATATTGTATATTCTTTATTTTTTTCTATAACATTACTTTTTATATCAAAACTACTTAATCCTTCTACTATAATATCTGCATAATCTTTTTTTTCTAACACTTATTTCTAAATGATATGTATTTTCAGGATTATTAATAGAACCTGAGCCCAAAAATAGGCTCCTCTTACTATATTTTTCAATTGCTCTATTGTTAAATTATCTATTTGTATTTCCATTTTAGGACAAGTTATTACAAATAATTTACCTTGAATGTTTATATTATATGTTTCAATTCCACAATTACTCAACAATCGTGCAAATCTATTAATATTATATTCATTTTCTGTTGAAAATTTTATTTTTTTTTTTTTCTTCAGATATATTACTACTCATCAAATATCCCATAAGTTCATATTTAACATTTTCTTTATTTGATAGTTTTTCTGATTTGCTTATCTCTTCTTTTAATTCTGTTGAAAAAGACATATTTCCTCCAATCATAAAACTTGTGTTATTATTATTCTATCATTTCCATATAAATCTTTTTTTTTACAATATGTATTTTTATAATTTTGTGCATCTTCAATTATTTTAATTACATCATTTTTTTGATTATATCCAATTTCAAAACATAGAAAACTTCCTGTTTTTAAATAATTAATTGCTTGTTCTGCAATTATTCTATAAAAATCTAATCCATCTTCTCCACCATCTAATGCAATTTTAGGCTCTTTTTGAACTTCTTCACTCAATTTTTTTTATTTCATCTTTTCTTATATATGGTGGATTTGAAACTATAATGTCAAATTTTTTATTATCTAATTTATCAAATAAATTTGATTTCACAAAATTTATTTTTGCTTCTAATTTCTCCGCATTTTTTTTTGTGCTATTTCTAATGCCTTTTCACTTATATCTACAGCTGTTATATCTGCATTTGGCACAAATTTTTTTAATGATATTGCAATTGCTCCACTTCCTGTACATAAATCTAATATCCTTGGTGAATTATATTTTTGAGCAATTTTTATAACTTCTTCAACTAATATTTCTGTATCAGGCCTTGGGATTAATACATTTTCATCAACAAAAAGTCCATTTTCATAAATTCTTGTCTATGTGTTATATGTTGTAATGGTATTCCTTTTGTTAATTTTTCAATATTAACAAAATATTGCCATTGTTGCTGTTTATCAATTTCTTTATTATCATAAACTATAATATATTGCCTTGGTTTATCTAAAACATATTGTAATAATAGTCTTGCTTTTTAATTTTGGGCTTTCTACATTATTTGATTTTAACATTATCATTCCTTTTGTTATTGCTTGTTTTATTGTCATTAATCCCCCACCTCTATTTCTTTTGTTTTTAAAATTTATTTACTTCTTCTCTAAATTGATCTCCTCTATCATACATATCTTTAAACATATCAAAACTTGTACTTGCTGGTGAGAATAATACTATTTGACCAGGTTTTGCAATTCTTTTTGCTAATTCTAAACTTTCTCTAAATGTTTCACACATATGTATATCTAAAGTTTTATTTTGATTTTCCAATTCATTTTTTACTGCTGTATATATTTTATTTGCTGTTTGACCAATTAATATTAAACTTTTTACTTTTTCTACAATTGGTTTTGCAATTGGTGTATAATCTAGGTTTTTTGTCAGCTCCTCCTGCTATTAACACTATTTCTTTATTAAACGACTTTAATGCTGATATTCCTCTTGTTGGTGTTGTGCTTGCAGAATCATTATACCATTCCACTCCATTTAGTGTTCTTACCAATTCTAATCTATGATGTACTCCTGCAAATTCTTTTATTGTATCAACTGCTTTTTCTGTATTTACTAATTTTTTTTTTGTTAATGCTAATGCTGTACATATATTCTCTAAATTATGAATTCCTTTTAGTTTTATTTCATCTTGTGATACAATATGTTTTCTTATTCCATCATTACATTCTTTTACAATTCCGTCTTCTACGATAAATCCATAGTCTAATTTTTGTTTACTACTGAATAAGATAACATCACCTTTTGCATCATTTTGACATTCTCTAGTTAAATCATTATCTGCATTTATTACCAGTATTCCTGTATCTTTTTGATTTCTATATATATTCTTTTTGGCATTTATGTATTCTTGGTAGTCTTTATGTACATTTAAATGATTTGGTGTTATGTTTGTTATTGCAGATATGTCTGGACTAACTTTCATTCCCATTAATTGAAAACTACTTAATTCTAATACTATTAGATCTTCTGGCTTTATTTCATTTAATTTTGTGAATAATGGAATACCTATATTTCCACCTAAATAGACTTTATATCCTGCATCTTCTAAAATTCTAGCTGTTAATGTAGTAGTTGTTGTTTTTCCATCACTTCCAGTTATTCCAATTAATTTACAAGGTGCCATTTTTATTAATTGTTCTATTTCTGTTGTTATTATTGCTCCTCTTTGTGCTTTTTTTTCTAATTCAGGTTTTGTAGGCAAACAACTTGGTGATCTAAAAATTAAGTAAAATCCATATAAATTGTCTAAGTTTCTTTTTCCAAAATAACATTTAAAATTATATTTTTTTAATTTTTCTAAAATATCTTTTGAAATCTTATCTTCTTCTCTGTCATCAAATACTGATACCTCTGCTTCAAATATTGCTTACTCCAATTCCAATTACTGCTATTTTCTTTTTTTCTATTTTTTTTCAAATTGTTCTAATTTTTTTTTTTCATGCAAATAATCTATTAACGGAATATTGCTTACTCCAATTCAATTACTGCTATTTTTTTTTTTTCTATATCTTTTTCAAATTGTTCTAATTTTTTATTTTTAAATTCCATTCTTATCTCATCCTTTCAATGGTGCAAATTAATATTTTTTTTTACTGAAATATATTCATTCTATTGTATTCATTTTTTCGATTTTCGTCCTTATTATATATCTTTTTTTGTTTTTTACAATATAATTGAATATTTCTTGCAACTATGGAGATAATATTTTTTGTAAATTTAAATTGGAGGTGTTATTTATGTCAGAAAAAATAATAACCAAAATAGAAATAATAATAGTAAAAAAAGCAATAATCAAAAAAAATAACAATAAATAGTTTTGTATATGAAAAAAAGCTGAGATATAAAATATATCTTAGCTTTTT
>VOFC01004957.1_pt1 | contig 106361 bp, 129 predicted proteins | sample 5384161 | NCBI WGS metagenome assembly VOFC01 (sample SAMN12384722, study PRJNA508395) | human gut metagenome | isolation source: healthy gut B | host: Homo sapiens
CCGCCACGCTGGTGAGCAGCGAAGATCAGGTATTAGAATTTGAGGATCAGTTTCAGCAGATCCAGCTGCTGGTCAACCTGAAGCAGGTGGCCGACCCCCTGCTGGGCTATGCCGAGACTGCCCTGAACAATGCCCAAAAGGCGCTGGATGAGGCCGAGCCCGAGGACGAGGAATACACCGAGCTGCGGGACGCGCTTGCCAAGGCGCAGGCAGCCTACGATAACATCAAGGGCCAGCTGGACGGTTATCAGGCCCAGCTGGATGCCGGCAAACAGCAGATGTACGCCACAGGGGCTCATCTCCTCCCCCAGCCTGTCCAACGCCGACCTTGTCACCGAGGCCAAGGCCGCCCTGCGCAGCATGAAAGTACAGCTGCTGCAGGGCCAGCTCCAGCTGAGCACCGGTACTGCCACCGCCTACACCCAGTTTGAGGCCGCCCGCGCCCAGCTGGACGAGGGCTGGGCACAGTACCAATCCGGGCAGGAGCAGCTGGACACTTCCCGCACCGAATACGAGACCCAGAAGGCCGATGCGGAGCAGAAACTCGCCGAAGGCCAGCAGCAGATCAACGATGCTGAAGAGAAGATCGCGGACATCCAGAACGGCTTCCACCACCATGACCCGCATGGTGGACGAGAACCGCCTGCAGATGGGCACCCTCAAGGCGCTGGGCTACTCCAACGCCAGCATTGCAGGCAAGTATTTGTTCTATGGCATTGCCGCCAGCGTTCTGGGCAGCATCGTGGGCATTGCCGTGGGTTTTGTGGTGTTCCCCACCATCTTCTGGTACGCCTACCGCACCATGATGTTCTCCCTCCCCACCCTTTACCCTGCACTTCTACCCGGGCCTGGCACTGGGCAGCATGGCCCTCAGCGCCGCGGTCATCGGCCTTGCCACCCTTCAGGCCTGCCGTGCCTGCCTGAAGGAAAAATCCGCCGCCCTGCTGCTGCCCCGTGCGCCTGCAGCGGGCAAGCGCATCCTTGAATATCTCACCCCGCTGTGGAAGCGGATGAGCTTCTCCCAGAAGACCACCGCCCGGAACCTGTTCCGGTACAAGAAGCGCTTCTTCATGACCGTTCTGGGCGTGGCAGGCTGCACGGCCCTGCTCCTCATCGGCTTCGGCATCCAGGACTCCCTGCTGCCCATGCTGAACAAGCAGACCACCGAGCTGACCCACGCCGACCTGACCATCTCCCTGAGCGACGAAAAAAGGCGCTGACCATGGAGAACGGTCTGGCCGACCTGCTGGATTCCAACAGCGGGATCACCAGCTGGGGCCGCTATTACTCCAAGAGCGTGACCCTCTACAACGCCAGCGGTGACAAGGATACCGTCAGCATCGTCGCCGCCGAGGACGAACAGCAGATGACCCAGTACTTCACCTTCCGCACCCGGCAGGGCCACAAGGCCATTGCCTTTGACGATTCCAGCGTCATCCTGACCGAAAAGACCGCCGAAAAGCTGGGGCTTTCGGTGGGCGACAGCTTTGAGGTGGAGACTGCTGACGGCGGGCGCAGGTCCCTGACCCTGACCGGCATCACCGAAAACTATGTCTTTACCCGGCTGTACCCTCTCGCAGGCGCAGCTCAAAACGCTGAACGGCGGTGCTCTGCCCGCCTGGAACGCCGTTTACGGTCAGACCGACTGCCCCACCGATACAGCCCGCGCCTCCCTGCTCCTCCGCCATTCTGGCCTGCAACTATGTCAGCTCCGTCTCCTTTCATTGAGGACACCACCCAGATGTTCGATGGCCTGATCGGCTGCCTGAACTATGTGGTCATGCTGGTCATCGTCTGCGCTGCCGCATTGGCCGCCGTGGTACTCTACAACCTCATCAGCGTCAACCTGGGCGAGCGCAAAAAGGAGCTTGCCACCATCAAAGTTCTGGGCTTCTATGACAAGGAGGTCTACCGCTACATCTTCCGGGAGATCGACCTGCTCTCTCATCGGCTCCCTGGTGGGTCTGGTGGTGGGTATCCCCCTGCACCAGTTCATCATCCGCACTGTGGAAATGGACCAGATGATGTTCATCCGTTCCATTGCCCCCCGCAGCTTTGTGTTCAGCGTGGCGCTCACCATGCTCTTCAACTTTGCCGTCTGCCTGCTCATGCGCCGCCATGTCCGCCAGATCAGCATGGTGGAAAGCATGAAAGCGCCGGAATAATTCTTTTACCCACACAGAACAACGCCCGCCGGGTGTGGTACTTTTCGTACCGCCCGGCGGGCGTATTGTTTTTGCTTTATGGGTTCTATCCAGCTGCAGTCTCAGCCGCCCAGATAAGCGTTGCGGACGCGCTCATTGGTCAGCAGTTCTGCACCGGTGCCATCCATGACCACGTGGCCTGTCTCAAGGACATAGGCGCGGTCGGCCACGGAAAGGGCCATCTGTGCGTTCTGCTCCACCAGCAGGATGGTCATGCCTGCCTTGTGGATATCGCGGATGATATCAAAGATCTCCTGCACCAGCAGCGGGGAAAGGCCCATGGAGGGCTCGTCCAGCATCAGCATGGAGGCGTTGCTCATCAGGGCACGGCCCATGGCCAGCATCTGCTGCTCGCCGCCGGACATGGTACCGGCCAGCTGCCTGCGGCGCTCCTTCAGGCGGGGGAAGAGGGTGAACACCTTTTTCCTTGTTGGCCGCAATGGTGGAAGCGGGTTGGGTGTAGGCCCCCATCTCCAGGTTATCTTCCACGGTCATGTGCAGGAACACATGGCGGCCCTCCGGCACCTGTGCCAGACCGGCCTCCACGATCTTATGGGCACGCACGCCCTTGATGCTCTTACCCTTGTACAGGATATCGCCCGTTTTGGGGTGGAGCAGGCCGGAGATAGTTTTCAGGGTGGTGGACTTACCGGCACCGTTGGCACCGATCAGGGCCACGATCTCGCCCTCGTGCACCTCAAACGAAACATCCTTGACAGCGTGGATGTTGCCGTAATAAACGTTGATATTATCAACCTTCAGCATCGTTTCTGCCATCGGTTCAGCCCTCCTTCTTGCCCAGGTAGGCCTCGATGACCTGGGGATTGTTGCGGATCTCATCCGGGGTGCCCTTGGCGATGATGCGGCCGAAGTTCAGCACCGCGATACCCTCACAGATGCCCATGACCAGGCTCATGTCATGCTCGATCAGCAGCACGGCGATGTTGAACTCATCGCGGATGCGGCGGATGGTCTCGGTCAGCTCAGCGGTTTCCGAGGGGTTCATACCGGCGGCAGGCTCATCCAGCAGCAGCAGCTTGGGGCTGGTGGCCAGCGCGCGCATGATCTCCAAACGGCGCTGTGCGCCATAGGGCAGGCTGCCGGCCTGCGTATCGGCCAGATCTGCCATGTGGAAGATGTCCAGCAGCTCAAAAGCGCGCTCGGTGCAGTGCTTTTCTTCCTTCCAGTAGTTGGGCAGGCGGATCAAGGCGGAGGCCAGATCGTACTTCATGGACTCGTGCAGGCCCACCTTGATGTTGTCGATGACGCTCAGTTCCTTGAACAGACGGATGTTCTGGAAGGTGCGGGCCACGCCCATCCGGTTGACCTGATAGGTCTTTTTGCCCGCCGTGGGCATTCCATCGATCAGGATGGAGCCGCGAGTGGGCTGGTAAACATTGGTCAGCAGGTTGAACACCGTGGTCTTACCGGCACCGTTGGGGCCGATCAGGCCGGTGATCTCGTTGCGGCCGATCATCAGGTTGAAGCCATCCACGGCGGTCAGGCCGCCGAAATCGATGCCCAGCTCACGGACATCCAGAATGGGCTTTTTTGTCCTTATCGCGGTCCGTCAGGAAGCCGCCGGAGGGGACACTGTTCAGTCTGGTCTGGAACTCACTCATGGTCTGCACCCTCCTTCTTTTTTCTTGCCAAACAGGACACGCTCCACAAGGCGGCTCATGGAGAAATCGTAGCTGCCCAGCAGTCCGCCCGGGCGGAAGATCATCATCAGGATCAGCACCAGCGAGTAGATGACCATGCGGTAACTGTCGAAGCTGCGGGTCGCCTCAGGCAGGATGGTCAGGACCGTTGCAGAGAGGATGGAGCCCAGCATGGAGCCCATGCCGCCCAGAACCACCATGACCAGGATCTCGATGGACTTCATAAAGCCGAAGGTGGAGGGGTTCAGCACGCCGATGTAGCAGGCATACAGGCCACCTGCCAGACCCGCAAAGGCAGCGGAAAAGGCAAAGGCCATGACCTTATAGTAGGTGGTCTGGATGCCGCAGCTCTCGGCGGCGATCTCGTTGTCGCGGATGGCCAGCACGGCACGGCCGTGGCGGCTCTTCATCATAGCGTGGATCAGGAAGCAGGTGATGACCACGCAGAGGAACACGTTGGTGAAGTTGGAGTACTTGGGGATGTTCTTCAGGCCCTTGGAGCCATAGAACAGCTTGAAGCCCAGCACATCATCGATGTTGTTCAGGGTAATGCGGATGATCTCACCAAAGCCCAGCGTCAAGATGGCCAGATAGTCGCCGGTCAGGCGCAGGGCCGGGATGCCGATGAGCACACCGAACAGACCAGCCACGATGCAGGCCAGCACCAGACCGATGGCAAAAGAGACACCGTCCGGCAGCGGGCAGAACTTGGTGAACAGGGCGCAGGTGTAGGCACCCACAGCCATGAAACCAGCATGACCCAGCGGCAGCTGCCCCAGATAGCCGGTGGCAACGTTCAGGGAGACCGCCAGGATGATATTGATGCCCACCGTCATCAGCACCTTGTTCTGGTAGGTAGACAAGATATTCCGGGTCAGGTAGGAAAGCACCACGAACAGCAGAGCTACCAGCACGGCGTTCATCAGATAGCGCACGGGCATTTTGATCGTTTTACGGTTCTTATTCATCTTCCTGCCCTCCTTACACCTTTTCCTGCACCTTGCGGCCGAGGAAGCCGGTGGGCTTGAACAGCAGCACGATGATCAGGATGGCAAACGTGACGGCATCCTTCCAGGCGGAAAGGCCGATGGCGGAGACAAAGCACTCGCACAGGCCGATGGCAATGCCGCCGATCATTGCGCCCGGGATGGAGCCGATGCCGCCAAGAACGGCGGCAACAAAGGCTTTCAGGCCCAGCATGGAGCCCATGGTGGGGGTAGCCTGCGGGTAGGAGCAGCAGTACAGCACCGAGCCGATACCGGCCAGCGCGGAACCCACCGCAAAGGTAAAGGAAATGGTGCTGTTGACATTGATGCCCATCAGGCGGGCAGCGTCCATATCCTCAGAGACGGCGCGCATGGCCTTGCCGAGTTTGGTCTTCTGCACCAGAAAGGTCAGCACCAGCATGGACAGCACGGTGACCACCAGCGTGATCACGGAGGTCAGGCCCAGGGGCACACTGCCGATCATAAAGGTCTTGTTGCCGTAGTAGGAAGGGATGACCTTTCGCGCCGGAACCCATCACCAGCTCAGCGGTGTACTCCAGGAAGAAGGAGACACCAATGGCCGTGATCAGCAGGGAGATGCGGGGCGCGTTGCGCAACGGGGTGTAGGCGACCTTTCGATCACCACGCCCAGCAGAGTGCAGGTAATAATGGTGGCGCACACGGCCGTTACCGGGCCAAGGCCCAGCTGGTTCATAACGAACCAGGACATGTATGCACCCACCATGATGACATCGCCGTGGGCAAAGTTCAGCAGCAGGATGATACCGTACACCATGCTGTAACCCAGTGCGATCAGTGCATAGATGCTGCCAAGGGACAAGCCGTTGATCAGCTGACTAAAGAACACTGTCATTGGATGGACACTTCCTTTCTTTCTACCAAAAAAGCGGAGACAACCTGTTCCGGCGGCCTCCGCAAGGGTACATCATTCTCTGGTTCCGGCATTCAGGCCGCACACCGGTGTGCGGCGCAGAAGCGGGATCAGAACATTTCCTTCAGTTCGGGCTTGCCGTCCACATAGGTCAGGATCGCAGTCTTCTTGACGGGATCGTGGTGCTCATCAAAGGTAAAGGTGCCGGTGATGCCCTCGATGGTGCCGGAGGCAATGGCATCGTTGACAGCCTGCTTGTACTCATCGGTACCGGCCTCCAGGCCGGCATCCTCAGCAGCCTGCACGCCGTAAACCACGGTCTTGGCGGCATCATAGCCCAGAGGAGCAAAGCCGTTGGGGTAATCCTCGCCGTACTCTGCCTTGTAGGCATCCTCGAACTCGGGGCTGGAGCCCTTTGCGTAGTTTGCGCAGAAGTAGCTGTCCTTCAGCTGATTGGCAGTGGCATAGCCCTCCAGGCCATCCCAGCCGTCGCCGCCCAGGAAGGGAACATTCAGGCCGACGCTCTCAGCCTGAGACAGGATCTGGCCCACTTCCTCGTAGTAGTTGGGGCAGAACACGGTCTCGGGGCCCTTGCCCAGGATGCTGGTCAGCTGGGTCTTGAAGTCCACGTCGCCCTCGGAGTAGCTCTCCTGATCGACGATGGTGCCGCCCAGGCTCTCGAACTCGTTGACAAAGTTCTCAGCCAGACCCTCGTTGTAGTCAGCGCCCTTCTTGAAGATGACAGCTGCCTTGGTGTAGCCCAGCTTCTGGTAAGCATAATCAGCCATCTTGATGCCCTGGAACGGGTCGGTAAAGGTGGCACGGAAGACATTCTCGTTCACGGTGTCGGTCTCGGCATCGTAAGTAACGGCCTCAGCGGTAGCGGAAGCAGTGACCATGGGCATGTTGTAATCTGCGCTCTCGGCAGCAACTGCCAGGGTGGGGGGTGGTGGTGACATCGCCCACCAGAGCAGTGATGCCCTCGTCCACCATCTTGGTGAAGCAGTTGACAGCCTGCGTAGCATCACCCTGCTCATCCTCGGTCAGGATCTCGATCTGCTTGCCATTGATGCCGCCGTCGGCGTTGACCTGCTTCAGGTACAGAGAAGCGCCGTTGACAACGGCCTGGCCGTAAACGGAAACGTTGCCGGTCAGGGCCCCATCACACCGATCTTAATGGTGTCACCGGAAGCAGCGGCAGAGCCTGCAGCGGATGCGGCAGTGGAAGAAGCGGCAGTGCTGGAAGAGGAGCCGCCGCAGGCGGTCAGGACACCGGCAGCAGCCACGACACCGGCAGCGGTCAGAAAGTTGCGGCGAGAGATCATCTTTTTCATAATACAATATCCTCCTGTTGGAAGTTTTTCGTATGATAGATGCACAAAGCAGGGCGCTTCCCTCAAAGCCGCCCTGCTTTTTGTGTGTGTATTCATTATAGTCTCGCCGGGCGGGTTGTGCAATTCACAAACCGTCCATACTTTTCCGGGCATTTTCCGGCATTTTATGTGAAAGCCACCAAAAAATCCATGTTGTTTTTGGTTATTTTTTCATTTTGTTCACTTTGTTTCATCGTGAAATGAAGGGCTTTCACCCATGTCAAAAAAAAGTTACAGCGTCGTTTTTTTTCTTCTGCCTGCCGGTAAATAGAGGTACGATAAAACACCATGGAGAGCACGGTGCCCACAAGGCTGTCGGCAATGTTGTAGAACTGCTGGATACGCACCCGCCCCGACGGGCATCCTATCAATGTTTACAGCGGCAAACATCCGCAGACCCTCTTGCGCAAGGGTGCGGGACGTGGTAGGATAAAGGCAGTTAGTTAGTTTTGACTATCTATATAATATCTCATCGAAGATCGGGAGGTTACTGTGATGAACTATCTGGAAATTGAATCTGTGATCGGCCGCGAGATCCTGGACTCCCGCGGAAATCCCACCGTTGAGGCCGAGATTACTCTGGCCGACGGCACGGTTGCCCGCGGCTGTGCCCCCTCCGGCGCTTCCACCGGCGAGTTCGAGGCTCTGGAGCTGCGCGACGGCGACAAGGGCCGCTATCTGGGCAAGGGCGTGACCAAGGCTGTGGAGAACATCAACACCGTCATCGCTGACGCGGTGGTGGGCATGGATGCCTCCGACATCTATGCCATTGATGCCGCCATGCTCCGGGCCGACGGCACCAAGGACAAATCCAATCTGGGCGCAAACGCCATTCTGGCGGTCTCCATTGCCGCCTGCCGCGCTGCCGCCGCTTCTCTGGAAATGCCCCTGTACCGCTTTCTGGGCGGCGTGAACGGCAACCGCCTGCCCGTGCCCATGATGAACATCCTGAACGGCGGCGCACACGCTACCAACACCGTGGACACGCAGGAGTTTATGATCATGCCTGTGGGCGCGCCCAGCTTCAAAGAGGCCCTGCGCTGGTGCGCCGAGGTGTTCCACGCTCTGGCTTCCATCCTGAAGGCCAGGGGCCTGGCCACCTCCGTGGGCGACGAGGGCGGCTTTGCCCCCAACCTGTCCAGCGACGAGGAGACCATCGAGACCATTCTGGCCGCCATCGAAAAGGCCGGTTATCAGCCCGGCAAGGACTTCATGCTGGCCATGGATGCTGCTTCCTCCGAGTGGAAGAGCCCCAAGGGCAAGGGCTTTTTACAAGCTGCCCAAGGCCGGCACAGAGTACACTTCCAGTGAGCTGATCGCACACTGGAAGAGCCTGGTGGAAAAGTATCCCATCATCTCCATTGAAGATGGCTTGGATGAAGAGGACTGGGAAGGCTGGCAGGAGATGACCCGGGAACTGGGCGGCAAGGTCCAGCTGGTGGGCGACGACCTGTTCGTTACCAACACCGAGCGTCTGGCCAAGGGCATCCAGCTGGGTGCAGGCAACGCCATCCTGATCAAGCTGAACCAGATCGGTTCTGTTTCCGAGACGCTGGAGGCCATCAAGATGGCCCACAAGGCCGGCTACACCGCCATCAGCTCTCACCGCTCCGGCGAGACCGAGGACACCACCATTGCTGATCTGGCTGTTGCCCTGAACACCTGCCAGATCAAGACCGGTGCCCCCAGCCGCACCGAGCGCGTTGCCAAGTACAACCAGCTGCTCCGCATTGAGGAGGATCTGGGTGCAAGCGCCGTTTACCCCGGCATGGCCGCTTTTAACGGAAAGCGCTGATCTCCGCAGCTGCAATCTGCTTTCTTTCCTGTTTCCGCGCAGAACAAAGGGAGCGTCCCATGGTTTTCCACCGTGGGACGCTCCCTTTGTTCAATCCAGATGGATCTGCCGTTTGGCTGTCTGCAGCGCCCTGCGCAGGGGGCGGTAGAGCAGCAGCATGATGACAAAATTTCCCACGCCGTGCATGGCATCGTAGGAAAGGCCGCTGAGCCACCAGCTCAGGGCAAAGGCCGGTGTTTTTGCCACCAGATACACCGCCGCACACAGGCCGCCGAAGCACAGGCCGTAGATGCCGCTGAACACCGCCCAGCCAAAGGCATTGTCCATCCGGCGCAGCAGCCATGCCAGCAGGGCCAGCAGATACCAGACATACAGGTACATGGCCCACCACAGCCCAAAGCCGTACAGCACACCCTGCAGCAGGATGAACACCGTAACAGCCCCCCGGCGTTTCCGGGGCAGCTCCAGCGCAAACAGGATGACGAGCAGCGTCACCGGTTCAATGTTGGGCAGGCCGCTCATGGCCTGCTTGCTCACCACCAGCAGCGCACCCATCAGGCCGCTGAGCACCAGCCGCAGCACCCGGATTTGCACAGGCTTCTTACTTCGTGTAGGTAAAGGCATAGCTGTCGCCATCGTGCAGCGCAATGTCTGCCACGCCCACGGTGGTCATCTCGCCGGTGGCATCGGTCAGGCACCACCATGCCTGATCCTTATCCCAGTCGGCGGTCTCGCCGTTGACGGTGGTCACAAAGCCTGCCGCAGCCTCCTCTTCGCTGATGAGACCAGCTTCCACCAGAGCATCGCTCAGCTTCTCGCCATCGGTCACTTCCAGCGTAAAGGTCTGGCTCTCGCCATCCGCGCCGGTCACGGTAAACTCTGCCTTGACCTTGGCATCCTCGGCCTGCCCGGAAGCAGCCTCAGAGGAAGCGGCTTCACTGGAAACTGCCACAGAGGACACGGCCTCAGAAGAGGCGGCACTGGATGCCGTGCTGGAAGCTGCACCGCAGCCTGCCAGCAGCCCGGCAGCCAGAGCGGCACTGATCACAACGGCCAGAAATTTATGCATGGTTTTCATAGAAAAGAACTCCTTCGTTTGTTTTTCCGCGCGCCCTGCGCGCAGGGTCTATCATATCATGGGTGCGCCCAAAAATCAAGGCACAGCGCAGTTACGATGATGCACCAGCGCTGTGCCGTTGTGTTTTATTTCAGGATGCCTTTTCCAACGGGTCAACGACCACCGGACAGGTTTCATACAGCTCTATCGGGTCAAGGTCGATGCAATTGCAAGGGTCCATGTCACCGCTCACATCCCATGCCGCCGTGTCATTCAGCACCGTCAGCCGGTCACGGAAATAATCCGGGTCTCGCATAGGCTCGAACACTCCCCCCTGTTGCAACAGGGGCTTTGCATCATACAGGCGGACAGAGCCATCACTGAAATACAGGTAGATGGTAAAATCTTCTCCTGCAACAGCCTGCAATACTTTTGGAATATATTCCATACTGTACTCCCCTTTCAAATCAATGGTGCCACATGATTCAAAGGCTTTGCATCCCTGGCAAGTTCCCAGTTCTGCATCAGCTCATCTTTATGCAGCTCACACCATGCCAGAATCAATTTCAACTGGCGGCTGGGCAATGCACCACGGATAACACAGGAGTGCTGAATATCCACCAGTGCTTTATAGCCACCATATTCCGCATGGAAATGCGGTGGGTTATGGTCACTGTAAAACATTGTGATCCGAATCCCGCAAAACAAACTGATCTCCGGCATTGTTCCGCCCTCCCGTCACGCCCAGTATAACACAGCTTCGTGCGTTTTGTCCATCAATTTTCCAAAAACGCCTTCTGGTAGCTTGCAAAGGCACCAATCTGGTTGGCCTCGCTCAGGAACCGGCAGGGCACGATCTCCGGGCGGGGGGGCAGGCAGCGGGCCTGCGCTTCGCTGAAGGGATGGCCCCGCAGGATATACTCCTCATACACCTCGTTCAGGGTCTCCACAAGGATGGGCTGCTTGCTGATGCCGCCGCCGATGGCCACCTTTTCCAGATCCAGCAAAACGTTCAGGTTGTAGATCTGCACGGCAACGGCCCGGCAGAAGCTACGCAGGACCTCGTTGGCCTCGGTCTCCCCGGCGTGGACCGCCTCAAAGAAGATGCGTCCATCCATGGGTGCATCGGCGGGCAGGCCCTTGCGGGCGCGGTAGCCGCTCAACAGGCCGCTGGTACTGCACTGGCAGGCAACGCTCTTTGTGGGGTCGCTCCAGGCATCGGCGTTGGTGTTCATAAAGCTGTACTCGCCTGCCGTGCAATCCCGGCCGCGCACCAGCTTCCCATCAATGATCAGGCCGCCGCCCACACCGGTGCCGATGATGAACACTGCTGCGTTCCTGCAGCCCTTCAGTACACCCCGCTCCAGCTCTGCAATGGCGGCCGCTTTGCCGTCATTCTCGATCCAGACACGGCAGCCGCAGGCCTCGGCCAGCCGGGGGCCGACAGGTGTGCCCACATTGTAGGCCAGCGAGGGTGCTCCGCCGCCCTTGACCACGCCCTGCTCGGCATCGATGAAGCCGGGCAGGCTCAGGGCAATGCCATCCACCTCGCCCTTGTGGGGCAGGTAGATCTCCCGCAGGGTGTTCAGGAAGTGTTCCTGCGAATCCGCCGGGGTGGGCGTGCTGCCCGTATCGGTCCGGTTCAGCTGCTCATCCATCACGGAATACTTGATCCCGGTGCCGCCCACATCAAAAACCATTACTTTCATGTACAGACCCTCCTGCGCTTTTTTTTCTATTATTGCAAATCGCTCTCCAAATGTAAAGAGCCTTGCGCTCCGCCATGCCGGAAAACAAAAAATCCCGCGCTGCGGCAAAGCAAAACGCAGCGCGGGAACGAAGATAGCTTAATTCAGAATCGTGTCAGTGCTCAGCGGGCGACAACGTACTTGTGCAGGGTCTTGCGGACTGCGCCGTTGCCAGCGTACAGCTCCTTGACCATGCCCTCGATCTGCTCACCCAGGCCGACCTCGTACAGGTCAACACCGAACACATCGGCACGGCTGTACAGGTTCTTCAGGCAGCTAAGTCCTGCTCGCCTTCCTTGACTTCCAGAGGAGCCACGATGGCCTGCAGCTCAGCCAGCATCGGATCGGGAGAGATCTCGAAGGCCTTGCCGTTGTCATCAATGCCCTTCAGGTAGCGGGCATAACCTGCCAGCACCAGGGGGATCAGCACCAGGTTGGACTTGTCCAGACCGCGTGCCTGATATGCCTTGATGGTCTCGCCGAAGCGGATGGCCAGCTTCTGAGAGGTATCGGTAGCGATACGCTGAGGAGCATCGGGCATGAAGGGGTTGGGCAGGCGACGGTTGATGACAGCACCGATGAACTCGTAGGGGTTCAGGACACCGGGATCAACGACCACGGGCATCGCCTCGATATAACCGATCTTCTGGATGAAGGAACGCAGATCCTCGTCTGCCATCTCGGCGCTGATGAGGGTGTAGCCCAGCATGCAGCCGTAGATGGACATTGCGGTGTGCAGGGGGTTCAGGCAGGTGCACACCTTCATCTTCTCGATCTTGTCAACAGTCTCGCGGTCGCAGTACAGCACACCGCCCAGCTCCAGCGGAGGACGGCCGTTGGTGTAGTGATCCTCGATGCACAGGTACTGGGTCTCCTCTGCGTTGACAAAGGGAGCAGTAAAGGTGTGCTTCTCGGTCACGATGGTGTAGTTGTCCTCAAAGCCGTCCTTGGCCAGCATCTCCTGGACCTTTGCGTCGGGACGGGGGGTGATCTTGTCGATCATGCTCCAGGGGAAGGTGATCTTGGTCTCGTCCTGAACGTATGCCAGGAACTCAGCGGGAACCAGACCCTGCTCGACCCACTTGGAAGCGTAGGCGTGGACAGCGCTCTTGACCTTGTCGCCGTTGTGAGAGCAGTTATCCATGCTCTGAACGGTCAGGGGCAGCTTGCCGGCCTTGAAGCGCTCGTACAGCAGAGCGGTGACCTTGCCCATGGCCAAAACGGGGGTCAGGCCGCGCTCCAGGTCAGCAGGAGCAACGCCGTAGCCCTTCTCGGTGATGGTGAAGGAGATCATCTGCAGGCTGGGGTTCTGGAAGATCTCGACCAGACGAGCCCAATCCTCGCCGAAGGAGTAATCAGCCTTCAGGCTCTCAGCCACGGAAGCGATGACCTTCTTCTCGATGTCGCCGGTGGACTTCAGGCAGACCAGCAGGCTCAGGTTGTCGTAGGGCTGGTAAGCCTTGTCGATGATCTCGTAGTCAAAGCTCTCAGCAACAATGACACCGCGGTCATACTTGCCGCTGTTCAGGGCCTCGTTCAGGATGGCAGCGGGGAAGGCACGGAAGATATTGCCTGCGCCGAAGTGCACCCAGGTGGGCTCTGCGTGGGTCTTGGCCTTGACAGCCTCCACGTCAAACTTGGGCAGCTCGTAGCCCTTTTCTGCCCACTCGGCGGACAGATTGCCGTTCTTGATATCAGACAGCTTCATAATAGTACTCAGCCTTTCTTTTTCTCTTCGTCCAGACGGTCCAGCAGGTCCCAGACACCCAGCATATACTGGATACCCAGCGCACGGTCATACTTGCCGTAACCGGGGCGGCAGTTGCCGGGGCCTTCCTCCCACAGCTGACGGCCGTGGTCGGGGCGGATATAGCCCTCGTAGCCGCAGTCATGGTAGGCGCGCAGGATCTCGATGATGCCGGTCTCGCCGCAGCAGTCGCGGTGAGCAGCCTCGGAGAAGTCGCCATTGGGGAAGTGGTGGATGTTGCGGATGTGAGCAAATGCAATGCGGTCGCAGTGCTTGCGGACGATCTCGGCAACATTGTTGTTGGGGTTTGCGTTCAGGCTGCCGGAGCACAGGGTCAGGCAGTTGTACTCGTCGTCCACCATGCTCAGGAAGCGGTCGATGCTCTCAGCATCCACCAGCAGGCGGGGCAGGCCGAAGATATCCCAAGGGGGATCGTCCATGTGGATGGCCATCTTGATGTCGCACTCGCGGCAGGTAGGCATCAGAGCTTCCAGGAAGTACTTCAGGTTCTCCCACAGCTTTTCCTTGGTAACAGGGGCATAGGCCTTGAACAGCTCGTCCAGCTTTGCCATACGCTCGGGCTCCCAGCCGGGGAAGGTCATGTTGTACTTCTCGGTAAAGCCCAGGATGTAGTCGGCCATGGCCTTGTAATCGTCCTGGATCATGTCCTTCTGGTAGAACAGAGCGGTAGAGCCGTCGCCGACGGGGTGGAACAGGTCGGTACGGGTCCAGTCAAAGATGGGCATGAAGTTGTAGCAGATGACCTTGACACCGAACTTGGACAGGTTGCGGATGCACTGCTTGTAGTTCTCGATGTACTTGTCGCGGGTGGGCAGGCCGATCTTGATGTCATCGTGGACATTGACAGACTCGACCACGTCCATGTCGAAGCCGTAGGCGTGGATCTGATCGGCGACCTTCTGGATCTCGTCGATCTCCCAGATCTCACCGGGCATCTTGTTGTGCAGTGCCCAGACGATGCTGGTCACGCCGGGAATCTGCTTGATGTCGTTGAGGGTGATGGGATCGTTGCCTTCACCGTACCAACGCCAACCCATTTTCATAGGCATAGTGGGTTCCTCCTTGTTTGTTGCTTTGCTTCTTAAATGCCGCGGCGGGTGCCGTGGCACATTCTTGCTTATATTCTAATATATCAGTTTCAAATTGGCAATTGACGTTTTGACAAGTTTTGATGTTTTTTCTTGTATACTTTACACAAAGAAACGGCCACACATGGGATTTTGCCCCCATCCGGCCGCAAAATACACGCCTTTGGCAGTTTGACGAAAGGAATTTTTACCAGGTATCACCGTTGCCGATAAAATAATCCGGGTGGGCGGCACGGGCCTGATCCACACTGAGCTTATACCGGTGCAGGTGTTCGCTCAGTGCCCGGCTCACATCCTCCTCCGTGCCGTGGAGCACAGCCTCCAGGATGCGGGTGTGGGCACCACAGACCGATTTGTTCTCATCCGTCTGCAGGCTGAACTTACGCAGCCGCTCGATGTGCTGAAAGGTGGAAAGCATGTGGTCAAAGTGTCCCTCCATGCCGCAGAGCTCAAAGGCGCGGCGATGGAAGGCGTTGTCCAGATCCAGCATCCGGGTCTCACGGTTCTCAGCCTCCGGGTGGCTTTCCAACACACGGTACTGCTCGATCAGCAGCCGGTAGGCTCTCTCCTGCTCGCCGGTCATGCGGCCCCGGATATGGTTCAGAAGCTCTTTTTCCAGCGTGAAGCGCGCAAACTGCTCCATCTCCATCAGCTCCAGATCAATGGGGGCCACATAGGTGCCGCTCTGGGGCTTGATGGTCACCATGTGGGCAATGTTGAGCATGATCAGCGCTTCCCGCATGGGGGTGCGGCTGATGCCCAGTTCCTGGGCCAGCTCGTGGTCGTTCAGTTCATCCCCGGGTTTGAGCTCCATGGTGATGATCCTGCTGCGGATGGTTTCGTAGGCCGCCTCGCGGGCGCTCCGAACTGCCATACTGTCTTCGCTCCTTTTGTGCTTCTGCACGCCTGTTATCTTTGTGTTTTACTGATATATCAGTTCCGATTTTATTGTACCCCACACGCTTTGTCCGCGTCAATTGGGAAACTGCCAAAATTAGGAACTTTTTCTTGTCAATCCTGCCGCTTTTTCCACGGGCCATAAAGGATCACGCCCCACACAGCCGCCAGCGCCAGACCGCAGACCACGTCAATGATGGAATGCTGCTTGGTGAGCACGGTGGAAGCGCAGATGAGCGCTGCCCACACCCAGGCCGCTGCTTTGAGCCAGGGGCGCTGCTTTGTCAGCGTGCTGCCCGAAAAGGCAATGGCCATGCAGGCCGTGCTCTGGCAGTGGATGGAGGGGCAGACATTGACCGAGGCATCTGCTTTCCAAATGAGCTGCATCAGGGTCATGGCAAAATTCTCCCGGCCGATGGCTTCCGCCGTGGGGCGGATGTCAAGGCCGTTGGGCAGTACCATATAAATAATGAGGCAGAGCGTCATACCCGAAAACATCATCAGGCAGAGCTTGTCATAGCTGGCGGTGTCGAACCACCACAGCAGGGCCGTGACCGCCGCCAGCAACATGAACCAGCTGCAATACGGAAAAATGAACCACTCGTTGAAGGGAATGAGGTCATCCACCGGGGAGTGGATGATGTATTTGGGGTCCGTGATGGTCAGATCCAGCCAGAAGAACCAGATGAGGTAGACCGCCCAGGAAGCGTGATACCACAGGTGGGGCTTGAGCCGCGTGCGCAGAGTCTTTGCGTTCATATTCTTTTCTCCTATAAAATCACTCGCCGCATAGCGAATATTTTAGCACAGAACCGGCGCTTGCGCAAATATTATTTATAGGATAAAATAAGGGTATCAGTCTCTCTGTCACCTATCGCGGCAGCTCCCCTGGCAGGGGAGCCATGTTTACGCTGCTGCCGGAGAGGTTCTTAAATCAAAGGAGAAACTATGTCACCTTCTACCCCGATCCGTCTCGTCGCCCTTGATCTGGACGGCACCCTGCTCGATTCCAAGAGCCAGATCTCCCCCGCACCCGGCAGGCCATTGCCGATGCCGTCGGGCGCGGGGTCATTGTGCTGCCCTGCACCGGGCGGCCCCTTGCCAGCCTGCCGCCGTTGGTGGCGCAGCTGCCCGGCATCCGGTACGCCATCACCACCAACGGTGCCGCTGTCTGGGATATGGGCACAGACCCGCTGGGTGCCGTGTACAGCCGCTATGCCGATGCGGCCCGGCGGCAGACCCACCAGCCGGTCCGGCTCCTCCACCGCCCCATGCCGCCGGAGACTGCCCGGGAAGCCTTTGCGCTCTATCAGGAGTACCACGGCCCGCTGAGCATTTTTTCGGACGGGTGCGCCTATCTGGACGCGCCGGGTATGGAGCTGTTTCAGGCCCGGAAAAACCGGCACCTTTCCACCGAGGCCCGCCAGCCGGACGATGGCCGCTATCACGTTGTGCGTGACCAGCCCGAGTGGCTGAGCCGCCACGCCCACGAAGTGGAAAAGTTCTGCATGTTCTTCGACAGCGCGGAGATCGCGCAGGCAGCTCTCCCCGCTTCCGGGCCCTGCCGGGCGTGGAAGCCGTGCAGGGGTCGCCGGACAACGTGGAGGTCACCGCCCAGGGCGTGGACAAGGGCACGGCCCTGCTGGCATTGGCAGACATGCTGGGCATCCCGCGGGAAGCCACCGCTGCCATCGGCGACAGTGAAAACGACCGCGCCATGCTGGTCCGGGCCGGTGTGGCCGCCGTGATGGCCAACGCCCTGCCCGAGATCCGGGCACTGGGGGATATCGTCAGCACCCGCGACAACGACCACGACGGCGTTGCAGAGCTGTTTGAGCGGCTCGGGCTGTGACCGTTGGGCATTTTTGTGCAATGTATACAAGCTCTTATGCAAAACATTGTGCTTGTTGAGCATTACCAAAAGCGGCCGGGTCGTTTATACTAATACTGTGAACGTATGGTGGGGAGAGTGTGCCCATCCGGCCCTGCCCCGCCCTGAGTGTCAAATAAAAAGGAGAAAGCGTTATGAATCCCATCGTTGAAAAGGTCTATCAGATCGGCATTATCCCTGTTATCGCCTTCAACAGCGTGGACGAGGCCTTGCCCCTGTGCAAGGCTCTGGCCGAGGGCGGTCTGCCCGCAGCCGAGGTCACCTTCCGCACTGCATGTGCTGAGGAGTGCATCCGCAAGATCCACGAAGAGATGCCCGAGATGCTGCTGGGTGCAGGCACTGTCCTGACCTGCGAGCAGGCTGACCGTGCAATGGCAGCTGGTGCTTCCTTCATCGTTGCTCCCGGCTTCGACCCCGAGGTCTGCAAGCACGTGATCGACAAGGGCGGCATTATGATGCCCGGTACCGCTTCTGCCGGCGAGATGCAGCAGGCTATGAACATGGGCTGCGAGGCCCTGAAGTTCTTCCCCGCTGAGGCAAACGGCGGTGTCGGCATGCTGAAGAACATCGGCGCTGCCCTGAAGGGCGCACGCTGGATGTGCACCGGCGGCGTCAACGCCAATAACGTGAACAACTACCTGGGCTACAACCAGATTATTGCTGTCGGCGGCACCTGGATGTGCAAGAGCGATGTCATCAAGGCTGGCGATTGGGCAAAGATCACCGCTCAGAGCAAAGGAAGCTGTTGACACCATGCTGGGCCTGCGCCTGCACCATGTCGGCATCAACACCGGCAATGAGGAAGAGGCCATGAAGGTCGCCACCCTGCTGGGCGGTCTGCTGAACATGAAGGTCGCTCCCGGCAACTCCAGCATCTTTGTGGGCAACAAGGAATTTGAGATCATGAAGAAGCCGGGCCGCGGCACCCACGGTCACATCGCCATCGCCTGCAACAACGTTGACCGTGCCATCTATCACCTGTCTCAGCGCGGCGTGAAGTTCGATCTGGACAGCAAGAATGTCAAGAACGGCAAGACCATCGCCTGCTACTTTGCTGACGAGATCGCCGGCTTTGCAATGCACCTGGTCCAGGCCTGAGTTCCTGCGCATTTCCACGGCGTTTCCCGCCGCACCGGTCCACCCTGCGGCGGGTGATATAAAACACATCTGATTATAAAGGAGTACACCACAATGAAAGTCGTTACTTTTGGCGAACTGATGGTCCGTCTGCAGCCGTTCAACTATGAGCGCTTTGTCCAGGCTAACAGCCTGGAGTTCACCTTCGGCGGCGGCGAGGCCAACGTTGCTGTTTCCCTGGCAAACTACGGCATCGACGCTGTCTATGTGACCAAGCTGCCCGCACACGCCATCGGTCAGGCCGCTGTCAACAGCCTGCGCCGCTACGGCGTTGACACCAGCATGATCACCCGTGGCGGTGACCGCGTTGGTATCTACTACAACGAGAAGGGCGCTTCTCAGCGTGGTTCTGTCTGCATCTACGACCGTGCCAACAGCGCTATCCAGCTGGCACAGCCTTCCGATTTCGATTGGGAGAAGATCTTTGAGGGCGTGGACTGGTTCCACTTCACCGGCATCACCCCGGCCCTGGGCCCCAATGTTGTTGACATCTGCCGCGAAGCCTGCAAGGCTGCTAAGGCTCATGGCGTTAAGATCAGCTGCGACCTGAACTACCGCGGCAAGCTGTGGACCCGCGAGGAAGCCCGCGCTGCTATGACCGACCTGTGCCAGTACGTTGACGTCTGCATCTCCAACGAGGAAGACGCTAAGGACGTGTTCGGCATCGAGGCTGAGGCCACCGATATCTACGCTGGCGAGATCAACCGCGAAGGCTACAAGAGCGTTGCCAAGCAGCTGGCTGACAAGTTCCACTTCGAGAAGGTCGCTATCACCCTGCGTGAGAGCCATTCAGCTTCTGACAACGGCTGGAGCGCCATGCTGTACGATGTTGCTTCGGGCGAGTACTGCTTCAGCAAGAAGTACGAGCTGCGCATCATCGACCGCGTTGGCGGCGGTGACTCCTTCGGCGGCGGCCTGATCTACAGCCTGCTGACCGGCAAGAGCACTCAGGAAGCTGTTGAGTTCGCTGTTGCTGCTTCTGCTCTGAAGCACTCCATCGAGGGCGACTACAACATGATGACCGTGTCCGAGGTCGAGAAGCTGGCTGGCGGCGACGGTTCCGGCCGTATCCAGCGCTAAGCAAGCGTTACAGGAGGTCGTCCGCTATGGATATCCGTTATTCCTGCAACCAGAAGGATTTCAAGCGCTATACCACCGAGGAAATGCGGGACGAGATGCTGATCACCGGCCTGTACAAGGCGGATGAAGTTGTTGCCGTTTACAGCCATGTGGACCGCATGGTCACGCTGGGCTGTATGCCGGTGCACGAGACCGTGTCCATCGACAAGGGCATCGACATCTGGGCAAACTTCGGCACCCACTATTTCCTGGAGCGCCGCGAGATCGGTATGTTCAATATCGGCAAGGATTCCACCGGCATCGTGGTGGCTGACGGCGTAAAGTACGAGCTGGGCTATAAGGACTGCTTATACATCACGCAGGGCACCAAGGAAGTCACCTTTGCTTCCGCCGATCCCGAGCATCCTGCCAAGTTCTATATGGTGTCTGCTCCGGCACACTGCGCTTACCAGACCCGTCTGATCAAGATGGCTGATGCAAACCACCGCCCGCTGGGCAGCGTGGACACCTGCAACAAGCGCACCATCAACCAGTTCATCCACCCGGATGTGCTGAAGACCTGCCAGCTGAGCATGGGCATGACCGAGCTGGACCCCGGTTCCAACTGGAACACGATGCCCAGCCACACCCATGAGCGGCGGATGGAGATTTACACCTACTTTGAACTGCCCGAAGGGCAGGTGGTGTTCCACATGTGCGGTGAGCCTACCCAGACCCGCCATATCGTGATGCACAACGAGGATGCTGTGATCAGCCCGTCCTGGAGCATCCACTGTGGAGCGGGAACCTCCAACTACACCTTTATCTGGGCTATGGGCGGAGAGAATCAGGAGTTCGACGATATGGACAACATCGCTACCACCGACCTGCGCTAAGCACAAACCAGACCCCGCACCGGCGAACCGGCGCGGGGTCTTTCAGTAAAGGAGTTCTACTTATGGATCTTACTGCATTTGATCTGAAGGGCAAGGTTGCCCTGGTCACCGGCGGCGCACACGGCATCGGCTTCTCCATTGCCGAGGGCATGGCAAAGTGCGGCGCTACCGTCTGCTTCAACTGCTCCAACGAGGGCAGCCTGGAAAAGGGACTGGCCGCCTACAAGGCTGCCGGCATCGACGCACACGGCTATGTGGCCGATGTCACCGATGAGGCTGCTGTGAACGCCATGATCGCCCAGATCAAGGCTGAAGTCGGCCCCGTGGACATTCTGGTGAACAATGCCGGTCTGATGAAGCGCGTGCCCATGATCGAGATGAGCCACACCGATTTCCTGCGCGTCATCGACGTGCACGTTGGCGGTGCCTTCAACTGCTCCAAGGCTGTTCTGCCCGATATGATCGCCAAGCGCGAGGGCAAGATCATCAACATCTGCTCCATGATGAGTGAGCTGGGCCGCGAGACCGTGTCTGCCTATGCTTCCGCCAAGGGCGCTCTGAAGATGCTGACCCGCAACATCGCTTCCGAGTACGGCGAGTACAACATCCAGTGCAACGGCATGGGCCCCGGCTACATCGCCACCGCTCAGACCGCTCCCCTGCGCGAGATCCAGCCCGATGGCAGCCGCCATCCCTTCGATACCTTCATCTGCGCCAAAACCCCCGCAGGCCGCTGGGGCACCCCCGAGGACATGGTGGGCCCCTGCGTGTTCCTGGCCTCCCATGCTTCCGACTTTGTCAACGGCCAGATCCTGTACGCTGATGGCGGCATCCTGGCTTACATCGGCAAGCAGCCCAAGTAAGTAAAGCACCTCGAAATAGAAAAGACCCTCTCCGTCATTGCTGCGCAATGCCGCCCCTCCCTTTTGGAGGTGCTGGCGGGCATCAGCAGGACGGAGAGGGTCTTTGTCATACTTTTCACACTTTTTGTAAAGGATTTGTTATTGTATTCTTCGACACATCCTTGTATAATAGTTGCTTGTGGGCAACTTTTCACGAGAGCTGCCCACGAGAAAAGATTTTCGTCACGAACAAGGAGAGATTACACAATGAAACTCAAGAATGTTGCTGTTGTTGCCGCTGCTCTGGCACTGGCTGTTGGTATGACCGCTTGCGGCGGTTCTGCTTCTTCCACCACCGCTTCTTCCGCTGCTTCTTCTGTTGCTTCTTCCGCTGCCGCTTCCTCTGAGGCTGCAAGCTCTGAGGCAGCTTCCAGCGAGGCCGAGGTCGAGCCCGCCGAGTACACTGTCTACAACACCACCGGCGAGAACGTCACCGATCTGTACCTGTACGTTGCCGGCTCTGAGGACAAGGGCGAGAACCTGGCTGCTGACGGCCTGGCTGACGGCGACAGCGTTGTGTTGACCCTGCCCGAGGACGCTGACAAGAGCGCTGAGTATGTCCTGGAGTTCACCACCGAGAGCGGCGACACCCAGAGCTTCGACACCCTGAGCTACGAGGTTGCTCCCATCTCCCTGCTGAGCGTTGATGCTGCTGCAGGTGCTACCCCCATCAGCTTCACCGCTCCGGAGCAGTAAAAAAACGCAGGCCTGAGCCTGTAACATAAAAACTCCCCTGCACTCCATTTTACCGGAATGCAGGGGAGTTTTTTGCGTATCAAAGGTTTCGCAGCGGGGTCTTAGACCTTCTCAATGGTGATGGTCCACTCGCTGGTCATAGCCTCATCGGGCTCCAGCACCTCGTGCTTGCCCTCTTCGTTCACGCTGTTGGCCCAGCCGTTCCAGGGCTCCATGCAGACGAAGTTTTCGGCATCCTGCTGCCACAGCACACCGTTGGTAAAGCTCTCGTCAGCATCCACGGTGACCTTGTGGCCGTTGCCCTTATCCGTAAAGGTCATGGGGAACTCCACGCCAGTCATCAGGCGGATGGAGTTGTCAGCGCCTTCCTTGCGGGTCAGGGTGATCTTCTCGGGTGCGGCAGGCTGCTCGCCCTTTGCATCCTCGGAGCAGGTGGCGCACTTGATGTCAAAGTCCACATTCTCCAGAGCAGAGGCCACAAAATAGGGATGATAACCAAAGCTGAAGGGCATCGGAACATCGCCCTCATTGATCACAGTCATGCTCAGGGAAGCGGTGTTGCCCTGCAGGTTGTAGTTCATCAGGACAGTGAAATCGAAGGGGTAGAGGAACTTGGTCAGGGGGCTGGACTCCAGGATCAGGGTCACGCCATCGGGGCCGACGCTCTCCACTTCCCAGGGGGCACAGATCAGCCATGCCGTGGATCTCCATGGGATAGGCCTGGCCGTTGAAGATGTGCACGCCGTTGTCGGGCTTGCCGCAGTTGGGGAACAACACAGGGATGCCAAAGCGGGGGCGGTTGCACTCGCTGAAATTGGGGCGGCGGGTCCAGATGTACTCGTCGCCGTCCAGGGTAAAGCCGGTGACCATGCCGCCGCGCTCGGGGGTGATGGTCAGGGCAGTTTTTGCCACGGGGTCGGTGATGACATACTGCTCAAAGCATGCGCCGCCCTCGGTGACGTACTGGGTGGTGATCTGGTTCATAAGTTGTACCTCCATATCATTTGTAATCAATGCCATACAGCCGCAAAAGGCCGCCGTACGCGTTTTCAAAAAAGGCCGCCACGCACAGCAGCCATTTTTCAATTCAAAAGAACAACGCCATCCTTGAACGACGCCGTCCTTGAAGATGGAGATCTCGCGGAAGCCGTGCTTCTCGGCCTTGGTCTGCTCACCGCCTGGCAACGCGGATGACCAGATCCAGCAGGTCCTTTGCGGCCTCGTCGATGGTCTTTTTTCGCCGTCTGCGATGACGCCGGTGTTGAAGTCGATCCAGCCCGCCTTCTTCTCTGCCAGCGGGGTGTTGGTGGAGATCTTCAGGGTGGGAGCCGGGGGCAGAGAAAGGCGTGCCGCGGCCGGTGGGAGAAGAGGATGAGGTGTGCACCGGCGGCGGTCATGGCGGTGGCGGAAACGAGGTCATTGCCGGGGCCGTAGAGCATATTCAGGCCCTTGGTGACGACGGGGTCGCCGTAGCCGATGACGTCCATGATGGGGGCTGTGCCGCCCTTCTGGACGCAGCCGCAGCTCTTGTCCTCCAACGTGGTGATGCCGCCCTGCTTGTTGCCCGGAGAGGGGTTGTCGTAGACGACCTCATTGTGGCTGATGAAGTACTCCTTGAAGCCGTTGATCATCTGCTCGGCCTTGACGAAGACATCGCGGTCGATGCAGCGGTCCATCAGGAAGCCCTCGGCGCCGAACATCTCCGGCACCTCGGTCAGGACGGTGGAGCCGCCCCGCTGGCCCATCATATCGGAGAAGCGGCCGATGGTGGGGTTGGCAGTGATGCCGGACAGGCCGTCAGAGCCGCCGCACTTCATGCCGACCACCAGCTCACTCACGGGGATGGGCTCACGCTTGAATTGGCCGGCGTAAGCGGCCAGCTCTTTCAGGATGTCGCGGGCGGCGGTGAACTCGTCGTCCACGTCCTGGCAGGTCAGGAACTTCACGCGGTCGTGGTCATACTCGCCCAGCTCTTCCACGAACTGGTCGTGCTGCAGGTTCTCGCAGCCCAGATGCAGCACCAGAACGGCAGCGGCATTGGGGTGGCGGACCAGAGCGGCCAGCAGCTTGCGGGTCTGCGCATGGTCATGACCGGTCTGGCTGCAGCCGAAGGGGTGAGTAAAGGTGTAGAGGCCCTCGATGGTACCGGTGACGAGGTCCTGATTGTCGGCCACCATCTTCTTGGCGATGTCGTTGACACAGCCGACGGTGGGGATGATCCAGATCTCGTTGCGGATGGCGGCGCGGCCATCCTTGCGGCGGAAGCCCATGAAGGTCTCGGGCTCCACCTTGGGCAGCGGGGCCAGCTCGGGAGCGGGATTATAGCTGTACTCCACCTCGCCGGAGAGGTTGGTGTGGACATTGTGGGTGTGCATCCAAGTACCCGGCTCGGCGTCGGCGGTAGCGTGGCCGATGGGGAAGCCGTACTTGATGACGTTCTCGCCGTTCCGGATGGGCTTGACAGCCATCTTATGGCCCTGCGGGATGTCCTCCAAAGCGGTGACGGCAAGGCCGTCCACCTCGACGAGGGTACCCTTGGCAATGGGATGCAGAGCGACAACGACGTTGTCGATGGGGCTGATATGGATCGCCTGCGGCATAGTTTTTCTCCTCTCTCTCATGAGACGCTGTTTTCATAAGCATTGCACAAGGGAAAACCGCCTTGCTGCCAAAAATTCTCGTCGCAGCACCCCTTACGAAACCATCTTGCCAAAAGGGCCGCTGCCCAAAGCAGCAGCCCTTTTGTGCAAATTTTCAGCTTACAGGCAGCTCTTGTAAGCAGCCTCGGCGCCCTCGGTGCGGATGAGCTCGAGGTCTGCCAGAACAGCGGCCTCGAGGCCCTCGATCTTGGTCAGTCCTGATCCCACATCTGGGTGTTGGTCAGCACGGCGTGCACCAGCTGGGCAGCGGTGTCGTCCTTGTGTGCATAGTAGAAGTCCAGTGCCCATGCGTCATCCTGAATCTTGTAGGTGTTGCCGGCCGGACGCTTGCAGATGAGGCCGTCAGCAGTGCGCTCCTGAATGTCGTTGGAGTAGAAAGCGATATAAGCAGCCAGAGACATGGTCAGGCACTTGGGCAGCTTCTTCTGCTCCTCGATATAAGTCAGGAAGGAAGGCATGTTGCGGGCCTTCCACTTGGAGGTGGAGTTCAGGGAGATGCTCATCAGCTCGTGGTTGATGAAGGGGTTGTTGAAGCGATCCTGCACAGCAGAAGCGAACTCCTCGAGGTCCTTCTTGTCCAGAGGCAGGGTGGGGATGACTTCCTCGTGCAGCATCTTGTTCATGAAGCCGCGGATGGTGTCGTTGTGCATGCAGTCACGCACGATGTCGAAGCCGGCCAGATATGCGCCCAGAACGAAACCGGTGTGAGCACCGTTCAGGATGCGGACCTTGCGCTTCTTGTAGGGGGTGACATCGGGGACGACCATGACGTTGACGCCGGCCTTCTTGAACGGCAGCTTGTCCTCCAGACCATCGGGGCCTTCGATGACCCAGACGCCGAAGACTTCGCCGACGTCCAGCGCCTTATCGGTGTAGCCGTTGGCCTCTTCCAGAGCAGCCAGCTCCTGCGGGTCACGGATGCGGCCCGGGACGATGCGGTCCACCAGAGTGGAGCAGAAGGTGTTGGCGTTGTTCATCCAGTCGATGAAGGCAGCGTCGAGGTTCCAGTCCTTAGCGTAGTTGTTGCAGCACTTCTGCAGCTCCTTGCCGTTGTTGTCGATCAGCTCGCAGGAGAGGATGATCAGACCCTTGTCAGCAGCGCCCTTGAAGGCGGTGTAACGCTCATAGAGTACGCGGGTCAGCTTTGCAGGGAAGCTGTTGGGAGGCACCTGGTCAAACTGGCTGTCGCCCTGCGTGTAGGCGATGCCGGCCTCAGTGGTGTTGGAGACGACGATCTCCAGGTCCTCAGAGCGGGCCAGAGCCAGCACTTCGTCCCACTTGCCCTCGGAGTAGGGGCAGACGCAGTCGGAGACGCAGGAGATGACGCGCTTTGCATCGACCTTCTGGCCCTTCTCGCTGCCGCGCAGGTACAGGGTGTACAGACCCTCCTGCTCGTTGATCCAGTCCGCCATCTGGGGGAAGTTGGCGATAGGCTGGACGAGCTTGACCTTGCCGTTGTAGCCAGCCTTCTCGTTGGCGATGTCGAAGAAGTAATCCACGAATGCGCGCAGGAAATTGCCCTCGCCGAACTGCATCACCTTGACGGGTGCGTCCTTGAGGATATAACCGTTGTAGCCGGTGCTTTCCAGGACCTTGTAATTCAAAGTTTCCATTTGAGTGTCTCCTTTTATTAAATTGCTTTGCCTTTCACGGGGGCAGCCTGAGCCGCGCCCTTCTCTCTGCCTCTATTTTATGCTGTTGTATACAAATAAGTCAAGTGCTTCTCAACAGTTTTTTGCCGGAAACGGGGTCGTTTTTATAAAAACCAGCGAATTGTACAAGTCCGCACGAGATTTTTGGGCAGTTTTTCAGTTGTATACATCGGCATTTTCCGGTATACTAAAAGCAGGAATGGCCTGTTTGCACGGAACCGGCCGATGCCCTACTATAAGAATGTTTCAAACCGTCAAGACCATTGAAAAAAGGAGTTCTGACCATGAAAGCATTTATGGATAAGGAGTTCATGCTCCAGTCGCCCACTGCACAGCACCTGTACCACGCTTACGCCGAGGGTATGCCCATCTGTGATTACCACTGCCACATCCCTCCCCGTGAGATCTACGAGAACCGCCGCTTCGACAACATCGCTCAGGTCTGGCTGGGCGGCCGCAACCCGGACGGCAGCTACTTCGGCGACCACTACAAGTGGCGCGTCATGCGCTCCAACGGCGTGCCCGAGGAGTACATCACCGGCGACAAGCCTGACCGCGAGCGCTTCCAGAAGTTTGCCGAGGCTCTGCCCATGGCCATCGGCAACCCGATGTACCACTGGACCAACCTCGAGCTGCACACCTTCTTCGGCTATGACGGCGTGCTGAACGGCGACACCGCCGAGGAAGTCTGGAACCTGTGCAACGACAAGCTCCAGCACGACCCCAAGCTGACCGTCCGCGGCCTCATCGAGCAGAGCAATGTGGCCTTCATCGGCACCACCGATGACCCCATCGACAGCCTCGAGTGGCACAAGAAGATCAAGGAAGACCCCACCATCAAGTTCACCGTGGCTCCTTCCTTCCGCCCCGACAAGGCCATCAACATCAACAAGCCCGGCTTCGTTGAGTACATGGGCAAGCTGGCTGCTGCCGTCGGCAAGGAGAAGCTGGCCTGCATCGACTGCGTCACCGGTGCTCTGACCGACCGCATCGAGTTCTTCGCCGAGATGGGCTGCCGCGCTTCTGACCACGGTCTGGACTACATCCCCTACCGTGAGGCCTCCAAGGACGAGGTCAACGCCATCTACCAGAAGGTCATGGCCGGCGAGACCTGCACTCCGGAAGAGGCTGAGAAGTATCAGACCTACATCCTCATCCATCTGGGCAAGCAGTATCACCGCCTCGGTATCGCCATGCAGATCCACTACAACTGCCTGCGCGGCGTCAACCGCAAGATGAACACCCTGCTGGGACCCGACACCGGCTTCGACATGATCAACACCGCCACCTGCGGCGGCGAGATCGCAGCCCTGCTGAGCGCCCTGAACGACACCGACGAGTGCCCCAAGACCATCATCTACAGCCTGAACCCCGGCGATGACGCTCAGATCGGCACCATCCTCGGCTGCTTCCAGAACAGCGAGGTCCCGGGCAAGATCCAGCACGGCTCCGCTTGGTGGTTCAACGACCACAAGATCGGCATGGAAGAGCAGATGTCCCGTCTGGCCAGCCTCGGCCTGCTGGGCAACTTCGTCGGTATGCTGACCGACAGCCGCAGCTTCCTGAGCTACACCCGCCACGACTACTTCCGCCGCATCCTCTGCAACCTCATCGGCCAGTGGGTCGAGGACGGCGAGTATCCCAACGACGAGAAGGCTCTGGAGAAGATCGTCCGCGGCATCTGCTTCGACAACGCAAAGCGCTACTTCAATCTGTAATCTCTCCTGAGTTACCCAAGACCTCCGCCGTCTACGGACTGCGGAGGTCTTTTTTGCCAAATAAAACGCCCCCGCGTCAGCCATTTCAGCCGATGCAGGGGCATTGCTATCTCTTTTGGGGTTTACTTGTTATTGTCAGCGACCATCATCTTGCTGGCCTTGTAGATGTCGCCGCAGCCCAGCGTGATGACCAGATCGCCTTCCCGGGCATTCTGCTTCACCCAGTCGGCGGCAGCCTCCAGACTGTCCACCAGCACCGAGCCGGGGATCTGCGCCGCCACCTTTGCGCTGGTGATGGACGGGTCGTTGGGCTCACGGCTGCCCATGATGGGGGTGATGACCGCTACGTCGGGGATCTTAAGCACATCCACGAAGTCGTTGAACAGCATCTTGGTGCGGCTGTATGTAAACGGCTGGTGGACGGCGATAAGGCGCTTGTAGCCCAGCTCCTTGGCGGTGGTCAGGGTCGCACGCAGCTCGGTGGGATGATGAGCGTAGTCGTCCACCACCACAGCGCCGTTGCACTCGCCGTAGACCTCGAAGCGGCGTCCTGCGCCCTTGAAGCTTGCGGCAGCGGCAGCGCACTGCTCGACCGTCAGGCCCGCAAAACGGCAGACCGCGCACATGGCCAGCGCATTGTAGATGTTGTGACGGCCCGGCACAGCCAGACGGATGTGACCGGTAACTTTGCTCCACTCCTTCAGGTCGAACTCGAAGAAGCCGGGCTTATACTCCTGTACATTGACGGCCTGATAGTCACCGTCGTTGTTGATGCCGAAGGTGCACACACGGCGGTCAAGGGTGTACATGACGTCCATCGTGTTCTTGTCGTCGGCGTTGGCGAAGATCATGAACTTGGTCATCAGGGCGAAGCGCTTGAAGGCGAACTTCAGCTCACCCATGCTGCCGTAGTAGTCCAGATGGTCGTTGTCGATGTTCAGCACGACGGAGAGGTAGGGAGTCAGCTGCAGGAAGGTCTCCGAGAACTCGCAGGCTTCGATGACGATGTCGTCGCCCTTGCCGGCCTTGCCGTAGCCGTGGATGAGGGGCAGCTTGCCGCCAATGACCGCAGAGGGGTCGCGTCCTGCCAGCTCCAGCGCCGTGGTGATCATGGAGGTGGTCGTGGTCTTGCCGTGGGTACCGGAGACGCAGATGCTCTGCTTGTACAGACGGCTCACATAGCCCAGCAGGACGCTGCGCTCTACCGTCGTGATGCCGTAGGAGGCTGCCGCATTCAGCTCCACATTGTCCTTTGCGATGGCGGCAGAGTAGACCACGAGGTCTGCACCGATGACATTGTCAGCGCTGTGGCCCAGCGTGACCTTAACGCCCATCTCCCGCTCGGAGCGGATGATGCTGCCGTCCAGCACGTCGCTGCCCGAGATGTCATAGCCCTTTGCGGAGAGGATCTGGATGAGAGGATACATCCCGCTGCCGCCGCAGCCGATGAAGTGTATCTTCTTCACATTATCCAGCAAATGCTGGGTGTAGTTGGTGTACATGAACATAGAAAGCAACCTCCAATAATATAAACGGCCGCTGGGCAGACCGTATCCATTCTAGTGACACATATTATTATATAATTTTTGGAGCACAAAATAAACACTTCGGAGCGAATTTTCGGAAAGAACTATAAATTGACCGGCACTTTTGTGCTTTGTGTACAGAATCCGCGGCTTTGCGAGATACTTTTTGACGCTTCATAAAAGATTTACATTTTACTCCGGATAAATAGCTAACGATCTTGAGATTTTTGTGATATAGTTATAGAGGAAATTTTGCTGTGGCAGCGCCTGCATCGACGTCGGCTGTGCCCGGCACGAAAAGAGGAGACACTTTTTTGAAGATCAAAATCACGGCCGATAGCACCTGCGACCTCTCCGAAGCGCTGCTGCGGCAATGGGATATCTCTCTCATGCCCATGCACATCCTGATGGGCGGCGAGAGCTATCTGGACGGCATCACCGTCCACCCCGCTGACGTCTTTGCCCATGTGGAGGCCGGCGGCCAGACCCCGAAATCCGCCGCCGCAAACTCCTGTGGAGTACATCGACTTCTTCGGGCCGTTCGCCAAAGAGTACGACGCTGTCATCCACATCTCGGTCAGCGCCAAGCTTTCCTCCTGCTACCAGAACGCCTGCCTTGCCGCGCAGGAATACGACAACGTCTCAGTCATCGACAGCGAGAATATCTGCACCGGACAGGGCTACCTTGTCCTCCGCGCCGCCAAGTGGGCTGCGGACGGCCTGACGGCCCGGAACATCTGTATGCGCCTCCAGAACCTCGCCAACCGGGTCGAGCTGAGCTTTGTGCTCAACCAGCTCAATTACATGGCCAAGAGCGGCCGCTGCTCCGGCGTGCTGGCGTTCGGTGCAAACCTTCTGGGCATCAAGCCCAGCCTCGCCGTCATCGGCGGTGAGCTGAAGGTCGTCAAAAAGTACCGCAGCAGCCTGCCCATCTGCGTAGGCAAGTACATCATCGACCTGCTGGATGGCCGGGACGACATCGACAACAGCATGGTCTTTATCTCGTCCTGCCAGCCCAAACCCGGCTGCATGGAGGCCATCAAAGCCGGTCTGCGCAAATACGGCAAGTTTGAGAACATCATTGAGACCGACATCGGCACGACCATCGGCGGCTACTCCGGCCCGGCACCATCGGCATCGTGTTTGCGAAGAAAGTTTAACCGGCATTCAGCCAAAGCGGCCCTGCCATGTGGAGAATTCCACGGCAGGGCCGCTTTTTAGTTCCGAGAACACTTTTCCGCGTCGATGGCCAGCACGAACATCAGCACATACAGCGCATCCTCCGGCTTTGCAATGTCCAGCACATAAGTATCCGTCCAGTGGAGCAGCTCCTTGGAGATGGCTGCCACCGTTGCCCCATCCGGCCCGGTGATGGTGTAGTCCCATTCCGCCCAGTCGCCTTCGATGTGCCAGCCGTTGAAGTCGATATTATACCGCGGCTTGAACCAGCCCCACGGTTCTTTTTTCAGGGTGCCGATGCAGTCGCTCCCCTCGTAAAGTTCGAATTGGGGCCACCAGGAAAAAATCTGCTCCTTCACGGTACCCAGCTCATGCTCCTCGCTGGCGTCGAATATTTTCAGGCAGTGCCCCCACGAGAGCTGGCCCTTCACGATATAGACCGTGTTTTCATTTTCATCGTAGATGTCATAGCTGTCGAACCAAGCAAATGCACGCTGTTTGAATAAAAGTTTCATGCCGTCCTCCTTGGCATTCCTGCCGCATTGCAGACACCTTTATCCTATATACGATTGAGGACGGCATTTTCATGCAGGAACTGGGAAATTTTTTCATCGGCAAGAGCTTTGGACGAAAAAAGCAAAAAGAAAACGCTCCAAGATTTCTCTTAGAGCGTTTTGATCAAGTCGGCGGCTACCTATTTTCACAAGCCGTTTCCAGCTAACTATCTTGGGCACGAGTGAGCTTAACTGCTGTGTTCGGAATGGGAACAGGTGGAACCTCACCGTCATCGTCACCGACCATATGACTGGCTCAGTATACCATTTCTGATTTGTTTGTCCAGTATTTTTAGAAGGACGTGCCTTCAAAACTGAATAATCACTGCTACATTTTCTCGTTGACTTGAGATACTCAAGCGAATTGTGGTCAAGCCCTCGACCTATTAGTACACGCTTGCTGAATGGATCGCTCCACTTACACATCGTGCCTATCAACCTTGTAGTCTTCAAGGGGTCTTACTTGTTTAAAACAATGGGACATCTTATCTTTGGGTCGGCTTCACGCTTAGATGCTTTCAGCGTTTATCCGATCCGTACATAGTTGCCCAGCTATGCTCCTGGCGGAACAACTGGTGCGCCAGAGGTACGTCCGTCCCGGTCCTCTCGTACTAGGGACAGCTCCCATCAAATATCCTGCGCCCACGACAGATAGGGACCGAACTGTCTCACGACGTTCTGAACCCAGCTCGCGTACCGCTTTAATTGGCGAACAGCCAAACCCTTGGGACCGAATACAGCCCCAGGATGCGATGAGCCGACATCGAGGTGCCAAACCTCCCCGTCGATGTGGACTCTTGGGGAGATCAGCCTGTTATCCCCAGGGTAACTTTTTATCCGTTGAGCGATGGCATTTCCACTCACATACCACCGGATCACTAACTCCAACTTTCGTTACTGCTCGACCCGTCAGTCTCGCAGTTAGGCTCGCTTCTGCGTTTGCACTCTTTTGCTTGATTTCCGTTCAAGCTGAGCGAACCTTTGAACGCCTCCGTTACTTTTTAGGAGGCGACCGCCCCAGTCAAACTGCCCACCTAACAATGTCCCCCGACCCGATTCAGGGCCGCAGGTTAGAATTCCAATATCGCAAGGATGGTATCCCAACGGCCACTCCGCAACCGCCAAAGCGATTGTTTCCCAGTCTCCCATCTATCCTGTGCATGCAACATCGAAACCCAATATTAGGCTACAGTAAAGCTCCATGGGGTCTTTCCGTCTTGTCGCGGGTAACCGGCATCTTCACCGGTACTACAATTTCGCCGGGCGGGCTGTTGAGACAGTGCCCAAATCATTACGCCTTTCATGCGGGTCAGAACTTACCTGACAAGGAATTTCGCTACCTTAGGACCGTTATAGTTACGGCCGCCGTTCACTGGGGCTTCGATTCAATGCTTGCACATCTCCTCTTAACCTTCCAGCACCGGGCAGGCGTCAGCTCGTATACGTCATCTTTCGATTTAGCACAAACCTGTGTTTTTGGTAAACAGTTGCTTGGGCCGATTCTCTGCGGCTCCATCTCTGGAGCACCCCCTTCTCCCGAAGTTACGGGGTCAATTTGCCGAGTTCCTTAACAACCCTTCTCCCGTTGGCCTTAGAATCTTCTTCCTACCTACCTGTGTCGGTTTGCGGTACGGGCACCTCAGAAATACACACAGCTTTTCTCGCCATCTTCCATCCCAGACTTCGGTACTAACTTCCCTCGATCTCTACCGGAACCAACACCCGGCTCTGAGACTTCAAATGTGTCCCTGTGCTTAACTCTTTCGGTGGTGACGGAATCTCTACCGTCTGTGCATCGGCTACGCCTTCCGGCCTCACCTTAGCTCCCGACTAACTTGGAGCGGACGAACCTTCCTCCAAAAACCTGAGGCTTTCGGCCATGCAGATTCTCACTGCATTCGCGCTACTCATTCCGGCATTCTCACTTCTATACACTCCACAGCCGCTTACGCTACTGTTTCTCCGCGTATACAACGCTCCCCTACCCAATCCATTACTGGATTGCCTAAGCTTCGGTGTCAGGTTTAGCCCCGTTAAATTCTCCGCGCAAAGACGCTCGACCAGTGAGCTATTACGCACTCTTTGAATGAGTGGCTGCTTCTGAGCCAACATCCTGGTTGTCTGCGTATCTTCACATCGTTTTCCACTTAACCTGACTTTGGGACCTTAGCTGTAGATCTGGGCTGTTTCCCTTTTGACAATGACATTTATCTGACACTGTCTGACTCCCAAGCATCAATACTCTGGCATTCTGAGTTTGATAAGCTTCGCTAACCTCTCGGCCGCTAGGCTATTCAGTGCTTTACCTCCAGGTATCTAACTTGAGGCTAGTCCTAAAACTATTTCGGGGAGAACCAGCTATCTCCGGGTTCGATTGGAATTTCTCCGCTACCCACAGTTCATCCGCCGCCTTTTCAACGGAGGTCGGTTCGGTCCTCCATGGAATTTTACTTCCACTTCAACCTGACCATGGGTAGGTCACCCGGTTTCGGGCCCATTATATGCAACTTAACGCCCTTTTCAAACTCGCTTTCGCTTCGGCTCCAGACCTTAAGTCCTTAACCTTGCTGCATACAATCGCTCGCCGGACCGTTCTACAGAAAGTACCCTATCACACATTGACGTGCTCTAGGTGCTTGTAGGCACAGGGTTTCAGGTTCTTTTTTCACTCCCCTCGGGTGCTTTTCACCTTTCCTTCACAGTACTATACGCTATCGGTCACTGGGTAGTATTTAGGGTTGGAGGGTGGTCCCCCATCTTCCGACCAGGTTTCACGTGTCTGGCCGTACTCTGGAATCTGCGCAGCTCTTCCGTTTTCACCTACGTGGTTCTCACACTCTCTGACCGGCCTTCCCATGCCGTTCGGTTAACGGATTAAGTCCTTAAAGCAGTCCGTACCCCGAATGTATTTCTACACTCGGTTTGGCCTCTTCCGCGTTCGCTCGCCACTACTTACGGAATCTCTGTTGATGTCTCTTCCTCGCCCTACTTAGATGTTTCAGTTCAGGCGGTTCCCTCGATGTACCTATTTTGGATTTCAGTACAACGTACTTAGATATGAACCTTAGTGAGTTTCCTCATTCAGAAATCTCCGGATCAAAGGATGTTTGCTCCTCCCCGAAGCTTATCGCAGCTTACCACGTCTTTCATCGGCTCCCAGTGCCAAGGCATTCGCCCTGCGCCCTTGTTCGCTTGACCATATCAAACAAATCTCTTTCGAGATGGCTTGTATCCTCTTGATTCTCTCTTGCCAACGAAGATTATGTTACCCTTCCTTTTGAAATTGTAATATTTCTTAAAAAGAACTTACTATAATCTTTGTTTCGCAGTTATTATTCAGTTTTCAAGGTACGTCTTGGTGATGTTCCTCAAAGCCCGGTCTCCCGAAAGATTTCATCACATGGTGGGCCAAAATGGGAACCATCGACCTCACGAAAGTCGTGTGCTCTAGCCAGCTGAGCTATTGGCCCATGTGGTGGAGATTAAGGGAATCAACCCTTGACCCCCTGCTTGCAAAGCAGGTGCTCTCCAGCTCACCATCAGGTTTTGAGTAACCCCTTTTCAGGGCCCTCAAAATCGAACAATATCTAATCAACTTGTATCTATCACCTGAAGAACAAATCATCTTCGATGTTTTTGTTCTTGCCTGACTCCTTAGAAAGGAGGTGATCCAGCCGCAGGTTCTCCTACGGCTACCTTGTTACGACTTCACCCCAATCACCAGTTTTACCTTCGGCGGCGTCCTCCTTGCGGTTAGACTACCGACTTCGGGTCCCCCCGGCTCTCATGGTGTGACGGGCGGTGTGTACAAGGCCCGGGAACGTATTCACCGTGGCATGCTGATCCACGATTACTAGCAATTCCGACTTCGTGCAGGCGAGTTGCAGCCTGCAGTCCGAACTGGGACGTTGTTTCTGAGTTTTGCTCCACCTCGCGGTCTTGCTTCTCTTTGTTTAACGCCATTGTAGTACGTGTGTAGCCCAAGTCATAAAGGGCATGATGATTTGACGTCATCCCCACCTTCCTCCGTTTTGTCAACGGCAGTCTGGCCAGAGTCCTCTTGCGTAGTAACTGACCATAAGGGTTGCGCTCGTTGCGGGACTTAACCCAACATCTCACGACACGAGCTGACGACAACCATGCACCACCTGTCTCCTTGCTCCGAAGAGAAAACTGTTTCCAGCATCGTCAAGGGATGTCAAGACTTGGTAAGGTTCTTCGCGTTGCGTCGAATTAAACCACATACTCCACTGCTTGTGCGGGCCCCCGTCAATTCCTTTGAGTTTCAACCTTGCGGTCGTACTCCCCAGGTGGATTACTTATTGTGTTAACTGCGGCACTGAAGGGGTCAATCCTCCAACACCTAGTAATCATCGTTTACGGTGTGGACTACCAGGGTATCTAATCCGGTTTGCTACCCACACTTTCGAGCCTCAGCGTCAGTTGGTGCCCAGTAGGCCGCCTTCGCCACTGGTGTTCCTCCCGATATCTACGCATTCCACCGCTACACCGGGAATTCCGCCTACCTCTGCACTACTCAAGAAAAACAGTTTTGAAAGCAGTTCATGGGTTGAGCCCATGGATTTCACTTCCAACTTGTTCTCCCGCCTGCGCTCCCTTTACACCCAGTAATTCCGGACAACGCTTGTGACCTACGTTTTACCGCGGCTGCTGGCACGTAGTTAGCCGTCACTTCCTTGTTGAGTACCGTCATTATCTTCCTCAACAACAGGAGTTTACAATCCGAAGACCTTCTTCCTCCACGCGGCGTCGCTGCATCAGGGTTTCCCCATTGTGCAATATTCCCCACTGCTGCCTCCCGTAGGAGTCTGGGCCGTGTCTCAGTCCCAATGTGGCCGTTCAACCTCTCAGTCCGGCTACCGATCGTCGCCTTGGTGGGCCGTTACCTCACCAACTAGCTAATCGGACGCGAGGCCATCTCAAAGCGGATTGCTCCTTTTCCCTCTGCTCGATGCCGAGCCGTGGGCTTATGCGGTATTAGCAGTCGTTTCCAACTGTTGTCCCCCTCTTTGAGGCAGGTTCCTCACGCGTTACTCACCCGTTCGCCACTCGATTTGAAGAGCAAGCTCCTCATCTCTCGTTCGACTTGCATGTGTTAGGCGCGCCGCCAGCGTTCGTCCTGAGCCAGGATCAAACTCTTTATAAATGATATTTATCACTTAAAAAGTGTTAAATCTCTTTTCGCTCAGCACGCAATCGCTTGCGTCCTGTGTGAATTACTTTGTTTGGAATTGTTTAACGTGTTTTTCCAACACGAAAATAGGTTCCGTTACAAGTTTTTCGATATTGTTCAATTTTCAAGGTCCTGTAAGCGCCTCAGCCATGCGGCTGACGACTTGATTATTTTATCACAGAAGTGATTTTTTGTCAAGCTCTTTTTTCGAAGTTTTTCGTGATTCAGATTTCTCCGTCGAACTTGGAGCGTTCTCTTTTTCTCGGCGCTAGCCGGAACTTTCGGACGTCTATTGGTTCTTTTCGCTTTGCTTCCAGCCGGGACTCAGAAGTCATTCTTTTGTCTCGGTGCTTGGCGCTCAAGTATAATACCATACACGGGGCCACTTTGCAAGCCTTTTTTACAAGTTTTTTGCTCTTTTTTCGCTTTTGTATACATCCGCTAGTTTTTTGCTTGAAATCAGTCCCTGCTTTGACACCGACTCAGCACACCTGCGGCGTGCGGCTCCTCCCAGTGGGAGGGAGCGTTGCACTATATATATAATAAGAAGAGCATCCGCTGCCTTCACCGGGCAAACGGATGCTCTTTTATATATGATAGTTACTTCTGGGCATACACCTGCTTGAGGTGTTCCGTGAGCTTCATATTCTCACTATAGTCCACCGGTACCACGATGACGCTGGGGACATCCTGTTTGAAAGCCTCTTCCAGCGTGGGGATAAGTTCCTCTGCCTTCTCAACACGATAGCCCTTGCAGTGCATCGCCTCCGCCAACAGTTTAAAGTCGGGATTGGAAAAGTCCACATAGCAGTGCTCCCCGCCGAACTGTTCCTGTTCCTTCCACTTGATGAGGCCGTAGCTGGAATCCTCCCAAATGAGGGTCACAAAAGGCACATGCTCCCGCACCGCTGTTTCCAGCTCCTGACTGTTCATCATGAAGCCTCCGTCGCCGCAGACCGCCAGCACCTTCTTCTCCGGATAGAGAAGTTTTGCCGCGAACGCGCCCGGGATGGAGAAGCCCATGCTGGCGAAGCCGTTGGAGATGAGGCAAGTGTTGGGCTCATAACAGTCGTAGTGGCGGGCGATCCACATCTTATGGGCGCCCACGTCGCTGACCACAATATCGTCGCGGCCCATGACCTTCCGCACATCGGCAAGGATGCGGGCAGGCTTCATGGGGCAGCTGTCGTCTGCCGCCATCGCCTCATGCTCCGCCACCATCGTCTGGCGGAGAGCCAGTGCAAATTCCGGCTCACCAGTGCGGTGGGCGCAGCGCAGGATCTCATACAGGCTCTCTGAGATGTCGCCCACCACTTCCACGGCGGGCTGATACCGCTTGTTGACGTCGGCGGGGGCGCTGTCGATGTGCACGATGGTCATATTCTCCCGTGCGCCCCACTTGGCCGGTGCGCACTCCACGATGTCGTAACCGATCGCGATGACCACATCCGCCCGATCGAAGAGCTGGTTGACATAGTCTTTCTGCGGGATGCCGATGGTCCAGAGGCTGTATTTATTATCCATCGGGATGATGCCCTTAGCCATCATGGTATTGACCACCGGGATGTGCAGGCGGTCAGCCAGCTCGGTGACAGCGGCGGCGGCATGGCCGCGCACCGCACCCGCGCCTGCAAGGATGACCGGATCTTTGCCTCGCTGATGATCTTTCCCGCCGCCGCAATGTGGGTCGGGTCGGCGTAGACATCGTGCATCTGCTGGCGCTTGAGCGGCACGGCATCGGCGGGCATTTTTGCGATATTCTGGGGCAGGTCGATATGGGTCGCGCCCGGCTTGCCCTTTTCGGCGTGCTTGAAGGCCAGCCGCACGATCTCGCCCACCGTGTCGGGGCGGATGATCTGCTTCGAACGCTTGGTGATCGGCTCAAACATAGCCGTCAGGTCGAGGTACTGGTGGCTGGTGAGCTGCATCCGGTCAGTGCCTACCTGGCCCGTGATGGCCACCAGAGGCGCACCGTCCAGATAAGCATCCGCCACACCGGTGACAAGGTTGGTGGCACCGGGGCCAAGGGTGGACAGGCAGACGCCGGCCCGTCCGGTCAGACGGCCATAGACATCGGCCATAAAGGCCGCGCCCTGCTCGTGGCGCACCGGGATGAAGCGGATCTTGCTGTCCCGGATGGCAAACATCAGGTCAAGCGTTTCCTCGCCCGGAATGCCGAACATCACATCAACGCCCTCGGCTTCCAGACAGTCCACCAGCACCTGCGCGGTCGTTTTCATTTCCTTCATTTTCTTTCCCTCCCAGACGAAAAAGGCAGCGCAGCCCCTTACGGGCCACACTGCCTTTGCTGCGCTTATTGTAAACGATTTTAAGTTGCCCCGCAAGTGGAATTTTCCACAAAAAACGGCTCTCATTCGGTTTTTGCTCCGGCAGGCTTGACAAGCGGCGGGGCAGGCCGTATGATGAAGATATCTTTTTTGCAGCGAGGTAGTTATCATGTCCAGCATCACCATCCGCGGCTGCTGCATCGGCGCAGGCCGTCCGAAAGTCATCCTGCCCATCGTCGCCCGCACAGAGGACGATATTCTCCGTGAGGCCAGGCGGCTGTCCGCGCTGAAGGCCGACTGCATCGAGTGGCGGGCCGACTGGTTTTCCGATGTTCTGGATGCTGCCGCACGGAATCGGGTGCTGTCCGGTCTGCGAGCAGCGCTGGGCGAAAAACTCCTGCTCGTGACCTTTCGCACCAAAGCAGAGGGCGGAGAGGCCTCCCTGACGCCGCAGCAATACGCTGATTTCTGCGGCACGGTCTGTGTCAGCGACTGTGCCGATCTGCTTGACATCGAGTTCTTCCCGAATCGAGAAGGACTTCCGGCCCTCATCGGGCAGGCGCACAAGGCCGGTGTCACAGTGGTTTGTTCCAGCCATGATTTCCACAAAACGCCGTCCCGGACGGAGATGGTCACGCGCCTGACCGCCATGCAGCAGGCCGGAGCTGACCTGCCCAAACTGGCTGTGATGCCGAACTCGCCGTCTGACGTCCTCGAATTGCTGGCCGCCACAGCAGAGATGGCAGAGCAGCATCCCGAAACGCCCGTCATCACCATGAGCATGGGTGCGCTGGGCGCAGTGAGCCGCCTGTGCGGTGAGACGTTCGGCTCTGCCATGACCTTCGCCAACCCCGGGCAGGCCAGCGCGCCCGGACAGGTGGCGCTGGATGTAGTGAATGAAGTGCTGGACAGCCTGAGACTCGAGTAAAAAGCTCAATATTCCCCCAGTAATTGCAGCAGCCCCGCTTTTCAGGCGGGGCTGCTGTTCATTTTCCGAAAATTGTCTGATACGTCAAATTTCAACGGTCCACATTGGCTATTTTTCCAGATTTTTGCGAGTTTTCTCAAAAACATTGACATTCTGTCGTCGAAATCATATCATTGTGTCATAAGAGATGAAAAGTGCTGCTGCGAGTTGGATTCCATCGTTTCTACTCCATTTCAGTGAAATCGTGCCATACCGACAGGAGGTCCCACCATGATGCAGTGTGTCAGACGATGCAGTTTTATTTGTGGAGCTGTTCTCAGTATCCTGCTCCTGCTCTGCAGCTGTCAAATCGGGGCAGGAACAGGACAGTTTGTCCAGCCGCCAGACATTCCCCGGATGACAGCTCTCAGGGGGAAAGACGCAGCTTCTTTCTGCTCTGAATCAGGAGTATTTCCACCGCGTCCAGATCTCCAACCATTTTATACAGGGCAGTGACTCTGCTGCTGAGACAGTATTTCTGTATCTTGCGCAGAACTCCGGCGGCGACATCAACAAAGCGGTCGAGTTTTTAGCCGAAAATCCCGAAGATGAATATTGCCGCGCGAATTGTGCCGACGCTGTTCTGAGCAGAATTTCTCCCTCGCCCAGCGAAACTTACTGGGTCAGTTATTCCTTCCTCTCTGCCGACATTCTGGAGGACGGCGTCCTGAAAGAAGATGTAGAGTTTGGCCCCGTTGCTGGAAAGCTCATCGACAATCGGAATCTTCTGGTTTCGTCGGATTCTTATCAGCCTTACGACTGCCAGAGATCCGGCTTTGCCGTCGGCGTCATCGGCGGTCAGGCGCTCGTTGTGGCTGTGTTCGTTTCCTGACAACATTTTTCAAGACAAACAAAAATGACCGCTGCGGTCTCCTGCTCCGCGGCGGTCATTTTCTCTGCCCGCCCTATTGGGCGAACCATTATACTCTTATAATAAAGGATCCTGCCAACGCTTGTCAACCGAGAAAAAGATTGCTTTTTGTCGATCTGCGCGGTTTCACATTGTAAACTGCACTGCGCAGAATGCGGCATAGATGCAGAGCAGCGCCACACCCTGCACACGGGAGAGCTTTCCACGCACCAGCGCCGGGATGGTCAGCAGCGCCATCACCAGCAGCATCACGGGCAGCTCGAGCACCAGACTCGAGTTGATACCGAACAGGGTCGCACTCTGCGGAATCTCAAACGGTGCCAGCGCCACCGACATGCCGCTGACCAGCACGAGGTTGAAGACATTCGCACCCACGACATTGCCCAGCGAGAGGTCGCTGTGGCCCTTCATCAGCGAAGTAATGGCCGTGACCAGCTCAGGCAGCGAGGTGCCCAGCGCCACGAAGGTCAGCGCGATGACCGATTCCGGCACGCCCAGCGCCTGTGCAATGATGGTGCCGTTGTCCACCAGCAGGTTCGCGCCCAGCGCGATGAGGGTCGCGCCCACCACCAGCCGCAGAACGATCTTTCCGAGGCTCATCAACTCTTCTTCGTGCTCCGGCTCTGCCGGAGCATTTTTCATCTGCCAGACATTCGCCACCAGATAGGCCACGAACATCCCCAGCATCAGCAGGCCCATCGGACGGGTAAAGCGGCCCATGCCGTAAGCTGCCACGCAGTAGATGGCCGCAGCCGCAAAGAAGAAAGCCACCGGCACACGCAGGGGCTTCGGGTCCACCTTGGCGGGCCGCACGGCTACCGTAATGGCCGCGATGAGGGCCGTATTGCAGATGACAGAACCGATGGCGTTGCCGTAGGCGATCTCGCCATGGCCGGACACGGCTGAGATGGTGGACACCATCACCTCGGGCAGGGTAGTGCCGACAGACACCACCGTTGCGCCGATGAGCAGCTCCGGCAGATGGAATTGGCGGGCCAGCGCCGATGCGCCGTCCACGAACCAGTCGCCGCCCTTGATGAGGCAGAGCAGACCCAGAACGAACAAAATGCCGGGGATTATCATATCGTTCCTCCCAATATCTCTCGGGCGCAAATCGCGCCGCGTCACATAACAAAAGCCGTATTGTATATGATACCAAATTTCCGTGTGGAATACAACGCCCTGCCCGAAAACATTTTGAGCCCCGCTATATAAGGTGGGCCGTGGCATTGAAATCCATTTCTATTTGTGTTATTCTGTAATTAGAAAGGCGCTGTTCTGCAAGTGCAGCGGTCATGCTTCCCTCCTCGGCATCACATTCCGTGTGCCGTCCGGAGGAAGTCCAATTTTTGTCATCCTCCGGATGGTCTTAATCATTGATACATGAAAGACTTGAAGGAGGAATCCATCATGGATATTTTGAATATTGTTTTTTCCGCACTGAACCTTTTGGCTACAGTCATCATCGGTGTCATCAATGTGACATGGATGATTTCGAGGGATGTCTTTCGGGACAAGCCTCGTGCAAAGCACTATTCTAAAAAATGGCAAGAAAAATGACCGCCCTACAGTCTACCAAACTCAAGCGGTCATTTATTCTTAAATTTCCGTGATAGAGGAGGGAGCTGACCACTGTGCGGGCAGCGCCTTTCTTTGTCTTCATTATAGACGTTAGAACGCAGGTTGTCAAGAGACTTGCGTTTTCATTTTATTTACACCACTTTGCAAACTCTTCATCGGTACACTTGACGTAGTGGCTGCCGCTGACGAGGTGGCTGGTGCCTTTGCTGTAGTCGATGCCGGAAGTGGCATAGTCGTAAGTCTCGGCCACGCGGCGCTTTTCCACCACCGGATTCGGCAGCGGGATGGCCGACAACAGGCTGCGGGTATAGGGGTGGATGGGATCTGCAAAAATTTCTTCCGTGGTACCCGTTTCCAGCAGGTGGCCCAGATGGAGCACACCGATGCGGTCGGAGATGTACTTGACCATGGACAGGTCGTGTGCGATGAACAGGTAGGCCGTGCCGGTCTCCTGCTGGATGTCCTTCATCAGGTTGACGACCTGTGCCTGGATCGACACGTCCAGTGCCGAGATGCACTCGTCGGCGATGATGAGCTTCGGGTTCATGATGAGGGCGCGGGCAATGCCGACGCGCTGGCGCTGACCGCCGGAGAACTGGTGGGGGTAGCGCTCGGCATGCTCCGGTGCAAGGCCGACCTTTTCCAGAATTTTCTCCACCTTTTCGCGGCGCTCGGCCTGCGTTTTGTACATATGGTGGATGTCCAAACCCTCTCCGATGATGTCCTCCACCTTCTTGCGGGGGTTCAGGGATGCCATCGGGTCCTGGAAGATCATCTGCATCTGGGTGCGCAGGGTGTTGTTCTGGGCGTGGCTCAGATGGCCGCTGATGTCCTGCCCATCGAATGTGATCCTGCCTGCGGTGGGGTCATACAGCCGGATGATGCTCCGACCGATGGTGGATTTGCCGGAACCCGACTCGCCCACCAGACCGTAGGTCTCGCCGGGGTAGATCTCAAAGCTCACATCGTCCACGGCCTTGACCGTAAAGTTTTTGTTCACCTTGAAATACTGCTTCAGCCCCTCGACCTTCAGAAGAGGGGTAGCGCTTTGTGCTGCCATTTACTCCGCCTCCTCGATCTTTTTTGCTTCTGCGCGCATCCGGGCCACACGTTCCTTCAGCTCCGGCGGCATCTCCACCTTGGGGGCACGGGGATCCAGCAGCCAAGTCGCCGCGAAGTGGGTGTCGCTGATCTTGAACATGGGCGGGTCGATCTCGTCGTCGATCTTCAGCGCGTACTTGTTGCGGGGTGCAAAGGCGTCGCCGGCCTTCTCATGCAGCAGGTTCGGCGGCGAGCCGGGGATGGTATACAGGCGCTCGTCAGCGGTGTCAAGGTCGGGCATGGCCGACAGCAGGCCCCATGTATAGGGGTGGCGCGGGTCGTAGAAGATTTCATCAATGGTGCCGGTCTCGACGATCTTGCCCGCATACATGACATCGACATAATCGGCCACCTTTGCCACGACGCCGAGGTCATGGGTGATGTAGATGACCGAAATGCCGCGCTCCTTCTGGATGCTGCGGATCAGCTCCAGGATCTTTGCCTGAATGGTCACGTCCAGTGCGGTGGTCGGCTCGTCGCAGATGAGCAAGTCCGGGTCGCAGGACAGCGCAATCGCGATGACCACGCGCTGCCGCATACCGCCGGACAGCTGGTGCGGGTAGCTCTTCATCCGCTTTTCGGCGTCAGTGATGCCGACTTCTTCCAGCAGCTTGAGGGCCTTCTGATAGGCCTCGGCCTTGGGCATTTTGAAGTGCCAGAGCATTCCCTCCATAATCTGCTTGCCGATGGTCATGGTGGGGTCAAGGCTGGTCATGGGGTCCTGAAAGACCATGGCGATGCGCTTGCCGTTGATGTGGCGGCGGATCCACTTTTTGTCCTTTTGCAGCAGGTCCACGGTCTCCGGACTGCCGTCGGCGTGGTGGTAGCTGAACCGGATGCTGCCGCTGTTCACCTTGGCGTTCTGGGCCAGAATGCCCATGGCCGCCTTCATGGTGACAGACTTACCGGAACCAGACTCACCCACCAGCGCCACCGTCTCGCCCTTGTACAGGTCGATGTTCACGCCGCGGATGGCGTGGACGAGGCCGGCCGTCGTCTTAAAGGTAATATCAAGGTCTCGCACCGACAAGACCTGTTCTCTTTTGCATCAGGCATGCTGTGCGCCTCCTTACATACTCTTCATCTTGGGGTCAAGTGCCTCGCGCAGGCCGTCGGCCAGCAGGTTGAAGCTGAGCATCAGCAGGCTCATGACCACGATGGGCGGGATGATCTGATAGGGATGGGTGGTGAAGCTGTTGTACAGCTCACTGATCAGGGAACCCAGCGAGCACTGCGGCACCGGGATGCCCAGACCCACGAAGGAAAGGAATGCCTCGGTAAAGATCGCGGTGGGGATGCTGAACATGACCTGAGTGATGATGGGTCCGATGATGTTGGGCAGCACTTCTTAAAGATAATAAAGAAACTGCCGGCACCCAGAGTGCGGGAAGCCAGAACGAATTCCTGGTCCTTCAGCTTGAGCATCTCAGCGCGGGCGATGCGGCTCATGCCCACCCACTCGGTCAGCATCAGAGCGAAGATGATGGTGATCATGCCGGGCTGCAGCACCAGAAGCAGCAGCGTAACGATGACCAGACGGGGGATGCCGTTGGCAACTTCAAGAAAGCGCTGCATCAGCATGTCCACCTTGCCGCCGAAGTAGCCCGAGATAAGGCCATAGCTCATACCGATGAGCATGTCAATGACCGCAGCCGCCACGGCGATGATCAGGGAGACGCGGGCACCTTCCCATGTACGGGTCCAGATGTCACGGCCGTACAGGTCGCTGCCGAACCAGTAGTAGACGTCATCCTTGCCTTTTTCGACATAGTTGTTGACGATCTTGGTGCCGGTGGTGGTGCTCATCTTTTCGCTGCCGTCCAGAATGCCGAACTGCTCGATGCCGGGGACGCGAGGCGCGAAGTTCTTCTGGCTCAGATCCTGGCCGGAATAAGTATAAGCGTTCATTCCCGGGCCAAAGATGGCCAGCAGCAGGATGATCATGATCATCACGAGGCCCAGCACGGCGCTCTTCTTGCGGAAGAAGCGGATGCGGACGTCTTTCCAGAAGCTCTGGGCCGCGAAGTTGGTATCCACCGCGATCTCAGCCGCGTTGTCCTTCCGGGCAAACTCCGCCTCGGTGAACTTGTGCTCAGGGTACAGCTCCTGCACGGCCTGCGTGATGGCTGCGGCGGTGCTTTCGCCGCCCAGTCGAATCGCTTTTTCTGCCATATCAGTCGTCCCCCTTTGCCAGACGGATGCGCGGGTCGATGATGCCGTACAGCAGGTCAACGACCAGCATGATGCCAATGTACATGGCGCTGTAGATGAAGCTCAGGCCGATGACCACGTTGTAGTCGTTGGACTGGATGGCCGTCACCAGCAGGCTGCCCACGCCGGGGATGGCGAAAATTTTCTCGACCACCAGCGAGCCGGTCATCAAATCAACGATGAGGGGAGCCAAAACCGTAATAATGAGGAATGAGCGCGTTGCGCAGGGCGTGGCGGAAGATCAGCGCCGGGCCGGAGATGCCCTTGCTCTCGGCCAGCAGCATATAGTCAGAGTCGAGGACTTCTATCATCTCGCTTCGGGTGAAGCGGGCGATGGAGGCCATGGTGAACATGGACAGCGACACGCTGGGCAGGACACTGGAGCCTAAGATGTCCTTTGCGGAGAACAGCATCGGGAACCAGCGGAGCTTGAAGCCGAAGGTGTAGCTCAGAGCCAGTGCGAAAACGTAGGACGGCACCGACACGCCGATGACCGAGATGATGGTGGCGATGGTGTCGAAAATGGTATCCCGCTTGAGGGCAGCGATGATGCCCAGCACGAGGCCCACCAGAGCGCCCAGCGTAACGGCCATGCCGCCGATCTGGATGGAGATGGGCAGACGGGACTGGATGAGCTGGGAGATGGGCGTGATTTTTGGAGATGTTGTAGCTCACACCCAGATCGCCCCGGAGCATATTGCCCACGTAGCGGAAGAACTGGACATAGATCGGCTGGTCAAGGCCGTATTTTGCGTAGAGCGCGGCTCTCATATCGGCTGTCAGCTTTTCGTCGTTGAACGGCGAGCCGGGCATCAGCTGCATCAGGATGAACAGCACCAGCAGGATGGCCAGCAGCGTAAACAGCGAGGTGAGGACACGCTTGAGCGTATATTTTTTCACGTCAGGTGAACCCCCTTTGGTTTTCCTGTCCGCAGTCAGTCGTGCGCGAGCCGCGGACAGGCACAATGCCAAAAAGGCGCACAGTGGCTTTTGCGGGCCACTGTGCGGCCTTTGTTCAGCGTTTTTTCTTTAAGCGTTCTTTGCGGCCCGCTTGTACACGCGGTTCAGTGCCACAGGGTGGAACTCCACACCGGTAACAGCAGAAGAGACCATCTCGGCGTTGCACTGGCCGTACAGCGGGAAGATGACGGCCTGCTCCAGAACGATGGCTTCTGCATCGTACAGAGCTGCCCAGCGGCCCTCGGGGGATCGGTGCAGAGGTCGCCGGTGGTGCATTCCTCGATGATGGAGTCAAACTCGGCGTCGCTCCACAGACCGTAGTTGTTGGAGTTGCCAGTGACCCACATGCCCAGATAGGTCATGGGGTCAGCGTAGTCGGGACCCCAGCGGGTCAGGCCCAGCTGGAAGTTACCGTCCTGCATATCCTGCACGCGCTGCTTCTTGGGCTCGACGGTCAGGTTCACCGTCAGGCCGGGCAGAGTGGTCTCCAGCTGCTCCTTGACGACCTGTGCCACCTTCTGAGGTGCATCGTCGGCGTCAACGATCATATCGAAGGAGAAGCTGTCCTTGCCCAGCTCGCTCTTTGCAGTCTCGTAGTACTCAGCAGCCTTGGCTGCATCGAATGCGCAGTAAGCCGCGTACTTGGTCTGGTCAGCGCTGAAGTCGCTGCCGTCCGGGCCGGTGGCGAACTGCGGGGGCACGGCGGTGTAGCAGGGGGCAGAGCCGTCCTTCAGGACGTCGCCGGTGATGGCGTCGCGGTCCAGAGCAAAGGTCATAGCCTTGCGCAGGTTCTCGTTTGCCAGTTCAGGCACCGCATCGATGTTGGGGCTGATGTACCACAGATAGCCGGCGCCCACGCTGGTAAACTGGGGGTCGTCCTTTACCTGGTCCACCTGCTCGCCGTTCAGCAGGGTCAGATCCAGTGCGCCGGTCTGGAAGCTCATCAGAGCCTGCTGGCTGTCCTTGATGACCTGATAGGCCAGACCATCCAGAGCGATGTTTGCAGCGTCGTAGTAGTCGGGGTTCTTGGTCAGCTCGAATGCGGTAGCAGCGGGCTGGTAGTCGGTCAGGACGAAAGCACCGTTGGACAGCACCGTGTCGGGGCTGGTGCCGAAGGTGTCCTTGCAGGTGTTGAAGAAGGCCTCGTTGACGGGGTAGAAGGTGGGGAAGTACATCAGGCTCAGGAAGTAGCTGACAGGGACGTTCAGCTGAACTTCGAGGGTCTTGTCATCCACTGCGGTCACGCCCAGATCCGTGACGGGCTTCTCACCGGCAATAATCTCTGCGGCGTTGACCACCTGACCAATATCCGACAGCATATAGGAGTACTCGGAAGCGTTGGCAGGATCAACCGCACGCTGCCAGCCGAACACGAAGTCGGCTGCGGTGACGGCGTCGCCGTTGGACCACTTTGCATCGCGCAGGTGGAAGGTATAGTCTTGCCATCCTCGCTGATGTCGTAGGTCTCGGCAATGGCCGGAACCGCTGCGCCGTCGGCGTCCATCTGCATCAGGCCGTCGGTGTAATCTGCGATGACCTCAAAGGAGGTGCCGTCGGTGGCGATCTGCGGGTCCAGAGACTGGACCTCGGTCTCCAGCATGATGTTCAGGGTGCCGCCTGCGGCAGTGCCAGCTGCGCTGGAAGCACCGGTGGAGGCAGCCGTGGACGCTGCCGTAGAGCTGGAGCCGCCGCAGGCCGTCAGGGCCAGAGCTGCTGCGGACACGCCTGCCGCTGCCAGGAAGCTGCGGCGCGAAATACGACGATCGAATCTCATAATATCTTTTCCCCTCTCTAACACCGCTTTAATCTATTAAAGCGACTGTTTCAAAAAAATGCACAAGGTGTTCCGCTCCCCCTCTGGAGCTTTTCGCACACCCTTGTGCCTTGGCGGCATTATACATCGTCCACCGCCGAAAGAAAAGACTTTTTGCCAAATTTATACCCTCGACCCAACGATTTCTGTAGTTTGCCCAACTGCACGCCAAAATTCCGATTTGAATTTTGTATAGTTTTGCTCTTGATGTGTATTCATATGAAGTGCAGTTCATGTTAAATAAGTATTAGTTGTGCTTTTACCGCGTACAGTTTCGTGCCATGTCTTTCTTTTTTTATAAAGAAAACAGCCCATTATGCTTTCTCTGCATAGCGGGCTGTCCGGACTTTATTTTACTTTATGTGCCTGAAGTTTTGTCTCAAAAGCACTTTGAAAAGTGCTCAGACTGCCTCGGCAGCAGGTACTTCGACCTCGCCATTGTACACAGCCTTGTCCAGCTGGCCTTCGGTGGCGGCCACAAGGGTGGTAGCGGCGGCAGCGCCGACGACGTTGGTGGCGGTACGCGCCATATCAACGATGCTGGAAATGGGGGAAAGCAGGATGATGGCTTCCACCGGCAGACCGGCAGCAGCAAACAGAGCGGTAGCAGTGATGGTAGCCGTGCCAGGCACGCCGACGGTACCGATGGAGACGACCACAGCCAGCACAACGAGGAAGGCGTACTGCACCGGGGTGTAATCAATGCCCAGCAGATGGATGGTGAAGACCGCCAGCAGGGTGGGCCAGATGCCGGCGCAGCCCGGCATACCGAGGTTTGCGCCCAGACTTGCGCCAAAGGCGGCGACATCCTCATTGACGCCCAGCTTCTTGGTCAGCTGGTTGACGGTGACAGGGATGGTGCCCACGCTGCTCTGAGAAGTGAAGGCGACAGTGCCGGCGGGCCAGATGCCCTTGAAGAACCGGACAGGATCCAACTTGCCGACGATCTTGATGAGTGCGCCCTCGACCACGAAGGCCTGAATCGCGCAGAGGATATAGGCCAGCACCAGAACACTCAGCAGCGGGATAAGATCAGTCGGAGAAGAGCGGCTGACGGCGCGGGCGATGAGGGACAGGACGGCATAGGGGGTAAAGGAGATGACGTAGCTGACCACGCGGCCCATCACAAGGTCACCGGCGTCGATAAACTTCTTGAAGGGGGCGACCTCCTCGGGTTTCTTGACCACAAGCTTGTTGTAGCTGATGGCCACCAGAATGGAAAAGACCACGATGGGCACCACCTCGCCGTTGGCCCAGTGCGAAGCGAGGTTCTGGGGGAAAGAGGCTGATGACGGTGTCCACGAAGGTGGGCACTTCCTTGGCGGTGTAGTCGGTGGCCAGCTCATACTGGACGCCGTGGCCGACGTTGGTGGCCACCCCGGCGACCAGAGTGATGAGGCTGGCGAAGAAGGTGCTCAGGACGAGGAAGAAAACGGTCTTGAGGCCGATGTTTTTCAGACGAACGGAGTTGCCCAGATTGGTGATGCTGGAAATGATGCTGAAGATCAGCAGCGGGATGACCACCGCCGAAACGACGTGGGCATAGACTGTGCCCACAGCGGCCACATAGACGTGATGGCCCTTGAACGCGAGGCCCACGATGAGGCCGAGGCCTACCGCCAGAATGGTGCGTACGCCGAAGTCCACGTGCTTTTCCTTGTGCAGATAATACAGGCATTCGCTCTCCCAAAAATACGGCAGTCAGAGCCAGTGCGGCCAGATCCAGAAAAAATTTCTACAGACATAAAACGGATTCTCCTTTAGCTTTTTTGAGTATGATGTCGTTTTTGTCTGTCAACACATTCGCTCTCTCATGATGTCCCTCCCATTTGTGCTTGGCACAAACCTACTTTGTATGTATGTTTGTTCGGTTGCTGTGGAGTATACTACATACAAACCCTGTTGTCATTTAATGGAGTCGGAATTATACAGAAAAAAAATTTTGAACCAGATCAAAAAGAGCCGCTGTGCATACGCACAGCGGCTCTTGCTGTCTTTCGATATTTTATTTTGCGTACTCGACGGCACGGCTCTCGCGGATGACGTTGACCTTGATCTGGCCGGGATAATCCAGCGTGTCCTCGATCTTCTTTGCGATGGAGCGGGCCAGCAGGATGACCTGATCGTCGCTGATGACGTCGGGCTTGACCATGATGCGCACTTCGCGGCCAGCCTGCACGGCGAATGCCTGCTCGACGCCCTCGAAGCTGGAAGAGATCTCCTCCAGATTCTCCAGACGCTTCACATAGCTCTCGACATTCTCGCGGCGGGCGCCCGGACGGGCAGCGCTGATGGCGTCGCAGGCCTGAATGATGAAGGCCAGCGGAGTCTTGGGCTCCACATCGCCGTGATGGGCCTCGATAGCGTGGATGACCTGGGTATTTTCCTTGTACTTGCGGCAGATGTCCACACCGATCTGGACATGGCTGCCCTCGATCTCATGGTCAAGGGCCTTGCCGATGTCATGCAGCAGACCGGCACGGCGTGCCAGCGTGACGTTCACACCCATCTCGCCTGCCATCAGGCCGGCCAGCCATGCCACTTCCATGCTGTGGGTCAGCGCGTTCTGACCAAAGCTGGTGCGGTACTTCAGGCGGCCGATGAGCTTGATGAGGTCGGGGTGCAGGCCGTGGATGCCCAGCTCCATGACAGCGCGCTCGCCCTCCCGCTTCATCTGCAGCTCCAGGTCGTGGCGGCACTTTTCCACCGTCTCCTCGATGCGGGCGGGATGGATACGGCCATCACCGATAAGGCGCTCCAGCGTCATGCGGGCCACTTCGCGGCGGGTCTGGTCGAAGGAGGACAGGGTAATGGCCTCCGGGGTATCGTCGATGATGAGGTCAACGCCGGTCGCCGTCTCAAGGGCGCGGATATTGCGGCCCTCGCGGCCGATGATGCGGCCCTTCATCTCGTCGCTGGGCAGCGGGACGACGCTGACGGTGGTCTCGCTGCAGTGGTCAGCAGCACAGCGGCTGATGGCCTGGCCGATGAGGTTGCGGGCGATGCCGTCGCAGTTCTCCTTCAGATCGGTCTCGTAGGCAGCCACGCGGATGGCCTTCTCGTGGGTCAGCTCCTCGTCCACCTTGTGCAGCAGCACCTCGCGGGCGTCCTCCTGACTCAGGCCGGCCAGCGTTTCCAGACGCTCCATCTCCTTGGCGCGCAGGGCATCGACCTCCGCCAGATGGGCCTCGGCCTCCTCGTGCTTCTTTTTCAGCTCGTCCTCGCGCTTTTCCAGCGCCTCGGTCTTGCGGTCGAGGGCCGTTTCCTTCTGGTCGATGCGGTTCTCCTGGCGGCTGATCTCCGCGCGGCGCTGCTTGATCTCTTTGTCGGCCTCTGCCTTCTGGGCATCGACCTCGGCTTTCAGACGGAAGGCCTCATCCTTTGCTTCCAAAATTGCTTCCTTGCGCTTCTGGTCAGCAGCCTTGATCGCTTCGTTCACCAGCCGGGTAGCCTCGGCCTCGGCGCTGCCGATCTGGGCCTCTGCAGTCTTTTTACGGTTGTTGTAACCAATAAAATAGCCCGCAGCTGCGGCAGCGACAGCAACGATCAATGCCGCGATCACTCCGATTACGGTCATTGTTCTTCACTCTCCTTAACAGTCAAATTTTGCTTTAACAGGCAGGAGACGCTGTGCGGCCGAACGCGGGCCAGACATCAATCAAATTTTCAACGCAAAAGAGGCAGACAAGAACAGACGCAGAGAAAGATCTTTCTGTGCGGTGAGTCTGGTGCAGCTTTTCGATTTACAAGATGTGCTTATAAAAACGGGCATGATGCCCCATTGAAATATCTGGTCGCGGAATGCTCCGCCTACAGCGTCTTAGATTCCATACTACTTCTTATATTACGAAACATTTTGCACAATGTCAAGGAGAAGTAAGGCGGAAAGCCGAAATTATTTTTGATTTATTCCAGATACATCCGGCGCAGACGCATCAGGCGGGCCGGAGTGAGGCCGTATTCGGCTTCCAGATAGGCCTCGGCACTGCCATAGCGCTGCCGGATGATGCTCAGCACGAAGGGAGCAGACTCCGGGTGGACGCCGAACACGCCGAGGTAGAAGTCCTTCCGGGAGGGGTCAGCGGCGATCTCCTCGGCGTGCTCGGCCCAGACGGCTTCCAGCTCCGGCCTGCGCCAGATGTTCGTCTTCTCAAAATCTTCGGCGATGGTCTTGTCCGACGCGCCCAGCGCCAGCAGGATGAGGATGGCGGCCACGCCGGTGCGGTCCTTGCCCGCCGAGCAGTGGAAGAGCACCGGCGTCTCGCCGGCTTCCAGCGCACGGAACAGCTCTTATAGGCCTTGTTGCCGAACAGCATCCGCTCGTACATGGCGTCCGCCATCCGACGTCCCTCGTCGGGCATTCCCTTCAGCAGATTCTCCCGGTCTTCGGGCGAAAAGTCCACCTCTTTGCCGTTCTCAAGGCAGAGACCGCAGATGCGCACGAGCCGCGCACCGTCGGGCACATAATCAGGGCTTTCGGCAGCCTCCGCCTCGCTGCGCAGGTCAAGGATGAGCCGCAGGCCCAGAGAGTCCAGCAGCTTCCGGTCAGCCTCGCTGGTGAGTTTCCACGTCGGGATGCCCCGGTAGATCTGGCCCCACTTGATGTGCTTGCCCTCATCGGCCTCGTAGCCTCCCAGCTCGCGGAAGTTGTGGCCGCCCTCAAAGGGCAGCTGCGTGCCGGGGGCCGGATGCACCACAGCAGGCTTGGACGCCGCGCTGGACAGGACGGGCAGGTCGTAGAAGGGCTTGGCCGGCCGTCCGCGCCGGGGCGGCAGGCTGGCTGCGCCGCCCAGCACCTCCATGAGGTAGCCGCGCAGCAGGTCGAGGTAGGCCGAGGCGTGGTCGCGCCGCTGCAAAAGGGAGACGCAGAGGGGCGGCAGGTCCTCCAGCAGGACATCCCGCACCCGGTCCAGCTCCCGCCGTGCGCCCGGCTCATACCGGGTCAGGCAGGTGCAGAGCTGCTCCTGCACGAGGTAGTAGGCCTGATAGAAGCTGGGGCCGATCTCGGCGTTAGGCGCAAAACCCGCCCGGGCGCAGGCCTCCCACAGCGGGGCAAAGAGGTCCTGCCGCAGGCTGGGCAGAAGGACCCTCTGGTTCCGCAGCTCGGCCAGCGGCACACTCTCCTTCTCCCAGAAGGGGTGGCCCCGCGGCACCAGCAGGCAGGCCGGGTCGGCCCGGAGGGTGGTGCGAGCCAGCACCGGCGCGGCGCAGCCCAGATCCATCACGAGACCCGCGTCCAGCTCGCCCTGCTCCACCCCCTCGGCCACCGCGTCGTTGTCCAGCAGGCGGAAGCGCATCTCGATGTGGGGGTACTGCTGGCGGAACTTGTCCAGCTGGGTCTCGAGGCCGGGCAGATAGTCCGGCACCAGCGAGACACTGATGCCGATGCGCACCGGCTGGGCCGACTGGATCTCCGCGTGGAGCGCTGCCTGCATCTGCTGGAACTGCTCCACCACCGGCGCGGCATGGCGCTGTAAGCTCACGCCCCGGTCGGTGAGGCTGAGCCTGTGGTGAGCGCTGAGGAAGAGCGGCCCGCACAATTCGGCTTCGAGGGCCGAGATGCTCTGACGCAGGGCCTGTCGGGATAAAAACAGGCGCTGGGCCGCGCGGGTGTAATTCATCTCCTCGCAGAGGACCAGAAAATAATGCAGCTGGCGGATGTCCATCGTTTCCTCCTGAATCTTAGAGTGGTATGGGTAAAGAATACCGCCTTTTGGCCGGATTGTAAAGCCGCTGGGAGCAAAATCCCGCTTTTCTGCCCTATTGACGCCGGGCTTTCCCGCGTGTAACATGATAAAGAGAAAGGAGGCTCTCCCCATGAAACACGATACTCCGGCGCAGGAGATCAAAAGCCTCGGACGCTGTTTTTCACCTTTTTCAAGATCGGCCTGTTCACCTTCGGCGGCGGCTACGCGATGATCGCCCTGCTGGAAGAGGAATTTATCCAGCGCCGCAGGTGGCTGGATAAGGACGAATTCCTCGACATGACCGCCATCGCGGAATCCACCCCCGGGCCGGTGGCCATCAACAGCGCCACCTACCTCGGCTACAAGCTGGCCAAAGTTCCCGGCGCGGCCACGGCCACGGTAGCTGTCTGCCTGCCGTCCTTCCTCATCATCTACGCCATCTCGCTGTTTTTCGAGCAGTTTACCCAACTCACCGTCATCGCCAACGCCTTCAAGGGCATTCAGGTCTGCGTCATCTACCTCATCTTCTTGGCGGGCGTCCGGATGCTCAAGGCGCTGGACAAGTCACGCCCTTTGCCACCGGCGTTCTCGCCGCCGTCATGCTGGTGATGGTGGGTCTCTCGCTGGCCGGTGTCAGCGTCTCGTCCATCCTGCTCATCCTCCTCAGCGGTGCGGCAGGCGTGGCTGCATGGCTCATCGGCCGCAGAAAGGAAGGGAAGTAAGATGTTTCTGAAATTATTCCTCACCTTTTTTGAGATCGGCGCCGTCTCCTTCGGCGGCGGCTACGGCATGATCTCCCTCATCCGGGAGAAAGTCCTGCTCAACGGCTGGCTCTCCGAGGCCGAGTTTTTGAGCTTCATCGCGGTGTCGGAGTCCACACCCGGCCCGCTGGCCGTCAACATGGCTACCTTCATCGGCTCGTCGCAGGGCGGGGTGCTGGGGGCGCTCTGCGCCACGCTGGGCGTCGTCCTCCCCTCCTTTTTCATCATCCTGCTCATCGCGGCCCTCATCCACGACCTGCTCAAGTACGCCGGGGTCGAAGCTTTCCTCTCCGGCGTCCGGCCCTGCGTCGTGGCCCTCATCCTCTCCACGGCCTTCACCATGGGGCTGAGCACTCTGCTGGGCATCTCCACCGCCGCTGAAACGCCCTCGCCCGCATGGCGGGGCATTGGCATCCTTGCAATTCTGGCCGGGGTGCGGCTCATCTGGCAGAAAGCGAGGAGCAAAGCCCCCTCGCCCATCGGGATGATCCTGCTCTCGGCGGTGCTGGGCGCAGTTTTATACCAATAAAAAAGAACGGCATCTGAGCTTTTCTCCGATGCCGTTCTCTATTTTGCTCTTCTGAAATCCGATTCACAGACCCGGCCATTCTGGGCCAGAACACGGCGCAGGACCTGCATCACGCCGGAGCTGGTGTTGGGCGGCGCGAGGAAGGGCACCTCCTCCCGGAGGGCGGACGAGCCGTTCTCTACAAGGAAACCGTACTTTGCCGCCTTCAGCATCTCCGCGTCGTTGAAAGTGTCGCCGAACGCCATCATGCCCTCGGGCGGGACGTCCAGACGCTCCCCCAGCCGAAGCAGGCCGCGCCCTTGTGGACGCCGGGGTTCATGATGTCCACCCAGTCTGCACCGGCCACCGCCACCGAGAAACGCCCGCCCCAGACCGGGCCATAAAGCGCGTCGTAGCCCTTCTGGGCATCTCTCTCGGGGAAGTAGATGGTGAATTTATCCACCCGGGCGGTCACGTCCTCCAGATGGGGGACATATTCCACCTTGGTGTAGAATCTCTTGAAGACCCTGTCGTATGGCCGGAACTGCTCCTCCACATAGGCCGTTTCCAGTCCGCAGAGGACGGCGGCGTGGCCCGCGCTCCGGGCCTGCCCGGCCAGCGTGCGCCAGTCGGCGGCGTCCATCTCGGAGAGATACAGGCTCTCGCCCTTCCAGCAGATGGCACCGCCGTTGTCCCCCACAAAGATGATGTCGTCCCGCAGGGGCGCGAACATCTCCTCTAAGGTATAGATGGGCCGTCCGCTGGCGGCAGCGAACCGGATGCCCCGCTCCGCCAGTGCGCGGACGGTCTCCGCGAAGTCTGGTGGAAGCCGGCTCTGGCCGTCCAGCAGGGTGGCGTCAAGGTCGGAGGCAATGAGGCGGATAATGTCCATGGGCGCCTCCTTAGCCCACATAGCTGATGTTCACGTCGATCTGTCCGCCGTAGCCTGGGATGCGGGCGGTGCAGGTACCCTGCCACATATCGCAGGCGATGGGGCTGCCGGCCACATTATAATGGGCGTTCCAGATGCTGTAGCCCTTCAGCCGGCTCAGGTCGATCCGCTTGCGGAACCACAGGGTGGAGGCGTACACGCCCGGCTGGTAGCCCTGCGCCTTGACCTCCTCGCAGAACGCAATGGCGCACTTGGTGCGGTCGTCGACGCCCAGGCCATCGGCGCGGCCATTCTTACCGCCGGAGGCCTCGGTGTCAAAGTAGATGGGGTAGTCGAGCTTGCGGCCGTTCAGGACATACCAGCAGCCCTGGGCTTCCTCTCGTGCCTCGTTCTCGTTGACGGCCTGGCTGAAGAAGTAGACGCCCACTTTCAGGCCCGCGTTGCGGGCATTGGTGAAGTGCTGCTCGAACATGGGGTCCAGCACCAGTGCACCGCTGCCGTAGCCGCGGTAGCCGATGCGGATGATGACGAACTTGACGCCCGCTGTCTTTACCTGCTCCCAGTTGATGCTGGACTGATATTTCGAGACATCGATGCCGAAGGTGGCATTCTGCTGCACGCCGTTGGCGTCGAAGTAATAGAGCTTGTTGTCAATGGACTGGATGCCCGTGACCGGCTTGTTGGTGTTCTGGTCATAATAATAGGTCTTGCCGTTCACGGTGCGCCAGCCGGAATAGACCGGAGCCGGAGCCGGGGTGCTGCTGTCATCGTCTCTTTTTCCGAACAGGAGGCTCCACAACCAGCTCAGCAGACCGTTCTCGTCGGTAAGACAGGCAGTATCAATGTTGCTCGCATCCAGCGTACCCGCATCCAGTGCCGCGCGTATCTCTTCCGGCGTCAGCAGGATGGTGCCTTCCTCGGTCTTCACCGGCAGGGCGCTCTGCTCTTCGGAGTTCGTCTCCGGCTCGGCGGGCTGAGACACTGCATCCTGCTCCACCGGGGCGCTCAGGGGGTCTTCGGCGGCCAGTGCCTCGGTCTCCTGCTGTAAGCGGGGGAAGCCGTTCTCCTGTTCCAGCTCGTCGATGCCGCCCATCATGGGGGCAGAAGGAGCTGTTTCCGGGGCTGTAGGCTCTGCGGCAGTCTCCTCTGCGGGTGCAGCCGGAGCCGCCGATGCGGCGGGCTCTTCTTTCACGCTCTGGCTGGGAGCAGACGGCTGCGCGGCAGACGCAGCGGTGCTCTCCGCCTCAGAGGATGCAGAGTCGTTTTTCGGAGTTTCCGTATTACCGTTTTTTTTCTTCGTTTTTTTTGGTGCTGTGGGGCCGCATCGGTCTCACCCTCCCACAGCAGAGCCGACGGCTCCACCGTCAGACCCGCAGGCTGGGACGCCAGCAGGGCTGTGGTGCCAAAACCGCCCACCGCGATGGCAAGCGCCATCACCGCCGAGGCCACCATCTGGCCCGCCGCACGGCGCCTTCTTTTTTTGGGGTTCCTGTATCGTTCCGTCTCATTCCGCCTGCTCTGCCTCCAAGCTGTATTCTAACGCGGCCTCTCGCCGCCGAAAGTGCTTCAAATGCCATTTATACGTTTATAGTATACACCCAATCCCAAGCTCCCGTCAATGTCCTTCGGTGTCTCGTGCAGGGCGTTTCGTGGAAGTTTTCCACCATAGCTGACACTCCATGTGGAAAACGGATCAGGGCCGCCGTATTATTGCACCAAAACGAAAGAAAAAAGTTGTGTTCCGAACGGGATTTTTTGCGTTTCCCTCTTGCCGTCTTGACACGTGTATGGTATCATGATGGTCATGCAGCTTTTGCTGCACCCTGAAAGTGTTAAGACGGAAAGGCAGATTCTTTATGTCAAATGTAAAAGATTTCTTAAGACGAAAAGACATCGTCATTACCCCGCAGCGCTACCTCATTGAGGCGCTGGGTGCGATGGCACAGGGCCTGTTCGCCAGCCTCCTCATCGGCACCATCATCAAGACGCTGGGCCAGCAGACCGGGCTTGAGACGCTGGTGGACTTGGGCGGCTACGCCACGGCCATGAGCGGCCCGGCCATGGCTGTCGCCATCGGCTGGGCACTTCACTGTCCGCCGCTGGTACTGTTCAGTCTGGTGACGGTGGGCTACTCCTCCAACGCTCTGGGCGGAGCAGGCGGCCCTCTGGCTGTCCTCATCATCGCCATTGTGGCCGCTGAGCTGGGCAAAGCCGTCAGCAAGGAGACCCGCGTCGACATCCTTGTCACCCCGCTGGTGACCATCTTTGCCGGCGTCGGCCTCTCGATGCTCATCGCCGCCCCCATCGGCGCAGCCGCAAGCCAGGTGGGCACCCTCATCATGTGGGCCACCGAACAGGCACCCTTCCTCATGGGCATCCTCGTCTCGGTCATCGTGGGCATCGCCCTGACCCTGCCCATTTCCTCTGCCGCCATCTGTGCAGCCCTCGGCCTGACGGGCCTCGCCGGCGGCGCTGCCGTGGCAGGCTGCTGCGCCCAGATGATCGGCTTTGCCGTGATGAGCTATCAGAAAACGGCGTGGGCGGCCTCATCAGCCAGGGCCTGGGCACCAGTATGCTCCAGATGGGCAACATCGTCAAGAATCCCCGCATCTGGATCGCCCCCACGCTGGCCAGCGCCATCACCGGCCCTCTGGCCACCTGCGTGTTCCACATGGAGATGAACGGTGCCGCCGTCTCTTCCGGCATGGGTACCTGCGGCCTCGTGGGCCAGATCGGCGTCTACACCGGCTGGATCAACGACATTGCCGCCGGCACCAAAGCCGCCATCACCCCGATGGACTGGGCCGCCCTCGTCCTCATCTGCTTCGTCCTGCCCGCTGTGCTCAGCGTTCTCTTCTGCGAGATCGAGCGCAAGCTCCATCCAGCACCGCCTGCCGGAGGACATCCCCTCATACACCAGCTTGAGGAGAACCACGGATGTTCCTCGTTGAGCAGCTTGAAGAAGATCTTATCACCCTCCCAGATGGGCAGCTGCTCCACCTTTCTCCTTCGGCACCCATTCCAGCACGCCTTCCCGGCAGGCATCGCCCTGTATCATCTCGCCCGTCCACTCGTCGGCGGTGTAGAGATGGATGAACTCGGTCATATTGCCCCAGATGAAGGTCAGCAGGCCCCGGCTGCGCCAGTGGGTCAGGGTCAGGCCCGTCTCCTCTTTCACCTCGCGGAGAAGACAGTCCTCCGGGCTTTCGAACCGCTCGAATTTGCCGCCTACGCCGATCCACTTGTCGTGGTTGTAGTCGTCCTCCTTCTTCACACGGTGGAGCATCAGGTAGGCGTCGTCCCGCTCCAGATAGCACAGCGTCGTGCTGAAGATCGGGTATTCCGGATTCATAAAGGCTCCAAGCTTCATCGCTTACTTTCCCTTTCTTTTAACAGCAAAGCGCCCCGCAGATGACCCCTGCGGGGCGCTGTTTTTTGCGTTTATGCCTTGCGGCCTGCCCGGCCCTTGCCCGCGTTGTTCAGCTTGCGGACGAGGTCGTTCTGGTGCTTGCGCTGGGAGGGCGTCGGCTCCGGATCATGGGCCTCTTCGGCCTTGGCCCGGGTCTGCTGGACGGTGGAGTCCACACGCTCAAGGTTCCACTCCTGATTGCCGCCCGAGACGAAGTTCCAGATCTGGGCCTGCGCACCATTGGAGGTGTTCATGCCCACAAGGTCGATGTACTTGTCGGCCAACACATTGCGGATGCGGGTGCGGCCATTGCGGGTAGCCTCCAGCGCCCAGCACTGGCTCAGTCCGCTGGTGCGGCCCCACTGATGGAGCCAGGTGCCTTCCACCACGCCGCCGAGGGCGAGGTCCATCATTTTGCCGGTAAAACGGTTCTGGATGCGCCAGCGTCCTTCGCCTGCATCCACGAATTTCCACTGCTGCCACGGATGGCCTGCGTAATCCCACAGACGGATCGCAGCGCCGTTCTCCGTGTTGAAGTTCTTTACTTCCAGCACCTTTCCATTGGGGGCCTTGATGAGGTAAAATTCATTTTCTGATAATAAGACCTGCGATGCCTTTGCCATAACTGTGTTCTCCTTTCAGCGTAGACTTTTGAGCTCCTATTATAGCGCATTTTGGTTTGGGCAGCAAGAATAGTTTTCCATAATTTTTGTGGATTTCTTTATGCATTCTGCTCGTTTTGCTGAGATCTCCTCACTTTGCCCTCCGGCCCGGATTCCACCGCCGGAGCACACTTGTATACATCTTAAAAACGACCTCACAGCTGTCGTTTTCCACCCTGTTTTTGCTCCAAGAACAGCACCCCCGTTTTCGGCCCGTTTCAGCTCCAAAATGGGCCGAACTGTCCCTGCTGCAAGGCCAGTTCAGGGCAATGACTTTATTTTTATAAATCAAAGCTCACTTTGATGCTTTACTTTAATGATAGATATAGCATTTCAGAGAACGCTTTAATTTGTTTCACGTTTTTTGCTATTGACTTTATTTCAAAACCGGTGTATAGTAAGCTTGTAAGGAGCGGAGAAGCGCCCCCAGAGTAACAACGAGCTTCAGCGGCTCCGCGCCCAGCGGGCCTGTGAGAAAAATATAGGAGGTTTGATGATGTACTACTACATTCTGGGTTTCGGTATCGCATGTCTGGTCCTGTTCGGTATTGGCAGCATGGAGACGGTATGTGTCAAGCCGGCTGAGATGTTGGTCAAGGCCCTGTTGTGGCCTGTCACCCTGATGGAAGCAGTTGTGAACTACAGCTCCACTCATCACGACTTCAAGGCTGCGCTGTAAAACGCATCACGTCCAAGGACGTCGAAAAAGCCATCAAGGCTGCCGTACTCTTTGCGGGTACGGCAGCCTTTTTGCTTTACACCCAGGGGCCGGATGTGGTACACTGTATATTGTAAAGCGATTTCCCGCCGAACCTTATCGTGCGCAGTTCCGCGCTATTTTTCAGGAGGACTATGAAACCCGATTACAAGCTGGTCGCCAAGGCCAAATACATCCACATGACCGCCGACCTTGCCAGCGAGGTCTGGCACGAGGTCTACAAGCGCTACTTCCCAGCAAAGCAGCTGGACGCCCTCGTCGAGAACCTGCAGAGCGCCGACGCTATTGAAGAGGACATCGACAATGATGTGAACTACTTCCTCGTCTTCCTCGGCAGCCAGCTCATCGGCTATTTTGCGTGGAAGATGGAAAACACCTCGCTCCACCTGCTCCACCTCTACCTCAAGCCCGCATACCGCGGCAAGGCCATCGGTCGGGACATCGTGACGTCCTGCGACGTCTGGCCCGGGGCGAAGGCCGGGGCCGGGTCTGGTGCGGCGTTAATGCCAAGGCCCTGCCCGTGCAGCAGTTCTTCAAGGCCCGGGGCTACCGTTCCCTCGGCCCTGCCGAGAGCGAGGGCGGCATCGACCGCAACGAGCTGATCTTTGAGCGGATGCTGTAAGAAAAAGACCATTGCATTTCCTGCATTTGTACTACACTAAAGTAGTGTATTGAAGTGCCCGTCTACGGGCCGACCATCAATGAATGACCGGGGAGGAACTGTATATGGCTAAGGACCATCCGACCGGAAAATCCGGCCTGTATGCCGCTTTTCTGGAGCTTGAAACGCCCGAGGAATGCTACCGCTTCCTGCAGGATGTATGCAGCTACGCAGAGCTGAGCGCGATGGAGCAGCGCTACAACATCGCCGAAAAGCTCATGCGCAAGCAGAGCTACACCAGCATCATGGGCAACATCGGCGCATCCAGCGCCATCATCAGCCGCGTGAGCCGTGTGCTGGGCCGGGATGACAGCGTCCTGCGCCGCATTCTGGAAAAGAACGGCGTCTCCGCTGACACCGAAGACTGAATTTCACTGACCGCTGGCGCACTGCGGGCCGGGGATGCCCCGCCTGCGGTGCGCTTTTTCTTTGATCTATAAAAGGAGTATCTGATTATGAGCAAAGCTGTTCTGTTTTTTGCCGACGGCACCGAGGAGTGCGAGGCCCTTCTGGTGGCCGACCTTCTCCGCCGCGCCAGGGTCGAAGTCATCATTGCGTCTGCCATGGGCCGCCGTGCGCTGGTCAGCAGCCACGGCATCCACCTGAACGCCGACGCGCTGGCCGAGGATGTGGATTACAGCGATGTGGACATGGTCATCCTGCCCGGCGGCATCCCGGGCACCCCCAATCTCGCCGAGAACAAGACCGTCACCGACACCTGCGTTTCTTTTGCCAGGCCGGCAAGAAGGTCGCCGCCATCTGCGCCGCGCCCAGCGTCCTCGCCAGCCTCGGCCTGTTGGAAGGCAGGAACGCCACCGCCCACGCCGGATTTCAGGATAAGCTGGCCGGTGCCATCGTCCACGATGAGGAAGTCGTCGTAGACGGCAGCATCACCACCAGCTACGGCCTCGGCGGCGCGATCCCGTTTGCCCTCGAGCTGGTGCGCCAGCTGGCCGGCCCCGCCGAAGCCGACCGCATCCAGAAGCCATCGCTTATCGGCACTGAGAAGGAGGCTTTTCGATGCGCTTCATCACCTGCCGTCTGCCCGACGGCGTAGAAGACCCGGCCATCCTGTCGGCGGATGGCCGTCAGGTCTGGCCCCTGAGCTGGCTGGGCCTTTCTTACGAGACGTTGTCCGACGCCATCCCGTTTCTGACCCCGCAGGTGCGGGCCGGGCTCTCGCTGGCCATCGCAGGCATCCCGGCGCTGCCTATTGAGGCCGTCACGCCGGAAAGCCCCATCCCGTCTCCGGCGCAGGACGTCATCTGTCTGGGCATCAACTACATGGCCCACTCCGACGAAGCCGAGAAATACTCTGCCGACGCTTTGCGACTAAGCATCAGGACGCCATCTACTTTTCCAAGCGGGTCACCCGGGCCGTGCCGGACGGCGGCTTCATCGAAGCTCACACCGACCTCGTGAAAAAACTGGACTACGAATGCGAGCTGGCCGTCGTGCTGGGTCGGGATGCCAAGGATGTTCCCGCGGGGCAGACCAGAGACTACGTCTTTGGCTACACCATCCTGAACGATGTCTCGGCCCGGGACGTCCAGACCGCGCACAAGCAGTGGTATTTCGGCAAGAGCCTCGACGGCTTCACTCCCATCGGCCCCTGCATCGTCACGGCGGATGAGTTCGAGGCTTATCCGCCCAAGCTCCCCATCCGGTGCTTCGTCAACGGCGAAAAGCGGCAGGACTCCAACACCGGCCTGCAGATCTTCGACATTGACCATGTCATTGCCGAGCTTTCGCAGGGCATGACCCTCAAGGCCGGTACTATCATCGCCACCGGCACCCCGGCGGGCGTCGGCATGGGCATGGAGCCGCCCTGCTTCCTCGTCCCGGGCGACGAAGTGCGGTGCGAGATCGAGGGCATCGGCACTCTGACGAACACGGTCCGCTGAGTAGGCTTACATTCCATTTTGTATTATTTTTCTGAATTTCTACTCATTCGATGCATTTTCGTTTGAATCATTCTTTTGTTCACGAATAATTCATATTAAATTCATATTCCGTTCATGCATCTTCGGTATATGTATGGCATCAAAGGCGCGGTGCGCGCCAAGAAAACCCCTGACAGCACCCTCCATATCGCCGCTCTCCCGGGCGGCAAAGGAAAGGAATCAGAAGATATGAAAATTGGTTTTTGGGAACTCGTGGTCATCGTGGTCATCGCGTTCGTCTTCATCGGCCCCGACCAGCTGCCCGTCTACGCAAAGAAGCTGGGCAAGATGCTGCGTGAGCTGAAGAAGTACACCGGCGCTGCCTCCGAGGAGATCCAGAAGAACGTCGTGGAGCCTCTGAACGAGATCCAGGCCCCCCTCAAGGAAGCCGTTGCCCCCCTGACCGACATCAAGAAGGACATCGACAACAGCGTGAAGGATGTCACCAAGAGCTTCACCGGCATCGGCAAGACCAGCAAGGAAGAAGCCGCCAAGGCCGAGCAGCCGGAGGAAGTCACCGAGCTGGAAGAAGTCGAAGAGCTGCCCGAGGAGGCCCCTGCCGAGGCTCCCGCAGCCGAAGCTCCCAAGGCAGAGGAGACCCCTGCTGCTGAGCCTGTGAAGGCCGAGGAAAAGACCGACGCCCCCGCCGAGGCAGCACCCGCCGCCGAAGAAGCCGCCCCCCTGCCGAGGCCGCACCCGCCGAAGAGGCAAAGTCTTAATCCCCCACCGATGCACCCGCGCCCGCGGTTGCCTTATACATTGTAATCAGCCCGCCTCGCGGCGCGGCAAAGTAAAAAAGGAGATCATTATTATGCGTATTGGTACTAACGAGCTGCTTATCATCCTGGTCGTCGTCCTGCTCATCTTTGGACCCAAGAACCTGCCGAAGCTGGGCAAGATGTTCGGCAAGACCATGAACAACTTCAAGAAGGGCATGGAGGAGTCCGAAGACGAGGGCGAGACCACTGCCAAGGCCGAGACCAAGACTGAGAAGAAGGACGACGAGGAGTAATCTGTGGCTACGAACGTAAAGCGCAAAAAGAAAGCCGAAGTCATGCCTGACGACGGCAACATGACGCTGACGGGCCACCTGAAAGAGCTGCGCAACCGCCTCATCGTCTGCGCCGTGGTGTTCGTGGTGGCGGTCGTGGTCACACTGTCCTACGCCGACCGCCTCATCGACCTGCTGACCGCGATGGGCCAGGGCTTCTACACCTTCGTGTCCATCGCCCCGCAGGAAAAGCTGATGCAGTATTTCCGCGTCTCCCTGCTGGCGGCTGTGGTCGTCACAGTGCCTGTGGCGCTGTATCAGATGTACGCCTTTGCAAAGCCCGGCCTGAAAAAGAGCGAAACGTTCTTCCTCAAGCTGGTCATCCTGCTGGGTCTGGCCCTCTTTGTGGTGGGCGTGATGTTCGCCTACAAGCTCATGATGCCCTTCATGCTCCGGTTCCTCAGCACCGGCATCGAGGGCGCCGAGTACATCCAGACCACCACCAGTATCGAGAGCTACGTCAGCCTCTGCCTGACCATGTTCATCATCTTTGGCTGTGTGTTTGAGATGCCTCTGGTCACCATCATCCTCTCCAAGATGGGCATCGCCAACCCCGAGATCTTGAAGAAGGCCCGGGGCATTGCCATCGTGCTCATCTTCTTTGTTGCAGCCGTCGTCACCCCGCCGGACATCGTGTCCCAGTGCATGGTAGCCATCCCGATGGTCCTGCTCTACTTTGTCAGCACCTTCCTGAGCGGCATCTTCTACAAGCCCCGCTCTGAGGACGGCGACGAAGAGGACACGGAAGAGGAAGACGAGGACTAAGGCTTTTTCATCCGTCACGAAAGCGCACTCTGCTGCTTGCAGGGTGCGCTTTTTTGCGGCCTGTTTTATGCCATTCTGCCAAAAAGGCGGTGTTATTTCCGTCTGATTGCATAAAAACCGGCCCGCCCCCTGCTCTTTTGGCCCGGAGTATGTTATACTGATGTCAAATGATAACCGGCGGGCGACCGCCGCAGAAAAAAAAGGGGTAAATGAGTTATGAAAGAATATGCATTCGGCATCGACCTCGGCGGCACCACGGCCAAGGTCGGCCTGTTCACCACCTCGGGCGCTCTGCTGGAAAAGTGGGAAGTCCCCACTGACACTTCCAACGCCGGTGAACACATCCTCGAGAATCTGGCCGACGCCATCCACGCCAAGATGGCCGAAAAGGAGATCACTTCCGAGCAGGTGGAAGGCGTCGGCATCGGCGTCCCCGGCCCCGTGCTGGACAGCCGCGTCGTCCCCATCATCTGCGCCAACCTTGGCGGCTGGGGCGAGCGGAACGTCTCGGCCCAGCTGTCCGGCCTGCTGGACGGCATGAAGGTGCTGGTGGGCAACGACGCCAACGTGGCTGCTCTGGGTGAGATCTGGATGGGTACCGCCAAGGGCTGCCGCAGCGCAGTCATGGTCACGCTGGGTACCGGCGTCGGCGGCGGCGTCATCGTCAACGGCAAAGTTATCGACGGCGCACACGGTGCCGGCGGCGAGATCGGCCACATCACCGTCAACCGTCACGAGACGGCCACCTGCGGCTGCGGCAAGCACGGCTGCCTCGAGCAGTATTCCAGCGCTACCGGCGTCGTCCGCTGCATGAAGAAGCTGCTGGACGAGAACCCCGACGCAGACTGTGTCTTGCGCGGCAAGGATTTTGAGGCCAAGGACGTCTTTGATGCCGCCCGCAGCGGCGACGCCCTCGCTGCCCGCGAGGTGGATGAGATGACCGACACCCTCGGCATGGCTCTGGCCTCCATTGCCAGCACCACCGACCCCGAGATGTTCCTCATCGGCGGCGTGGCCCGCGCAGGCGACGTCCTCTTTGACCCGCTGGTGGAGCACTGCAAGACCTACGCCTTCAAGTCCTGCCGCGAGACGCCCATCAAGGCCGCAAGCCTCGGCAACGACGCCGGTATTTACGGTGCCGTGCGGCTCATTGTCGGATATAAAAATAAGAGGCTGCCTGCAAAGAGTCTCGCTGTATAACTAGTAGGGGAAAAGATGAGGCACTGCCGCTGGCAAAGTCCCCCTCTTTTGTGACGGAGAGGTTATTTGTTTTTTTACAACGTATCTTCCCCGGGCAGCTGATTCCACAGGCGGTAGTAGACGCCCTTCTTCGCCAGCAGCTCGTCGTGAGTGCCGGACTCCTCGACACCCTCTGCGCCCAGCACAAGGATACGGTCGTAGTCCTTGATGGTGGTCAGTCGGTGGGCGATGGTCAGGGTCGTGCGGCCATGGGCCAGCTTTTTCGAGGCTCTGGCCCGCCAGAATTTCGCTCTCGTTGTCGAGGGCGCTGGTGGCTTCGTCCAGAATGAGGATGGGCGGGTTCTTCAGGAATACCCGCGCGATCGCAATGCGCTGCTTCTGGCCGCCCGAGAGCTTGACGCCCCGCTCACCCACATAGGTATCGAAACCGTCCTTCAAGGCGCTGATAAAGCGCTCTGCGCCCGCCAGACGGGCCGCTTCGATAATTTCCTCCCGGGTCGCGCCGGGCTTGCCGTAGGCGATGTTATCCGCCACCGAACCGCTGAACAGGTAGACGTCCTGCTGAACGATGCCGATGTCCTCCCGCAGGCTCTTGAGGGTGACGTACTGGATGTCCTGCCCGTCGATGAGGATACGGCCTCCCGTCACCTCGTAGAAGCGGGGGATGAGGTTGCAGAGCGTCGTCTTGCCGCCGCCGGACGGGCCGACCAGCGCCAGACGCTCACCGGCCTTGATGTCAAGGCTGACATGGTGGAGCACCTTGTTGTGGTCGTCGGGGTACTCGAAGCTGACGTCCTCGAAACGGATGGCACCCGGGCCGGGCTGCAGAGGCTTTGCGTCCTCGGCATCCTTGATGGTCACGGGGGTATCCATGATCTCCGCAAAGCGCTCGATGCCGGTCATGCCGCGCTGGAACTGCTCGGCGAACTCGACGATGCGGCGGATGGTGGCGATGAGAGTGGTGACGTAGAGCATATAAGCCACCAGGTCACCGGCGGTTATCTTGCCGTACACCAGCGACAGACCGCCCGCAAGGATGACCACCAGATACATCAGGCCGTCGAAGAGGCGGGTGGAGGTGTTGAACGCAGCCATGGCGTAGTAGCCCAGCGTCTTGATGTGCTCGAAATCCTTGTTGCCTCTGGCGAATTTCTCGCGCTCTTCGTCCTCGGCGGCGAAGGCCTTCACCACACCCTGACCCAGCAGGCTGTCCTCGATGGTGGCGTTCAGCTCACCGATCTGGACGCGCTGCTGGCGGAACCGGGCGCGCAGGCGCTGGTTCAGCTTGACGGACACGACGCCCATCAGCGGCACGCAGGCGAACACCGCCAGCGTCAGCGGCACACTGGCCTGACACAGGATGAGGAAGGACGCCAGGATCTTGATGCCCGCGATGAAAAATTCCTCGGGGCAGTGGTGGCGAACTCGGTCACGTCGAACAGGTCGTTGGTGATGCGGCCCATGATGGTGCCGACCTTGGTGTTGTTGTAGTAGGTGTGGTCGAGCTTGAGCAGATGGTCGAAAGCGTCCCGGCGCATATCCGTCTCGATGTGGACGCCCATGATGTGGCCGATGCCCGACATGAAATACTGCGCAGCACCGTCGATGATGCGGAGCACGAAGTACACTGCCGCCAGCTTGAGCACGATGCCCGCCGTGAGGGTGATGCCCACGCCCATGGCGGAGTTGGTGATGGTGCTCATGATCTTGGGCAGGATGATGTCGCACAGGGTGGTCATCGCCGCACAGAACAGGTCGATGAACAGAGTCTTTTTGTATTTTGCCAGATAGGGCAGAAAGCGCCGGATGAGGGCGCCGCTGCTGGTGTGCCGCACTGCGGGGTCGTTGACTTTTTGCATGGTTCCTCCATTTTTCAAGCTGGCTTGCCCTCTCAGGCCGCTTATTTCTTACTATAATCTCTCGCCGTAGATGGCCGTCCCAACGCGCACGAGGGTCGCACCTTCGCGGATGGCGTTCTCAAAGTCGCCGCTCATGCCCATGGAGAGGGTCTCCATCTTCACGTTCTGGTACCCCCGCTCCCCGGCCTGCACGAACAGCTTGTACACCTGGGCCAGATACCGGCGGTTCTGGGCGTCGTCGTCGTTGACGGGCGGGATGGCCATCAGACCCTTGACCCGGATGATGTGCTCTTCTGCGGCGGCAGCGTCCAGCAGGGGCCAGAGCTGTTCCGGCGAGACGCCCGACTTCGACTCCTCGCCGCCGATGTTCACTTCCAGCAGGACGTCCTGCACGATGCCGGCCTTGGCGGCTTCCTTTTCGATGGCGGCCAGCAGATGCTCGCTGTCCACGCTCTGGATGAGGCTTGCGCGGCCCAGCACCTTCTTGATTTTGTTGGTCTGCAAATGGCCGATAAAGTGACTGGGCTTGCCGCAGTAAGCACCGGCGTCGTAGTTGGCGCAAAGCTCCTGCACATGGTTCTCGCCGAACACATCGATGGCAAGGGCCGCGCTGGCAGCGACGGTGTCCGCGGTGCGGGTCTTGCAGACGGCGCAGAGCTGCACTTCAGCGGGGTCGCGGCCTGCTTCCCGGGCCGCTGCGGCCATCTTTTCGCGGATGGCCTCCACTGCCTCCCGCATCTCTTCCAGATTCTTTTCTGCCATAGAGCTCAGTCCTCCTCGGTATATTTTGCGCGCTCGCCGCCGATGAGCTTCGGGCGGGTGCGGGCGCAGAGAATGTTGGCCTCGCCGATCTTCGAAAGGCTCAGCCGCACCGGCACGGCCACCCGGCGCAGATGCATTCCGATGAGGGTGCCTCCGATGTCGATGCCTGCGTGGGCGCGGATCTCCTCCACCGCGATGGGGTCTTTGAACTGCTTCCAGCAGGTGGTGGCCCAGCTGCCGCCCGCATGGGGACGCGGCACGACGCAGACTTCCTCCCAGCCGTATTTCTCAGCGGCTTCCCGCTCAATAATGATGGCCCGGTTGAGGTGCTCACAGCACTGTGCGGCCAGCCAGATGCCGTTTTCGGCCAGCACCGGTGCGACGCCGGCGTAGACAGCCTGTGCAGCTTCAAGGCTCGAGTCCTTGCCGATGTGGCCGCCGACGATCTCGCTGGACGAGCAGCCCACCACGAAGACATCGCCCTTTTTCAGCTTTGCCTGGGCCAGCAGCTCCGTCACAGCCTGCCGCGCTTCGGTCTCGATCTGCTTTTTGAACTCTTCCGTCATAAAAAACACCTCGTTTTATACTCTTGCAGACAGCAGGCTGGCAGAGCCTGCCGCGCCGAAATACACTTTGCTTCCCGCCGGGCACACCGCCGTGCAGCCGTCCATCTCTCTGCCTGAGAATGTCTGCTTCCAGCTTCCGTCGGCGGTGTCCACAGCCTCGGCGCAGGGGGCGTCCGCAGGCAGCTTGAACAGCTTCTTCTGGATGTTCTCACCGGCCCGCAGGGCGATGCCCCGCAGAAGGGTGCTGTCCGCGTGCTTTTCCAGCCAGCCGCTGCGGGTCCAGCGGTAGCTGATATAGAGGATGCCGTCCTCGTCCAGCGCCAATGCGCCGGGGTATCCCGGCAGGCCGGACACAAAGCTCCCGCAGTTTTTGCCGCCGGCGGTCAGCTCCCGGGCGTCGGCGTCCATACTCCAGATGCAGCGGTTCCCGAGATCGGAAACGTACAGCGTTCGGCCATCCTCCGAGAGGGCCAGACCAGCCGCACCGGCCACGCCGCCCAGCACCTGTTCCACTGTCCGGGCCGACGGGTCATACACATAGACGCAGCCCGTGCCGGTGTGGGCAATGAGCTCGGTGCGGAGAGCGCTTTCCAGCCCGTTTTTCGCAGCGGCTTCGGTGGACACGGCGAAATAGACCTTCCCGTCCGGGCCGGTCTCCACCGCCGACAGCACACCCAGCGGTGCGCCGTCGATTTGGGTCACCACCTGTTCCACTGAGGTCCCCCAGCTGTCATGCCGGGCACGGCAGAGCGCCCCGCCGGAGGGCGTCACCACCGTCAGCCACAAGTCTCCGTCAGCGTCGAAGGCAAAGCTGGTCAATTCGCCCTCCACCGACAGGATGGCCGCGTTGTGTCCTCCGTCGGTGCGGACAAGGTCGCTCTGACGCTTTTTCATGGCCGCACCGTTGTAGGCAGCAGCGTAGACAAGGCCGTCCTGGGTGCGGACGCAGTCCACGCCCAGATAGCCGCCCAGCTTCCAGCTGTCCTTGCTGTCGGCGGAGAGAACCGTCTGCGCGGCACCGGTGTCCTGCCGCACATCCGGGGCAGTGTAGGCTTTCGGCGGCGTGTCGATGGGCCGCAGCAGCAGGCCGTACACCAGCGCCGCTAGCATCAGTAGGGCAAAGATGTTGCTGGCCACCCGGAAGCGGGTCATCAGAGCTTCCCGCTCGATGGCGGCCTGTGCTTCCAGCTGGGCTTTCCGGCGGGCAGCGGCGGCAGACGTACGCTGGGCGCGGCGGAGCCACCGGTCCACAAAGAGGGCCACGTTCGGCCCCACCGTGATGGATGCAATGAAGAGGAGCAGTACCAGCTCTACGAATCCAATGCGCATGAACAGTTTTTCCTTTGTATTTGTAAGATTTCGGGGAAGTCTTTTATCATTGTAGTATAGCACACTTCGGCTTTTCTGCGCAAGATGAGGCCGAGCTTGACAGCCCCCGAAGGGCCCCTTTATAATCAGAGCAGACACGAAACGCACCCACTGGGATGTTTTCCCAAAAAATCTACTCAAACTTCACAAAAATTCCCAATTGATAGGGTATGATAGACTTAAACGCAGTATACAGTTCCGCCGCTGGCTGGCTCTGAGCAGCCTCCGGCGCTTGGGAGATAGAAGCTTTTAGGAGGAATGCCTTATGGCAAAAATTCTTATCGTTGACGACGAGCCCCGCATCCGGGAGCTCATCCGGGAGAATTTACAGTATTCGGGCTACACCTGCGAGGAGGCAGGGGACGGCTCTGCCGCCCTGTCGCTGCTCACCGGCGGCGGCTACGATCTGGTCATCCTCGATTTGATGATGCCCTTCATGGACGGCATGACCTGCCTGCGGGAGATGCGCACCCGCCGCATCAACACCCCCGTCATCATCCTGACGGCCCGCGGCGAGGAGTACGACAAGCTGGCCGGCCTCGAGGGCGGCGCTGACGACTATGTGGTCAAGCCCTTCTCCCCCCGGGAGCTGGTGGCCCGCGTCAAAGCCGTGCTCAACCGCACCATGCCCCGCACCGAGGCTTCTGACAGCACCATGACCTTCGGGGAGCTGTCCATCGACACGGCCAGCCACACCGTCAAGGTCTCGGGCGAGGAAGTGAGCCTCACGCCCAAGGAGTTCGACCTGCTGGTCTTCCTGGCCTCCAACAAGGGAATCGCCCTCAGCCGCGAGAAAGATTCTGCAGAAGGTGTGGAACTATGACTACTTCGGCGAGGACCGCACCGTGGACACCCACGTCAAGATGCTGCGCGGCCATCTGGGCAAGTGCCGCGGCTACATCGCCACTGTCTGGGGCATCGGCTACAAGTTCGACCCCGACGCGGCGCGTTAAGCGGAGGCTCTGCTCTTCATGCGGCAAACGAGCAAAACACGGCGCACCATCGGCATCCGGGGCCAGCTCATGGGCTTTCTGTGCTTCATCTGCCTTTTGCTGGTGGGGCTGTTCTGGTTTCTGAGCACCCAGCTGCTGGAGCCCCTCTACACCACCCATATCCAGAAGCAGCTCACCGAGCAGGCTGAGGCCATCGTGGCCCGGATGGACGAGGCCATCGGGAAGGGCGAGACCCTCTCCTACTGGGCCTTCGGCAGCCGGCTGTACGTCAACAACACCTTCTTCAACGCGCTGCAGGACGACATCTTCGAGCTGGGCGGGATGAGCAGCTTCTGCATCGACATCTCCGACACCACCCTGCGGCAGATCTTCAAGGTGGATAACCTGTCCTACTGCAACCTTCACCGCACCCGCCCCACCGACACTGCCGACGAACAGACCGCCTACACCACGGCCCGCGCCATGCGGCAGCTCTGCCGGGAGAGCGGCGGCACAGTGGTGCGGAAGATCAACCCGCCCACGCCCTCCGGCTCCGGTCCAGCTGATGGTGGGCCGGATGACCTCCGACGGAAATTACACGGTGCTGGTGACTACCAGCCTGATGCATGTGGCCGAGGCCGGCAAGGTGCTCAGCACCGTCCTGCCGCTGGCTGCGGCCCTCATTTTCGCGTTCTCGATGTCGGCGGCATGGCTGTTCAGTGAATGGTTCACAAAGCCTCTGCGGGCTCTCTCCGGGGCTGCGCGGCAGGTGGCACAGGGCAACTACGCCGTCCATGTGGACTCGGTGCGGAACGTCGAGCTGGGCGACCTGGCCCAGGAGTTCAACCACATGGCAAAAGAGGTCCAGCACGCCTCCCAGATGCAGCGCGACCTGCTGGCCAACGTCTCCCACGACCTGCGCACTCCGCTCACCCTCATCAAGGGCTATGCCGAGACGGTGCGCGATCTGACCGGCGACGACAAGAAGCACCGCGACGAGCAGATGAACATCATCGTGGACGAGACCGACCGCCTGACGGCCCTTGTTTCCAGCGTCATGGAGCTGAGCAAGGTCACGAGCGGCGCACTCAAGTGCGAGAGGGTCCACTTCGACATGGGCCAGCTCTGCGACGAGGTGAGCGAGCGTTACGACGCCGTCTGCGCCCAGAACGGCTGGCAGCTCAAGCTGGAAATCCCTGACGAAGAACTGCCGGTCTGTGCCGACCCCGACATGATGCAGCGCGCTCTGCATAACCTTTTGGGCAACGCCATGCACCACATCGGCGAAGACGGCATCTTCGTGCTGCGGGCGCTCCGCTGCCCCGAGGGCGTCCGGGTGGAGGTGGAAGACCACGGCCCCGGCATCTCTGCCGAGGACCTGCCCTATATCTTCGACCGCTACTACCGCTCCCTGCTCCGACGCACCGTCGAAAAGGCCATCTTCCACCGTCGCACTATCCGGGCTTATGCCGCATCGGGACCGGCCTCGGCCTCTCCATCACCAAAGCCATCTTCCAGCAGCACGGCTTCCGCTTCGGCGTCCACAGCACTGTGGGCAAAGGCACCGTGTTCTGGTTCATCATGACCGATACCGAAGAAGTTTCCTCACCCTCATTGACATTTAAAAAGGCGGGTCACTGTCCCAACGGACTGCGACCCGCCTTTTTTGCTATTTTTTCCGGCAGTACACCACTACCCTCGCTTTTCCGCCGGGAGTGCAGGTGTAGAGCACGAGAGGGCAGCCGCCCTCCCGCAGGGCTTCGGGTTCTTCGGGCGAGACCTGCGCAGTCCGCTCCACAGTGTACACTGCCTCAGCGCCGTCCTGTGAAGTGAAACGCACCTCGTCGCCCTCCGAAAGGCTGCTCAGCCGCCCGAAGTGCGATTTGTAGTTGTGGGCCGCGATGACAAGGTCTCCGCCCGCCGCACTGCCGCATTGACGGCAGGGCGAGACCTTGAGGTTTGCCTTGCTCCACTCGGTCTGCACCGGCAGCTCCAAGCCCAGAGCGGGGATGGTCAGCACCCCCAGATACTCCCGCTCGATGCTTGACGCCGGGGTTTCCGAAGCCGGTTCCGGCCCGGACTCTGCATCTTCCGTGGGCAGGCTTTCCGCGCTGTCTGCGGGCCGTTCTGTCTCCGACGCTGCCGCGATGCTCTGGCTCTGGCACAGCCGGCTCACCGCCGAAGCGGCCTGAGCGCCTGCCCTCGCATCCTCGAGCCGGTCGTAGATGTAGAGGCAGACCGCTGCCAGCACCAAAGCACTGCCCAGCATCAGGCAGAGCCGCTCCGTCACCAGCCTACGCATCGTGTCTGCGCTTCCGGCTCAGCCAGACGCCAGCCGCCACGAGGGCGATGCCCCCGCCTGCCAGCACCGGCACGGGCCAGAGCAGCTGGCCGGTCTGGATGAGGGTCCCCACCGGTTCCGGCTCCGCAGCCGGGATGACTTCATCCGGCATCTCTGCCGAGGGTGTCGGCGGGCGGATGACTGTGATCTCGCCCGGCTGCTCCACCGGCTTCGGGGTCGGCGTCGGCTTATCCGGCACATAAGGCGGCGTCACCGGGGGGGGAAGGGGGTCGGTGCTGCGGTAGCTGTTCTTGAAGAGCAGTTCCGTCTTTGCCCCGTCATCCCCATCCCGCCGGACAGACACGTGTCCTTTCAGCTCACCGTCGGTGTCCCACGCCACCATGACTTTCAGGTGAAAAGACGGTGTCGTCGTAGTCGGCCCGTTTCCGTCCGCCCGCGTCCTGAGTGATCGTATACTTGTATATGCCGGGCGCGGTGTAGACGATAGCATCAAAAGGTCTTCGTCAGGGTCTTGTCGTCGGCGTCGCGGCAGTCCCGGGCCGGAAAATCCAGCTCAGCCTCGTCGTCACAGCCTTCCGGCATCGGCGCGCCGTCCAACGCGGTCAGCCGCACCGTCAGCGTCTCGTCCGCTGCCTCTCCGGTGCAGCGGACGGACGCCTCCAGTTCCAGCTCCGCCCGCTGGTCTGCGGCCAGAGCAGGCAGGGCAGCGCTTACCGCAAGCGCTGCTGCCAGCAGGGCCGCTGCCATTTTCGGGAGCCTTCTCATGATAAGCTCTCCTCCTTTCCGTTTTGCAGGTCTGACATTGGTTCCATCCGGGCCAGCACCACCGTCCGCGCGTCGGTGTACTCCCCCGAGCAGGTAGCCATCGCCAGGAACTGCGCTCCTTCCGGCTCCTCTTCCAGCGCACGGAGGGCCTGTGCATCCATCTGAAGGGCATTCTCCTCCACAAAGGGGAGCAGCCCGCCTGCGTCCGAGCGCCACTTGCCCGGGGCAAAGATGGCCTGTTCCGACGCAGGCACCACAAGGCAGGCCAGCACTTCCAGCCGATAGCTCCCGCCGGGCAGCGTCAGGGTGCCGGTGGTGTTCTGGCGGAAGAATGCTCCGTCCTTGTATTTGTTGAGGTCGCCGAACATCCGCCCGTTCTCCATATGGTGGCCGTAGAGCAGGGAATACCGCCCGCTGAAGTCCGCGTCGCAGTCAACATCCAGAAAGATGCTGCCCGCCAGCGCGAAGCTGCCGTAGACGTCGGTGTTCAGATAGGTGAAATTGCTCTCGCCCTGCACCACCGGGTAGTCGATGGCCGTGCCGTCCAGCGTCAGCCACCCGCAGACATCGGGGTTGATGTCCCGCAGCTGGCCGAAGGAGAGGCTGTTGTCCTCCTGCGGCTGGGGCTTGAAGGCCAACAGCCCGGCCTGCACATTGTCGGCAGCGGCGTATACCCGGCTGTTGTCCCACAGCGCATAGCCCGACCAGACCACCGCCAGCAGCACCAGCAGGGCCGTCACCCCGTCCAGCAGGCCGTTCGCCGCCCGCAGGGCCATCTTCTGCCACCGAATGTTCCTCACCTCCCTTTCCTTATTTCCTCCGCGCTTACTTCTGATGGCGGCGGCGCAGGGTCAGCAGCAGCCCGACGCCCGCAGCACCCGTCAGGGGTGAAGAGATAGGGTGCGCTGTCCAGCACCACACCGGCATCCACGGTGCCGCCCTTGGTGTTGGTGAAGTTCGCCTGCTCGACCGCCTCATCCACTTCGCCCTCGGTTCCAGTCTCCGTCGTCACATAGTCTGCGACCGGCGTCTCAGACACCTTGTACTCGACGCCGTAGGGCAGGTTCTCTATGTGGATGGTATCGCCGTCTTTCAGATAGAAAGTCGCTTCCGTCGTCTCGCCGGGCCTGATCTCGATCGAGGCGGGGTTTGCGTCATAGCTGCCGCCGGTGATGGCGTAGCTGTCCTGATAGGTCTTGCCCTCCTCGCCGGTCAGCTGCACCGTGAACTCGAAGTATTTGTCCTTATTGCCCATGATGCCCTCGACGTCCTTGTGGACTTCCAGCTTACCGGCAGAGTAGCGGTTGTCGAAGTCGTCCTTCTTGCCCTCGCCGGTGGATTCCGGGTCCTCGGTGTGGACAGCGGCAATGCGGAGCTTGCCGTCCTGCTCAATGACCGTCACCCGCAGCAGGATGGCGTCGTCGTAGTAGGTCACGCCCGCGCTGCCGCCCGCCACCTCATGGATGATGTAGGTATAGACACCCACGCTGTCGTACTCGGGCAGCTTGATCTCGATTTTCTTGGTCTTACTCGCGCTGCCTGCTTCGCCCTGTGCGTAGCTCACGTCGCCGACGGTCGGCATATAGTCTCCGGCTTTAATGCCGTCCGATGCGTCGGTCACGGTACCCGAGTCGATCGCAAACGTAAAGGTCTCTTTCGGGGAGATCGTACCCGTGTTGGCCAGCTCGTAGTTTTTGGTGAGATACACCCGGGACATATCCTCATACGGAGGGCCTTGCACCTGTGCCGCAAAGGCGGGCATGACGTTGACGCCCATGGCCAGAGAGATGGAAAGCACGCCTGCGAGAAGCTTTTCTACCTTGTTCTGTTTCATCCTAGAGTTCCTCCTATCTTGTCTTGTATGGTTTTTGGCGGCTCAGAGCCCCCGCCGCCGGATGAGGGTGATGACTTTTGCCTTGACCGCACTGCACTGCACCGGGCCGAAGTCACGGCTGTCCTCGGCCTGTGTGCGGCAGTCGCCCAGAATGAAGACGCTGTCCTCCGGCACAGCGTAGGGGTAGCTGAGCAGAGATTTGGGGTAGGTGGGGTAGAGGATGCCGCCGCCCTGCGCCGAGCCGTTGACCTCCACAACGCCGCTCTCGCTCAGGGTCACGATGTCCCCGCCCCGGGCCAGCACGCGGCCCACCCGCAGCCTTCCCGAGCGCTCATATACCACAACATCATTCTTGGCATAGTCTTTTTCCAGCCGGATGCCCAGCACGAGGTCGCCGTCCTTCACGGCAGGGAACATCTCACTGCCGGACGCCTGCGTCACCAGATACACCTGCGTCAGAAGCACCCAGAGCACGGCAGCGAACACCGCCAGCCGCACCGCCAGACTGCGCACTTCCCGCAGCAGGGGGCTTTTTTCCGGCTTCGCCGGTCCAGACAGGTTCGCTTCCGGCGTCCCGGGCGGGGCCTCCGGGGCAAGCGCCTCGTTTGGTTCCTTCACTCATCTTCCTCCTTTTTTCTGTTTTTGCAGCCCAGAACGGCCGCACCGGCACACAGCACCAGCGGCAGCCCGAAGAAGTCTGTCTCCACGCCGGTGTCCGGGTCTATATCGGCCAGAACGTAGTGGGCATAGAAGTTGACGACGCCGTTTTCCAGCTCTTTGTCGGTGGGCTCATAGCCCTCTTCCCACTCGTCCTGCGATACCTTTTCCTTCGGGTCCGGCTCATCCGTTACCGAACCGGGGAGCTCTTTGTACCAGCCGTCAAAGACATAGCGCGCACCGCCGATGTCGAGCTCTTTTTCGATGTCCGCCGTCGTCTCTACCACCCGCTCGCCGCTCCGGTACTCGCGGCTTTCCCGGATGCTGTAGTCATCCTCGCCCGGGGCGCGGACGTTGAACCGGGCCGTGAAGTTTTTCCTGCTTTTGACGCTGATGATGCAGTCGATGTGCTTATCCGGTTTTGTCCCGTTGCTGCGCGAGATCTTGTACGGTGTCACCACGATGCTCTCCAGATCGTCCTGCGTCAGCCCCGTGATGCCGGTCTGCTTCTCGATGGTGTCCTTATACTCGTCCCATATCTCATCGACGACCTCGTCCCAGTAATCATCGCCCGGTTTCAGCGACCATGCGTCGCCAGTCGCGCCATCCGGCCACGATACAACATAGTCTGACACATTTGTCAGGATGTTCTTGCCGTTATCTTCCCATGCCGCGCCGTAGGTCTTCACCTTGCCGACCCACTTGCACTCGCTGTTGTCCGGCGCCCACTGGCTGGGGTCATTGCTGCCGGGCAGGCTGGTGGGAGTCTTGAGCAGGAAGACTGCCGCCGATTCCTCCTGAGTCCGATCCCCCCAGCCCGGTGCATCCTCATCAAGTTCGTCCGCAGGCAGGGCATTTCTGTCCTCGTCTACGCTGTCGTCGGCCAAGTCGGCATCTTCCTCAGGGGATCTGCCTTTTTCGGGCGGCTCTGCCTCATCCGGAGGCGTTTTCTCCTCGGCGGCGGGCCGTTCTTCCCACAGCTCCGGCAGAACGGCAATGTCTTCCTCCTCGTCTAAAACGGACTCCTCCTGCTGGGCCTCATCGTCGGTGAAAGAGGCGTAGAGGCTGCACTCGCTGTCCGCTTCCGGCCAGAGCGGTCCTTCATCCGGCATGAAGCGGACCGCCGTCCCTTCGTCGCCCCGGCTGTACCAGAAGCGGAAGCTCTTTCCCTCCACCTCCGGCTCTTCGGGCATCAGAAGCTCTTCGCCGCTGCCCACGGTCTGTTCCGCGTAGGGCAGGCCGCCGTCGGCCTCGTCCGACTCGCTGAGCCAGAAGAGATAGGTCCTCTCAAAATGCTCGTCCGCTTTGACAGCTCCGCTGTCCGGCGTCGGCGTCTCGTCGGGCAGCCCGATGTCGTCGAGCCCGTCCACCACGGCGGGGATGCCGCCTTCCGCAGGCAGGAGCACCGGCGTCTGTCCGGATGTCATCTTCTTCGTCCCCGGCAGGCTCGTCCTCTATTTCCTCGTCCCATGTCTGGTCCGGCACGCTGTCCGTCCGCTCCGGCCCTTCGGCAAATGCGGGCAGCAGACAGCCGCACAGCAGTACCAGCACGATGCACAGTGCTGCGGCGCGCAGTGTCAGCCGCCTCCGTTCCAGTCGATTCCGCATACAACAGCCCTCCTTCATTCTCGCTCCCGGCGGGGATGCCGCCCTTTGCGTTATCAGGATACCGTTTACCGGACACGAAGGATGTCATTGCGTGCCAGCGCAAAAAATTTTACGCATGAAAAAACCGCCGCCGGGGTCTTTCGACTCCGGCAGCGGTCTGCTGTCTCCGAATTTTCGGTTTTCAGGTGCGGGTGGTGGCTTCCATGCAGTGCTCTGAGGGGGCGTAATATTCCATCAGAGCAATGTAATTCTCGCAGTGGTGGCAGAATGCCGCCCGGATGGCGTCGTCGGGCGCGCTCCTCATCGACACGAACATCAGGATGTACTTTGCAATGAGGCTCACAGCCTCGCTCTCGAGGTCATAGCAAAGGCCCACCGCCAGGATCGGCACGACGATCTGCTGCGCACGGATGGGGATATTCTCCGCATCGACCCGCTTGAGCACGGCACGGCTCATGGTAGATGCCGCCCAGACGGCGCGGGAGATCTTCCAGTAATCCATATTCTTCAGATGGGTGAGGGTGCGCAGCCGCTGGATGACCTCGCCATCGTCCAGAACTTTGTTCTGCGTGACCTCCTCCTCCGAGCGGATGAAGGCACACTGTATCATGTCCATCAGCGCGGCTTCGTACTTCTCATGGTAGTTCTCACGGGAGATGAAGTACTCCTCCATACGGAGCATGACTTCGTTCGTCTCTTTGTCGGTGGCCAGCCAGCTGAAGTCCAGCGGCGTCGGGCCGAAATCATTCTTGCCCATCTCGTTCAGGTCTTTCAGCTCTTCCTCATTCCGGGTAGAGGGAAGGAAGCGGTCGTTGCCGTTCCGGTGGAAGCTCCACTCTTCGGGCAGAAGATGCGGCACGATGTCGCCGCTGGAGATGATGTTGAAGATGTTGCTCTCGCCCCAGCTCTCTTTCAGGCTGCCGTCGGCGTTGTGGTTGTTGTCGTAGTCCTGCTGCAAGTCGGGGTAGTCCTGCGGGCCGAGGGCCACCGGCGTCGCAAAGGTGTAGACAAAGACATTCCCCCGTTCCAGTCCGGACAGCTCCTTGTTGACCCGGGCAGCGAGAAGGTTCGCCACTGCCGCACCGCGGCTGTAGCCGCCCATCCAGAGCTTGACGACGCCCAGCCCCCCCTTTTGCCGAGCTGCCGCCAGATAGTTCTTCAAATCGGCAAACACCTCATGCACCGGGATGATGAAGCCGCCGTGGGCGTGGCCCGTGCCGGTGTGCAGATTGCTCACCCACTCGCCGCCGTAGCCGCCGCCGCGCAGGATGAGCGCCACGATGGTGGTGCGCTTCCCGTTCAGGGTGATGGTCTTGCGGGCCGTGGACCAGCCCACGAAGTCGCCCGCCTTGCCCACATCGACATCATAATAGCGGTATTTCACGTCGCCGAAGCCCAGCTTGGTATAGGCTGCGTCGAGGCTGTTCTCGCGGCCCACGTCCCCGTTGGCCCAGTATTTCGCATCGCTGGCCCATGTATTGAAAGCAGCCGTCACCATGCCCAGTGTCGCCAGCGCCAGCTGGTGGTCGTACCGGATGGAGGTATGCACAAAAAAACTGTCGCTGTAGTAATATTCGTGCTCGATGTCCATCTGGCTCAGCTCGCTGCGGAAGGACATTGTATAATTGCCTGCCGGGACTGCCCGGCCCACCGTCTGGCTTTTTGCCGCTGCCTCAGCCCGGGGCAGTGCCAGCCCGGGCGCAAGAGCTGCACTGCAAACCAGCGCTTTACAGAAATCACGTCGTTTCATGGTCTTTCCCCCTTGCTGCTTTCATAAACCTCTGACATTTCTATCGTATAGAGGATTTGCTATAGTATACCGTATTTTCCCGGCGGATTCAATCATCAACTCTGCCGATCGGGTATATAAAAACCGGGCCGCAGTGATGCGGCCCGGTCATTTTCGTATTCTCAGAGAAGCTGCGGGTCCATCTGGCGGCAGAAGTCCACGATGTGGTGGAACATCTGCTCGACCGCCGGAGCCATCGCCGTGGGGCGCTGGACAGCCAGACCCACCACCCGGTCCTCTTCCGGCTCGATGGGGTAGATCTTGACCGCCGCTGTGCAGCTGCGCAGCAGCATCCGGGGCATGATGGAGATGCCGAGGCCCGCCTCCACCATGGCGATGTTGGACTGGTCGTCGATGACGTGGCAGCGGCGCTCGGTGGAGATGGAGTATTTCTTGAGAAACTGGCGCATCTCGGCGTCGGTGGCGTCGCACTGGACGACAAAACTCTGGCCGTTCATCAGCTCCGGCGTCATAATGCCGTTTGGCGGTTCGGGCCAGTCCTGCGGCACGATGCAGAGCAGCGGCTCACGGAACAGCTCGGTCAGGTTGAACTCTTCGCGACAGCTGGCGGACAGGAAGGCCAGGTCCACCTGGCCGGTGCGCAGCCACTCCTTCACGTCGTCGTAAGTACCCTGATAGACCTCGACTTCGATCTGGGGGTAGCTTGCCATGAAGCTCTTGAGGATCTGGGGCAGCAGGCCGGCGCAGACCGAGTTGAATGCACCCAGCTTCACCTTGCCTTTTTCCAGGCCATTGAGGCGGGCGATGCTCTGCTGCAGGGCCTCGTCGCTGTTGAGCACCGCCCGGATGGACGGGTAGAGCGAAGCGCCATAGCTGGTCATGGTCACGCCGTTTTTGCCGCGGTTGAATAAGGTAAAGCCAAGCTCAGCCTCCATCACCGCGATGGCATGACTGATGGCAGAGGGGGTCAGATGCAGCTGCTGGGCCGCTTTGTTAAAGCTGCCCTGACGCGCGACTGCATCGAAAATTTCGTAAGAAAACAGCGTCATGTCCCTAGCCTCCTTCCGTTTTCAGTTCGGAGACGCCCGTTCTTCTGTGAATCTTTTTCACCTTGAGGATGCTATGCATCAATTTTCTTTTTGAGTGTACTATCCTATCTCCGCTTTGTCAAGCATCCAAACCTTAATTTTGGACGTTGAGCCAAATTTCTGCTTTTGAAACGCCATTTATAAGGTATATTGCGCCCTTTTCCGTTCCAGCATTTTCCTGTTTTGAACAAAAAGACCGACCGCCCTCCATCCCGGAAAGCCGTCGGTCTTCTGCGTTCTACAGATGTTTTTACTCGAGCACCCGCAGCAGGCTCATCTTGAAGCGGCCCCGTGCCGTGACGCCGTGGAGACCGTTCTTGTCGAGGCGGAAGCTCTCGCCTGCGTTCAGCTCATAATTCTTCATGAATCTTCTTCATTTTTGTACCTCTGACCTCTAAAATTTTTGAAAAAATCATAGGTACAAGCCCAAAATGTCCACATAATAACAAAAAAGACGACAACCGTTTATTCCAACGATTTATCGTCCTTTTGGTGCGCTCGAGGGAACTCGAATCCCTGGCCCTCTGATTAAAAGAATCCAAGGTGCATCATTCGTCAAATTTCAAAAGTTCGAAGAAACGATGTTTTTATCGTATCATCGCAATAACACGTGCCTTTGCACACACCGCATTGTTTGCATACAGCGTAATACTTTGCAACCGTTATCCAGCTATTCAGGTGTGCAAAAAGTGTGCAAAAATGTGCAGACGGGCAAAACAAAGCCCAATGGACAAATCAACCACCGGTTTTATGGCAGGGTTTAGGACATCCAAACAGACACCGTTTGATATAGAAATGAGGTTCACTATGAACAAACTGCTTTCCTGCCGCTTCAATATGGACACCAACCGGGTGGAAGCCCGGTTCGAGGATGGCACCACTCTTGCCATCGACTGCATCGCCGTGGAGGAGTGGAACAAGCCATTGGAGTATGCACAGCTTGTGCTGGGTGGAGGGATGGAGCATTACCTATCACTGGGATGTGACCACGGCAGACTGGAAGATTGACTTTTGAAAAGCCGTTGCCATTTGAGTACCAATCGAATATAATATAGATAGGAAAGCGGACGTCACTCCGCTGGTGTGGCTGACACCTAAAATCCGATCTGATGCAAGACGTAAGGGCTTGAGGTTGGCGGGCAATGATAAAACCCGAAAGAGATGCAGGACGTAAGGGACTGAGGTTGGCGGACAACGATAAAATCAGTCGCGAGGGACATCGGACAGCACTACGGTGTTGTAGGTGTCCCTTTTATTTTGTTGCTGTTCAGTTCTCCGCTGAATAACCAAAAATACCCGCCCACCGATGGAGCCGAATCTCCACGGTGAGCGGGCATTTTTGCGTTTTCGTTCGATTCGAGTGAATCTATTCGGCTTGTGGTTATCGCTGAACCCACGGTTTGGCTCTACAACAGGCTGATGCCGAACCAGTCCATTGCTTCATCGCCACCGATAGCTGGTCAACGACGCGATAACGATATCAATCGAAAGTCGATACTTTTGGGGAACGCAATATATTCTTCGTCAATGTCGATACTTTTTTTACAAAAATATAGCGAGTTCCCGCACTCCACGGGATATGCTTGCTCGCTAAACATAGTACGCAGGATATATCCAAACAATATAATCATAATTATGATAATTCAGATTATATTGTTCTCATAAACAGTGTCTTCCTGAATCAAAATCAAGTTCGGATTCTCTGCAGCCATCTCCACCAGTCGATCTGTAAAGCCGCTCTTAGAGAACAGCCCGTACACAATTTCGTAGCCCTTAAACGCCGCTGTAAGTTCTTTGGACTGCCCCTTTTCCTGCAAAGCAGAGTAGACCGCCACATCCACAGGTTTCGCATGGTACTTGCACTCACCGAGGAACAGCCGTTTGTGCTGGTTGTCCACCGCTGCAACATCGATCTCTGTGTCTCCCTCGTTGTCGTTGCGCCAGTAAGAGCCAATGCGTGAGGGTGCAAAGTCGATTTGTCCCTTGCGGCACAGCTCCGCAAAGATATTCCGGCAGATGCTCTCATAAGCGAAAGCCACAAATTTTTGCTTGAAGTCTTTGCCCATCTCATCCAGCACGATCTGCTGATTATCCAGTTCTAGCTCCCCCTTGAACGGGTACACATAGCGAAACCAGAAGCGAATAAAGTTGTCCGAAACATAGTACAGCCCCTTTCGGGAACGTTCCGGGTTCTTTTCTGTGATGGGAACATTCTTGGTGACAAAGCCAAGGTCAATCAGTGTTTTCAGGTACGGCGTAATGGCCGAAGTGTCCTGTTCCATCGTCATGCCGATTTTGCTCAGCTTGTGGTTGCCATCCGAGATTGCTTTCAACACGGAGAAATAGTTAATGGGCGTCTGCACTTCTTCGTTGAGCAGGAAATCAGGTTCTTCGTAGAGAAAGCCGTTTTTCGACAGTACCACCCGCCGAATCTGTTCTACCAGCGGCTCCTCCGTCTGGAAAAACTCCATATATTTCGGTACACCGCCTGTAACATACTGCTCCACCGCCTGCTCGAACGACAGGTTTTGCGCCGCATACACGTCCGTGAATTGCAGCGGCATCAGCCGAATCTGCGCCGTTCTGCGGCCATAGAGCGGGCTGTCGTAGGCTAGAGCGTGCTTTTTTTCATCATGCTGATCAGGGAACCGCAGAGGATCAGCATCACATTGTGGTCTTTCAGCACTTCATCCCATGCGTTTTGCAGGATGGACGGAAAATCCGGGTTCGTCTTGACCAGATACGGAAACTCGTCAATGACAAGCACCTTTTTCTCGTCCGGGTGGTCGTCTGCTACTACTTGAAATAAATCAAGCCAGTCAGTAAATGTGACCTTGCTGAGCATGGGGTTCTTTGTGGTACGGGAAAGCACCCCGGCAAACCGCTTCATGCTCTGGGCTTCACTTTCTGTGGTTGCCAGAAAGTAGAACGCGCGTTTATCTTTGATAAACTCTTTGATCAGCGTTGTTTTTCCAACGCGCCGCCTGCCGTAAATCACCACAAAACCGCTGCCACGCTCTAATTCTGCATTCAGCGTTGCCAGTTCGGATGTTCTGCCGATGAAGTCCATACCATTCACCTCTTGCTTAATATAATTTGAATTATGATAATTTCAATTATATTATAGCTGCTTTGCACAAAACCGTCAATAGGACGAAACGTCGAATTTTCAACATCAAATTCATACAATGTAGAAAACTCCGGGCTTTTTCAGTTTAACTTATGCGGCTGAGAGAAGTCTGTGGACGTTTTTGATTGCAATAGGGCTACCAATTGCTATTCCAACTACACTAAAAGATACTACGGCAAAATAGAGTACGTTTTGCCAACGCTCCTGATTTCTGCGGTCGTAATTTCTGTCCATAGCATCCAGCTGTTCTTGGGTGTTCATGTCATCGGCCGACACAATTAATTTTTGTTTTGTTATATATTTCTCTTCTGATGTGGCTTCGGCATCGATTACTGCATCAGAAATTTTTTGACAGACTTCCGATGACTATGTTCTGAAGAGATTTCGTTTCGCCGAGTGGCTGCATAGTATTTTGTTTGTTCATAGATAACCTCCTAAATATATGTTTGTCTGGGATTGACAGTTCCTTGGTGTAGCTATATCATACTACTAGATGACGGATGAATCAATCTTTAAAATCGTCTGTTTAAATCGTTTGTAAACATAAAAAGATAAATATGTCTTTGACGAGGTGATATAATGGCATTCAAATCTATAAATCATGATGATGAAAAAGATTTTCTATAACAGATTGTGGAAATTGATGGAGGAGCGAAACCTTTCAACGGCAAGAGAATTAGCGCAGGCTTTATATGCCGAGGAGATAGTCCCTGTAGACAGTGCATCTGAAGACGAGATATCTATAATAGGAAGTATGACTCGCAGAATACAGGAACACTTGAATTTAGAAGGTACAGATAAATTGCAGGGTAGATATGTCAAAGCGTATTGTGATTTTTTCGGATGTTCAGCAGATTACCTGTTTGGCTTATCTTCAATTAAAAGTGAAAATCCAGATGTTATTAGATTCTGTGAAGCAACAGGGTTATCTGAAAAATCGGTCAGAAGGCTAATAGAAGATTTACCGGAAGATATAAAAAAAGAGATTTAGTTGGGTTTTGGGCTAATGTTTTAGAAAGCAATTTGTTTTATGAAGTACCTTTAGAATTCCATCAAATGTGCTATGAATTGGGACAGTACAGAATTGCACAGGACCAAATAAAGGCAATCAATATGGCGGCTAAAAAAAATGGACAATTCAGATACATTTGTCGATACTTGGAGAGCGATGATGGAGAGTAATTATCTAAAGGAAGCTCAGCCGCATGAAGGGGCCTACCATATGCATCTGAATGAGCTTTTAGTGAATGTGACAGCGTGTTTGGAAAATTGGGTGGATGAATATGTTCCTACCCATAAAAAAGAGATTCAACAATATTTCTATGGCGACTTAAATAAGAAACTTCAGGAGAGTTATGATGAATTTTTTGAAAACAACGCAATCCGAATAATATCACAGAAAAACCGCCTCACTACCGGAGTAAATCCGATGGTGGGGCGGTTCTTTATACCTTGATTTCTTGACCGTTCTTGAAGGTGAAGCGGATATCGTCAGTGCTGTAAGCAGGTCAACGCCAACGCAATCACAGCGTAATCGAATATTTTTGAGACGGTAAAGTGAATTTTATCTGCTTTACTGTTTTTTCACATCTGGACTCCAACATGCTTTTGTGCTATTCAGCGATTCCATCGCGCAGCCTGCGCCGGGACGGTGCAGATTTGAAAAGGGTTTGGGATTTCCCAACAAGCATTTTGCAATGCAAAATTGTCTTTGTATATACGAAGACACTGCTTGCGGGTCTGCTGGTCATATACCCTTCAGCTCTCACCACCACAAAACGTTTCATATTTTTGACTCCATTCAAACTGTGCATTTTTGTCTAACAGTTTTTTACGTTGCTGCCAATCTGGCATAAGCGTCGCAGTATCGCATAAAAATCCTTCGAGTGGTTTGGGTATAGAAAATGACAAAACTCGTGCAATACTACATATTCAATACAACTGACGGGCATTTCGAGCAAGTGCTGGTTCAATGTAATGATAGCCTTCTGCGGAAGACAAGATCCCCAGCGAGTATCCATCGATCGAATATGGATTCGTGGAGATGGCACACCGTATTTTCGAAATATCGGATAAAGCTGATCCACTGTCTGCTGAAATATTTCGCGGCACACCTTATTCAGATAACGGTCAACAAGACGTTGTTTTTGCTCCTGATTTTCTGTATCTTTTACAGTAAGATAGAGATAGACACCATCGGAACGTATATCGTCCTTTTTTCCTTGCTCTACCCGCAGACGCAGACTGCGCCCCAACACGGAAAAAAACTTTCCCCACTGACATAATGCCGGGGCTGCGGTGCGTACTGTCGGAATTCTCGAAATTGCTGCTGTGCCTCAGCAATGTAACGGCTGCGTCGTTTCACAAATTGTGTAACAACACTTTCCGAGACATCTTTCGGAGCAGAAACATAAACAGAGGCATCTGTCCGAATCCGAAGATTGATATTGCGTACGTTCTTTCGTTCTAGCTGATAGCAGATACAACCATGCTCCGTCTCAACCGCACAAATCTGTATCATGCAAACCTCCGCAACGCAACTGTTTTAACATTTTCAATAATCATGTCAATCACATCAAAAGAAAGTACCAGGCCCCTTTCTTTTTTGATAACGGTAAAACAGATCATCAATATCCTGCGAGATTCGATCATGGATCGTCAGATTGTGGGTCCAGTCTACCTGGCTATGTTTTTCGATGATTGTCGTAATATCCAGTGCCATCTCGGCGGCAAAATCAGGCTCTACTGACAATTTTTCATTGGAAAAAATCGCAGTCAGTACACCATAGAACGCCTGTGCATGGACATTTGCTCGGATGCGATCCGGGTATGCGATAGCGCTTTTTCCCGTGCGGTAATCCTCAGAATATCTTGCATCTTGGCCAGATATTCCGCCTCCGTTATCGTTCGGGCTTTATACAGTTCCAGCGCTTCCTTGATGCGCTTGGAAAAATTTTCATAGTATGCTGGGTTCTCCTGATACTTCGTATTGATACTCTTGGCGAGCCGTGTGCGAATCGCATCAGCTTTGGCACGCAGTGAGCCCAACTCGTTTAATTCCTTTTCAAACGCATCTCTATCCAGAATGTCTACCGGCTCGGTGATTCGCTTCAGACCCTCTACTGAAAGGTGTACGTCCAGCAGGTTTTGCATCAGAGGTTCGTATTCCCGATTGTCGATTGAATCCCCATAACGAGGTTTCACACTGCGCCGTACCGCAGAGAAAAAGCCAAATGCTTTGATATATTTTTCCCGCTCTTCCACTGCCAGCGCCTCATAGGTTTTTTCAGAATTCAGAACAAGATTCAAGGAGCGGCCAAAGTTACACAGCCGTTTGTAAAACTCTTCCCGCTTCGAACTATCCGCTAAGAAAACCTCTACCGCCTCTGCATCGGTTCCGGCAAGTGTCAGACCGGGAACAGCCGAAAGCAACTCCATCAGTGCAGAATAATCGCTGCGTACCGTTCCAATCGCAGAGAGCACGTCCACCACAACGCCTTTTAGATCATGCCCATCAAAGTTTTCCAGCCCGGCACCACTGTAAAGCTCCATTGCCTCATCCAATTTTTTGATCAGGCCCCGGTAATCCACGATCATTCCATAGCTTTTGCCCTCGCACAGGCGGTTTGTGCGGGCAATGGCCTGAAGCAAACCGTGCTCCTTAAGTTCTTTGTCCAAGTAAAGCACTTGGCAGAGCGGCGCATCAAACCCGGTAAGCCATTTGCTGCACACGATCACAAGATCCAGTTCTCCGGCATGATACTGTGCCTTGATTGCTTCTTCATAATCATCGGCACTGCCATAGCGCTGCATCATCCGATTCCAGTAGGCAACTACCTTGTCGTCTGCTCCTTCATCTGCATCATCCACGCTCTCGCGCAGATCCGGGGCCGAGATCACGACAGCGCAGTTCAGATCGCCAAATTGCTCAAAGCATTCCAGATATCGAACGGCATCCCGCTTGTAATTGGTGGCGACCATTCCCTTGAAGCCTGTATTTTTATAGGTTCGGCAAAAGTCCTCGTTGATGTCCAAAGCGATCCGTTTGATGCGTGCATCCGTAGAGGTCAGTCGTCGGATGCTGCTCCATTTCCGGGCGAGATCATCCCGCTGTGATTCCGTCAGACGTTTTGTTGTTTGCTGAAACCATAGGTCAATGTTCTTTTCGTCAACTTTCTGCTCCACAAAGCGGCCTTCATAGATCAGTGGAACAATTGCACCATCGGCTACACCGTCCTGAATCGTATACTTGTGAATCAGTCCGCCAAACTTTTTTCAAGGTGTTCTTCTCGCTCTTCATCAAGGGCGTTCCCGTAAAGCCGATATAGCAGGCGTTCGGGAAAACCGTCCGCATTTTATGTGACATTTTGCCGTAATTGGAGCGGTGGCTTTCGTCCACAAGAACAAAGATGTCCCGAGATTTGTTGCAACCGTCCAGCCGCTCGGCAGTGCTGAATTTGTTGATGATGCTGGTGACGATGTCCACCCGCTCATCCGTAACCAATCTCAGCAGATGCCGCCCGTTGGTAGCACGCGCAGGGCGAAGCCGCGTGTGCGCGAATGTCGCCGTGATTTGCTTATCCAGCTCTTTTCGGTCGGTGACGATCACTACGCGTGGATGGTCTGCCTGCAGCTCCAGCAGCAAATATTTCGCCACCATCACCATGGTCAGACTTTTTCCGCTGCCCTGTGTATGCCAGACCACACCGCCGCGCCGATTTCCTTTTTCATCACGCTGTTTGACTGTGTGCAAAATTTCCTTTACCGCAAAATATTGCTGATATCGGCAGATCTTTTTTCACATTGTAGTCAAACAGCACGAAATACTTTGTCAGTTCCAACAAACGGACCGGTGTAAACAGAGAAACAATATCTTTATCCTGCACCGTTGGTGTCCGAACCGGGGTCAGCTGAGCCATTTCCCGGTTCAGGAAATCTGCATCTTGCTCTTTCCAGATGCTCCAAAACTTTTCGGTGTTCCCGTTGTTGCATAGCGTACCTCGTTTTTATTGGTCGCCATTACGATCTGCGCAAACGCATAAAGCTGGGGGATATAGTGAGGCTGCTGGTTACGGCAGGTTTGCTCAACAGCTTGTTCCACCGGGATATCCGGAGCCTTGCACTCAATCACCGCAAACGGAATTCCATTGACAAACAGCACGATGTCCGGGCGGGCATCATGCTGTCCATCGGCGCTTTCCACCGCAAATTCTTCCGTGACATGGTAAAGGTTCTGCGTCGGGTCCTCCCAGTCAATGTACTTCAAGTTGAAGTTCAGCAGCCGCCCTTCGCCTACAGTTTCGGGATAGCTTTTACCCAGCATAAGCGCATCATAGATTTTCTCGCTGGTGCGCACAAGGCCGTCCGTCAGCGGTATTTCCAGATCATCCATGGCGTGCTCAATGTTGACTGCAGAAAATTCATTTTCCACACCGCCGTAGGTATAGCGGTTCAGTTTCCGCAGCTGACCGCGCAGCACATCCCGCAACAGCACCCGGTAGCCACTTCCGCGCTGCTGACGGCATTCTTCCGGGGGGAGAGATATGTATACCCCATGGCCTGCAGCAGTTCCCGCGCAGGCTTTTTGCTGATGTTGGCTTCGGAGTAAATGGATTTATCGAGGTTCATGGTGACCTCCTTATTTTTCAGACGACTCTTTTTGAGAAAAATTCATTCTCAATGATTCTTCATACGAGAACGTTTTAAATGTTTTCGTATTTTCGTCCCATATACAGTATGTTTTTTTACATTCATTCAGTTGCTTCACAGTTTCCATGGCTTTATCAATGCAATATTCAAATTTCTCTTGATCCATGTCCACTGGAAGATCTATGTGATTTTGTTCAATAACAATGTGAACGGAAGGAGTTGTCTCTTTCATTTCACAATTGGAAACATGATAAAATGGGCGATTCTTTAAATTTGCTTTTAATTTTATCTGAATAGATAACAGCAATGCTTTCAACCAGTCATAAAGTGCATTTGTTGCCAACCCGCAAACAATGCTTTGCATAACTTCGTGCGAAAGAATCACTGCAATCTGCGGAAACCAAATTTCTGGGCCATTGATGAATTGAGGCTTATGTTCGTGCACAAAAAGTGAAAATCCGTATTTCGCAGAAATATTTTGAAATTCGTCTATATCCTCCGATGTAAACGAATTTTTCAGATAATTCAGAGCCAAATCATCTGTAATAGTCCCTTTCATATTTTCACTCTCACTTTCCCGGTCAGCAACAGCTGCATCAGCGCCTTTTTTTTCTTCTGCTTCTCGGTCTCAATAGATTTTTGTAGCAGGTCAATTTCATGGTCAGCGGTGCTTAGTACTTTCGCTACTTCTCGTTGTTCCTCAATAGGAGGGACTGGAATTTTAATCTGTCCAAAATCATCATAGCTGATTTGTTTTCCATCACGAATACCATAAACAGCGACATTTAACCGTTTAATGTAATTTGAACTCTTGAAAAATTGCTTATAATAGCCAGCATCAATTTTAACAATTGCGCGCAATACTGTGTATGCTGGACTCACGATTCCTGCATAATTGGAATATTCAATTCCACCTTGAAACGAACGAAGACTAATAACAAAATCTCCCTCACAAACTTTTTTTTATAAGTTGATAGCGAGTTTTCATTATATTTTATATCGATATCAACTTGACTGCGCGGGACAATACCCTTGTCTTGCGTTGAGGAAAGAACTTCTAGTTTACCATCATGGCTTTTATCTACAATGCTCTTGAAAATTTCATTTGCCTTTACATAATTCCACTTTCTATCAAATCCTGGTAGCCGCTTTTTCCCGGTCAACAACTGCTGCATCAGATATTTTTTCTGCTGCTGTTTTTGAGCAAGGAGCTTTCTTTCAGCTCAATCACTTTGTCCTGTGTGGAGAGGATGGTAGCAATCTTTTGCTGCTCAAGTTCATCTGGCCATAGAATCTTGAAATTTTTGATAATCTCTGCATTCAAGTTTTTTTGATTTCCGGTATTACTCAATCTTCGAATTGCATGATATGAATTTTGCAACTGATAGAAAAGAAATTTTGAACATCCACTGTGTACGGTAAGGGCTGCACATGCTTGATTTACAGTAGCTTCGATTCCAAGGACTGCTGCTGTACCTCTCGTTTTTCCCTGCCCATACATTGCAATTAAGACAGTTCCTTTATGATACAGTTTTAGTGCAGTTTCCTTTAAGGCATTTTCTGTAACGCACTCTTTCGATGCCGTTACATATCCAGATTCCAATTCACCTGTGGTAATCCATGGAATACTACCATTCCAATATTCTGACTTCCGCCGACTTGGTGTATTTCCCGAAGAAACATCTGCGATAGATTTTATTGCAACTACTTTCATTTTCACACTTCAGCCGTCCTCATTCGGTCTGGGATTCAATAATATCTTTCATGCTGTTCCAATATGGAAGAATAAGATCCTCCCAAAAGTTTGAAATTCTTTCGGATTGTATGGAATTGTACAATGCCTTTCCTGCTTTTTTGTATAGATAATATTTCCAACTGGAACTTTTTCATCTTTTTTAACTGACTTGAATTTTTCAAAATAACACACTCTACTATTTTCTTTTTGAAGCGGACATATAAAATCCTCCAGGAAATCCGACAAAATCTGTGCTGATTAGGCCCAATGCCTCGAGGTCTAGCAATTGGTCGAATGTCATTTTCGGGAAATTATAATCTTCGAGTTTGTTGTATATTATAACGGGAGCGAAATCATCTTCCAAAGCAATTGTTGTTGAACACAAAAAAAGAGAATACTTCGGCATCAAGTGTATCCATCCGTGAAAGAATTTCTAACAAAACTCTTGGTATACATCCCGGATGATTACATTCATTCGCCAGAATTTTACCCCATATCAACTGAAATTCTTTTTTTTTCGATACAAGGCGAGCTTTATCCATGAACTGTGCTAGCCAGTCATCATCAATATTTTCTGGTTTTGCATCACTTTTCACAGATTGTATTGCAATAGCTACAATATCTTCTTGGTTGCAGTACTCCTTAATAATCTTTTTTGAGTTACTGATCAATGCAGCTTTAACCAATGGATCTTTGTCACTATTTTGAATCTCTCCAATATAAGTATTTACTGCTGTACGGCTTGGCGTATCACGATTTACACACCACCCCACTGCATGCTCCAGTTTATCCAGTAATGCAGTGACAACCCCACCTAGCGCAGTAACAACTTCGCCAGCTCCTAAAAAAGTCCGTCATCGCTCCCATTTTACCTTCCTCCTGCAAATCACTTCTTTCAGTCAATAATCTTTCATCCGCCCTGTTCTTGCTTTCCTTCCATAAGAAAGTATATCATACGCCAATGTGCAATTTAAACAACAATATTTCAGAATTTTTGTATCATAAATTGTGCATTGCCTCATTTAAACATTTAGAGTCCCAGCTCATCCAAATACTTTTTCATCTGCTCCTGTACCTGTGCCAGCTCAGCTTCGATATCCGCAATATTTTTCTTCACCGCCTGAATATCTACAGGAGCTTCCTCTTCAAAAGTATCCACATAGCGGGGAATGTTCAGATTGTAGGCGTTCTCCCGGATTTCATCCAGCGTTGCACGATAGCTGTATTTCGGTGTGGTTTCACGCTTTTTGTAGGTATCCACAATTTTCTGGATGTCCGTATCTCGCAGAAGGTTCTGATTCTTGCCTTTCTCGAAGTTACCCTCTGCAGAAGCGTCGATGAACAGAACATTATCGACACCTCGGCTAATGCGATCCTTGCGGAACACCAGAATGCAGGCCGGAATGCCCGTGCCGTAAAACAGGTTGGCAGGCAGACCGATCACCGCATCCAGAAGGTTGTGTTCAACGATCTGGCTGCGAATTTTACCTTCGCTTGCACCGCGGAACAGTACGCCGTGGGGCAGCACGACGGCCATTCGGCCATGGCTGCGGTCAAGGCTGTTGAGCATATGCAGAACAAAAGCATAATCACCCTTGGAAGATGGTGGAACGCCCCAATCAAAGCGCCCCCATGGGTCCAGAGAAGCGTTCATTTTTTCCGGCTTTATTCCCTTGGAATCCAGAACCGCATTGGAAAGGAAGCCGCTGTCCCATTTGTCCAAACTGAATGGCGGGTTTGCCACAATGCACTGGAACAACATCAGATTATCGTTTTCGATATTCTGCGGGTTGCTCAGGGTGTCGCCCTGCCAGATGCGGGCATCGTCTACCTCGTGCAGGAACATATTCATCTTGCACAGAGCCCATGTCTGCGCGTTTAGTTCCTGACCATAAACTGCCACTTTCCTGTCCGGCACGCGCTTGCATGCCTTGAGCAGGAGACCACCGCTGCCGCAGGTCGGGTCATAGATACGGTCATTTTCCTGCGGATCCACCAATGCCGCTGCCAGCTCGGAGACCTTGCTCGGCGTAAAGAACTCGCCACCCTTCTTACCGGCATCCGAAGCAAAGTTGCCAATCATATATTCGTAGGCGTCACCGATGATGTCAGAACCGTCCAGCGCAGAAGAACGCAGGTCAAGTCCGTGGAAATCTTCCAGCAGGTTGCAGAGGGTCGCATTTTTTTGCCTTGATGTCTGTACCAAAGTCCACATTGGAATTGAAATCGATGGAACGAAACACGTTCCGAAGCTTGCTGCTGTTATGATCTTCAATAGAAGCCAGTGCCGTGTTGATCTTCAGCCCGATTTCGGAATCATGGCGATTTTTATAAAGGTACCCAAACGTAGATGTAGCGTCCAGCTTGAAACGCTCCCGGCTCATGGCACGCTCTACACGGCGTTCATCACCGTCGTATTGCTCCCGGTATTGCTCTCGTTTTTCCTCCGAAACGTCGCTCAGATATTTTACGAACAGCATGGAAAGAATGTAGTCCTTATAACGGGAACTGTCAATTTTACCGCGAAAGCTGTCGCAGGCGTTCCAAAGAACGCGTTCGATTTCCGATTTTGTCGTCATAGTCGTTATCCTTTCCTCTGTGCGTGATTCATTTGTTCCAGCATCGCCTCATAGCAGCTTCGCTTTTCAACTTCCAACTTACGCAGAAGGCGTAGTTCCTGCTGTGCCAGCAAGCGAAGCGCTTCCATCTGGCGTTGTATTTCCGGCGATGGCAGCTGAAGCTCCAAGCGGCAAAAATACCTTGCGTTTACGGAGCTGATCATACTTTTGGTGGTATTTTGATAGATCTGCCTTTTTGCCTTCGGCGTGTTCAGATACCAATAAAGATACCCCGGCACAAGCTCTGTTCCCCGAATGCGAATTACGACAAAATTCGACGTGATCACCAAGTTGCGTGTGGTGTCGTCAATCAAAACTGCTGTGTAGGGGGCAGTCAAGCGCACTACAATGTCATTTGGCTGCGTCAGATAGTCCATGGACAATGGTTCTTTCGCAAAGTACGGCTCCAATTCAGCAGGATCAATCTCACCTTCCGTTTTTACCGCCCGTAGACTAAGTTGGTGGTATCGTATCGCCTGCGGGGAGTCAGCTCTTGCCTGTTTTCGAGAAAGGACAAGTCCGCTACGGATATCTGCAATTTCTCCAAGATTCATTTCACACCTCGGTTGTCACGTGTAATAAAGAACAAAAACTTTTGAAAGAAGAAAGCCAGAGCGGATTTCACTCTGTCTCTGAGTTAAGTATACTCTGCTTTGATTATCAATGTCAAGTGCTTTTTACAAATTCATTTGTCATAATTTAAAATAACATCATTTTGAACTTATCAAATTTCACCGTTTCCCTGATCTGACCCACATGACACTATAGCATCGTAGAATTAGGTCGGATTTTTATTTTTGCTTCATTGTATATAACGCATGGACTAAGAGGGTGGGTAACTTGGACTACGAGTCCATAAACTTTTGCTGCGGAAACCGGTACACTGTTGTCAACGGAGGCGAACAATATGCTGAAACTAAGCAGTCTCAAAATAGACCCCGAGTTTTCCGCTCAAATTTTGCCGCTGAGTTTTGAGGAGCTCCAGCAGCTTGAAATGAACATGATTCGGGACAGAAAGCTCACAGACCCGATCATTGTGTGGAACAAAACCATTCTGGACGGGCATAACCGCTACAACATCCTGCGGAAGCATTCGTTTATCGAATATGAGATCAAAGAAATGGAGTTTTCCAGCCGTCAGGAGGCTCTGATCTGGATCTGCAATCATCAGCTTGGGCGTCGCAACCTGACACCTGAGCGTAGAAAGTATCTGATTGGAAAGCGGTATGAAGCGGAAAAACAGGTCTCTCAAAACCGCGGCAATCAGTACACATCTGTCAAGAAAGATGCCACGGATCAAAATGATCCCTGCCAAAACAAATCCGGCAGCCACATTACGCGGCAGCGGATTGCAAACGAGACCGGCACCAGCGAGGGTTATGTGCAGCGGGCCGAAAAGTACATGAACGGCGTGGAGGCTGCCGATGAAGCAGCACCGGTGCCCGGGAGGAAATTCTAAACGGGAAAATCAAAGCTGCTGACCGTGAGATCTGCGCTATCGCTAAGGCTCCGAAGGAACAGCGGTCGGAAATCGTTGCAGAACTTCGCAAGCCGAAAAGTGAGCGAGATAAGCAGCTTGCTTCCTCTACAAAAAGCCCTTCCGTGAAGGTCGAATCTTTTGATGATGACGGAAGTCGATTTCTGATCGGCATTTCCAAAAAAATGCAAGGGTACAAAAGGGCGCTGACCGAAAGTGATCAAAAAGCCCTGAAAAAATCTGTTGAAGCACCTGCGGATCATTCCATCCACATCGCTGCGATTGAAGGTGCTTATGACGATTTTATTGAAAATTGGGAGCTCACGTTTCGTGAGTACCCAGATCTTCTGACAGGGCCGGATTTATGTGGTCTATTCCAAAGCTGGCACAAACCCTTGGGTGCAGCTTCTCCAGTATAACGCGTTCTCTTACAGAACTAACGAATGCCGGCCTTATTGAGCGGACTCGCAGCGGTTTTTCAAAGCCCAGCAGGATTTTTTCTCAGCGCAAAAAGATTCCGCATACAGAAAGCGCAAAAATGCTGCTGCCACTCTACAGAACAAAGAAATTTCTGGCTCATCAGACTGTGCAGTTTCCAAAAATGGGGACTATTATATGATTGTGCGGAAAAATGCCCACGTTCTTTGCAAAGAACTTTGTCCTGAAAAGAACAGGCATCCCGTAGATTGCCGGTTTTAACCACTCTACAGAACAAAGAAATGTTCCACTGAACTTTATGAATTTCAAATGGGAAGGGAAATGGCAGACCATGACAAACGGCAAGACCGTTTTAGAATGGTCATTCCCGCAGTTTCCAAATCGAATGGGGACTATTTGGCAAAGACGGCCTGCTTTATTGCAGGACAAATCGTCATACCGCAGCCAAAAACCGCTGATCGTCACCACCAACCTGCCGTTGAACGAGATACGGCATCCTTCTGTGGTCACTCAAACCAATGCCGTCAAGTCTCCGACTGACAGCCTGAAAGCCACAACACTGGTGTACACGGTGGAGGAGATTGCGCAGATGCTGGCCATCAGCCTGCGTTCTGCCTACAACCTGTGCAACAGCACCACCGAGTTCCGTGTCCTGCGGGCAGGCGGAAGCATCCGTGTACCGAAAGACAGCTTCGATGCGTGGCTCCGGGCAGCTTGAATAAGGAGACAACAGTATGGCATATATTACGAAACGCGGCAGCTCCTATGGCGTCCGCTATACTTACCAAGACGAGCAGGGTAAAAACTGCAACAAATGGGAAAGTTTTTCCACGAAAGAGGAGGCAACAAATCGCAAAAAACAAATCGAACTTGAACTGGCAAACGGAAAATTTCTAATTCCGTCCACTATCACCGTCAAAGAGTTTTTGATGGAGTGGCTTCCCAAGCAATGCAACAAGTACAAGTGGGCACCCTGCACCTATCAATCTAATCTAGGAACAGTCCAGAACCTCATCATCCCATACATCGGCGATATGCAGATGCAAAAGCTCAAGCCCTACCATCTGGAAGACCTGTATGCCACCCTTGGCAAAACGCCCTGCGGCCAGTATCTTGAGGGCAAAAAGCAGGTGCTTTCGGAAAAACAACAGCAGCGGTTTCTCTCCGGCACGACCATCCACGAGGTACACCGCCTGCTGCGGACAGCGTTCCAATACGCGGTGGAGTGGGGCATCCTCGTCAAAAGCCCCGTTCCGGTGGACAGCCCCAAGAAATCGATTCAGGAGCGCGCCATCTGGGACGCGGACGAGATGTGGGCCGCACTTGCCAGCATGGAGGACCCGATTCTGCATCTGGCAGTCCATCTTACGCTGGTGGGTGCATTGCGAGAGGGCGAAGTCGCTGGTCTGACCCCGGAAGATCTTGATTTTGATGGAGCAGATGGCACCGGCACTTTCCGCATCAACAAGTGTATGCAGCGTGTCCAAAAGGCATCGCTGGCAAAAACAGGCAAGGGCTGCATCTTGCAGGAGTTTGAGGATAAGCGCGAGGGCAGCACCACAACGCTGGTGCTCAAAAACTAAAACGGCATCTTCCAACCGAACCATCTTCATGACGGCAGTGTTGAAAGAAGAACTGAAACACTGGCTGAAGCGTTTGGAAATGGACGAAGCCGTTGACCCGGAACGCTACCGCAACAGTGGAATGCTCCTGCGCTTACCCAACGGTTTGGCGGTAGAGCCGATCCTCATCCGCAAGAAGTTCATCAAGTGGCAGGACGAACACCCGGAATTCACTCGCATCGTGTTCCACGGCCTGCGGCATTCCAGTGCCACCTATCAACTGATGATCTCCGGCGGTGATGTGAAAGCTGTGCAAGGCACAACGGACCATGCCAGCGCTAATCTTCTGGTCAACACCTATGCACACATCCAGCAGGATTCCCGTAAAAAGCTGGGTAAAAAGTTCGAGGAAGACTTCTACAAGCCGGGAGCAACACTTGTGCAGGCTGCCCCGGTTGAAGCAGAACCGACCATCTCTGTGTCGGCTCTTCTGGAGCTTCTGAAGGACGCAGACCCTGCCGTAAAAGCGCAGCTCCGCTTGGCTCTGCTGACCTGAATTGCAAAAAATAGCACGAATTGCAGAGTAATTCACAAACTTACTCCATCTGACACGAAAAATGCGGAACGCGGCACCAAACGCCGGTAGTTGTAAACCGTCTTGGGCTTGAGCTTCTTTTCTGCGTACTCGGTGAACCATCGTTCTATCAGGTCGTCCACCTTCATGGACGCATCCAGCAGCACACCGGCATGCACTTCCTGTTCAAAAGCATCCGCCCGGCGCTGCACCTCTTTTTCCAGCTTCTTCCCGGTCATGCCCGGCGGCGGGGTAAACGTCCGGTTCACCATCACTTGACGGCCCCGCCGGTCGTAGCCATTGGAAACCCGGATGCAGTAGGAGCAAGTGCCGTCTTTCTTCATCCGCTTTGTTATCTTTTGCCATCTGTCCGCCCCGCTTTCTGCTATCCCGCCGGGCTTCATTCGTCCTTCATGTAGGCGGTCACACGGTCGAACAGGGGTAGATACTGGCCCTCTATCCGCGCAAAGATAGCCGCCGCTGTGGCTTCATCGTAAACGTGAGAGGTCAAATTGCGGTCGTTCAGCAGCTCCACCCATGCCTTTTGATCGTCTATCATGCCAAAGGCAAACGCCTGTTTGATAACCTCTTTCGGGCTGTTGATGTTGGTATAGCCTTGGTCAAGCAGGTATTCCCGCATGGTCTTCCATGCCAGTTCCGTGCAGAACTCAAACCGCTGAATGGTTCCATCCCGTACCGAATCCAACGGGAACTTCTTGTAATCGTCCAGCGCTTCCCGCAGCCGGGCCACCGCAGCGGTAAAGCGGTCGTATTTTTTTCATGCAGCTTGTCCATCAGTTCAACACCATCCCTTTCGATGTTCGCAAGAAATACCGGCTCCATGCCGTCCTGAATGTGCACAATATCAAATTTCAGCAGCGTGGGCAGTTCCTCGCAGTGCATCCAGAACTCCGCCCGGTTATCCTCTGGCATCCCGTACACGGCTAACTCTATATCGCTGTTGGGCCGGTTATCCCCCGGGCACGGGAGCCAAACAGCACAAGCCGCTTTGCGCCAAACCGCCGGGCCAGTGCCGCAAGCTGATTATAAAGTTCTTCCATCTTCTCACCTGTCACAATCGTTGTGCATTCTGTCCCGCAGCTGTCCCCGATCGGGCCGCGATCGGTGCAAGAGAGGGGGCAACTTGCACAAATCGCAGCAGCATCGGCACGCTCTGGCAGCGGTCAGGCATCCCGCCGGGTGGTTATTCTTTCGGTTCGTCCTCGGCTGCATCATCCGCAGCAGACCCGGCGGCATCTGGTGCAGCGTCTGGCGGCTCAACCGGTTTGGCAGCGGGAGAACCCAACGGAAACTTTACGTACCGCTGTATCTCTGTAAGCTCATATACACGCTCAAGTGCTTTCGCCCTTCCCGCTTTTGTCAGTATGGATAGATAGCTTTGAATCTTTACAGAATCCTCGAGAATCTCCGTGCTGGAATCGGCTATCATCCGCCGTTCTATGCCAGCAGATACAAGGCCGTTGTTTACTGCGTCCCATACCAAATCACCATACAGAGCGTTCATATCCACGCCCAGCGCGTCCGCAATCTTCTTGACGGTTTCAATCTTGGGATTTAGCTTTCCAAGTTCATACCGGCGAATTGTAGGCTCTGCAATCCCGGCTTTCTCACCAAGTTCTTTTTTGTGTAAGGCCGCGTGCTTTCCGTATTTCACGTATCTTTTCACCGATTGTCTGAGACATTCTTTCGCCCCCTTTGATGTAAGTGTACCACACGGGCAGCTAAACAGCAACATTTTTTTTCTGTAAAAGCCATTGACAGAAATAATTGTTTCTTGTATAATTCAAAACAGAAACTTTTATTTCTGAAAGGAATGAATCACAATGGCAAAATCAATCATCGTTGACCGCGTGAAGGTTATCGCCGAAATGGCTCGGCAGAATGTGACCTGTGAAGAATTGATGCAAAAAGGCCGGTGTGGGCCGTGCCGCAATCTGGAAGATGCGCAAGGGTCAACCTGTCTGGCGCACCACTACCGCCCACGTTGCCCGCGCCCTCGGCGTTCCGCTGGAAACCTTGTTGGAAGAATCCGGGAAGGAGGTCTGACCATGGGCGAGTGCATCAGCTATCCCCGTTTGCCCAACATGGCCCCGGTCAAACAAGCCGCCCAGCTTTACGGCCTATCGCCCTATTACATCCGCCGCCTGTGCAAAGCCGGTAAGATTCGGTTCGTAAATGCCGGGCGCGGCTGGCTTGTAAATCTGGATAGTCTGGCCCGGTACTTTGAGCAGGGTGACCCAGCCCCGGTGGAGCTGACCCCCGCAGCACCCAGCGTCCGCCGGGTGTACCCCTGATGCAAGAAGGGGGTAAGTACTATGGGTACTTCTTGTAAAGCACTGTTATTTTTTTCATCGTACTATGATGCAATCCAAGACCTGAAGCCAATGCAGCGACTTGAAGCGTATGACGCAATCTTTCGCTATGGCTTCTTTGGAATCGAGCCAAACCCGAGCAAAGCTTTCAGCCCTCTATGGAAACTCATCAAGCCCAACATTGATTCTAGCATCAAAAAACGCGATGATGGGTCAAAAGGCGGGCGTAGCAAAAAAACCAGTGGTTTTGATGATAGTGAAACCACTGGTTTAGAAACAGGAGAAACCGCTGGCAATGCAATTTCCGCAAGCAATAAGGAAAAGGAGAAGGATAAGGAGATGGATAAGGATAAAGGAAAAGGATTCCCGGGCGCTTTGCTTCCCGGGCGGAGCCTGAAACGGAAGGGGGGACAAGCCCGGCGGAGCCGGTCTTTCAGAGCCTGCCAGACAGTGGCAGATTACCCGGTTACGATGGTACGGAAGTGTTACGCAAGCAGCGATTAAAGGAGCTGGAACAGGCAGCGCAGCACACCACCGCAAGGCCCCGGATGATGATGCAGAGACCCGGCGATTAAAGCGGCAGTTTATGCAGCAGCTGAACCCGGTGCCCGTGGCAGCACCCGGAATGCCCCCGGCGGGACACCGGCACCGCAGCAGCCAGCACCCAGACCACGGCCCACGGTGCAGATCAGAGCGCCGCGCCCACGCTGGAAGCCACACAGGCCCCGCAGCCATCTGGCGCTCATGCCCACGAACAGCCCGACACCGGCCCCGCCGGGCAGGAGATCACCGCCCAGCCCGCGCCGCAGCACCCGCCGGAAGAACCCCCGGCGGCATCCATCACGCCCGATCGGTGCCAAATTGGCACCACATGACCGTCCGCACCCCCATCAAAACACAAAGGAGTGATTCACAATGCAATGCTATCCCATCCCCGTGCCGTCACTGAACACCGCCCAGCAGTATGCCGAAACCGCCGGGAGCCTTGCCGAAGCCCTGCACGAACTGTTCTTGCGCCGTCCCTGCATCCGCACCGACCCGGCGAACCCCGGCGCACAGGCCGCGTATTACAGGGCCGTGGGTGCGTGGTACATGGAGAACAACAGTATCATAGCCGCCGCCCTTATGGCCTGTCGCCTGCTGTCCGATGGTGCCGCCCTTGAATTGGAGGACGTCCGGGAAGCCGCCGAATGCGCCGCAGACGCACAGAGCGGCCCCGCAGACAGCCCGAACGCCGTTGGGAATACATATTCCTTGCCTGAACCCCAAAGCCCGCAGAATGCACCGCAATCCTCGGCACCCGCAGACACGGGAGCGAATCCGCAAGCCCCCGGCGGGGTGCTGTTCTATCGGCAGGCCCTTTGTAGATCAGCAGACCCAGCAGCCGAAACCCACCCGCAAACAGAAAGGCCGCGCTGCTACCAGCGCGGGAGAGTGACCTACCATGAACAGTTATAGCGTTATGACAGACCTTGCAGCCGCCGAAGGGCTTGCAAGCGCTGCCCTGTCCGCTTCCTTCCCGCAATCCTTGGGCGCAGTCGTGGGCGCTCTGGACGACCCGCAGGCCCCGGCCCGTGCCCTCGACTGGATGAAACAGAACTATGCCCTTGCAAGTGCTGCCCTCTTTGCCTGTGCGCAGCTTTGCAACCGTGCCGCCGCTGCACTGGATGATGATGCAGCCGCGCAGCAGCCCACCGGCACCGCCCGGCCCGCGCTCTGATGCAGGCGATCAGCACACCCCACCGGGCAGAATCCCCCACAATCAGACCGCCGCCCGGCGGCATCTGATGCACGCAGCATCTGCACCACGGCCCAGATCAGGCACCCAGCGCCCACGCTGGAAGCCGTCAGGCCAGCCCCGGCAAGTTCCCGGGCAAAAGAAAAGAGGTTCCCGGCCCATCACCCGTGCCCGTCAATGCCCGGATGAAGCCGAAAACCTCTAAACTCAGAATGCCGGAGTCTGAAACTCGTGCATCTGCTATCCCAGAGTATTATACCACAACACGGAAGTCTTTGCAATGCACAGCACCCGCCAGATCAGACCGCCCGCCCACGTTGGGCACCGCTGCACCCGGCCCGGAACAGGAGCCGCGCCCCATCACACTGCCCCGGCGGAACCTTGCGCGCGCACGCCCGCGCGCCCAAAAGTCTGATACTGTCATGTGCGAACTTCCGCGAACTATACCCATCACACACAGAAAGGAACGATATACCATGAAGAAACCAAGACCGGCGGACAGAAAAGCCGCCTGCGTGTTGACCCCTTCACCCTCACACAGCTGCTTTGTGAGCAGAATACCACGCTATCAGCCGTGCAGCAGGCGGCAGGCATCGACCCGGCAGAACTGGAACCCCTGCGCACCGCCCGCAAAATCCACCTCGACACCCTGAACCGCCTCGCCGCCGGGTTGAAGGTTTCTGTTTATCAACTGATGATTACCGCGCAAAGCCCTTGGACAGTGCACCACGGCGGCAGCGGGAGCCGCCGCGCTGTTATCAACCGCCTGAGCGATCATAGCCCCTACGACATCAGCCCGCTTTTCAAGTGACCGCCCGCAGCCAGACACCGGCACAGATCACCCCGCGATCATCACCAGCACCCAGACCCCGCCGGGAAAACTCCCGGAGATCATACCCGCCCAGACACACACCCCGCCAGCACAAAGGAGAACCGCCATGTTTATTTATACCCTGTACACCGTCAACGGGGAAGCCGTTGGAAATCCGCCCTCATGCGTCAGGCCCTGACCGCCGCCCGGAACTACGCCGCAGCCCATCACGCCCCCTGCATCGTGGAGTGCCGCAGCCTTGACACGGACGAGCGCCGCCGGGTGCTGCTCAACGCAGACGGCAGCATGGTCAAGCTGTGGGCTGTTGCCTGAACGCAGCAGCTGCCCACGCTGGAAGCTGATGCAGCCACGCACACACCCAGACCACCCCGGCGGGATCCACAGACACACGGCACACCCCGCCCACGGCCCAGATCAGACACGCAGCACGACCCACCAGCACGCCACCGCACCCCCATGCAGCACGAAAGCCCGCCCGGCATCCCTCGCCGGACAGGCTTTTTTGTTATCCCTCATGCTGAAATGTTCACGCACCCGCCCGCGATCATTCCCAGATCAGCCACGCCGCCCGCTGTCTGGCACCGGCCCGAAGTCCCGCACATCATCCAGCAGCCCCGCAGCCGCCGCATAAATGCCCACCGTGGACAGTAACCTGATGCAAGCCACGGCACCCCACGACACTGGACGGCATTCCATGGCACCAGATGCAAAAGAGATTCCACGCCGTTCCCAATGGGCGTAGGGATTCCCGTTCATCAATGCTGCATCCCGCTGCACCGCCGCCCACGTTTCGGCCCCCTTGAAATAAATGGTCTGCCCCATGGTTTAATGCAGGCACACAGAGAACGACATACACCGACCAGAAGGAAAAGAGGTGCATTGCTTGAACAATACGATCCGCTACCCGAACATGGGCACCGTAAAACAGGCCGTTGAAATTTACGGACTGTCACCCCACTATATCCGGCGGCTTTGCAAGACCGGCAAAGTCCGGTATGTGAATGCCGGGCGCGGCTGGCTTGTGAATCTGGACAGCCTAGCCCGGTACTTTGAGCAGGGCGACCCGGCCCCGGCAGAGCAAAGCCAGACCGCCCACGGCATCCGACAAATCGGATGATGGACACACCCGGGAGCACACCGAGAACGTACACCCCGCCCGGCGGCGAGGTGTAACACACTAGACTTTCACGGAAAGTCGTGTGCTCTTGCAGAGGGCCTAGTGCTTGCAAGCAGGGCAGACGTATATACAATACGCTGCTCTTGCAAGCAATGGCCCTGTACATACACGGCCCCTTGCGTTGCAAGGACTTGTTGGGAAGAATCCCAAACCCACATAGCCGCCCCGCTCTGGCAGCGCCGCAGCACGCACCCGGCCCGCACTCTGATGCACGCAGCCAACGTACCCCGCCGGGGGAAATCATGCACAGATCAGCAGCACCACACCCCGCCGCAGCACCGGCAACAGAACGCCCAGCACCACCCGCACACCTACGATTAGACCGCCCGGCGGCATCCCGGACACACGCAGCACACACCCACACAGCCCAGATCAGACACCCAGCCGCCCACGCTGGAAGCTGTGCAGCACCCGCAGCCCCACACGATTAGGCCCCCAGACAGCACGAAAGCCCGCCCGACTATCAAGCAGGACAGGCTTTTTCTTTTTGCATGATGGAGCCGGACGCCGCCCGGCGGAAACAATTGGGAAGAACCACACAGCCAGACCGCCGCCCGCATTGCCCGCTGCATCCATATTCCGCCGGGGAGATCAGCCACAGATCAGGCAAGGAGAGAACCACCAGCACGACCACAGCCCCGCACCCAACAAGAGCGGGCCCGCACTGAAAGCCGACCACAGGCCCCGCCGGGAGCAGCAACCACCACGCCCACGATCAGACCGCCTACGCACCAGCAACCAGACCGGTACACGCTGCACCCGTCCTTGTGATGGGAAAGCCCCCGGCGGACACTGCCCAACACAGCAAGCCGCACCCAGACCGCCCGCAAATCTCGTAGCCTGAACCGCCCCGCCCACACCGCCGGGCATCAGAAGCAAGGCACAGCGTAAGGCACACGGCAAGGCATTTTTTCAAGAGTAAGGCACAAATAAGGCACATTCTGGCTGCGGCGCCGAGCGCAGCACCAACAGCCGCCCGGTGGCTGTGATGGTGAACAACATCGCCAACTCCCAGCGCCAGAATG
>VOFC01001419.1_pt1 | contig 106305 bp, 102 predicted proteins | sample 5384161 | NCBI WGS metagenome assembly VOFC01 (sample SAMN12384722, study PRJNA508395) | human gut metagenome | isolation source: healthy gut B | host: Homo sapiens
TTCATAAAAAATCCATCATTTTGAGATTAGGAAAATTTGTTCGTATTCAGACGATGCCGGAACGGCGAAATCCGTGCACGAGTCTTCGCGGGCCGGCTTTGCGGGCAGCCGGGCGAAAGCGGACGGTGCCATCAGAATGAAGACGAATCGGAGGCGGTCGATACGGAACCGACGGCGGTTCCGATGCCTTTATCGAAAAACGGGAATCCGCAGGCAATCCGAAGCTAAATCCGGTGAAACAAATAAGTTTCACCGACAGCGGATTGTTTTCGAATAAAAGTTGTAATTTGGAGCTTGTTTCTAAACTGTAAATCAGCCTTTCGCTTTCCATCGGGTCGATTCATAGTGGCACATCTTTTGATTCGCAATGTCAAAAAATATGCGCGGTTCTCGACCGGTTGCTTCGTACCGTCCAAAGGTTATGGCGAACCAGTCAAGACCGCATTACGATCTTGCCTGTTTATTCGCCATTGAGGCTAAAAGTTGGGACTTACGAACGATAAACAGTTTACAACAGATAAATTGCTCTATTGTTATCCCGAATATAGTCATTTCTTCGTTATCATCCAAATTTTTCCGGCGTTTTTGGGAGAAAATCGATTTCCAAACGCGAAATCCGCTGCACTACGCAGTAAGTACCCGGCAAAACCGACCGCCGTAAATTCTTCGTTAAACGCGCATCGAGACGCACCTGTTATAATAAAAAATTGAATGGTTCCACATGTTCTTGCAAGGGCCCGACGTTTCATCCATCTTTGCCGCACAAATTATAAAACAGCCCAAACGAATGACGGTGAAACAATGTAATTTCAAAGTCGGAGAGGTATATCTTTTCCATACCGACGATCCCCGATGTCCGGATGCGGAATCCCTATGGGGTCTTTACGACAGGCACGACGGGAACTCGATCTTTCTGGAGTCGTGGTCGACGGACCAGAAACATTTTTTCGAAAGGCCGGCATCTACCTGAGCAATACCGGTTCTGCCGCCTCTCGACCCGCAGTGAATTACGTGATTACATGGTCAACAGCATTTACTCGGAAATAAAGGGCCTTTCCTGAAATGAGCAGGGACAATTATAATCCGTACCGGATAGTCGGCGCCAAAAAGATCGACGTATGGTTTTATGAAAGAAGGCGATATGCGCAGAACGCACCGCATCGTCTACGAGCTGATCGTCCTGCCGCTGTACGGAGTCTGCGAGAACAGTTTCTGGATTACAGGCACCACTCCGACGAACTGCTCGAACTCTTCATCCAGCCGCCCTATATCGAAGTTCCGCTGTGGCTGATGGTGATGACGGTCAAGAAAAATGCCGGTTCACGAAGCCAACCGTTTCTTCGAGCCCTACGGACGAAGATGGACCGCATATTCAGGAAAAGGTCCTACCCTCTGACGGCCGAGCAGGCTCCTCAGACTGCTCGTCGATGCACTGGCAGAGTTCATATATTAGAAGAGTGACGCGACTCATTGCCGGAGGAGGCCGTTATCGGTCTCCTCTTTTTTGTATGATGTCATGCAGCTTTTGCGTTCAGAGTCCGAGCGTCTGCATTTCCGCGACCGGCTCTATAATTCCTTCGTCGTAAGGGTCTCCGTAGTTGAACTTCGGCCGCACGGGCCATGCTGTCATCTCCTTTTTCGGGGTATACGGTCAGCAGGGCCGCGACGGCCTCCTCGGATGCGATGGACGGGTCGAGCCAGCGCTTCTCCTGCTCTTGGGTTAGTATCTTCGGCATCCGGAACGGTTGCCTCCGCCGTTATGGATCTTCCGCATCATGGCGTTCGCTTCGGTCGTTATCAGCACGAACGACAGCACTTTTTTCTCCGGTCTGCGGGATGCGTCCACTCGTCCTAGAGCCCGGCGATGGAGAAATAATTCCTGATCCTTTAAAGTGGTATAGTAATACTGCGCCTTTCCGTTCGGCAGTCTGTGCGGCTCGTAGAATCCGGTTACGGGATGATGCACCGGTTATGCTGCCACAGCATTCGCCACGGCCATTTCTCGAAAAGCGTCTCGGCCCGTGCGTTCTTGAACAGATTCTCCCTGGTCGTAACGCTGAGCATCTCCGGGCTTCGCCGTCCGCGGAATCAGCCCCCACTGCATGACCTGAAGTTCCTCCGAGCCCTGAAACGATCACGCAGTGCGGCTCGGCATAGGCGGGAATGACGTAGATCTCCTCGGCCAGCCGAACGTCGTAAACGCTCATCCTATGTTCGGATCCGGCGTCCTGACGGGCCCCTTGCGTCCTGTTCCTGCTCGGCGAGTACCTGTCGGGCAGCTTCGATAATATCCAACTGCTTACCGTACCTTTTGGCTACTGCCGCTGCATTTGCTGGGACAGAGAGGTGAAAAAACACATAAACAAAAATTCTTTACAAAGTTAGATGGCATATCTATCCGATCGCTCCATTTGGTAGTAGGACATTTCGAGAGCAGCATCTCGCGCCGCAGCCGGGTATTATTCTGCCCGGTCAATTCCGCACCCAGCACCACGAGGCGGCTGTCGAGGTTCAGCGGTCCGTTGACCTCGTCCACCGCGGCCTGCAATGCCGCAGCTGCCCGATGTCGGGCCTATGGTGAAACATGTTGAGCTGAAGCGCTTCGGCAGGGAATAAGGTCCGACAACGTGACGGTAGCGCGTTTGAACAGGAACGGCCGTTCGCCGGGGGCGTAGGCCGGCCAGATCGCCCGGAGCAGCGTCATGGCATAAGGCACCATCTCGAACGTATTGTCCGTCGGTACGGGAAATTCGATTTGCAGTCCCCGGAAGGTCTGACGCTGGTTCTCGTTGAAAGGATTGGTTTCTGATGCCGACATATGATGCCCGGGCATAGGAATGCTGGTCACGGAGCTTATGGGCGGACGAACTTAAATAGCGCACAACGGCGGCTTTCCTCGTTGAAGTCGGAGGTCATTTTCCCAAATGCCCGCGATGTGCATATCTCCTGCTTGTCGGGCGGCGCCAGTTCCAGACTGATACAGGGGCGTCCCGTTCATCTCGCGCCAGAGGCGGTCGCCAACGACAGTCATGTTCCTGCGCACCCACCGCGCGGCAGCACGGAGAAATCGTAGGCCGTGCGGACACCATCGCCGTCAGGCGCCTCATGCCGCCGACCGATGCCCCACACATCGCCTATCGGGAGTTTTTTCAACGCCTCCACACGCTTCTCCTCCGTATCGATGATATAGAGCCCCCGCCGGGCGTCGTCCGTCTTGGCGAGCTTGTTGGCGGCCTTGGCCAGTACTTTGGTCGGGGCGATGCCCAGACAGATCGGGGATGCCGATTCCGCGCCGGGTGGTGCGGATGATCTCGCGCCCCAGCTTTCGAAATCGAAGCCTTCCATTCCCGTAAAGTCGAGGAAGGCCTCGTCGATGCTGTATATTTCGAGGTTGGGGACGAAGGAGGCCCCAAATGCTGTGCATGCGGTTGCTCATGTCGCCGTAGAGCTCGTAGTTCGAGGAGAACGTAACGATGCCGTGTTCCCGGATGGTGTCTGCTATCTGAAACAGCGCGTCACCCATCCTGACGTATCGCTTCGCCGGCCGGTTCATGGCTATCGCACAGCCGTCGTTGTTCGAGGCCACGATAATGGGCTTTCCGTGCAGCCACGGCTGCATGGACTCCTCGCAGGAGCAGTAAAATGAATTCCGTCGGCAAGGCCGACCATCTGGCGGGGATTCAGGGGCAACAGCTTCCGGCTCATCCTATACCTCCTTTCTTCGTCCTCAGCTGCCGGATGGAGTGGGTGACGATGCCCCATATCAACCGTTCGTTCTCGCCGGTAATCGAATCGGAGCATAGTCCTTGTTGCCGGGCATCAGCCAGATCTCCCGTCGTCGCACCTCGACGTATTTCATGGCGAAGCCTTCGGAGGTGACGCATACGGCAAATCGCCCCACCGGGGTTCGAGCATCCGGTCCACGATCACCGAATCGCTGTCCTCGATGTCGTCTTCGATCAGGAGAGATGCCCCGCACTTTCCCGAAGAAGGTGCTGATCGGGTTAGGAATCGCTCTTTCGTTCAGGTCGACGAGCCCCGCGACGGGAACGTCGCTCGCCGGAAAATACGAGGCTCGGATAGCCCGCCGCTCGAACAGCGCGGGTTGTTCCTTCTGCGGCAGGCGGTCGATAAGGCGTGTGCGCCGTCGCTTGAACCTCCGACTTTGATGACGACCGTAACGACGCCCAGCACCCGCGCTTCGGTGTCGCCGTCGACAGGAAGCGTGTCGTCCGTTCCGCCGCCGAGAAGCCATAGCTCGCGCCCCCTGTTTGCGGATATATTTCAGCACCCGCTTCGCCGCAGACCTCGCAAAACGCCAGGTCCCGGTGCGCGGTGCAAGCCGCGTGTCGAAAAGGATGCCGTCGCCCTGCTCCAGCCTCCTCGACCAGATAGTAATCCCGAACGCGGGCATAGTATGTCGCACCCGGACTCAGTATGAGGACTTCGTTCAGGTCGATGCGGTCGCCGATATAGTCCGCGGCCGGCGAAGGGAATCCTGCCGGAATGCCTTCGCTGACGTAGGGCAAGCGATTTGACGGTCGTCGTTATAAGACCATATATATCGAAATGAATATTCATCGTGCATAATTAGGCGCAGGGGCATACGGAGTGTCGGCACGCAATGCAGTCGGGCATCGTGTCGTCGTTTCGACAAATAGTTAAGCGGGGCTTTGCCGGCTCCTGCCGACCGTGTAGTGTGAAATTGCGTCGTTTCCTCGGTACTCCCTGCGGAGTTCGTTCACAATACAAAACGAAAATATCGTGCCTTTGTTGCATAAGCGCCAGTACCGGCATTCCGAAAGATATATAAAAGATCTAATCAAAAAAATGGGTATCAACCGCGAGTAATTTCCCGGATATTCCTTATATTTATAACTCTGCATATTTCATAGCGTCATGAAACTGAGTATAGAATATCTGCCGAACAATCGGATCGACGATGAAGAGCTGAAGCGAACACGAACTATTGCAACATAATATTTCCCAGTGTAATCTCGTGATACTATCGTTTGAGAAAATGAGACTACACGATAGATTGCATAATAACCACTCTATTGGTTCCTATTTTGATCCCAAACATTGACAATAGCCCGCATTTTTTCATTGTATTTCTGTGCTCAATTGTTAATATTTGCTACCTTTGTTCACAATATAACTTATAAGGGCTTATGGACGGCATGGAGGTTAATTTAAGTCGGGCGATTGATTTTTTTTATCCATCCTCTTCATCATTGGAGCTTGTGTATTTTGAAGCTATTGCCAACGCAATAGATGCAGGCGCCAATAATATCCAAATAAGCATTGCCGTTGATTCGTATTCCAAGCCGGAATCTCTTACAATAGTAATTTCTGACAACGGTGTTGGTTTTACTAACGATCGGTATCGTAAATTCACTAAATTACTTGAAACAGAGGAAGAAGATCACAAAGGACTCGGACGATTGGTCTTCCTCAAATATTTCAAAAGAAGTTTATATCGAAAGCATATTTGAGAAACAAATTCGGAAGTTTACGTTCAAGAAGAACTTTGAGAAAAACAATTTCACTCTCTCTCCGGCTCCTGATGCCACTTATACGGGCAGCAGATTGGCATTTAGCGGGTACCTAAAGAAAAAATTATATTCTTATGATTTTCTTAAACCGGTATCTATTAGGCAGTCTATACTTTATCATTTTTACCCGCATCTGTTTTCCATTGTTAAAGCGGGTAAAGATTTGAAGATTGATTTAACGTTATCTACCAAAGAGCCTAATCCTGAGCAAGGATTTTATAACGATTGTCAAATACTGATAGCTAGTCAAAGTGTCGATTTAGAAAGCAGAAAATTTCCTGCAGAAAGCTTAGACCTTTTTGACACGATTGATATTTTTTTACAAAATCAAACAAACCAATAAAGAATCGTCACTAGTAACCGCAATCTGCGTTGATGGGAGAACAATTCCTATTGATATTATGTCAAAAGAATCTACCCCCAAAGGATATGAAATAGTTTTTCTGTTGTATTCCAGTTTCTTTACAGGTAAAAACAAATCCTTCTCGAGAAGCCCTGACACTTGATGAGCAAGAATTGAAAACTGTAAAAAATCTATTTAGGAAACATGCAACGATTATTCTGAATGAAAAATCCCAAGCATTCAAGAGGAAAATAAACATATAACAGAACAACCCGGAAGCGGATATTCACGATATAATTGTTCCTAGAAAAAGTTTGTGGGAAAGCAGGATTTATAAACGATCTATACATAACAATGCGTGGTTGTTAGACGATAAAAATATAAAGTCTTATTCAACCATCCTCAAAGCGATTTGGAAATGAATAAGCTTATGCCATATCTTGCATTGGATGGAGAATGTTGATGATGAAAAAGGCCTGATATTGCAATCGTCTTTTCTAATGATTTTCATAATCCAGTAGGCCAAGTAGAGAAGTACAGACTAAAACGGATGTTGTTATCGTTGAACTCAAAAAATTAGGATTGCCTTTGCCAAAAGAGAAGAGGTCGTCAGTCAGCTAAAACAGCGCGGAAAACTTGCAAAATATTATCCCGATAAAATTCAACGTATTTGGTTCTACGGAATCGTAGATATAGATGCAGAATTTCGCATAGCGTTAAAAAGAAGAAAATTATACGGAATTATTTTCTGCAGGATCTTTATTCTACAAAGAGCATACGGTTATTTTAGACGAAGATAAGAATATTCGCATTCCATTTGGCTTATATGTATTATCCTTTGATGCCTTTTTGAAAGATGCAGAATCTCGAAATTCGACATTTCTCAATGTGTTGAAACAAGGGTTTTTAAAGGTTGCAATATACCTAAAGCATCGAACGAACAAAAAGTAACATACTTTCGGGACGCAGTGCGTCCCGTCTTCAAAAGCATTAAATATGAGCGCTATAACAACTCTATACGACGATATTCGAGCTATCATTATCAATACTGTAACACTATATACAAGGCGGTAAATACCGGTATACTTGAGGCCAATGGGGAAAATAGGCCGCCGAATAGTTGAAGAAGAACAAGCCGGAGCCAGTCGCGCAGAATACGGACAAAGGGTAAATTAACGACCTTGCAGAGAAGTTGTCGGTAGAGTTCGGGCGAGGGTTTCGACGCCCGTGAATTACGCCGTTATCGTCAGTTTTATTTGTTGTTCCCAAAAATGGGACGCACTGCGTCCTGAATTGACATGGACCCATTACCGCACGTTAATCCGTGTTGAAACGAACGCGCCCGACTTTACTACATGAATGAAGCTGCATTGCAGAACTGGAGTACGCGGGCATTGGATTCGCAAATTGAGCGACTGACCTACGAACGAATTCTCTCTTCGCAAAATCAACTTATAATAAAAGAAGCCGAAGATGCGGCTTCGCGCCAAAAACACAACTCACACCGACCGACATCATCAAAGACCCGTATGTGCTCGACTTTCTCGGTCTTCCGAGTGGCGTGAACTTATGAAAAAGATTTGGAAAAAAGCGCTTATCGACAACCTGCAACAATTCTTGTTGGAGTTGGGGCGCGGTTTTTCCTTTGTTTCACGTCAATACCGTTTTCAAGACCGACAACGAAAACTACTATGTCGATCTTGTATTCTATAACTTCATCCTCAAATGCTTTGTGCTGATTGATCTGAAAGTCGGGAAACTGACTTATCAAGACATCGGACAAATGGATTTCTATACTCGCTATTTCGAGGGAGAATATACGCACAGAAACCGATAATCCAACTATCGGTATACGTGCTTTGCACCGAGCGGGACAACACGATTGTCAAATACTCGGTAATGAACGACAGCAATCAATTGTTTGCCTCAAAATACAAACTTTATCTCCCGACAGAAGAGGAACTTATTAACGAGCTGGAAACAAGTCGGAAGCAGATAGAAAATAATGTCAAATAACGTCATCCCGGCGTCATACGCAAAGAACCTATCGGGATAAATAACTTGAAATAGCATGTGACAATGCGTCATAGAAAAATGTCTGCGGACTGACTTTTGAAAAATATAATTTCAAGAACAATCCATAACAAGGCTATGACCATATAGAAGAGTTGGTTTTTTAAGTCACAAATTGCAGTCCTCGCCGAACAATGCCAATTTGGAGTTTTCGGCAATTCGCATGCGTATGACGATTAACAGGGCGCAGTGTTTACTACGACCTTTAAGATCAAGCCTGCATTTTGGGACGTAGGCAGGAGTGCTATTGAGGATCCGAACCACATCCGGCACCTAAAGGCAATCTTCAATTGCATGTTGCCTTACACAACATCAATGAAGAGTTCAACAAAGCCTTGAATGCCTAGCTTCGCATGTTGAAAATTACCGGTTACGAGATATGCGTCCAACTTCCGATTTCATAAAAAGAATAAAAAATACGTAAAGAATTGAATCGGGACGAGGTAAAGACCAAATACATATTTAACGATTTCCTTACATTCATAGAATAATATATCTCTTTTGCAGAGAAAGAATGATTGTCAATGCGAAAGAGGCAAAAACTCGTCCTGGGAACAATTCACGCAACGACATTGTAAGTATCCACCTATTGCTCCGACTACCTATCCGCCGTATAGTTCAAATGTCGGAAAGGTCTTCGACCGCTTTGCGGGTAAACCGTATTTCAGCCATTCGCCCACTTGGCTTTAAGAGTTTTCAGATGTTCCTCCGGGTCGAATCCCTCGGCCACACCGCTGTCGATTCCTTCGCGGATGGCAGTTTTTCAAACTCCGTCAGACGGCTTTCGTTTTCCTCCAAAAGCCGCAAGGCCGGCCCAAATAACCTCGCTGGCATTGTTATAACGCCCCTGTGCGATTTTTTGCCTTGATGAAATCTCGAAATAAACCCCGAGGGCTACCGATGTCGTTTTCATAGTTGATCAGTCTTTACGCAAAATTACCAATATTTAATAATAAAACAAAATCCCGACCGGATTTATTGCATCCGGCCGGGATTGACAATTCGTATTCAACTTTTCAGGTATGGGTCATCCAGCCATGAAACGGCCCGTCGATAAAACAATGCGACCGATCCGGGCAGCCATGATAGACCAGTCCGCCGACAACGCCCAAACGCCCATCGGGATAACGCTCCTTTGAAAAGGAACGAATAAAGGTGCGAAGTCCTTGTAAAGTTCGATTTCGCACGGATGATGGGGATTTTGCTCCCCGGCGTTCGAGCCGTTCAGACACTCGTGGAGCGTCTTGTCGTCGATACTTTCGGCATATTGCACTACTTTATCGTAGTGCTCCTGACACATGATTTTCATAATAGTCCGGATTTTCGTTAGTCTATATCGCAGCCGATGAAGGTATGCTCGTTGATAAGCAGGTAGTAATAACCGTTACCGCATCCTCGGTACTCTTTCGAAAATCCTGCGGTCGGGTCCCCAACCCGGTGATAGCCATCGTCCTTATCGCAAGGTTCCACCATGGCGAACCGTCGTAGCCGCGGAAATCAAACCGACCCGAATGGAACGGCGTGCGGTTTTTGACGGCCTCGCAGAAAGACCGGTAAGTCGTTTTTGCACCATTTGCGCACGGCTTCGGCGTGATGATCTGCCCGTCGATACTGGTTCCGGTCGTGATGCCGTTTTTGTAGAGATCCTTGCTGTAATCCGGCATGCTGGATTTTGCGGATAAACGGGCTTGTGAATCCTGCTTTGGCCGCTTCCCGCTGGAATTTGCGGATTAGACGGCGATTGATTTCCTCAGGGTCTTTGTCCGGAGCCGGTTTGAAAATCTTTTTCAATGTTGTCCCAGATCGCCGAATCGAAGCCATATCTTCGTCTGCCGATACCGATGATGCCGCAAATGTTTTGATCGCGATTTGTAAAACAGACGTCGGCGTCGACCTTGATACTGGATGTACAGAGAGTACGGGGTTTCTGGATTGCGTAAATATTGTTCTGCTTCGTGCATGGTAAATGGATATTATATTAATACATTGTATCGCGCAGCCTTGGATGCACAGGGACCTGAACACTGGCTCGCTCACAGAGGTCTATGATTCGGCAAGTCTGTGTGTCCACATCATCCAAATCGAGTGGCATACGGATGACAGGATCATTCTACACTGTAACTTTGCTTGTAGGGCATGACTCTTCGTAGATTAACTCTTCGAGCGTCATGTCCTGCGGTTGACGATGTCGTCTTCCGGTCTGACGAAATAGCAGACCGCAGTATGCCGCCCGTGGTCCTTGACGAGTTTTACGGGTTGGAGCGTGTTGTAGATGCGCCGCTCTGTAACGGGAACGTCGAGCGCCTTCCACTCTCCGTCCGGGGCAGGGCGACCTGCTCGTCCCGGTAGCCCCAGACGATGACCGACTTCGGATTGGGAGCCGCGAATACCGTTCCTTCGCAATCGGAGAAAACCGTCGGAACTCCTCCTCCGTCGGAACGAAATACAGTCGCCGCGGTAAAAAGGTTACCATGCAGGTTCTCCGTATCTTTTAAAGGCTGATCTTGCGCCACTTCTCGGTCGAGAAATCACCATAGAGCGGATCGCCTTCCCGATTCCCCACAGCGGCACCTCGGCGCAGAACCGGACGACTCCGTTGCCGCAGGCGCCGCAATGGCCCCAAGCACAGAAATCCCCGGCATAGCACCGGAAGGCTTCAGTTCTTGCGGCATCACGGCTGTAAAAGGCCCTCCGCTGACCGAGCAGCCGATACCGTCGGCTGTCGCCCCACGAAAGGCACGTAAGGGCACAGGCAGATCGAGCGCATTCCGTCTTCACGGACCGCCTCGATCAAGGCGTTGCCATGGAAGTCGCCGTGGCGCGTGGTATAGCGCACCCGGTCGCCGCCCTGCGAGACAAGCGGGTTGCGGGTACGTTCGATATGACGCACCAAAGCATTGGCGGCATCTACGTCCTCTTGCGTCAGGCAATGTTCATGGTCGTAAAAAGCGTATTCATCGGCAGCAGTGTTTCGCGGCTGTACCGATCTTCGGTTTTATCTTGTTGCATATTGCTGATAATAAAAACGCCGCGACCTTTCGGCCGCAGCGCAGATTAAACGATTTGTTTATCAAGGTTTAGGCAGCTTCGGACGGAATCGCATCCGGGGTTTCCGGCTCCTGCTCTACAGCCAGCCGTTCGGAAATCATGCGTGCCGACCGGTTCACGTCCGTGAGGATGTCGAACAGGTAGGTCGGCTCTTTATGGAACTCCGCCAGCCAGTCCTTGATATAGGCAGCGCTCTCCTCGCGGGGCGTCGTGGCGAAGCCCAGCATCGCGCCGCACAGGGCCGCCGTAAGTTCGGCGACCAGTTCCTCCCGGATATAATCGGCATCGCCATAGCAAGCGCCAAAGAACGGTTCAGACGCTCCGCATGCCCCGTGCTGTGCGTGACTTCGTGGAGAAGTGTCGTGTAGAATGCCGCGCCCTCCGGGAACTGCCGTTTTTTCGGGACAGACGATCCGGTCGAGCGTCGGTGAATAAAGCCCTGTCACCGGATTTGAGCAGGATGGGACAGAGCCACGACTGCTCCATCAGCATCCGGTCCAGCGGCTCGCAATGCCAAACCGTCCGAGTAGTCTTTCGGCCCGGTCGGTGTCGTAAGCGAGGAATATCGCTCCGGATGCCGCTCCTGCATATCCGTCTGGTCGATGTTGAAGACCGGGTAATAGCGCATCACGGGCAGCACGTCGTATTTTGCCCGCTGCTCCTGCGGCAGGCGGTAGTATTCCGCCAACTCAATCTTCTTACGGGTCTCTTTGTGGCGGATATAGAGTTTCCAGAAGAAGACCGGAAACGAACCGGAGCCTTTGAGGATATTCAACCCCTCTTCCTTGGCTTGTTTGAAGGTCATAAAGAGCGGCGTACGATAGCCAGCGATCTCCGAGAGGAACAGCAGCATCAGGATATTCCCGCCCCGGTAGGGCGTGCCGCGCAGATTGCGCGGAAGACCGTGCGCGAGGTCGGCAATCCACGGCTTGCGCCACTCTCCGGTAAGCGTTTCCATTTTCTTTATCATCAACTCCGTCAGTTGCGGAGCGATCTTTTCAATCAGATTCTTATTCATTGTCAAAGTAATGCAAAAAGACGGAGCAGGCATGACCTGCTCCGTCGGTTGGACATTTAGTTCGCGCTACCGTTATGCCGCCGTTTTCATCTCTTCCGGCATCCGCGTATCGGGTTCGATCTCCGGGTCCACCGGAATAATCAACGGCTGCGGCGACGGCTCTGCATCGGGCGTCTCATCCGGCAGCAGATCCGGGAGGTTCCTCGGGCTCGAAGTCCGGAGCCTCCCGCATCGAGACCGCCATCTCCTCGGCCTCGGCCTTCGCCTGCAAGGCGTCAATCTGCTCCTGAAGCCGGGCTTTGCGGCGCTCGTAGACTTTCAGATACTCCTGCTGCACTTTCTGGCTCTGCTCCGTGAAGTTCATATCCGCAGAAGCGGCACATCATTCCCGTCAGGAGCGTTTCGTCCGTACAACGAAAGTCCGGAGCCGCCGAGCGGAAGTAGTCCACCAGATACGCGCGGACCAGCGCAGCCTGCTGCTTGACCGTAATACGTCCCGCCGCGGCAAATTGCTTCGGTCGGTCAGGTAAGAGCCCTCCTTGGGTCGGAAACTGACGTTTCGAGTCGCTCATTCACGCTGCATCACGGCGTAGTAGAACATCTGCTGCTCCTCTTTCTGCAAAGGGCTTGTTCGCAACCTTCACATCGAGAAAGACACGCTTCATATCGGTCGTGATATGCTCGTAGCAGATTTCCCGGTTGCGGCGATCCTGCGCATCAGCCCTTCCAGCGGAGAAGGCGGGACGACGGTGACGAAGACCTTATGCTCATCGTCCTGCCCCTCGTTTACCGTCACTTCCCGCTCCTCGTCCTCGATCTCTTCGTAGCGGATTTCAATATCGAGGTTGCCGATGATGGCGTATTTGCGCACCCGTCCTTCCGAGATGTCGAACTCCAACCGCTGAGTTTCTTCGGCAAACGCCGCCATTTCGGCCTCGTACTCCTCCTTAGCCTCAGTAAAATCCTCTTCTGACTCGAACTCCTCGGCTTGTGGAGCGTCGGGCATCTGAGGGCCTTTATCGTAGTGATAAACGCTGTATTCCAGCTCTTCGACGTGATAGCCCCTCTTTCTCAAGAGCTTCGAGTACTGCGGCAGGCGTTTCGCCGTCCGTAGCCAGCGTCGTATGCGGGTCGTCCTTCAGGAGTTTCACGGCTTTCTGTACCAAAAACTCGTTGTTCTTGCGGATCATGCACTCGCGGTTTTGACAGCCCGCGCAGCCACCCGCACATTCGTCCTTGAACAACACCTGATTGGCCGTGTTGTGCTGGCAGGAAAGGCACTCCGTCTTATCGAAGTTGTAGCTTTCCAGCTTGGTCATGTAACGCTCGTAGAGCCGCCGGGCGATCTCCTTGATCCGCGCCGTCTTCCACGAGCTGTAACACCCCTCGGCGAAATGATCGTCGTAGACCTCCTGCTGGATGTCGGCCGGATATTTGGCGATCTCCGTAGCGACGCCCACTGAGATATCCTCCTTGTCGAGCATCCCGGCCAGGGCATCGATCAGCTCGCAGAGTTTCAGTCGCGAGCGGATGTAGGCTTCCGACTTGCCGAACTTGCCCACGAGACTCTCGATCGTATGCCGCCCCGACTGCAAGGCCCGCTTGTAGGCGGCGGCCTCGCGCGGCCGTACGTCCTCGCGCTGCAGGTTCTCCGTGATGGCGGCATCCTCGGCCTCGGCGTCCGACAGATCCCGCACCAGGGCAGGGATGAATTTCAGGCCCGCCATTGCAGCCCCCCAGTAGCGACGCTCGCCGTAGACGATCTCGAAGCCCTCGTCCCTCGGACGCACGCAGATAGGTTGGAGAACGCCCGACTGTTTGATGCTTTCGGCAAGTTCCAGCAGCGTATCTTCGCGGAAGTTCTTCCGGGGATTGTAGGTCGAATTGACGATCTTGTTCAGATCCAGCAGCCGGACATCCGTCTCGGGATGGGCTGCCGGTTGTTCGGCAGGACTGGTTTCTGCGACAGGATTCACAGCTCCGATATCCGTTGCCTGCGGTTCGGCGGGTTTCATGTCGGGACTCCCGGCTGCAACCGGGTCTTGCGCTTGCGCCGCAACGGCCTCGGAAACGGCCGGCGTCCGAACTGCGGTCTTACCGCTCTGCTTCGATTTCGAATTTGCTTTCGCAGTCTGCATAACATGTAACAGTTTTTACCGTGTGTCTCACGTGTTTGTGTCTGTACAACTTTATTTGTCATTGATCGCACAGGCAATGAATAATATGTTATGAGGCTTTATATTCCGAACGGGTCGGTTGCCTCGGGAAGATTCATAAGCCCGCGGCGCAGGTGCAGGGGCGGAAAAATACCGCAGCCCCGGCGAGGATGATTTTTCCGTCCCGGAGCCGGAGAGGGAGGCCCGGCCGACCGCCCCGGGCTTATCTTTCCCGGGGCAACCGGCAGGATAGGTAATTTCCATTTATCTTTGCCGTGACAAACATCGGAAGCAGCAGCTTCGATGTCATATTGAAACCCGTCATTTCTGGGTATAATCGGATCGAAGCATCCGGCAATATCCTGCATTCGGTCGGATTCATCTTCGTTTCCGGTATATATCTCCGGAAAATTTGCCGGTTCCATACGAACTGTTAATTTTGTAATAGATTCAGTTTATCGGAATGCGTAAATCGGTATTCATACTGCTAACGGTTTTCACGGCCTGCCTGCTCTGCAAGGAGTCGGAGAATATGCCGGGCACCTCTCGGAAATTCATGGATGAAACATTCCTAAACCGTGGGGAGGAGAATTTACTTGCCAGGCAATGGCAATGTGAATATATCTATTCCGATTTAAGTTTCACCAGTGTCTTGCCGGAGGCCAAAAAGACACGCTCGACCGTATCCATGTTCCGGCACGGAGCCCATGGGCGCTTGCGTGCCACGGTTTTATCAATGTGTTGCGTCACATACGGGATTTCGGGCGTCGCAGGACTCGCAGCAAGGGTACACGGAAAAGGTTTCGTGGCCGGCCTACATGCCGTAGACTATTACGTCTATCGCCTGCACCGGCTCATTATTTAGCCATATGGCAAGAAGACTCGCAAAGGCCGGGTAAAAACATGGAATGTCCGGAAAACGGGAAAGTTGTATGTCCTGTTTTCGGGGGAATAAAATGCCCGGCTGTCTCGCGCTCGAAATTCGTTTTTTATACGTGTCGCCCCGATGCATATACGATAAATATCGCTCCGGACGGCTCTGTTCTTTCGGAGAATCCTAAAGATGGAGATTTACGATGTACCGATATGCTGACGCGTTCCGTTGTTCACGACGGAATTTTTTATGTTTTGAAGAGAGCTGTCGTGATCTCACACAACGGCCTGTACGGGTAGATGAAAAGTGTCTTTGGAGGGAGTTTTCGGTATTCCCATATGACGGTATAAACACTCCGGACACCGTTTCCCAACAGTATCCGGAGCTGACAAAATTGTGCTTGCGGTATTTTGCACAGGATAAAAATACGGATTCTTTTCGAAAGCAGCAAGCCGTGCCCCGGTTTTTCAGCTTCCGGCGGTTCATCCTCGAGAATTTGCGTTTCTTATATCGCCGCCCGTTTTAGCAATTTTTCCCGCGGGCCGATATTCGGTTTGTATATTTTAATAGACCGAAAATAATTATTTTGGAGTCCTGAAAAACATAATCTCCGTAAGCTGTATGGTAGAATTGGATAAAAGCCAAAAGAAAATTGCCCGAACACTCATAAGCCGGGCCTTGGAGCGTGAATGCTGTACCTTTCTGGCGAAACTCAAACGACTCCTGCAGGATGAAAAAGCGCAGTCCTGCCATGAGAAATATTTGGAAATATATAAGAGCATACAGACATTCGACAAAGATATAAGTCGTCAGTATGACGGTCTGAACGGCTCCCGCTATGCTTTGACGGTATTCAGCCTTTTCTATAACGGAATCCTTACGGAGAAGGATCTCTCGGAATTCGACGACAGAACCCGGGAAGCGTTCTTGGAGCACAGACGGCAGTGGAATCTGGAGTTGTAAGCCGGCAGCACGGACATATACCGCATATGAACCCGGCATGCAGAACCCGAAGGAGCCTCGCAGAAAAATTCTTTCGGGAATGGAATGCCGTGCACCGAGGGAACCGGCCGAAAAAAATAGCATCACAAAGCTGTTTTTGTGAAAAAATATCTATTTTTGGATCGTGTTAAACTACTAAATTCCATACGACCATGAATGAACTGGTAAAGACTATCGACGAGCTGTATGCGGCATTCAAGACCGACGCAGAGCTTCAGGCGGGAAAAAACAACAAAGCTGCGGGACTGCGCGCCCGTAAGGTGTCGCTGGAGCTTGAGAAGAAACTCAAGGAATTCCGGAAAACGTCGCTTGCGGCAGCTGCCAAATAGCTCGTTTTCATCGCATGACGCAGGGTGTTCTTTCGAAGGACACCCTTTTTTGTCCCGGCGGTTTCGGCCTTACCGGCGGAGGAAATGACGGCAGCCCTGTCGAAGATTCAGCCCCGGAGTTTCCCGTCGGTCGTCAGGGAGGGATTCAACCGCTCCCGAAGGCTCGTATTGCGTTTCAGCACGGACATATTGTGGACGGCATAGGCCAAGGCTTTCGTCGCACCGATCAGCACGCAGATCTTTTTGGCGCGCGTGATACCCGTATAGATCAGGTGGCGCTGGAGCATCACGAAGTGGGTCATCAGCACCGGCATGACCACGATCGGGTATTCCGACCCTTGGGCCTTATGGATCGTCGTGGCGTAGGCCAGCGTCAGTTCGTCGAGTTCCGTTATGTCGTACTCGATCCATTTGCCGTCGAAATCGACTTTCAACGTCCTCTCCTCCGTATCCACCTCCCGGATATAACCCAGATCGCCGTTGAACACATCCTTAGCATAGTTGTTGCACAACTGCATCACGCGGTCGCCCTGTCGGTAGGTGTAGCCTCCGCGGCCGAGGCTCGGCCCCGAAGGATTCAATGCCTGCTGCAACAGCAGGTTCAGGTTCGCGGCGCCCACGACGCCCCGCTGCATCGGCGTAAGTACTTGAATACGGTCCGGGCTTTCCCGGTAGGCACGGGGCAGACGCTCTTTGACAAGGCGGACGATACTTTCTGCGGCTCGCTCCGGGTCTTCTTCCTTCATAAAGAAAAAATCCGTGTCGCGGCCATTGCTCGTATCGGGGAATTTCCCCGGTTGATGGCGTGGGCGCTCATCACGATACGGCTCTTCTGCGCCTGCCGGAAGATGCGCACGAGCCGCACGACGGGGATACGCTGCGAGTCGATGACATCGCGCAGGACGTTTCCCGCCCCGACGCTCGGCAGCTGGTCGATATCGCCGACGAGAACCAGCCGCATCCCCACGGGAACGGCTTTCAGCAGGTTGTTCATCAATAGGATGTCGATCATAGAACACTCGTCCACGATCAGCGCGTCGCCTTCCAACGGATTCTCGTCGTTGCGCTTATACCCGTCCTGCGGGTTGTATTCCAGCAGACGGTGGATGGTCTTGGCCTCCATGCCCGTCGCCTCGCTCATACGCTTGGCGGCACGTCCCGTCGGAGCCGCCAGCAGCACGCGCAGGCCGGCTTTTTTCAAGGCCGCGATAATTCCCTGCGTCGTAGTCGTCTTACCCGTACCGGGGCCGCCGGTCAACACCATGACTTTGGACGTGACGGCCTGCCGGATAGCCGCAAGCTGAACTTCGTCGTATTCGATGCCGGTTTCCGCGGTGAGGGACGACGGATCGAAAAGCCCGTCGAACAACGAACGGCCCGTACTCTGGGCCAAATCTCTCAGGCGACGCGACGTGCCGCACTCGGCATGGTAGAACGGAGGAAGGTAAATGGCGTCCTTGTCGAGAATAAGGTCTTCGGCCTGAAGCATCCCGGCGAGGGTATCACGGATAGCCGTTTCGCCCGCTTCAAGAAGCTGCCCCGCAGTCTTTACCAGCTGTTCCTCCCCGGCGTAGACATGTCCTTCGTCCGAGAGTTGTCCCAGCGTATAGAGGATGCCGCTCCGGCACCGTCGCGGGTCCTCTTTCTCATAGCCCATCTTTGCGGCGATGCCGTCGGCGGTCTTGAAGCCGATGCCCCAGATATCGTCGGCAAGGCGGTAGGGATTCTCCGCACCTTGTCAATACTCTCCTTGCCGTATTCCCGGTAGATTTTGGCCGCATAGGCCGTGCTCACGCCGTAGCCCTGCAGAAAAAGCATGACATTTTTGATGTCTTTCTGCTTCTCCCAACTCTCGCGGATCTTCGCTACACGCTTACGTCCGATGTTCGGAACTTCGTAAAGCCGTTCGATCTCCGTCTCGATGATGTCGATGGTCTCCGTTCCGAATCGCTGGACGATAGCCCGGGCGAACCGGGGGCCGATGCCCTTGACCAATCCGCTGCCGAGGTATTTTTCGATCCCGTACACCGTGGCGGGCATCGTCTCCTCCCATGTCGCGGCGACGAACTGGCTGCCGTAGCATTTGTCCACCTTCCATTCGCCGCGGCACAGAAGGACGCTGCCCACGGGAACCTCCAGCAGGTTACCCACGAGCGTGACAAGGTCGCTATAGCCCTTCACCTTGACCTTCAGCACCGAGTATCCGTTCTCGGGATTCTGATAGGTGATACGTTCCACGACACAGCGCAGAAGAGTTGCCGGGTGTTCGTTCATAAAACGGACGATACTGAATACCCAGTAAAATTACGGAAAAAATCCCGGAATAGCAATGCCGCCGGGCATACGACCTTTATTCATCGTCCAAGGTATTGAGATATTCTTTGATAATATCCCTATGACATGGATAAGGCTTACAGAAGCATCCCAAGCGTTTGCCTTTCAAAGCATGGATACGCTGACGAAACTCAGGATCGGTACGCAGGCGTCCGTAAAAATAACTGCGGTAGCGGTCCAAAGCAGCACCGCGGCTCATGCCTGGCAGCAGCCGAAAAGGATTCCTGAAATAACCGTCTTCACCACGGCCGGCACGGCCGATGTAAACATCGCATGCTGCATAACGAATGTTTACCACTTCAGTTCGTTTCATGACATAAAATTTTAACATTGACGCGGGGTTCTCCCCGTGTCGGAATGCACTACGCCCGTTCCACTACGACGATCTCCGCACGGCAGGCAGTGCGTGCGAACGGCTCCTGCATGGGTGTCCGGTGGTGGATGATAAAGTGCCGCATCGTCTCCTGTACGGCTTTGGGACGCTGCTTGTCGATAAAGCCGTACGGCAGAAGCAGCACGGCACGATCGCCCGAGCGTTGCGTGCGGGAGAGCCATTGCAGGAAGTAGACACACTCCACAATCTCGAACGGCGGATTTGCGATGACGTTCTCGCAGCGGAAGTCGATCTCATGAAATTGCATCCGCAGCGCAGCAGCTTCGGGATAGAGGCGTTCGTATAGATCAACCAGCTCCGCATCGGCATCGAAGCCGAGGAGCGCCGACGGATGCACGCCCTCGAGGAGCAGGGCGCGCGTAAGTTGCCCCGTGCCGCAGCAGGCGTCCACGATACGGCTGTCATTGTCGAAATATCGCACGGCCAGTGCCGCCATCTGGCAGGCCGTGCGGTCGGGTGTCAGGTATTGCGAAGCATAGACGCCCTTGCGGCGCTGCCGTTCGCACATTGCGTCATAGGGCCAGTTATCGCCGCCGTAGAGGAATGGCAGGTCATTGTGCTGCTGCCAATAATCGAGAATCTCCGGCAGCGTATCCGGCCAATAGAAATTGCGCCGCAGATAGTAATTCTGAAGCGCATAGCGTTTTGTGATTCTTTCAAAGATTTTCATTGGATCAGGTTTTAGGGTTACTCTTTTTTCTGCCGCGGCACCGCAATCCAGTCGGGATTCAGCGTCATACGCCAATCGGGATCGCCAGTGCGGTAAGCGAGGAGCTGGGCGGCGTAATCGTGAGCTTCACGGGAATTTTGGGCCCGATAGTGAAACATCCATTTCTGCCCGCATCGGGGACATTCCCAGACGACCATCGTGCCGGCAGGGGTCTCGGCAAGGCCCAGCATGCAAGGTACTACGTATAGTGCGGCGGTTCGAAATCACATTCATAACAGGTATAAATACCGCGGTTATAGCGTCCCTGCGGTGGAACGCGCAGGGACAAAGGAATATCGATCATATAAGTATATGGTTTAGGTGTTCGTATCTTCAGGCGAAGCCGCGACTCCGTCCTCTTGGCAATAGTCGAATTTCATCAGCTTTGCGACACGGGCGTACTCCTTATCGTAATACGTATCGTATTCCTTTTGATATTCCTCCTTGTAATGGGTTCCACCGTCGGGATCGTCGGGGTCATCGGCTTCGACGAATGTTTCGAAAGGTGCACCGTGTGCGTTCAGCAGCCGTCCGACGGCCAGATCGCAGGCAATATCCATAATCGACGCGTTGATCGCGTCCTTATGGTTACGGTAATATTCGTGTAAATTCATGGTTTCGTTCATTAAAATGTTCTTGGTTTGAGTTATTGTATTTCTGCGGACATCAGGTCGGGGTCCGCAATGCAGATCGGGTTTGTTCCGGGTATTCATTGGGCAGACTCTTTCCGGATTCGGATTTGCTCCTCTGCGAATTGTCTGTTCCACCACGCCTCGCAGGCATCGACAAGCATTTGATACTTCTCTTCGGAAGGTTGTCCGTGATGCAGTTTCCGTCTGCGGCCGAGTAAATCATAACCGTAGGATCTCCATTATTGTTTTCTATATCCAGTGGATATTCCGTTCCGGGAATTTGATAAGCAACATCTTCCTGATAGGTCGGATCGTTTGACAGTTCGTCGAGTTGACCGTCTGCACACAGCTCCTTGATCTTCTGGACTGCCGTTTCGAGATTCTCGGCTTCAAAACTGAAATACCGGCAATCTATGACAGTAATTTTTTGATTCCGATAAAATTCATAGCGTTTCATTGCGCGATTATTTGAGGTTAATACTTCGATACTTCCAGTCCTTTTTTCGTCATGCTCATCGAGAAGCCCGCCTCATGGAGCTGTTTCAGTACCGAAGCGTTGCTCTCATGGATAAGAAGCGGATAGACTTGGGAGTAGTTGTCGGCGATCGGTGTGTTGAACGACACCGTGATCCGGTTGTTCCGGGTGATGATTTCCAGCGCACGCCGGAAATCGGATTCCTGCATCTTCATTTGAATGTGTCTTTAACGTTTTTTGAATACGGGACGTAGTTCGCACGGAAAAACTTCGGCTTCCGAAGCCGAAGAACAAATCCGGATGATGTCATCGTCAGAGGGTTCCTCCACGTCGTCATTACCCGAACATACGGTATAATATCCCGACGTTTCATCGGCAGGATCACGCCAGAAGACCCGTTGCCCGGGGTGAAAGACCTGCACGCGCGGCAGCTTCTCCCCGTCAAGGGTCTCCGGAAGAGCGATTACTTCCCGGATTGCAAGCCGGGGATGTTTGTCGAAATGCCAGTCTACCTCGGATTCTTCGCCGAGAGTCGTTTGAATCGCACTCAGAACCGTTCCGCATTGTTCGGAAACGAGACGTGCGGCCTCCTTTCCGGAAGCCGCACGCAGGGTAAAACAGCCGTTGAAGGTATAACTGACCTTCAGTTTGAATTTTCGTTGCATAGTATTTAAAAGTTATCGTTGTTGTTTTCAGACCATTCGTCGAAAGCCGTCGCATCGTAGAGGCCGTACCGGCGTATTTCGGCGTATGCCTGTCCTTCCCGGAGCAAGGGCTGCCGGGAAACGAACGTTCCGGTGAAGTTTGCCAAAGCCAGCGGAACGAGCCACTGAAAATCGCTGCCCCTACCGCCCATTACCTCGCACGAATAAGAATCTGCGGGAAGGGTTTCGGAATCGAGACGAGACATGGTGAAAAGGGCCGGAATGCCATTGATCTCGGCCTCGCGGAAATCCCTGATATCCGCGAAAGGGATGGATGATTCGTATGCCATGATATTGAAATAATGCCGCCCGCTCGTTTCGGAACAGGCGGCAGGTGATTAAAGAAAGATTCGGTGCCACGCTCCGCGCAGATAGACGTTACCTTCCACATAGAGCGTATATAAGTCCGCAGAGACAATCCGCAGGAACAGCGTTCTGTCGTTGCGCAATTTCCCGATCTGACGCCGGAACGCCTCGGCGGGAAAGGGTTTGCACGAGATGAACCGTCCGCGAACCTCTGCGTCCGAGGGGAGGTATTCGTACAAGCGGTAATTGAGCGCCAGCCAGCGAAGGATTTTACGGCGGGTTTTCGCATCGTCCGTCCGCAGTGTGAAACGGTTGAAACAAAGATTGTTCATCGTAAATCGGAGTTAGTTCAGTGACAAGGCCTGACAGAAATAGTCCGTATAATCGAAGTCCAGTCCCAGCCCAGAACAGGCCGTTTCAAGATCGCCGTAGCACAGCGCACCTGCATCCCGCAGTTCCCGCAGGTTCCGAAGTTCCGCGGCCAGATATTCCTCGGCGCGCCGTTCGCCGCAGTGGCACGCGGTGCAGATATTTTCGATAATAATGTTTCGTTCCATAGTCGTTTAAGGTTTAGGTGTGAATTTATTGTCGGAGAGTGCAAGGAAATCGTCGAGCGTGCGGCACCGATAGTCCAAAGAAATCTTTTCGTTGTAATCCGTCTGCCGGATCTCGAAAGTATAGGTCAGGCCGTTACGAATGATCTGGCCGTGACTTTTGTCATGAACCCAAACCACATCGGACAGAGCCTCCAACCGGTTGCGGTACCCGATTATTTTGCGTTCGTTCTCCGCATCGATCCGTTCGAGATTCCGGAAACCCTGCGTGAGGTATTCCACCCAGTCGTCGATCTTCTTTTTGGTGAAGACCCCGATACGGTTCGGAGCGGTTTGTTTGTCGAAAGCCTTGCCGTAGGAGTAGTTGTCCGCATATCGGAAGAACGACCAATCGAATCGGAGGTCGTAATAGGGTTTTGGATAGAAATATTGGCGGACGAGAAACAGGATGCCGTTTCTGCGGAAACCGGTGCACGCTTCCTCGAAATAGTTTTTCAGGCTGTCCGCGGCGTGTGTAACATGGTAGAATAAGGTTGCTTCCGGAACGAACTCCTGCACCGCTTCCAATACGGCCGATGCGCTTTGAATAGCCCGCTCTACGTTATCTTCGGCATTGGCGAGCAACAACTCGTCGAAGGTCGACTGATCGATCCACTTTCTCATCGCTGAGCAACCTGCCTGCGGCAGGATTCCGTTTCCCGCAGGTCGTCGTTCAACGTCGGAATAAGGATCGTACACTCGGCATCGGGTCGTCCGAGGAAACATTTCACCTTTACCGATGCCTCCACGCCGTCCCGGGCGTAGGTCTTGAAACGGTAGTCGTAACCCGCTACCGCAATCTCGAATTTTTGATTCTTCATATTCGAAATGGATTTTAGTTTGACATAAGGCCGGCAGATACCCGTTATGAAAAGTGAGAAGCCGGCTTCGGGGCGGGATATTCAGCGACGGCACGGACAAGGCAAATTTTTGAGGGGCGATACGACCCGAAGGGTGGAGATCGTGCCGCAAAAATTTGACGCCGGAACGTGTCCGGCGCTATCTTGCCCCGAGGCCGGCGTTCACAAAGGGATTTTTAATTATTATTCGCGCTGTCTCAAAACAAAAAGAGACTGCTGCGGATGCAGTCAGTCCCTTTCAGCACGAACGGATCAGCGCACCTCGAACTGCGGTATCCGGGAGAGGGTCTTCCGCAGCTTCCGGCGGTAGAAGTGTTCCGTAAGCGCGATCAGCTCGTAGGCATCGTAGAACATCTGTCCGTTGACGGCACGGGCGCGGATCATCCGCTTTTTACGGCATTGTTCGAGTTGGTGGCAATCCATACCCAGCACCTCGCAGACCTTGCGGGCCGAGAGGAACATCGGGCGGTCACTGTGGCTCAACAGGTGTTCGAAGAGCAGCGTGGATTGTGTCAGCATGAAATGCGTGCGGAGCAGTTTCTCGAAATACATGGACTCCACCAGATAATAAGATCTTTCTGTTGTTTCAGACATAGTATTATGTGTTAAAGATTATGGATAGCTTTTCTCAAAGACTTTTTCTGCTTATGTTCCATTTCAACACGCTCTATGAAGCGGTTGATTTCAGCCGTCGAAAACATTAGACGACGACCGAAATGGAAACCGACAAGCTGACCCGAAGTGCGATAACGGCGCAGTTGACGATCGCTCATCTTCAAAAGGTCGCATACTTCGTCGACTTCCAGAATAGGCATCCCGCAAAGCATATTCCGGTGACGTTTCATATAGGCGATATCCTCGCGGATCTCTCGGACGATTTCCAAAATCTCATCGAGTCGTTCCATAATCGGGTTGCAGTAGGTTTTCGCCGCAAAGATGCAATGACCGAATGATGAGTTTATACAAGTATGTAAATACATAATATATTTATATACTTTATCGCAAAGTGTCTACACGGAGAATTTCGTTGCCAGTTTCTCCCGGAGCATGGTAACCTCACGGTCGATCATCGGCGGGGTGACTTTCGCATAGATTTGAGTGGTGGTGATATTTTTATGTCCCAGCATCTTCGAAAGCGTCTCCAGACTCACGCCGTTCGACAGGCAGATCGTCGTGGCGTACGTGTGCCGGGCAAGGTGGAATGAGAGTTGTTTGTCAATGCCGCACTCCCGGGCGATGTTTTTCAGGCTGTCGTCGATCGAATCGAGTGTAGACATGGCAAAAACACGTCCGTCGCCGGTCAGACCCCGATACTTGTTCAGGATGAACAACGCATAAGGCAGCAACTTGACAACGTATTTGGTTTCGGTCTTCTGGCGGTTGCCGCTGATCCACCACTCGCCCTGCGCATCCTGCTCGATCCGGTCATAGGTCAGCGAGGCCATATCCGCATAGCAGATGCCCGTAAAGCAGGAGAACAGGAACATATCGCGGTTATAGTCCTGACGCTTATACCGCAGCTCGGTAGTCATCATACGCCGGAGTTCATCTTCCGTTAAAAAACTACGTTCCGGATTCGGAGCCGTATATTGATAGAGGGAAAAGGGGTTGCGAGGCATCCAGCCGTTGTTGAACGCGATTTTGACAACGTATTTCAGGCATTTGAGATAACCGCTGACGGTCGTAGGCTTGAGCCCCAGATCGGATTTAAGGTAGACGTGGTATTGCTCGATGAACGACTGTTCCAACTCCGCCAACGGCATATCGCTCACGTTATACTCCTTACGCATGAAAGTCCGCAGATGGTCGATGGATTTATAGTAGCGTTTCCATGTACCGTGGCAGCGGTCGATGCCGACACGTTTCTTGAGGTCGCCGGTGAATTTCTCGAACGCTTCGAGAAGCAGCCGGTATTTCTCTCCGAAGCCGAGATAGGCATTCTTGACCTTTTCGGCCGTAACGTATGACTCCCGGTCGCAGATATCCTGATAGTGCTTGCCGATCTGGGTGCGGATGTTGTCCAGATGGCGGTTGATGCGATCCGCTTCGAGACTGCGGCCTTTGGCGCGGCCGCCGCTGACCTCCCAAAGCGTTTCCGGGACGGAGAGCTTCGCGCTGAACTGCGCGATGCTGCCGTTGACCGTGATGCGACCCATGACAGGGACGACTTTCTGATCTTTGTCTTTGTTCCTTTTAAGGTAGAACAGAACCTTGAACGTGCTACGCATAAACTCTGCTTTTTAGGGTTGCAAAAATAATTTCAGCAGAGTCGTATGTCAAGATGAATAGAGATGCAAGAAACTGAAAATCACGTTTCTATGAATAATAGAGCAAAAGAAACGAGGTAACGATTTGGAAACCGAAACCTCGTTTAACATTACCTTATTCTACTTTTTTTCTAAAACAAAGGTACTGAAACTCAAATGGAAAGTACTCTCGGAACGGCTCGACCGGGAGCAGGTGATCCGGCGGCAGGATATGGAACGTATGCTGCGGGGACGTGTCGGTTCGTACTTGCACTATGTACAGCTCATGCTGCTGTTGGGTGTGGCGGTTGTCCCGCTATGTGTCGCAATCGGCAAATTCCGCGGAGTATCCGGTATTTTCATCTGGTGGGTCGTGGCGGGCTACCTTTTATGTCTGCTCCCTTCGTTCTTTTCCCTGTGGTTGCTGCTGCGGGTGTCGCGCTGCGATGCCGATATCGTCGAGTGTGAACACCGCATGACCCGCTATGCGGCCTTTGCCGGAGCGTATTATATTTTCCAGTATGTCGTCGTAATCCTGTTCGTTGCAGGCATGCTGCTGTATGCGGCGGGCTACTATACGGCGCATGGCATGTGGTGGACGGTCGCCGCCCTGTCTCGCTGACGGCGGTTGCCTGCATCGTGATAACACATCATGAGTGGGGGCGTATCCGTGACCTGCAGCGGCGTATCCGCGAGCTGCGGGAATTCGATGAAGCGTAACGCTTTGTGCTGGAAACAGACGCACTCCGGTGCGGCTGTTTCGTTGGCCGGTCTGGAGTGCTTTTTTGCAGACTGCCGTTTCCCGGGAACCGCATTTATCGGCCGTCCGGTCTCCGGTTACCGGATTCCGAGCCGCCACATGACCCGGAGGACGAAACGCCGCACGCCCCGGGGGAGTGCCAGCCACCTGCGCGACCGCCGTTTCCAGCGGCGGGAGCTGGTGCGGACGATGCGTCCCGACGGCAGGATGACAGCCGTCATCACGGCGACGATATCCTTGCCGAGGCAATGCTCCGTCGTGCGGTAATTACCGTCCCCGGACAGGGTGAAACGGGTGTCCCCGCGGCGGAATCCCTCTCTGCGGGGTTTTCCGCGGATGCCGCAGGGGACGGGGCATTCCCTGCGGCTGGTGCGCATACGGGACGGTTTCCTTCGCAGCGGACGCCTGTTTCGATCCCGACGATGCGGTGCAGGATATGGCGCCCTTCGCAGCGAAACAGGACGACGTCGCCCGTCCGCAGGGCGCCGATGCCGCTCGGCGGCGGAGCCGGATGGCGGTGCCGCAGGCGGGGTGTGCAGGTCGGGTGCCGTGCCGGGGGTGTCGCCGGAAAGTCGGGTCTGGCGGGCGGTGCTGGCATTGCCGTCGGCGGCGCGGGTTTCGGGGACGGGATCCGCAGGTGCCCCGGCTGCCGGGACAGGTGCCGGGGCATATTTCGCAATCGGGGTCAGTACGGCGATGTCCCGTTCGTTGCGCAGCAGCGGCCGCATACTGTGCCCTTTCATGCGGATCTGGACTTCGTGTCCTTCGGCGAGCATCGCTTCGACCTGTTCGAAGAAAAGGCGGTTGGTCAGCAGCATCAGCGGAGGGTGTTTGGGGCGTCGTCACCGAATACCGTGCGGCAGGAGAGACGGCTGCCGCGGCATCGGGCAGGCATTCGAGGTGGTAGACGGGGACTTGCGCCACGATTTGGGATACGAGGCGGCAGATGGCGTCTTCCAGCCGCTCGTCGTGTGCGAACGACGGCGGGCACGAAGGCAGCAGCGCCCCGATGGCTTCGATGGGACGCAGGCGGCGGATGCGGTTCTGCGGTGCCTGCGAAAGCCGCACGATGCCCGCTATCGGATGGCTTACGTTGCGGTAACACGGGGTTTTGCCGCTCCACGGCGACCCGCAGGCGAGAACGCCTTGCAGGGCGGGAATCGTATCTGCCGCGGGAGCGCTTGCCGCTTCGGCAGCCCCTTCCGGGGCGATCCGGATGATCGGGCTGTCGTCGTTGAGCAGGCGTGCCCCGGGGATATGCTCGCGCCACAGGCGCGTGTGGGTGCTCTTTCCCGTGCCCGATTCGCCGAGGAAGAGTACGGCGCGCCCGTCCAGGCTGATCACCGACGAGTGTACGGCTACCGCCCGGCGTTCCAGCGCGGCGATGTTGAACATCGTCCACAGCCCGAAGCGGAACAGCGCCGGATTGTGCTCCGGGGTGATGTCGCTCGTGGCGTCGGGGCTGCCGAAGGCTTTGTGAAACCGTGCCGGGGCGCTGCCGTCGCGGGGTGTCATGGTAAGCAGGTAGCCCTCCGTGTCGCGGCCGAAACGGCAGTCGGCATCGGCGTCGGTGAAGTCGAATGCGTCGAGTTCGCAATAGCCGGCCGTGTCGCCGGCGAGCAGTCCCGTGTGCAGGATGAGGTCTGGTTGTGCCGTGTCCGCCGGGGATGTCGCAGGGTGGGGTGCACTCCTTTCCGTCCCCGGGGTTTCCGACGGGGAGGGTGCTGCGGTTGTCGCCGTTCCGGGCACGGGGCCCGCCATACGGTTGCTGCCGGCGTCCGTTTCCGTTTTGTTTTCGGCCGCGAACGGTGCCAGCGCCATGCCGAAGGCGCCTGTCGTGAACCGGTGCGGGATGTCGATGCGTATGCCGGCTATGAGGTATTCCATGTTTTATTCTCCTATCGTTATGATCCTGTTACAGTATTCGAGCGAGCTTTCGCGGTGGGCGATGACGACCAGTGTCAGCCCGGCATCCCGTGCAGCGAGCCCGGCGATAGAGCGGTTGATCTCCTCTTCGGTGCGGCTGTCGAGCGCCGAGGTCGCCTCGTCGAAGAAAAGCACGTCGGCCTGCCGGTAGAGCGCACGGGCGATGCCGATGCGCTGGCGCTGTCCGCCCGAGAGGCGGCAGCCGCACTCCCCGACGTGGGTGTCGATCCCTTTCGCCAGCCCGGTGACCAGCTCCCCGAGCTGTGCCGCGCGGAGCGCCTGCATGACCCGCTCCCGGTCGACCTCCCCGGCGGGGATGCCCAGCGCGACGTTGGCCGCGAAGCTGCCGTCGGCGATGAAAAGGTTTTGCGAGACGTACCCGATGCGGTTCTGCCATGCCCGGCGGTTGGCCGCCGTAAGTGGCGTGCCGTCGATGGCGATTTCACCCCCGCTCGGCTCGTACAGCCCCAGCAGCAGGTTGAAGAGCGTCGTTTTCCCGGCGCCCGAGGCTCCGCGGATACCGATGCGCTCGCCCTTGCGGATCGTCAGCGAAAGGCCGTGAAAAAGCTCGCGCCCGCCGTCCGCGAAGCGGAACGGATACTATCGGCGGCGAGGTCGCGCACGGCGATGCCTCATGCCGGAACGGCAGCTTTTCGGGGGGAGCTGGCGGTATCGGCGGCGGGGTTCCCGGGATTGCCGGAATTGCCGGAATTGCCGGAATTGCCGGGGGCAACGGTTGCGGCGGATGTGCTGCGCGGGCCGGGGGGTGTCCCGGCAGTCCGGGTTTGCCGGCGCCGGGGGGCAGTCCGCTGCGGCGTCGCGCAGGACGGCGATCGTGTAGCGGTTGTATTTGATGGACGTCCAGCCGGCCATGATGCTGCGCACCGAAGGCATCAGGCGCAGTGCGGCTACGGCGAAGACGCCGAACAGCATTTGCGCCCGCCCGTCGCCGTCGCCGAGGCTCAGTGCCACGAGCAGGGCCATGCCCACGGCCAGCCCGACCTCGGTGAAGGTCTGGGGCAGCAGCCCGATCGCCGTTTCGCGCAGGCGCGTGCGGATCACCTGATCCATCGCCCGGTCGAACTGGCGGAGCATCATCGGGAAGGCATTGTTGATCTCGATGTCGGCATAGCCGCGGAAGGTCTCGGCCACGAGCCGCGCCTTTTCGCGCTGGGCCTTGTTTTCCAGCTCGCCGTAGCGGTTGATGCGGTTGCGCACCAAGCCGTAATAGATCCAGATCGAAGGCAGGAAGACCGCCAGGGCGAGCAGTGCCGCGAGGGGCGTGTACCACATCAGCGCCCCGAACAGCAGCACGAGCAGCAGCGCCTCGGCGGCGATGGCGGCGGCGGGTTTGAGCACGCCCGCCGTGAAGGCCAGGCAGACGACGTTGACGTTGCGGGCCAGTACGGCCGAGTTCGACGCCTTGACGAACGGCAGCCCCCGGTCGTGGTAGGTAACGAGCAGCCGCCGCGAAAGCGTGCGGTAGAGGTCGTAAATATAGGTGCGTTCGACGCGGGCGAGCCACAGCCCGAGCAGGCACTTTCAGGACGATCACGCCCACCACAGCCGCGCAGACCGCCAGCGCGAAAGTGCGTTGTGAGGCGAAGCCCAGCCCTTCGTAGGCGCGTGTCAGCACCCCGCCGCCCTCGAGGCTGCCGGGGTCGAGCACCAGCGCCAGCACGGGCAGCAGCATGGCCAGCCCGAGGAAATTCAGCCCTGCGCGCAGCAGGAGCGTGCAGGCGACCCACACTCCCCGGCGGCGGAACGCACGCGGTATGATGCCGATGGTTTCGTTCATCTTATCCTTCCACTTTTTCGATTCCCCCAGTTTCACGTACCACAGGTACCCTTCGCATTGGGTGTAGCCCATTTGCCGCAGCAGGCCGAGGTATTCGCCCACCTGGCGGCGGTAGCGTCCGGGTTCGCGGTTTCCGAACTTGTAGTCGACGACCACGGCCCGCGTGCCGCGGATCATCACGCGGTCGGGGCGCCGGGTCGACCCGGCGCCGGGGACGATGATCTCGTTCTCGTTGCGCACGCGCTGCCAGCCGCCCCCGAACCATTCGCCCACGACGGGGTGCGCCAGCACCCGGGCGATCATTCCCCGCAGCGCTTCGGCTTCGCCGGGCGACAGCGTGCCGTCGTCCCGCATCCGCTGCACGGCCTCGTAGATCTGTTGCCGGTCGTCGGCCTGCTCGAACGCTTTGTGCATCAGGATGCCGAAGTTGCGGGGCGAGTTCCACCTCTTCCTCCTGCTCGAAATAGCGCTGCGAGGGGAGCCGCAGCCGCAGGTCGGCGCGTGCCGTGGGGTAGTTTTCCAGCACGACGTGCACGCTGTCGGATGCTTTGCCGCCGCCGGGCACGGGGCCCGTGAAGCGCCCGAATTCGAACCTTTCGCCTTCCTCGGTCGCGGTGCGGCGCCCTTCGGTGCCGTCGAGCAGCGCTTTGTCGCCGTCGGCTCCGATGCTTTGCAGCAGCAGCCCGCCGACGCTCTTGCCGCCCTTGCGGGGGATGAAGACGTGCAGCGACTCGGCGGCGCGTGTCAGGGCCACGTACAGCAGATTGATGTTGTCGACGTGCGAATAGACCAGCTCGCGGTAGTACTCCGCCGAGAAGCCCGATTCGGCCATCGCCTTCTTGTATTTCACCGGGAAGCGCCCGACGGCGCCCGCATCGCCCTGTGCCTCGGCCCAGACGATGTTCGTCACGTTGCCGCCCGACTTGGGATCGAGCTGCCACGAACACCAGGGGATCAGCACCACGCGCTTTTCGAGCCCCTTGGCCTTGTGTATGGTCGTGATCTCGACGGTCGTTGCGCTCTCGTCGACGCTCAGCGACCGGTTCTGCCCCTGCTGCTCCCACCAGTCGAGGAACAGCGCGATGTCGGCGATCTTGCTGGCGCAGAAGCCGATGATCTGTTCGTGTATGGCTTGCAGGTAGGCCGTCTGCTGCCTGTCGTCGTGCAGCGCGTGGCGCATGACGATCCGCTCGAACGCCTCCTCGGGCGACAGCAGCCGGATCGAGCGGAAAAAGGTGCGTTCGTCCCCGGGCAGCGGGCGGTCGAACCCGCGCCCCAGGTAGTGGTTGTAGACGGCGCGGCTGAGCGAGTCGTCGGGGTTGAGCGCCAGCCGCAGGGCCGCGGCGATGAACGAACTGACGGGGGCGTTGCCCACGATCAGCGCTTCCTGTGTCATCACATCGAACCGGTAGCGCGGGTCGTCGTTGCGGCGTTTGAAATCCAGCAGCTCGGCGGCCACCCTGGCGCCGTCGGTCGCCCCGCGCACCAGGATCATGATGTCGCACGGACGGAAACCCTTGTCCAGCACCTCGCAGATGCGCTCCACGACGGGCGGCCGTTCGGCGAAGGTCTCCACCGAAACATAGCCCGGCACCCCGCCCAGGCGGCGGGGTGTCTGCGCATGTTCGCGGTAAGCTTTTGCAGGGTGTCGCGCAGCCCGGCGGCGGTGCGGGCGTCCATGTCGCCCCGCGCCGCGGCTTCGTCCAGCGTCGCGTTGAGCGCCCGGTTGTCGGCTTCGACCACGCGGCCGATGGCCTTGTTGTTGAAATCCACCACGGCGGGCAGGCTGCGGTAGTTTTCCGTGAGGTTGACCAGTTCGGTGCTGTCCGCGCCCAGCGCCCGTTGCGCCTGCGAGTGGAGTATTTTCCAGTCGCCGCCCCGCCAGCGGTAGATCGACTGCTTGATGTCGCCCACGATCAGCACCGAGGTCGCCTCGGTCTGCGCCATGGCGTTGTGCAGCAGCGGGAGGAAGTTTTCCCACTCCTTGAGCGAGGTATCCTGGAACTCGTCGATCATGAAGCGGTCGTAACGGTTCCCCACCTTTTCGTAGATGAACGGGGCGTCGTTGTGGCCGATGAATTCCGAGAGGATGTATTTGGTCTCCGAGAGGAGCATCATGTTTTCCTGGTCGCACATCTGCTGCACCTTGGCATAGAGGTCGGAGAGCAGCGCGAAGCTGCGGTAGTTCTCGCGCAGCAGGTCGCAGGTGTTCCACGCGCGGACGTTCTCATCGTAGAGGCCGCACATTTCGCGCAGCAGGGGTTGCAGCCGGGAACGCAGCCCCTGTGCCGTGCTGCCGGGTTTTCCCCACGCCTCGTCCCTGGTGCAGGCCGCCTCCGCGCGGCTTCCGTAGCGCTCGAAGCTGCCGCCCGCCACGGCGTAGAAATAGGCCGCGAAGCCCGAGCCTTTGTAGGGAAAGTCGGCGACCGAGGCGCCTGCGTCCCCGATGATCCGCACGGCTTCGGCCGCAGCGTCCTGCATCCGTTTTTTGGTCGCCGCGGCGTGCGCCGTGGCTTCGCCCACGATACGCGCCAGTTCCTCGCGCGGGCGGGCCGCCGAGAGTGCGTCCTTGTTCTTCTCCTTGAACAGCTCGCCGCCGAGCGCGAGGATGCCGTCGCGGATGTCCCATTTCTTGCCTTCGTCGATGCGCTCCTGCACGAAGTCCGTGAGCCAGCGCTGCAGGTCGCGGTCGGTGGTGATCTGCTCGATGAGCGTGTCGGCGCTCTTGGTCAGCACCGAGGCCGTTTCGATCTCGACGTTGTAATTGAGGTCGATGCCCAGCTCCTTGATGAAGGCGCGCAGGATGCGCTGGAAGAAGGTGTCGATCGTCAGCACCGTGAAGCGCGAATAGTCGTGCAGGATCTTCGACCGCACCTCCCGGGCGCGTCGGCGCACCGTGGCGGCATCGAGCGACAATTCGCGGCAGAGGTTGTCGAGGTAGGAGCTCGGCTGTCCCGAGGCCAGCAGGTGGATCTCCTTGAGGATGCGCGATTTCATCTCCTCGGTGGCCTTGTTGGTGAAGGTCACGGCAAGGATGTGTCGGTAAATGCCGGGCTGTTCGACCACGTCGCGCACGTATTTGTACGCCAGCTGGTAGGTCTTGCCCGACCCCGCGCTTGCATTCAGAATTCTCGCCCTCACTGTCCGAAATGTCGTTTTAGGTAGTAAAAGTACAAAACAAATCCCGAACGGCAAACCGGGGTTCGCAATAATTTTGTATTTTAGCGACGTATTTAAACCTACAATGTATGAAGAAGATGATTCTGAGCGCCGTGATGCTGGTTTTCGCAGCCTCCGGCCGTGCACAGGAGGCGGGTGCCGCAAGTCCTACGGAACATAACGAGTGGCTGACCACGTTCGAGGCCGTCGCGGTGGATGCCGACCTGGATATCAAATTCGTGAAAGTCCCCGACACCGAGGCCCCCAAGATCGTATACGACACCAAAGGCTCCTATACTTCGAAATTCCGCGCCGAGGTGAAGGACAAAACCCTGCGTATCAGCGAGAGGCCCGATTCGCGCCGTCCCGACCGCACCGAGGTGACGGTCTATTACAATACGTTGCAGTCCGTTTCGCTGTCGGGCGCCGCAGCCGTGTTCGAGGGGACGGTGGATGCGGTGCAGCTCGACCTGACGCTGGGGCGCAAGGCGTCGCTCACAGCGGCGTTCGATGTCAAAGACCTCAGGATGGAGCTCACGGGCGGCAGCAGCGCGACGCTCACCGGCAAGGCGAGCTACCTGACGCTGTTCGCTTCGACGGGCAGGGTCGCGGCCTCGGGCTGGAGGTGATGTCGGCCGAGGTCAATGCCCAGAGCAAGGCCGACGTGTCGCTGTGGATCACCGACCGGTTCATCGGCAAGACCACGACCAACGCCCGTATTACCTATAAGGGGCAGCCTGCCGTCGTGCGCGGCGGCGCCAAGTTCATGGGCGGTGAGATCAGCCACGTAGAATAGTCTCATGGAACAATAATGCGAGGGGGCTTCCGGATCCCGGGCGGACGATACCGCCGGGGAAGTCGCCGGGGCTGTCCGAACTGCTATGAAGGGATTTCTGGAGGAGGTGGCCGCCGACCTGTATGCGCGCTATGGCGAGGGACTGTCCGATCGGGCGGTGCTCTTCCCGTCGCGGCGTGCGCGGCTGTTTTTCGTCGATGCCCTGGGGCGTATCGCCGGGCGGCCGATGTGGCAGCCCGAATGGGTGACGATCGACGACCTGACGGGCGAAATATCGGGGCTGCATACGGGCGACCGCGTGCGGCTCATCACCGAGCTTTACAAAGTCTACTCGGCCTACCACAACGAACCGTTCGACAAGTTCTATTTCTGGGGCGACATGCTCCTCACGGACTTCGACACGATCGACAAATACCTGATCGACGCGCAGATGCTCTTCCGCAACATCTCGGAGATCAAGGAGATCGAAGCCGATATTTCCTACCTCACGCCCGCGCAGCTGCGCATCCTTTCGTTCTGGTCCTCGTTCGGCGAGCAGGCCGACCTTTCGGAGGAGAAACGCCGTTTTCTGGCGATCTGGAAGACCCTCGGCCCCATCTACCGCCGCTTCCGGGAGCGTCTCTCGTCGCTCGGCATCGCCTACAACGGCATGGTGCAGCGCGCCGCCGCCGACCGCATCCGCGGGGGCGGGTTCGCCTTCCCCGAGCCCCGGCGTTATGTCGTGGCGGGGTTCAACGCCCTTTCCGAGTGCGAGAAGCGCCTTTTCGGGTTCCTCGCCACGGCGGCCGAAACCGATTTTTACTGGGACTACGACTCTTATTATAAGGACGACCCCGAACAGGAGGCGGGTATGTTCGTGCGTTCGAACGTGGCGCAGTTCCCACCCCGCACGGAACTTCGGTACGACAACATGCGGGGAGAGAAGCAGATCGTGTCGGTCGCCGCCGTCTCGAACGCCGTGCAGTGCAAGTATGCCGCGGCGATCCTCGCCGATCTGGCCCGCCGCCGCAGGGAGGAAGACTCCGGCATCGCCGCGGGCGCCAGGCCCGCGCTGGGCAAGGAGACCGCCGTGGTGCTTACCGACGAGAACCTGTTGCTGCCGTTGCTGTACGCCCTGCCCGCCGACATCGGACGGGTGAACGTGACGATGGGCTTCCCCTGCGGCAGAGCCTGGCCTACACGTTCGTCGAGCGTCTGGTGGAGTTGCAGAACCACCGCCGCCGCAAGGGCGACGGCTGCACGTTCTACCATGCCGACGTCGCCGGCATCCTCGCACACCCCTATGTGGCCGAGTGCGACGCCGCGCTGACCCGCACGATGCACGAGGAGATCGTCCGCGACCGGCGGATTTCGGTCGATGCCGCATGGCTGGGCCGCAACGGACTGCTGAAACGGATCTTTACGCCCGCCGCGACGTGGCGCGAGTTGTCCGACTACATGCTGGACGTGGTCGCCGCCGTGGCGCGCCAGCCCTACGAGGGCGACGATGCACGGCAGCGGGTCGAATTCCTGGCGGTCATCGCCGAGCAGGTCACCAAGTTGCGCAACTCGCTCGACGAGTGCGATATCGACCTTACGGCCGAGGTCTACACCTCGCTGCTGCGCCGCCATTTGCAGACGCTGCGCATCCCCTTCGAGGGCGAGCCGCTGGAGGGGATCCAGATCATGGGTATCCTCGAGACCCGCAACCTCGATTTCGAGAACGTCATCCTCCTTTCGATGAACGACGACAACTTCCCGGGCAACCACATGGCGCAGTCGTCGTTCATCCCCTACAACCTGCGGGCGGCCTACGGACTGCCCACTCCCGAGCACCACGAGGGCGTCTATGCCTACTATTTCTACCGCCTGATCCAGCGCGCGAAGAGCGTCCACATGCTCTACTGTTCGCATGCCGACGACAAATCGACGGGCGAACCGAGCCGCTATATCTACCAGCTGGACTACGAGAGCGGCTTCGACGTGCGCAAGATCGAGGTGGGGGTGGACGTCAACCTCGCCGAAACGGCGCCGATCGAGGTGCCCAAGGACGAAGGGGTGATGGCCCGGCTGGAGCGTTTCGTCGACGCCCAAAGCCCTGCGACGCTCTCGCCGACGGCCTTTTTCCGCTATGTGGCGTGCCCGCTGCGTTTCTATTTCCACTCCATAGCGCGCCTGGAGGGCGACGACGAGATTTCGGAGGAGGTCGATGCCCCGATGTTCGGCACGATCCTCCACGCCGCCGTGCAGACGCTTTACGCCCGCATCGCGGGGGAGGCGCATCCCGGTGAAACCCTGCGTGCGATGATCCGTACGGGCGAAGTGGCGCAGGCGGTCGAGGCGGCCATCAACGAGAACTATTTGCAGGATAAACATGCCACGGCCGAGGATTATTCGGGCAACCTGTTGCTGGTGAAGGACATCGTGATCCGTTACCTGCGGGGCGGGGTGATGCCCTACGACGCTGCGCACGATGCTTTCGCCGTGTCGGGGCTGGAGGAGCCCGTGGCCTATCCGTTCCGCTTCCGCGCGGGCGGGCGCGACCTGGAGATGAAATTCGCCGGCATCGCTGACCGTATCGACACGCTCGACGACGGGGCGCTGAGGGTGGTGGACTACAAGACCGGGGCGCCGCACCTCGAATTCGACGGCGTGGAGAGCCTGTTCACGGGCACGGGCAAACAACGCCTTTCGAACATCCTGCAAACGCTGCTCTACGCGATGATGCTGCACCGGTCGCGCGGCTGCGACGTCGAACCGGCACTCTATTACGTCCGCAACATGAACCGCCCCGGCTATTCGCCGCAGCTGGACGACAAGCAAACGGGGGTGAAGGGGGCGCGCTATACGCTTTACCGCGAGCGTTTCGAGGAACTGCTGCGCGCGCAGCTCGCCGAACTCTACGACACCTCGGTTCCGTTCCGCCAGTGCGAGGATGCCGATACCTGCAAGTACTGCGACTTCAACGTGATCTGCAAGCGGTGAGGATGAGCAAGGGGGGGGCTTCCTTCGGGGAGCCGTCCAGGCAGAAATGCTCTTTGGCCTGCCCGTCACTTTTAACTGCCGGTATCGCTGCCGGTTATTCCTTTTCTGCTTTTCGGCTCCGGCGGATTGCATAATAGCGGAGCAGGTCGTCGTCGATGGCGGTTCGGTGGTCTGTAATTACCTGTATGTCATTGTCCTCGAAATCGAAATCCATGTGCCGTATTTTCGAGAGGCCGGATATGTCAAGCAGGAGCAATGGGTTTTGCCATGCTGACAAAAAAATGCAATGCCGTATTTTCGGAGAGGTCGAGCTTCGCCAGGCTATTTCGGCTACAGTCCAATTTGGCCAATGCCCTATTTTCGGAGAGGTCGAGCCTTATTAACTTGTTTTTGCTGCAATCCAATACCTTCAGCTCCGTATTTTCGAAGAGGTCGAGTGTCGCTAATTCGTTTATGTTTCAGTACAATTCCGTCAATGCTTTGTTTTTGGAGAGATCGAGTGCTGCCAATCGGTTACATGTGCAATACAATACGTTCAACTCCGTATTTTGGGTCAGGTCGAGTTTTGTCAATTGATTTTGGCTACAGTCCAATTTTGCCAATGCCTTGTTTCCGGCAAGGTCGAGCGCCTTTATCCTGTTCCAACTACAGTCCAATGTGTCCAATGCTGTATTTTCGGAGAGGTCGAGCGCAGCCAGATTATTCCAGTTGCATGTGAGTTTTCCGAGGTTTTTGAAGTATTCGACGCCCGTGAGCGATTCGATCAGGGGCGTGTCGGCTGTTTCTGCGTCGACGTCGATAGCGAATACGGCATCTGCCTCTTCGCGGCTGATTTTCCCGTTCCGATCCGTGTCGAATCTGCCGAGCACATAAGCGCGAAAAACCGGATCCGGAATTGTGCCTCCGTCCCAAAAAACCGGGGGATTCGCGGATCCCTGCCCGTTTTGGCAGGAAACGGTCGTGATGGAATACGCAAGAACCATCAATGCTGTAATGGGTGATAGCCGTTTCATGGGATTACTAAGATATGCAGTTTCATATTGCAGTTTATTCCTCTTGCTGTCGGTATTTTTTCTGCTTTTCGGCCTCGATGGATTGCATGTAACGTGTCAGGTCGCTCACGAAGGCCGTCTGGCTGTTAGTAATTACCTGTATTTCATGGTTCTCGTAATCGAAAGATACTGCCTCTAATTTGGCGAGATCGGATAAATTGAGCCGGATCAATGGATTGTCGGAGCAGCCCAAGCGAATCAACTCCGTATTTTCGGAGAGATCGAGCGCAGTCAATCGATTGTAGCCGCAGTATAATTCGGTCAGCGCTGCATTTTCGGAGAGATCGAGCGCGGTCAATTGATTGTTGAGGCAATTCAAATAAGTTAACTTTGTATTTTCGGAGAGATCGAGTGCTGTTATCGGATTCCAACCGCAGGACAAATCGGTCAACTCCGTATTTTTGGAAAGATCGAGTTCCGTCAATCGATTGTAATCGCACCACAAGTCGGTAAGCATCGTATTTTCGGATAGATCGAGCGCAGTCAATTGATTGTGCCCGCAGAACAATTGCGTCAGGGCTGTATTTTGGGAGAGATCGAATGCGGTCAATTGATTGTAGTCGCAGACCAGCATGCTCAATGCTCTATTTTCCGTCAGGTCAAGCGTCTTTATCGGATTCCGACCGCAGTTTAATGTAAGCAATGCGGTATTTTCGGACAGATCGAGTGTCGTTAGCTGGTTATCTTTGCATTTCAGTATATTCAACTCCGTATTTTTGGACAAATCGAGTTCGGTCAGCGCATGTCCGTTGCATATGAGCTGTTTGAGATTTCTGAAATGTTCGACGCCTGCAAGTGATTCGATTGCGGGAGTGTCGCTCGATTCTCCGCAGAGCCTGCCGAGGTCGATGGCAAGTACGGCGTCCGCTTCTTTGCGGCTGATTTTTCCGTCGCGGTCGGTGTCGAAATTTTCGAGGACATAAGTTCTGAAAACAGGGTCTGGAATCGCGCCTCCGTCCCAAAAGATTTGGGGATTCGCAGCCCCTTGTCCGTTTTGGCAGGAAATGGTTGCGGCGGATATGCGAAACCGCCAAAGCTGTGATGGGTAGGAATCGTTTCATGGGATTACTAAGATATGCAGTTTCATATTGCAGGTTATTCCTCTTGCTGTAGGTGTTTTTTCTGCTTTTCGGCCTCGATGGATTGCATGTAACGTGTCAGGCTGCTCACGATGGCCGTCCGGCTGTTGGTGATTACCTGTATTTTATAGTTGTCGTAATCGAGGGATATTGCTCCTAATTTGGCGAGATTGGATAAATTGAGCCGGATCAATGGATTGTCGCAGCAGCCCAAAGCGACCAGCTTCGTATTCTTCGAGAGAGCGAGTGCAGTCAGTCGATTGTCGTGGCAGCTTAAACCAGTCAATGCGGTGTTTGCGGAGAGGTCGAGCGTAGTCAGTCGATTGTTGTCGCAGTACAACCTGCTCAGCGCCTTATTCTGGGACAGATCGATTGAGGTCAATCGATTGCTTTCGCACCACAAGTCGGTCAGCATCGTATTTTCGGAGAGATCGAGGGTGGGCAATAGATTGTATGAGCAAACCAATTCGGTCAGCATCGGATTTCCGGTCAGATTGAGGGCGGTCAATCGATTGTTGTGGCAGTCCAATCTGATTAATGCCGTATTTTGGGCCAGGTCGAGGGAGGTCAATCGGTTGTCGCGGCAGTCCAATTGGGTCAACGCCGGATTTCCGGTCAGATCGAGGGCGGTCAATCGATTGTTGTGGCAGTCCAATCTGATCAATGCCGTATTTTGGGCCAGGTCGAGGGAGGTCAATCGGTTGTCGCGGCAGTCCAATTGGGTCAACGCCGGATTTCCGGTCAGATCGAGGGCGGTCAATCGGTTGTGCGAGCAGTTCAATCCGGTCAATTCCGGATTTTGGGTCAGGTCGAGAACGCTTAATTGATTTCCGCTGCAGTTCAGTCCGATCAACGCTGTATTGTCGGCCAGATCGAGCGCTGTCAATTGATTGTATGCGCAGTCCAAAAGGGTCAGCGCTTTGTTTTTGCTCAGGTCGAGGGCGGTCAATTGACTGTCGCGGCAGTTCAATTTTGTCAATGCCGTATTTTCGGAGAGGCGGAGCGATGTCAGCGGATGGAAGGCACCTATGAGTTCTCTGAGGTTTTTGAAATATTCGACGCCCTCAAGGGATTTGATTCCGGGAGTGTCGGTCGGTTCTTCCCTGCCCAAGTCGATGACGAGTACGGCGTCCGCTTCCTCACTGCTGATTTTCCCGTCGCGGTCGGTGTCGAAATTTTCGAGTACATAAGCGCGAAAACCAGGGTCGGGAATCATGCCGCCGTCCCAAAAGATCGGGGGCTTCGCGTTCTCCTCCCCGCTTTGGCCGGAGACGGGCGCGGCAGGATATGCAAGAACCGCCAATGCTATGACCGGCAATAGTCGGTTCATGGTGTTTTCCGCTTTCCGTCCATGTAATGTCGCACTTCGTCTGAGACAACGGTTTGACTGTTGGCAATTACGTTTATTTCAGGATTATCGCCGAATACGATCTCCTCTATTTTCGAAAGATTGGATATATTGAGTTCTGTCAATGGATTGTCGTCGCAGTAGATTTTCGTCAATTCCGTGTTCCGGGACAGGTCGAGCGTTGTCAATCGATTGCCGTTGCAGTACAGTTCCGTCAACGCTGTATTTCTGGAGAGATCGAGCGCAGCCAATTGGTTGTTGTTGCAGTACAGTTCCGTTATCGCTGTGTTTTGGGACAGGTCGAGCGCTGTCAATTGATTCCTGGAGCATGCCAATGTCGCCAACGCCGTGTTTTTGGAGAGATCGAGCGCCGTCAACCGGTTGTTAGGGCAGTACACTGTCGCCAATGCTGTGTTGTGGGTCAGGTCGAGTGCTGTCAATTGGTTTTCGTGGCAGAGCAATTCCGTCAATTTCGTGTTCCGGGACACATCGAGTTCGGTCAATGGATTGTAACCGCAGAATAATTTTGTCAATGCCGTATTTTCGGAGAGATCGAGCGCCGTCAATCGATTGTTGTAGCAATTCAATTGTATCAAGGCCGCATTTTTGGAAAGGTCGAGCGCAGTCAATTGATTTTCGTAGCAGAGCAATTCCTCCAATGCCGTATTTTGGGACAAATCGAGCGAAGTTAATTGGTTGTAGTAACAGTGCAAATGAACCAACTCCTTATTTTGGGTCAGATCGAGTCCGGTCAATCGGTTGCTGTAGCAGAGTAATTCCTTTAACGCCGTATTCTTGGAGAGATCGAGTGCCGTCAATTGATTGGCAGGACAAAACAATACCGTCAATTTCGTGTTTTTGGAAAGATCGAGCGATGTCAATGGATTGCCCTCGCACGCCAATTCGGTCAACGCTGTATTTTGGGTCAAATCGAGTTCGGCCAATGCAGTGTAGTTGCAATTCAATTTTACCAGCTCCGTATTTTTTGAAAGATTAAGTGCGGGTAACGGATTGTCCCAGCAGTTCAATTCGGTCAACCTCGTATTTTGGGATAAATCGAGTTCAGCCAGTGTATTTCCGTTGCATATGAGCTGTTTGAGGTTTTTGAAATATTCGATGCCTGCGAGGGATTCGGTTGCGGAGACCGAGTTCTGCGCAGAGCCTGCCGAGGTCGATGGCAAGTACGGCGTCCGCCTCTTTACGGCTGATTTTCCCGTCGCGGTCGGTGTCGAAATTATCGAGTACGTAAGTTCTGAAAACAGGGTCGGGAATCGCGCCTCCGTCCCAGAAGATTTGGGGATCTGCGGCCTTTTTTCCGCTTTGGCAGGAAATGGTTGCGGCGGGATATGCGAAAACCGCCAAAACTGTGATGGGGAGGAATCGTTTCATGGGATTAGTAAAGTATTTGTCAAAAATGAACAATTTCAGAGACAAATATAACAATTTTCCCGAAAAAACGGTTTGTTTCCGGAAGTTTATGTGTCCAACTTCACGACAAAATACGACGCTCCGCTGCGGCGGGCCGCTTCGAGCCCGATTTCGGAGTCTTCGAAGATCAGCGTTTCCTGCGGCGTGCAGCCTTCGCGGCGCATGGCCTCCAGGAAGCAGTCCGGGGCGGGTTTGCTGTGCTCGACGTCAGCGCCCGAGAGGATGCCGTCCACGGCGCCGTTCGGCCCCTCGCCCGGCACGGGATCCCATGCCGCACCCGGGGTTGCCGCACCTGTTCCGGCCGTGGCGGTATATGATCCGGCCGCGCCCGGCGCCGTATTTCCCGCTCCGGTCGTATCCACGTCCGCTCCGGCCGTACCTTTGCCCGTTCCTTCCACACCGGCTCCGTCCATGCCCGTTGCGGTCGTACCCTTGCCAGCTCCGACCATTCCCGCTTCGTCCATGCCGGCGCAGCCTGCCGGAGCCGTGCTCCCCGTCAGCTGTCCCGCGACCGTGATCCCCAAATGGCGCATGGCGTTGTCGATATTGGCGCGGCTGCCTGTCGATACGATCCATACGCGGCCGCCCTGCGCCCGGAACTGCCTGCAAAACTCCCACAGCGGCCGGTTGAGCCGCAGCGTGTCGAAAAACGTGGGGTAGAGCGCGATCTTGCGGAGCCGCAGCCGTTCGCGTTCGGCGGGGTCGGCGATGCCGATCCGGGTCAGGAACTCGTTGCACCGCATACCGAAATACTTTGCCGCATACTCCTCCTCGGTGAGCGTATAGCCCGCCTCGCGCAGCGTGGCGACATAGGCGAGCGTATTGGCGCGCCGCGTGTCGGCCAGCGTGCCGTCGAAGTCGAGCAGGATAAGTCGGATTTGCATGACGGGTTACTTTTTCCCGGCCAGTTCGTAACTGCGGGCGATCAGCGGGGCGATTTCCCCGAAGGGTACGTTGCCGTCCAGTCGTACGGTGAGCCACGTGCGTTTGTTCATATGGTAACCAGGGAAATAATGTTCGAAGTCCAGCGCCCGTGCCATGGTCTCCGCATCGGCCCGGATGTCGAGAATCTCTGTCCGCCCCTGGTCTGCGAGGCCGAGTTTGCCGGCCTGCACCGTCAATATCACGGCATACCATTTGGCGTTGTCCTGCCGCCGGAAAACGGCGTAGTCCGGGAATTTCTCCCAGAGGAACTCCGGTTCGCAGCCCCATGAGGCACGGATATGGCGGATTGTGCGGAGCGTTTCTTCGCTGCGGAAAATTTCTTCGCGCGCAAAGCCGAAATCCTTTGTCCAGTCGTTTCCCATCTCCTTTGTTTTTAGTCGAACGACTGCATGCCCGACTGCGCGATGCGCATCAGGCGTTGGTATTCGGTGGGGGTGAGTTCCATGAAGAAGTAGTGGATCGGGTCGACGCGCATGCCGTTGAGCCGCACCTCGTAGTGGAGGTGCGGGCGCGAGCGAGAGTCCCGTGTCGCCCGACAGGGCGATGATGTCGCCGCGGCTCACGCGCTGGCCCTTGCGGACGTTGATCTTCGAGAGGTGGCTGTACGAAGTCTCGTAGCCGTTGCCGTGGTCGATCACCACGGTCTGGCCCGGCGTCGAGTTGCGCTGCGCCACGTCGCGCACCACGCCGTCGGCCGTGGCGAAGACGCGCGACCCTTCGGGGATGGTGTAGTCCACGCCCTGATGCGATTGCAGCGTCTTGTAGAAGGGGTGGATGCGCATGCCGTACGAGGCCGTGAGCAGCGTCAACTGCTTGTTTATCACGGGCTGGATCGACGGGATGTTGTTGCACCCGCTGCCCGCCGAGTCGATGAGCGCCTGCAGGTCGAGGTACGAGGCGTTCAGCTCGTCGAGCCGCGTCTCCATTTCGGCCACGCGTTCGCGCAGTTCGAGCTTGAGCCGCCGCGACGAACGGTTGAAGATGTTTTCGTAGGTGGCGGCCTGCTTGCGCTCGTATTCCGAGTCGAAGTCGTAGGGATCCGATTCGAAGAGGATGCGGAAGACGTTGCGGTCGCGCTCCGAGAGGTTGTCGCATCACCGTCGTCAGCGTGTCGTACCGCTGGGTGAGGGCGGCGTATTCGCGGCGCAGGCGGTCGGTCGAGTGTTTGAGCTCGTACTCCACGGGGTGTCGAAGAAAAGCGAGAACCCGATGTAGTAGAGCACGGCGACCCCGGCCCACACGAAAAAGTGCACCGTCGCGCGTATGATGTTCTGTTTGCGGCGCTTACGCCTGCGGAGCCGCTCCAGGTCTTTCTTTCCTGCCATCTCAGAGCTTTTCGAAGTTCGTATCGCGCATGTTCTCCATCAGTGCGTCGTACTCCGCGGCGGTCATGTTGCGGTTGAAATAGTTGATCGGGTTGACGGGCACGCCCTTGTGGATCACCTCGTAGTGGAGGTGGGGGCCCGAGGAGATGCCCGTGTTGCCCGTTTCGGCGATGACCTGCCCGCGGGCGACCCGTTCGCCCGGCTGCACGAGGACTTTGCTCAGGTGGGCGTAGCGCGTCTTGTAACCGAATTCGTGGTTGAGCAGCACCATGTGTCCGTAGCCGCCGTTGCCCCCCGAGGAGGCGACCTCCACCACGGCGTCGCCCGTGGCGTAGACCGGTGTGCCGCGGTCGCAGCCGAGGTCGATGCCCTTGTGGGGGCGGATATACCCCAGCACGGGGTGCATCCGGCGTAGGTTGAAGGCGCCGATATGGTCGTTGTGCAGCGCCGAGCGGTCGATGGGCCAGATGGCCGGGATCGCCGCCGACATCTTCTCCTTGTCGCGGGCGAATGCCTGCAATTCGTCGAAGGACACCGATTCGAGGTAGAGTATGCGGGCCAGCGCGTCGAGCTGCTTCCAGGTGCCGACCATCAGCGGGGCGAAGTCGTCCCCGGCCATCGCGGCGTATTTGGTGTCGGGGTAGGGCTGCCACACGCCGTCGATCGACACCGTGTCGGTCGAGAAGAGCGAGCGGTAGACGTAGTTGTCGCGGTGGCGGATTTCGTCCACGCGCCGCTGCGAGGTGCGGATGCGGTCTTGCAGGATGCGGTACTTGATGACCAGATCGCGGTTGTCGCGGATGATGCGGTACATCTTGGGGGTGTAGAAGAAGTACGAGAAGAGCACGTTGGCGATCGAGACGAGGATGAAGCCGATGAGTATTTTCCGGATCAGGCGGTAGGTGCGCAGGCGGAAAGGTGCCGTGACCACGTCGCGCGTCAGCGCCTGCGCCTTCCTGTGTCAGCGCCTGCGTGTCGAATCTCTGCCCTTTTTGCTTCATTGCGGAAAAAAACTCCGGTTAATAGGATGCAAATTTAACTTTAATTGTGTAATTTTGCAACCCGAAATCAGGAACGGGAATTCGGAAAAAATCGTATATATGGAATCGAACAAAATTCGCCAGGCCTTTCTTGACTTCTTCGCATCAAGGGTCATGTGATCGTGCCGTCGGCACCGATGGTCATCAAGGAGGACCCCACGCTGATGTTTACCAACGCGGGCATGAACCAGTTCAAGGACATCTTCCTGGGCAACGCGCCCCGCAAGTATCCGCGTGCGGCCGACACCCAGAAGTGCCTGCGCGTTTCGGGCAAGCACAACGACCTGGAGGAGGTGGGCCATGACACCTACCACCACACGATGTTCGAGATGCTGGGCAACTGGTCTTACGGCGACTACTTCAAGAAAGAGGCGATCGAGTGGGCCTGGGAGCTGCTGGGCGGCGTCTACAAACTTCCGGCCGACCGCATGTACGCCACGGTCTTCGAGGGCTCGGAGGAGGACGGCGTGCCCTTCGATCAGGAGGCCTACGACTACTGGAAGCAGTTTCTGCCCGAAGACCACATCATCCGCGGCAACAAGCACGACAACTTCTGGGAGATGGGCGAGACGGGCCCCTGCGGTCCCTGCTCGGAGATTCATTTCGACCTGCGCGACGAGGCGGAGATCGCCGCCAAGCCCGGCCGCGAGATGGTCAATGCGGGCCACCCGCAGGTGATCGAGATCTGGAACCTCGTGTTCATGCAGTTCAACCGCAAGGCCAACGGCTCGCTGGAGGAGCTTCCGGCGCGCAACGTCGATACGGGCATGGGCTTCGAGCGCCTCTGCATGATCCTGCAGGGCAAGAAATCGAACTACGATACGGACGTGTTCCAGCCTACGATCCAGCGTATTTCGCAGCTTTCGGGCAAGACCTACGGCGCCGACGCGAAGTGTGACGTGGCGATGCGCGTCATCGCCGATCACCTGCGCGCCATCGCCTTCTCGATTGCCGACGGACAGCTTCCGTCGAACGTCAAGGCGGGTTATGTGATCCGCCGCATCCTGCGCCGAGCCGTGCGCTACGGCTACACCTACCTGGGCTTCACGGAACCTACGCTCTGCAAGCTCGTTGCGGGGCTCGTGGAGCAGATGGGGCGGCCAGTTCCCCGAACTGAAGGCCCAGCAGGCGCTGATCGAAAAGGTCATCGAGGAGGAGGAGGCCTCGTTCCTGCGTACGCTGGCCACGGGCATCAGCCTGCTGGACGGCGTGGTCGAAAAGACCAAGAAAGAGGGCCGCGAACTGATCTCGGGCAAGGACGCCTTCGAGCTCTACGATACGTTCGGCTTCCCGATCGACCTGACGGAGCTGATCGCCCGCGAACAGGGCGTCGGCGTGGACCTCGCCGCCTTCGAAAAGGAGTTGCAGGCCCAGAAGGAGCGTTCGCGCAACGCTGCGGCCGTCGATACGGACGACTGGGTGGAGCTCTTCCCGATCAAGGAGAGCGTTTTCACGGGCTACGACACGCTGACCGAGCAGGTCCGCATCGCACGCTACCGCCGCGTCACGACGAAGGGCAAGACATCGTACCAGCTGGTTTTCGACCGCACGCCGTTCTACGGCAACTCGGGCGGTCAGATCGGTGACATCGGCTATATCGAGAATGCCAACGAGCGCATCGCCGTCGTGGCTACCGAAAAGGAAAACGGACTGATTATCCATATCGTCAAGGAGCTTCCCGAAAACCCTGCGGCCGAGTTCACGGCCGTCGTGGACGCTGCCAAACGCCAGGCCGCGGCCAACAACCATACCGCGACGCACCTCATGCACGAGGCGCTGCGCAAGGTGCTGGGATCGCACGTCGAGCAAAAGGGTTCGATGGTGACGCCCGAGATCCTGCGCTTCGACTTTTCGCATTTCCAGAAGATGACTCCCGCCGAGCTGCGCCAGGTCGAGATGCTCGTCAACCGCGCCGTCCGCGCCAACTATCCGCTCGTGGAGAACCGCGAAGCTACGAAGGAGGAGGCCGAGAAATGCGGTGCGATGATGCTCTTCGGCGAGAAGTACGGCGACAAGGTGCGCATGGTGCGCTTCGGTACGTCGGTCGAGCTCTGCGGCGGCACGCACACCAGCGCCACGGGTAACATCGGGTTCTTCAAGATACTGACCGAGAGCGCCATCTCGGCCGGCGTGCGCCGCATCGAAGCCGTCACGGGCGAGCAGGCCGAGAAGATCATCTATGCCGCCGAGGATACGATGCGCGACATTGCCGGTTACCTCAACAATCCGCAGGTGCTGCAGGCCGTCAAGAAGATGCTCGAGAGCAACGAGCAGCTTTCGAAGGAGGTCGAGGCGATGCGCCGCGAGCAGGTCGCCCAGTGGGCCGAGAAGATCATCTCCTCGACGCCCGAGCGCCACGGGGTGCAGCTCATCGCCACTCAGACCGACCGTACGCCCGAGTTCGTCAAAGACCTGGCCTATAACCTGCGTGCCCGCTCCCCGAAGCTGGTGTTCGTCGGCAGGGGGCGGTCAACGACGGCAAACCCATGCTGACGGTGATGCTCGGCGAGGAGATCACGGCCCAGGGCGTGAATGCCGGGGCCGTGGTGCGCGAGGCCGCGAAGCTGATGCAGGGCGGCGGTGGCGGCCAGGCCTTCTTCGCCACGGCCGGCGGCAAGAATCCCGACGGTTTGCAGGCGGCCATCGACAAGGCCGTGGAGCTGATTATGGCCCAGGTAAATAAAAGAATAGTTAAAAACCGGATAATTATGAATAACAAGGTATTACTGATGATCCTCGACGGCTGGGGAAACGGCCGTCACGATAAGGCGGACGTCATTTCGACCGTGCATCCCGAATACATTTCGGCCATGACCGCGAAATATCCGCATGCCGAGCTGCGCACCGACGGTGAGAATGTCGGTCTTCCCGACGGGCAGATGGGCAACTCGGAGGTGGGACATCTCAATATCGGCGCCGGCCGCGTCGTCTATCAGGACCTCGTGAAGATCAACCGGGCCTGCCGCGACAACTCGATCATGAAGAACCCGGAGGTCAAGGCAGCGTTCGAACATGCCAAAAAGAACGGCGTGAACATGCATTTCATGGGCCTCGTGTCGGACGGCGGCGTGCACTCGTCGCTCGAGCACCTTTTCAAGCTGTGCGACATCTCGGCGGCCTACGGCCTCGAAAATACCTTCGTGCACTGCTTTATGGACGGCCGCGACACCGACCCGCACAGCGGCAAGGGGTTCGTCGCCGACCTCGAAAAGCACCTCGCAGCCACGACGGGCAAGATCGCCACGGTGATCGGGCGCTACTACGCGATGGATCGCGACAAGCGCTGGGAACGGGTCAAGGTTGCCTACGACGCGCTGGTCAGCGGCATCGGCGAGCGTTCGTCGGACATGGTCGAAGCCGTCCAGAAATCCTATGACGAGGGCGTTACGGACGAGTTCATCAAGCCTTTCGTGCGCATCGACGAGAACGGGCAGCCCGTCGGCATGATCCGCCCCAACGACGTGGTGGTCTTTTTCAACTACCGCAACGACCGCGCCAAGGAGCTGACGATCGTGCTCACGCAGGAGGACATGCCCGCCGAGGGGATGCACACCATGCCCCTCTACTATTGCTGCATGACCCCCTACGATGCCAAGTTCACGGGGCTGCACATCCTCTTCGACAAGGAGAACGTGCCCAACACCATCGGCGAGTGGGTTTCGAAGCAGGGCCTGCGGCAGCTGCGCATCGCCGAGACCGAGAAATACGCCCACGTCACGTTCTTCCTGAACGGCGGCCGCGAAGCGGAGTTCGAGGGCGAAGACCGCATCCTCGTCGCGTCGCCCAAGGTGGCCACCTACGACCTGCAACCCGAGATGAGCGCTCCGGAAGTCGCTGATAAACTGGTTGCTGCGCTCGGTGAGCGGAAGTTCGACTTTATCTGCCTGAATTTCGCCAATGGCGACATGGTCGGCCATACGGGCGTTTACGACGCCATCGTGAAGGCGGTGAAGGCCGTCGACGGGTGCGTCGCCAAAGTTGTCGAGGCTGCTAAGGAGAACGGTTACGAGGTGGTGATGATCGCCGACCACGGCAATGCCGACAACGCCGTCAATGCCGACGGTACGCCCAATACGGCGCACTCGCTCAATCCGGTGCCCATCGTGGTGGTTTCGGACCGCGTGAAGTCGGTGCACGACGGCATCCTGGCCGACGTCGCGCCGACGGTGCTCAAGTTGATGGGGCTGGAGCAACCCGCCGAAATGACCGGCAAGGCGCTCGTGGAGATGAAATAGCCTGCCTTTTCAATAAAACACCCCGGAATCTACATTCCGGGGTGTTTTTCGTTAGGGGTGACGTGTCGGGATAAACCCTTATTTGGAGCGTGGCAAATTCCGGGAATTAAAAGAGCGTTTGCTGCTGCGCAGATGCAGGCCGGTAGAACTCCATCCGGGTGGCTATGCCCAGCTTTGCGCACAGGTTGCGGAACGTGTCGTCCAGCGCCCGGCAGTTCGGGCCGAAGCATTCGTAGCGGTTGCCGAAACAGGCTTCGTAACGTGCTTTCAGCCCGGGGAACCCGCGCTCCAGGGCGGCATGGAAATGCTCCCTCGACCCGCTGCGGAGCGTCACGCCGAACATCGGGAGGATATACGACGCCCCCGCGTCCTTCGCCCGGCGGACGATGGCTTCGACATTTTCCCGCGTGTCGTTGATCAGCGGCAGCAGCGGCATCATCGTGACACCCGTATAAATGCCCTTGGCAGCCAGTGCCGCCATCGCGCGGAACCGCTCCGAAGAGGCCGGGGCGCCGGGTTCCGTGCGGACGCTGAGCGCGTCGTCGGCACAGGTCACGGTGAAACTCACCGCCGCGTAGGTGGCGGAAATTTCCTGCAGGATGTCGGCGTCGCGCTCCGCCAGGGAGCTCTTGGTGATGACATGCACCGGGAAGCGCTCGTCGGCGATCATGCCCAGTGCCCGGCGGGTCAGCCGCAGCTCGCGCTCGACGGGCATGTAGGGGTCGTTCATCGACCCCGTGCCGATCGTGGCGCGTTTTTTCCGCCGGGCACGCAGCTCGGCGGGCAGCAATTCCAGTGCGTTGCGCTTCACGGCTATCTGGGCGATGTCCCCGATCCCATAGCAGTCGCTGCGCGTGTCGCAGTAGATGCACCCGTGCTGGCATCCCCGGTAGAGGTTCATGTTGTAGGCGATGCCGAACCACCGATCGGCCGTCCGCAGCTTCGAGAGGATCGTTTTGGTTTCGATATACCGCATGGGCGGGTCAGTAGAGAGCTCGATGAACTCGTAGGTGTTGCCTACGGCCGCCAGGTAACGCAGGAACTCCTCACGGGAGATCACCACCGTCGACCGGTTGTCGTTGGGGTGGAACGAGTAGGCCGGCAGCCGTTGCAGGCTGGCGTCGAGGAACAGGTGCACGTGCCTGGCCGGGTCGTTGATCAGCCCGAAGGGCGACACCGAGCCGGGACGCAGTCCGAGCCAGCGCTCCATGCGCTGCTCCGACGCGAACGAGAGCTTGCCCTGCCGCAGGCGGCGTTCCAGGTCGTGGATGGCCAGGTTCCGTTCGCAGTCGAAACATACGAGGTAGTGGCGGTTGCCTTTGTGGTTGCGGAAAAAGAGGTTCTTGCAGTGCTTCGATCCGTCGTCGCGCCAGTAGCGGCGTGCGGCCTCGATGGTCGGTGCCTCGGGGTGTTCGTACCACGTGTAGGCGATGCCGCGGGCGTCGAGCCAGCCGAAAACCCGCTGCCGGCGTTCGTCCGGCGTCGGGGCGGCCGTTGCGGCGCCGGGGCTTGCCGTTTCCATTCCTTCCATGGCTATCGGGCCTTGCAGAATTCTTCGATATTCTCCGCGATGCAGCCTACCAGCACGTCGATGGCTTCGCGCGGCGACCATGCGTTGTGGGGCGAGAGCAGCAGCCGGTCGGGTTCGCGGATGCCCAGCAGCGGGTTATCCGCGGCCAGCGGCTCGCGCGAGAATACGTCGAGCGCGGCGCCTGCGACCGATCCCCGGTCGAGGGCTTCGGCCAGTGCCGCCTCGTCGACGATCCCGCCGCGGGCGACGTTCACGAGGATGGCCGATTGCTTCATCACGGCCAGCTCCGGGGCGCCGATCAGCCCCCGCGTGTGGTCGTTCAGCGGCGCGTGCACCGAGACCGTGTCCGCCCAGCCCAGCAGTTCGGGAAGCGACACGGCGGGGTAGGGCTCTTCGCGCACGGCGCCCGAAGTCGAGGTGTAGCGTACCTCGCAGCCGAAGGCCGCGGCGAGCCGCGCCACTTCGTGCCCGATGGCGCCGAGCCCCACGATGCCCCACTTCGAGCCGTAGAGCTGGTGCGTGGGTTTGGCGAAGTGGAACTGCTGCCCGGCGGCCGAGTAAGCGCCGCTCTTGACATAGCGGTCGTAGTAGACGATGTGCCGCCGCAGGGCGATGGCCGCCCCGAGGGTGGTTTCGGCTACGGAGTGCGTCGAGTAGCCCGCGGCGTTCTTGACCTCGATGTCCAGCTCGGCCGCGGCGTCGAGGTCGATGTTGTTCATGCCCGTGGCGGCTATGCAGATCAGGCGCAGCCCGGGGAGTGCGGCGAGCGTCTCGCGGCGCATCACGACTTTGTTGGTGATGACGATTTCGGCATCGCGGCAGCGATCCGCGACCTCGTCCGGCGCGGTCGTGCTGTAACCCGTGTACCGGCCCAGCTCGTGCAGGCGGGTCAGGTCGGCACCCCCGAGGGTGTACTCGTCCAGAAATACGATGTTAGGTTTCATTGGCGTATGTGTTTATGGTTTTGTTGTCAGTCCATTTCCCCGATCAGCGTGCGGATCGCCACCGAGGCGCAGCCGATGCCGAACAGCGCCGGGATGTAGGAGATGGTGCCGACGTTCGACTTCTTGTTCTGCTCGTCGCAGAGGATCATCGCCCCCTCGCGCATCGCTTCGGGCGAGAATACCGCCTTGAAGCCGCTGCGGACGCCCAGTTTGTGCAGCCGCTTGCGGAGCATGTGCGCCAGGGGGCAGTGGTGGGTCTTCGAGATGTCGGCGATCTCCATCTTCGTGGGGTCGGTCTTGGCGCCGGCGCCCATCGAGCTGACCAGCGGCAGCGAACGGTCGAGGGCGCCCTTTATCAGTGCCAGCTTGGGCGAGAGGGTGTCGATGGCGTCCACCACGAAATCGTATGCGGCGGCGTCGAGCAGCGTGTAGGTCTCCTCGTCCCGGATGTAGCGGTTGACGACGGTCAGCCCGATCGCGGGGTTGATGTCCCGCAGCCGGTCGGCGAGCACCTCGGCCTTCTGCCGGCCTACGGTCGAATGCAGGGCCACCAGCTGGCGGTTGATGTTGGTCGCGTTCACCGTGTCGGCGTCGGCGACGGTCATGCGTCCCACGCCCGCCCGGGCGATCATCTCCGCGGCATAGGCCCCCACGCCGCCCAGCCCGACCACGAGCACGTGCGCCTGCCGGAGCAGGTCGAGTTTTTTCCTTGCCGAGCAGCAGCCCGGTGCGTTCAAGCCAGTTATCCATTTTGCGGGGCGAATATCCGTTCGTAATTTTCGGTCGTCGCCCGTTTCAGGGCTTCGACGGTGGTGCCTCTCACCGCTGCCGCGTGCGCGTAGACCTCCTCGATGCCGGTGTCGCTGTCGTCGGTTTCGAGGAAGAGCTGCCCGGGGGGCGTTTCGCGCAGCGCTTCCAGGGTCTTGGGCGACGAGAACGTCCGCACGCCGAACGAGAGGTAGTAGCCTTTCTCCAGTGCGCGGCGTGCCTGCTCGGGCGAGCCGATGAACCCGTGGAATATGACGGCACGGGGCTCGCGGGCGGCCAGTTCCAGCATGACGGGCTCGAAGGCCCTGACGCAGTGCAGCACTACGGGCAGTTGCCGGTCGCGCGCCAGTGCCAGCTGGGCGCGGAAGGCGGCCAGCTGGCGCTGGCGCCCGGCGCCGCGGGCGTAGTCGAGACCCGTCTCGCCGATGGCCTGTACGTCCGCCGGGAGCGTGCCGAGTGCGGCGATGTCCTCTTTGTCTGCATCCCACGGGTGGATGCCGGCGGTGCGGAGCTCGATGCCCCGGCCTGTCGGGCGGTGGGTGTGTATGTTGACGAATTGGGAGGTCATTGCGACAAAAGTACAAATTTTAAGTAAATTAAAAAATAATAGATAATGCATACGGATTTTTCGGAAAAAATTCGTACTTTCGCACGCGAATTATGCTGTTAGCAGGCTAACAACAAAAACCGGCCCGAAATTTAACCCAAAAATATCCAAACATAACAATCAAAATCTTTAACCATGTCGAAAATCATTACACTACGCAAGGGTCTCGACATCAATCTCCGGGGAAAGGCCCAGGAGTCTCTGGCCGACGCGCCGCAGGCTTCGGAGTATGCCCCTCTCGCCGCTCGATTTCGAAGGCGTGACTCCCAAGTTGCTGGTTAAGGTAGGCGATGAGGTGAAAGCCGGTACGCCGCTGTTCTTCAACAAGTACAGCGAGCGTGTCCTCTTCACGTCGCCTGTCAGCGGGACGGTTGCTGCCGTCAACCGCGGGGAGAAGCGCAAGGTGCTCTCCGTAACCGTAACGCCGGATGCCACGCAGAGCTACGAGGAGTTCGCCAAGCCCGACCTCCAGAAAGCGTCCCGCGAGGAGATTGTCGAACTGCTGCTCCGTTCGGGCCTCTGGCCGATGATCGTGCAGCGCCCTTACGGCATCATCGCCGACCCGAACGACACGCCGAAAGCGGTCTTCATCTCCGCCTTCGACTCCGCGCCGCTGGCCCCGGATTACAATTTCGTGCTCCGCAACGAGCAGAAGAATCTCCAGGCCGGCATCGAGGTGATGCGCCGCCTCACGCCGGGCAAAGTGCACCTCTCGGTGCGCGCCAAGGCCGAGGGGCAGATGCCCATGCTCAAGGGTGCCGAGCTGCACACCTTCGCGGGCAAACATCCCGCGGGCAACGTCGGCATCCAGATCCACCACATCGACCCCGTGAACAAGGGCGACGTCGTGTGGACGGTCAACATCCAGGATCTGGCCATCATCGGCCGCCTGTTCAACGAAGGCCGCGTCGACATGACGAAGATCATCGCCGTGGCCGGTTCGGAGATCGAAAAACCGCAGTACTGCCGCGTCGTCGCGGGCGCCAGGGTCGATTCGATCCTCCGGGGCAACGTGAAACCCCAAAAGGAGGGCGACCATGTACGCATCATCTCGGGCAACGTGCTCACCGGCACGAAGACCCCGGCCGACGGCTTCCTCGGTTTCTATGCCAATCAGCTTACGGTGATCCCCGAGGGCGACAAGTACGAGCTGCTGGGCTGGGCGATGCCCCGTTTCAACAAGTTCTCCGTATCGCGCGCCTATTTCTCGTGGCTCTGCCCGAAGAAGGCCTACGACCTCGACACCAACATGAACGGCGGCGAGCGCCCGTTCGTCGTGACGGGGCTCTACGAGCAGTACCTGCCGATGGACATTTACCCGATGTACCTGCTGAAGGCCTGCCTTGCCGGCGACATCGACAAGATGGAGAACCTCGGCATCTACGAGGTCACCGAAGAGGACTTCGCCCTGTGCGAGTTCGTCGATCCCTCGAAGATCGAGATTCAGCAGATCATCCGCGACGGTATTAACTTAATGATTAAGGAGGCTTAACGATGAGCGCATTACGCAATTTAGTAGACAAGCTCAAGCCCACGTTCACCAAGGGTGGCAAGCTGGGCTTCCTGGAGTCGACGTTCGATGCGTTCGAGACATTCCTGTTCGTACCGAACACCACGACGCAGAAAGGCGCGCACATACGCGACTGCAACGACATGAAGCGTACGATGATCATGGTGGTCGTCGCCCTGATGCCGGCGCTCCTGTTCGGGTTCTATAACACGGGTTACCTGCATTTCCTCTCGCAGGGCGTACAGCCCGAATTCTGGGCTTCGCTCTGGTTCGGATTCCTCAAGGTGCTCCCCCTGATCGTCGTTTCGTACGTCGTGGGTCTGGGCATCGAGTTCGCATTCGCCCAGTTCCGCGGCCACGAGGTCAATGAAGGTTTCCTTGTGACGGGCCTGCTGATCCCGATGATCATGCCGGTGGACATCCCGCTGTGGATGGTGGCGCTGGCCACGGCCTTCTCGGTCATCTTCGGCAAGGAGGTGTTCGGCGGTACGGGTATGAACGTCTTCAACCCCGCGCTGCTGGCCCGCGCCTTCGCGTTCTTCGCCTATACGCCCTCGATGTCGGGCGCTACGGTGTGGATCGCAGGCATGACGGAAGATATGAAGAACGTCGCAGCCAATATCCCGGGCTATGTGCCGCAGGTGGTGGACGGCTTCTCGGGCGCTACGGCACTCGAAAACCTGAGCACCACGGGCCAGATGGGCTATTCGGCCATGGACGCCTTCCTCGGTTTCATTCCGGGCTGCGTGGGCGAGACTTCGACGCTGGCAATCCTGATCGGCGCCGCGATCCTCCTGTTCACGGGCGTCGCTTCGTGGCGCACGATGGTTTCGGTATTCGTCGGCGGTCTGGCGATGGGCTATTTCTTCCAGGCGATCGGCGTGACGACCTATCCGGCATGGTGCCACCTGATCATCGGCGGTTTCGCTTTCGGTGCGGTCTTCATGGCCACCGACCCCGTCACCTCGGCCCAGACCGATAAGGGCAAATACATCGTGGGTTTGCTGACCGGTGCGCTGGCCGTGCTGATCCGCGTGGTCAACCCGGCCTATCCCGAGGGCATGATGCTGTCGATCCTCTTTATGAATGCGCTGGCTCCGCTGGTGGACTACTACGTGGTCGAGGCGAACATCTCGCGCAGAAAGAAACGTGTTAAACTGGCGAAATAGGGGAGATATATGGCAACGAAAAAATTCAAATGCACAGTCTGCGGCTATATCCACGAAGGGAAGGCCGCTCCCGAAACATGCCCCGTTTGCGCGGCTCCCGCTTCGGCGTTCGTCGAGATCGAGGACGCGAAGAAGAAGGGGATGCTGAGCGACAAGAACGGCAACGCATATATTATAATGTATTCGACCGTGATGGTCGTGATCGTGGCGACGCTGCTCGCCGTGGCGGCACTCTCGCTCCAGAAGCGCCAGTATGCCAACGAGCTGAACGAAAAGAAATCCTCGATCCTCTCGTCGCTCTCGGCGCAGGGGCAGAACTACGACACCTTCATCGACGCCTACGTCGTCGACGCCCGGGGCGAGAAAGTCGAGGGGCAGGACGTATTCGAACTGCTCAAGGACTTGCCGGGTGCTTTCGACGACGGCAAATTCCCCGTGTTCGAGGCCAAGGACGGCCGTGTGGTGATCCCGGTTACGGGTACCGGTCTTTGGGGCCCGGTCTGGGGTTATGTGGCGCTCGAAAAGGATATGGACACCATCGCCGGTATCATCATGGCCCACAAGGGCGAGACCCCGGGCCTGGGTGCCGAGATCGCCACGCCGAAATACCAGGCGCTGTTCGTCGGCAAGAAGATTTTCAAGGGCGACCAGTTCGTTTCCGTGAAGCTGCGTAAGGGCGGCGCACAGGATCCCGAGCATGAAGTGGATGCCATTTCGGGCGGTACGAAGACTTCGGACGGCGTGACGGCGATGCTTTACAACAGCCTGCACCACTACCTGCCGCTGCTCGAAGCCAAGCGCAAGGCCGCAATCGAGGATGTCGTGTTTGCTCCCGTGCGGGATGAGTCTAACGAAGAAAATGTAGGAAACAATGAGTAAGAACGAAAAAGAGCCTTTGTTTTCGGCTAAGAACATGAAGTTCCTGACGGGGCCGTTCTCCGCGAACAACCCGGTCATCGTGCAGATCCTGGGTATCTGCTCGGCGCTGGCCGTCACCGTACAGCTCAAGCCCGCCATCGTCATGGCCCTCTCCGTGACGGTCGTGACGGGATTCTCGAACCTGGTGATGTCGCTGCTGCGCAACGGCGTGCCCTCGCGCATCCGCATCATCGTACAGCTGGTGGTCATCGCCGCGCTGGTAATTCTGGTCGACCAGGTGCTCAAGGCTTTCGTCTACGAAGTCTCGAAGCAGCTGTCGGTTTACGTGGGCCTTATCATCACCAACTGTATCGTCATGGGCCGCATCGAGGCCTTCGCGCTGGCCAACAAGCCGTGGGCGTCACTGCTCGACGGTATCGGCAACGGTCTGGGCTACGGCCTGATCCTGGTGATCGTGGCTTTTTTCCGCGAGCTTTTCGGCTCGGGCACCCTGATGGGCTGGCGCATCATCCCCGAGAGCTGGTATGCGGCCGAGGGCGGCTGGTACTACAACAACGGGCTGATGCTCTTCCCGCCGATGGCGCTGATCATCGTGGGCTGCATCATCTGGGTGCACCGTTCGCGCAATAAGGATTTACAGGAAAAATAGGAGGGTAACGTATGGAATCATTGAATATCTTTATCCGGTCGATCTTCATCGACAACATGGTCTTCGCGTTCTTCTTCGGCATGTGTTCCTACATCGCCGTTTCGAAGAGCGTAAAAACGGCCCTCGGCCTCGGCGCCGCCGTTACGTTCGTGATGGTGATGACCGTGCCGCTGAACTACCTCCTGTATGAATTCGTACTCAAGGCCGGCGCCCTTTCGTGGGCCGGGCTGCCCGATGTGAACCTGGACTTCCTGACGTTCATCGTCTTCATCGCCACCATCGCCGCCTTCGTGCAGTTCGTTGAGATGATCGTCGAGAAGTTCTCGCCGACGCTTTACAGCCAGTTGGGCATCTTCCTGCCGCTGATCGCCGTGAACTGCGCCATCATGGGCGGTTCGCTTTTCATGCAGCAGAAGGTCGATGCGCTGGAGCTGACGTCGCTGTGGCAGTCGATCGTCTACGGCCTGGGCTCCGGTCTGGGCTGGTGGCTCGCCATCGTCATGATGGCCGCCATCCGCGAGAAGACGACCTACTCGCAGATTCCCGCGGCGCTCAAGGGCCCCGGTATCGCCTTCATCATCACCGGCCTGATGGGTATCGCCTTCATGATCTTCTCGGGCATTCAGTTCTAACCTTAAAAGAGATTCGGAAAAAATGGAATTGACTATTATAGTTGCAATCATAGCCTTTCTGGTGGTGACCCTTGTCCTCGTGGGGCTGCTTCTCTTTGCAAAGGCCAAACTGACCTCGTCGGGTGAAGTTACGATCGACATCAACGGCGGCGAGAAGGTCATCACGACCGAAAGCGGCTCGACGCTGCTCGCAACGCTGGCCAACAACAAGGTCTTCCTGCCTTCGGCCTGCGGCGGTGGCGGTTCGTGCGGCATGTGCAAATGCCAGGTGATCGAGGGCGGCGGCGATATTCTGCCGACCGAAACCGGATTCATCACGCGCAAGATGGCCAAGGACCACTGGCGCCTGGGCTGCCAGGTCAAGGTGAAGGAGAACCTCAAGATACAGGTTCCCGAAGCCGTGCTCGGCGTCAAGAAGTGGGAGTGCACCGTGGTCTCGAACCGCAATATCTCGACCTTCCTCAAGGAGTTCGTCGTCAAGCTGCCCGAAGGCGAGAACCTCAAGTTCCGCAGCGGCGGCTACATCCAGATCGACATCCCGAAATACGACGCCATCAAGTTCTCGGACATGGACATCGACGAGGCCTACCGCGCCGACTGGGACAAGTTCAAGATGTGGGATCTGGTTACGACCAACCCCGAAGATACGTTCCGCGCCTACTCGATGGCCAACCACCCGGCCGAGGGCAATATCATCATGCTCAACATCCGTATCGCCACTCCGCCGTTCGACAAGGCTACGGGCGGCTTCATGAAGGTCAACCCGGGTATCTGCTCGTCGTACATCTTCTCCCGCAAGCCGGGCGACAAGGTGACGATCTCGGGCCCCTACGGCGAGTTCTTCCTGCCGGACAACCTGCCCGACACGCAGGAGCTGATCTTCATCGGCGGCGGTGCCGGTATGGCTCCGATGCGCAGCCACCTGATGCATCTGTTCAAGACCGAAAAGACCAAGCGTCCCGTGTCGTTCTGGTACGGTGCCCGTGCGCTGAAGGAGGCTCCCTATGTGGACGAGTTCCATGCCATCGAAAAGGAGTTCCCCAATTTCAAGTTCAACCTGGCGCTCGACCGTCCCGATCCCGAGGCGGATGCCGCGGGCGTGAAATACACCCCGGGCTTCGTGCATAACGTGCTCTATGAGAATTACCTCAAGAACCACCAGGCGCCCGAGGACTGCATCTACCTCATGTGCGGCCCCCGATGATGATCGCGTCGGTGGTCAAGATGCTGGACGACCTCGGAGTGCCGTCGGAGAATATCCTCTACGACAACTTCGGCTCGTAGCGGTGCGGTGATTCCGCTGAACGCCGCAGGCGCATAAACGGGAAGGGGCGAAGATTCGAATCGTTTCGAAGGCTTCGCTCCTTTCCGTTTTTCGTTGCCGCAGGGCGGGGGGCGGAGCTGCCGGGATTTTTTGTGCTGTATATCGGCCCGTCCGGGAAAGTACAGTATCGGGATAAATTATTATATTTGTATTAATAACCGATTCGACAAACTCTAAAAACCTTAATTCTATCGAAATGAACATTCCTTTGATTTTCTGGATCGTCCCTGCCGCTGCTGTCATTGCCCTGGCCGTAGCCTGGGCATTTTACCGCAGCATGAAGTGCGAGGACGAAGGTACCCCGCGCATGCGCGAGATCGCCGAGCACGTGCGCAAGGGCGCCATGGCCTACCTGCGCCAGCAGTACAAGGTCGTGTTGATCGTATTCATCATCCTGGCGCTGTTCTTCGCCTACCTGGCCTACGGCGCCGGGGTGCAGAACCCCTGGGTGCCCTTCGCCTTCCTGACGGGCGGTTTCTTCTCGGGGCTTGCAGGCTATTTCGGCATGAAGACCGCGACCTATGCTTCGGCACGCACGGCCAACGCCGCACGCCAATCGCTCGACCGCGGCCTGAAGGTCGCCTTCCGCAGCGGCGCCGTGATGGGGCTCGTGGTCGTGGGGCTCGGGCTGCTGGACATCTCGTTCTGGTATGTTATCCTCGAACGCTTCGTGGAGGTGTCGGGGCCGCAGAAACTCGAGGTCATCACCACGACGATGTTGACCTTCGGCATGGGTGCGTCCACCCAGGCGCTCTTCGCACGTGTGGGTGGTGGTATCTACACCAAGGCCGCCGATGTTGGTGCCGACCTGGTGGGCAAGGTCGAGGCGGGGATCCCGGAGGACGACCCGCGCAACCCCGCTACCATCGCTGACAACGTCGGCGACAATGTCGGCGACGTGGCCGGCATGGGTGCCGACCTCTATGAGAGCTACTGCGGTTCGGTGCTCGCCACGGCAGCGCTGGGCGCGGCGGCGTTCGCCACGGCCGACGGCATGGCGATGCAGCTCAAGGCCGTGCTGGCGCCGATGCTGATCGCCGCGGTGGGCATCGTGCTCTCGATCCTCGGCATCTTCCTCGTGCGAACCCGGGAGGGCGCCTCGATGCGCGAACTGCTCCGTTCGCTGGGCGTGGGTGTCAATTTCAGTTCGCTGCTGATTGCCGGCGCGACGTTCGGTATCCTCTACCTGCTGGGAATCCAGAACTGGCTCGGGCTGTCGTGCTCGGTCATCACGGGGCTCGTGGCGGGCATCATCATCGGACAGGCTACCGAATACTACACTTCGCACTCCTATAAACCGACGCAGAAGATCGCCGGAAGCGCCCAGACCGGGCCGGCCACGGCCATCATCGCCGGGGTCGGGTCGGGCATGATCTCGACGGCCATCCCCGTCCTGACGATCGGTGCCGCGATTATCCTCGCCTATCTGTGCGCCATCGGCTTCGACATGGAGAATATGATGGCTCCGATGAACATGTCGCTGGGGCTCTACGGCATCGGCATCGCCGCCGTCGGTATGCTCTCGACGCTGGGCATCACGCTCGCCACGGACGCCTACGGCCCGATCGCTGACAATGCGGGCGGCAATGCCGAAATGAGCGGCCTCGGCCCCGAGGTGCGCAAGCGCACCGACGCGCTGGACGCGCTGGGCAATACGACCGCCGCCACGGGCAAAGGGTTCGCCATCGGATCCGCGGCGCTGACCGCACTGGCACTGCTGGCATCCTACATCGAGGAGATCCGTATCGGATTGCTGCACAACGGCATCACGATGCTTGACCTGCCCAACGGCACCTCGCAGCTGGTCGAGAAGGCTTCGATCCTCGATTTCATGGAGTATTACCAGGTCACGCTGATGAACCCGACGGTGCTGATCGGCATCTTCATCGGCGCCATGATGTCGTTCCTGTTCTGCGGCCTGACGATGAACGCCGTGGGGCGTGCGGCCCAGAGCATGGTGAACGAGGTGCGCCGCCAGTTCCGCACCATCAAGGGCATCCTCACGGGCGAAGGCACGCCGGACTATGCCCGCTGCGTGGAGATTTCGACCCGTGGCGCTCAGCGCGAGATGATTTTCCCCAGCCTGCTGGCCATCGTCGTGCCGGTAGCCGTCGGTCTCGTGTTTGGCGTGGCCGGCGTGATGGGCCTGCTGGTCGGCGGCCTCAGCTCGGGTTTCGTGCTGGCCGTGTTCATGGCCAATGCGGGCGGCGCGTGGGACAATGCCAAGAAGATGGTCGAGGAGGGGCATTTCGGCGGCAAAGGCTCCGAATGCCACAAGGCCACCGTGGTGGGCGATACCGTCGGCGACCCGTTCAAGGACACTTCGGGCCCGTCGCTTAACATCCTTATCAAGCTGATGTCGATGGTTTCCATCGTCATGGCCGGGCTGACGGTGGCTTGCCACCTGTTCTGACCCATGTGACGATAAAGGCAATAAGAAAAGCCACCCGGGGAAGGTGGCAGGGGTTTTTTTTATGGCCTTGCAGCGGGCTATTTCTTGCTCGCGCCGCTTTCGAGGATCGAGACGATGGAGTAGAGCGTGAAGCAGATGGCTCCGAAACCCGTCAGGACGCGTGCGGGGACGAAATATTTGGGTTCGGAGAGCGCCGCCTCGTAGAGGAATGCCGCGAGGAACAGGCAGGCCAGCGCCGTAAGCACCGGGATGATCGGGATGCGGTTGGCCAGCGGGAAATCGGCGTGCCAGATCTTTGCCAGCAGGATGACCTTGCTCGATATGCTCCAGCAGATCAGTGCCAGCCCTATGAGCACGAAGCCCACGAAGCTGATCGCCTCGCCCCGGAGCGTGAAGATGAGGATCAGCCCCAGCACGAAGGCCAGTCCGCCCATCGCGAGCACCAGACTCATCCAGCGGCGGCGTTCCTCCATCGTGTAGCTGCCCCGTGCCTGGCGTGCGATACTGGCCACCAGCGCGATGAGCGATGTGCAGACACAGGCGATGCCGAACATGACGCTTCCCGCCACGATATGCGCCGGGAGCGTTCCCAGCGCGAAGAGCAGGATGCACCACACCCATGCCCCGGCGGCTATGGCCGACACGATGAAGATCAGCAGCGAACTCTGCCCGCGGGTGAAGCCTGCGGGGTTGACCGAGAAGGTGCTGTCACCCGAGTTCTTGGGGATCAGGCTGAAACGCGTCGAGGAGGTGGCCGCCGTCGAGACGCACGCCGTGATGAGCCCCAGCCCGCAGACGACATGCCCCGTGACGAACGCCCCGGTCATGTGCGACTGGATGATGAAAAGCCCGCAGATGACCGTCATGGCGGCGACCGCATAGCCGATGGCCGGGAAAAAGGTATTTCGCGGCGGCGGTATAGGTGCCGATGATCTGGCGGATGATGGTGGCGGCGGTACAGTAAAGCGCGACGCAGATCGAGCCCAGGAAAAAGAGCACGGGGCCTGCCGTGAGCCGCGAGGGGTCGTCGCCGGCGGCGAAAACGTAGGCGCCGTAAGCGAAACAGAAGGCTGCCATCGCAAGGGAATGGCGCGGAAGAGGATGCTTATGCCATAGTTCATAATCGGAGTTTTTTTGTTATGCGCCAGCCTGCAAATCATGAACCAAACGAAAAAATGGCTATCTTTGCCCCATGGAAAATATCGTTTTCGACCTGGGCGGAGTACTTTTGCCCGCGACAAAAATAAGTCCACGCAAGAATTCCACGACTTTTTCAGTTTCATCCGTTCGGAGCCCATGCCGGCTTTCTGGCAGGATTACGACCGGGGCGTGCTGACGCTCGACGAGGTGACCGGCATCCTTTCCGGGGTCAACGCCTGCCCGCGTGCGAAATGCGAGGAGTACCTGCGCCTGTCGATCGACATGCAGGAACCCGTGAAGCCTACCGAACAGCTTGTCCGCGACCTGAAGGCCGCCGGCTACAAGTTGTATGTGCTTTCGAACATGTCGCGCGAGTTCATCGACTTCCTGCGCCGTTTCCCCGTCTACGGGCTTTTCGACGGTGAGGTGGTCTCCTGCGAGGAGGGCGTGGTGAAACCCGAGCCGGAAATCTACCGGCGACTGCTCGGCCGCTACGGACTCGATCCTGCGCAGACGCTCTTTATCGATGACCGCCCGGCCAATATCGCCGCCGCAGCGGCGCTGGGTATCCGCGGGCAGTTGTTCGACCATTCGGCGCCGGCCGCAACCTGCGACCTGCTGCGCCGCAGGCTGTTGCCCGAAATAGTAGGGTAGCAGCCCGAGACCATATCCGGGTACTCCGTCCGTATAGCCGTACCCGCAGGCCGTTCGCTCCGCCCGCACGAATCGTCGGCTTCCCCTTTTGCAGCGGTTTTCCCTGTCCCTTGATCCGATCCGTCCGATGATTGAAAAATAAAAAGGGCCACTCGTTAGAGCGGCCCTTTGCTTTGGATCGGATTCCGTTATTCGAAGTTGGCATCCTTCATCAGTTCATACTCCGGCGAGAGTGCGTACATGCGTACGTATTCGAACTTGCCGGTGTCGACGAGCTTGAACTCGAATGCGTGCGTCACCTTGCCCGTGCCCGAGCCGATGTGCTGCGTGTAGAGCATCATCTGTACGGTGTAGATCACGTCGATGCCGGAGATCATCTTGACATCGGGGTAGAGCGTACCCAGGGCGGCCGACATTACCTCGCCGAAACGCTTTTCGACTTCGTCGTAGAACGCCTGGTACGAAGCGCGCATGGCTTCCTTGTCGTCCGACCCCCAGTTGTCGTAGGCTGATATGTCTTCACCGGCTTCGCTCCAGTAGTATTTCGGAAGCGTGTTGATATGCCAGTTCAGGTTGGTGTAGCTTGCCGCGCAACCGCTGTAATACTCCGCATCCGTGAGGCGGCTGCCGCTGCCGCTGCGGTTGTCCGTCGTATAGGCGGCGTCCTTGTTCTGGAGTACCCAGTCCACGCAAGCCTGGTAGAAGCTCTTGCTGTAAGCGCTGCGGTCGGGGGCCACGACGAGCGTCATGCTGGGGTCGAAGTTCCATTTGCCGCTGACCTTCTTGAACGGGCCGTCGAGCGTCTCGGTGTCCTCGGTCTTGATCCAGTCCGCACCGTCGTAAGTGTACTCGTCGGCGAAGAGCAGGGTTACCTTGTCCGTCGAGTCGTAGAAGTGGTATGCCACGTTCATCTTCTCCTCGGCCAGGGCGTAGGGATATTTGTACTTCAGGTAGAGGGGCAGGTAGGTGTCCTGCGAGAACGACGAACTGAAGTTGGGATTGGTGGCGCCCATCTGCGTGTAGTCCTCGGGGTTGACCATCGTGGTGTTTTCTGCGGCTGCCCACGACGTGCCGTCGAAGGTGTAAATCGCATAGCGGTTCTTGGTCACCGCGGCGCGGGTCATGCCGAAGGAAGCTGCCGAAGCATTGGCTGCCGGCTTGACAGAAGTGACCATCGTATTGCGGAACTTGCTGCCCGATACGCCGATCGCATAGCCTTCCACGACGACTTCCTGTCCGTCGAGTGCTGGGTCTACGGCGCCGTCCAGGACATACGAGAGGCTGCCTTGTGCCGTCAGCGCTTCGTCGTTGATGACGTTGTAGTAGTTGCCGTCAATTTTCAGCGTACCCGTGTAACGCACGTACTGCGCCGTGGTCAGCGTCAGGTAACCGTCCATGTCGGTACCGTCCATTTCGCGGATCGCGGGGTAGGTGAACTTATTGGCCTCGGTATTGAGTTTGGTGACGGTCGATGCCGGGGGGTACTGGTTCAGCCCGGCATAAGCCGAAGTGGTACCTTCCACGCTGACCAGATCGCCGATGGCATAGGTTCCGGTCGGGTCGGCATTGGTATAGATGAGGATCGACCCTGTGCCGTCGTTGATGAGGAAGCCGCGCTTGTAGGTCGCTGCGATCTGTCCCGTCACGCTGAACGTGCCGGGATCGGCCGATGCGACGACGCCCACGGGCGTGAATTCGGGCTGCGAACCCTCCTCGGCGATCGTGGCGACGATCATGTTGGCGAATTTGGGTGCGTCGCCGCTCTTGCTGACGGAGAAGAGGTAACCGGTCGCGGTGACCTTCTTACCGTCCAGGCTCTCGTCGATCTGCCCCTTGTTGGGGAAGGAGAGGCTGCCGGTGGCCGTCGCGGCACCGTCCACCTTGAGGTTGTAATAGTTGCCGCTGATCGAGAGCGTACCCGTCAGGCTGACGAATTTGATCGACGTTGCGGTCAGGTAGGCGTCGAGCTCGCTGCCCGACATGGCCTGTGCCGTGGGGAAGGCGAAATTCTTGGTTTTCTCCACGAGCGTGATCTCGGCCGTGTTGCCGAATTGCATGCCGCTGTTGTATTCCGTAACGGCACCCTTTGACCTTCACTACATCGCCTAAAGCGAGTAGTTCGACGGGGCGTTCAGATATACCAGAATAGCCCCCGTGGTGTCGTCGACGATAAAGCCGCGGGCATAGGCAGCCGAAACGGTGCCCTGCACGGTATAGTCGCCGGGGGCAATGATTTCGCTGATCTTGTTGATGGTCTCGGGGATTTCGCCGCCTCCGGTCGAAGGCTCCTGCTCGGAGTAGGCGTATTCGGCGATGACGTAGTCGCCGGCCTCGGCGTTCTTGACGGCCTCCTTGAGGATGCGCGGCAGGTAGTTGGCTGCCGGCTTACCGGGTGTAAAGTAGTCGGCCGTGATATCCTCGCCCCAGGCTACCTCGTAGTCGGCGGCCTTGAGCTCGTAGGTCGAGGCGGAAGCGATGCCGGTGATGGCCTCGGATATCTCGCCGCGCTGGTTCTTATAGGTAACGGTGACAGTCGAGCCGTTCGAGAGGTAGCTGTCGTAACCTGCAGCCAGGAAGGCGGGCAGGTACGTCGTGGCGGAAGCGGCTTCGGAGAAACATTTTGCAGTGCCTACGGCGGCCAGGGCTGCCACTGCATCGGGCCCTGCGGCTTCGGCGATCGCCTTGTTGGCGGCGTTCGACGCGACGCTGGCGTAGTCGGCGTCGGTCATCGTGTATTTCAGCACCTGGACGTCGGTGATCTCCTTGTCGGGGTTGAACCCGTCCAGATACTCCTCGTTGTAATCGTCGACATTACAACCCCCCCCACGAATGCTATCGTCGCAAGGGCCAGAAGGTATTTTACAATATGCTTGTTCATATGGTTCGCTGTAATTAGAAGTTAATTTTCAGTCTTACGGTATAGGTACGACCGAACGAGTACATTACGGCATATACGTTCTGCCAGATACCTTCGTCGGCTGCGGCGCACTGCGCGTCCATGATGTAGTTGTAGTCGTAGACGTTGTTCACGTTGCCGTAGATCGTGGCGCGTACGTTGCCGATCTTGAAGGCGTAGCTGGCCGAGAGGTCGAGCTGGTGTCCCCACGGAATTTTCCACGGGTCTTTCACGTCGACGGTCGAGTTGCCGTTAAGGCTGGTGTTCGAACCGATGTAGAAGTCGGCGTAGTTGTTGCCGTAGGCGTTCCAGTCGGCGCTGACGCGCAGGCCCTTCATCGGGCGTACCGTGACGCCGAGGGCTCCGGTGGTCTGTGCCGAACCGCCGACCTTGATGCCTTTCTGCTTCAGGTTCAGCCATGCGTGGTCTTCAGCCATGATGCCCGAGGCGACCGTGCCGTCCAAAGCCTTGGTCAGGGGGCTGCCCCTGCGTGTCGTAGATGTAGCCCTTCGAGTCGCTGTCCCACTGCCAGTCGCCCAGCGAAAGCATACCGGTCACGTCCAGCCAGCGGTTGGGGCGCAGGACGAAGTCCAGTTCGAGGCCCATGTGGCGTGCGTCGACACCCGAGAGGTTCACGCGGGCGTAGTCGCCGTTGGCCATCGAGCTGGAACGTACGACCGACTTGTCCATCCAGAGCGTGTAGTAACCGTTCAGGTTGACCGAAAGGATGCCCGAGCGGAACCCGTAACCTACCTCGGCCGAGAAGACCTTTTCGTTCAGCGGGTCGGGGTTCTTGGCGTTGCTCGTGGTGCTCTGCAGGAATGCGCCGCCCGAGAAGAACGGGGCGCGGCTGATGTAGCCCAGGTTGGCGAACACGTTGTGTTTCTCGTTGATGTTGTAGTTGGCACCGCCCTTGACCGTGTAACCGATGAAGTTCACGTGCTCGGACTCGGCGTGTGCGGCGTCGTAGTAGAAGCGGTCGTAGCGCCAGTAGCCGGTGTTGGAAACCGAACCCGATACGAAGGCGTTGAGGTTTTTCTTCGTCCACTCCAGCTGGGCGAATACGCCTTCCTGGTGTACGTGGCCGTCGTAGTCGCGGTAAACCTTGTCGCCGACCTGCAGTTTTTCATACACCCAGTTGGGGTCGGCCGCGGCGGCGTTCTGCTCGGGCTTGACGTTGGCGCGGCTGCTGTCGTCGATGAAATACTTGCCGTCGTAGAGGTCGATGATCTCGTTGTTGTGCTCGCCGATGTAGTAGCGCACGTCGATACCGGCCGACAGTTCGAGCGACTTGGAGATTTGGTTGGTGTAGGTCGAGAGCAGTCCGTACCACATGTGGTTGTTGTTGCTCTTCGACATGATCATGCGCGAACCGTCGGGGCTGGCGGCGTTCATCTCCTGGATCTTGTCGTAGGCGAACGTGCCGTCGGGGTTGCGGAAGGTGGTGTTCAGCACGCCGTAGTTGGTACCTTTCCACATGTTGCGGTCTGCCGAGGTGCGGCCCTGGCCCGAGTAGCCGCTGCCGCGTCCGATCGACATGTAGAGCGCCGTCGAGAGCGACGACTTGTAGTCGATCTGCCACTGGTGGTTCAGCGAGATCTGGGGCTTGTGGTATTCGTTGAAGTGCGAGTAGCGCTGCCTGCCGTTCTTGTCGAAACCGTACTCGGCGTTGTAGCGGTACATGTCCTTTTCGCCCATGAAGTTCTTGGCCTTCTGCCACTCCTCGATCTTCAGTCCGTCGTCGAGGGCATGGCGCTGCGCGTGCTTCTGCGGGGCGCCGAAGGCGGTCAGCGACAACTGGTGGCGGTCGTTGATGCGCTTCGAGATGTTGACGAACCAGTTGTAGCCTTCGAAGTTGGTTCCCTGGATGTAACCGTCGCCCCAGCGCTTCGCGCCGAGTACCGACAGTGCCCAGCCGCTCTTCGTGAGGCCCGTCGAGAGGCTGAACGAAAGGCTGTAAAGGCCATCGTTACCTACGCCGAACGAGAACGTGCCGCCCTGCTTGGCCTCGATGCCGTTGGTCACGATGTTGACCGAACCGCCGACCGAGGGAGACGAGATTTTCGAGGCGCCCAGGCCGCGCTGGGTCTGCATGCTGCGCGTCACGTCCGAGAGGCCGGCCCAGTTCGACCAGTATACGCCGCCCCACTCCATATCGTTCACGGGGGACGCCGTTGACCATCACGGCCACGTTGGCCGCCTGGAAACCGCGCATGTTGATCTTCGAGTCGCCGAAGCCGCCGCCGTCCTTGGTCACGTAGACGCCCGGCGTCGATTTCAGGATTTCGGGGAACTCCTGCCCGCCGAGTTTGTAGCTGATCTCCTCGGCGTTGACCGTCGATACGGCTACCGGGGTTTTGCGCTGCACGGCCACCGACTGCATGACGATGACATCCTGCAATGCCACGGCGTCGGGCTCCATCTGGATGATGCCCAGGCGTGCGTTCGGGCCCGTGACGGGTTTTTTGGTCGGGACGTAGCCCACGTAGCTGATCTCGATCTCCTTGGCATCGGTCTTCAGCGTGAAGTTGCCGTCGACGTCGGTGCTGACACCCTGCGATGTGCCGGGTACGGTCACAGAGGCACCGATCAGCGGTGCGCCGGTCTCATCTACGATTTTACCCGTAACTGCCGATTGCGCGACAGCGGCGGACACTCGAACAGGATCAGGGCGGCCGTCATGAGGAAATGTTGTAAATGTTTTCTCATACTTTTTAATGGATTAGTAAATAAAAAGAGTGTAATGGATATTTCGGTTTCTTCATAGCGTGGTGTCGTGGTTCGCGGCACTAAGATCGGGGATTTTTCCGCTCCCGCCGGTGGGGTGGCGGAAGTTTCACAGGATTTTAACCCCCGGCAACCTTTCGGGAAGGCACTGAGATCCATGGTACGCTGGGGTTTGTATAAAGTTGCGAGGGATACTCCGCGTGTGAGATACCCCTCGTCGTTGCGTATCGCCGGCCGTGCCCGGCGATAGCCGATATCCGGTTTGCATACCTTCTCCCGCACCGTATCGGTGATGCAGGGTGCCGGTGGAAACCGTTATTTCCATAAAGCCGTCCATAATTTGCTTATACAAATTTAAACCAAATATTTCACAGCCGCAACAGAACACCGTAAATTTTGTTCAAATATTTTTCAACCTGTTGACGGGCACGGTCTTGCACGTTGCGGCACGTTCCTTGCTCAGCGGACGCGTATGCAGTCTTTCAAGGAACTATACTGGCGTTATTCGCTTTTCGTGCTGATCCTCGGACTGGGGGTCACGATCTTCATCGAGTTGACCCCGTTCCTGGGCGGGGTGCTGGGTGCCATGACGATCTACGTGCTGCTCCGGCGGCAGATGCATTACCTCACGGCCTGCCGCAAATGGCGGCGCAGCCTGGCCGCGTCGCTGCTGCTGGGCGAGGCGGTGCTCTGTTTCCTGGTGCCGATCAGTCTGATCGTCTGGATGGTCGTCAACCAGGGGCAGGACATCGCCCTCAAGCCCGAGTCGATCGTCGAGCCGCTCAAACACATCGCAGCGCTGATCCACGAAAAGACGGGATACAACCTTTGGCAGGAGAGGAATATCGCGTCGCTCGTGGGGGTGATCCCTCATTTGGGGCAGTGGGTGCTGGGCAGCATCATGGATTTCGGCATCAACATCGTCGTGCTGCTGTTCGTGCTCTATTTCATGCTCATCGGCGGCCTGCGCATGGAGGAGTACTGCCGCGAGATACTGCCTTTCAACCGCGACGTGGGCAGCAGCGTCATGCGCGAGGTGCACATGATCGTCCGTTCGAACGCCATCGGCATCCCCCTGCTGGCCGTCGTGCAGGGCGTCGTGGCGTTTGTGGGCTACCTGGTCTTCAACGCCCCGAGCCCGCTGTTCTGGGGCGTGCTGACCTGCTTCGCAACGATCATCCCCATCTTCGGAACGGCGCTCGTGTGGCTCCCGCTCGCGGGATACATGGCACTTACGGGCGACTGGGGGCCGGCCATCGGGCTGCTCCTCTACGGCGGGCTGGTCGTGACGCACGTGGACAACGTCGTGCGGTTCATCATGCAGAAGAAGATGGCCGATACGCATCCGCTGGTGACGATCTTCGGCGTTTTCATCGGGTTGTCGCTCTTCGGGTTCATGGGGGTGATTTTCGGGCCGCTGATGCTCGAGATGTTCGTCTTCTGCGTCAATATCTTCAAGAAGAAATACCTCGACGGGACGTCGTACAAGCAGTTGTTCGTGCCCGAGCACGATATCCAGGCGTAGCCCGCCGGGGCGCTTCCGGGCGGGGTGCTTTTACGAAAAGTAACCGTTTCGGGTGATTTTTGTGAAAAATTCCTGTAAAATGGTTGGAATTTCAAATTGTTTATTATCTTTGTTATTGAAATAACAGTGGAAGCGGTAACAAGAACCCTTAATAAAAATATCACAATGGCGAGAAATCTCAAAATCAGAGACCTTACGTTGCGCGACGGACAGCAGTCCTCGTTTGCGACGCGCATGTCGCAGGCACAGGTAGACCGTTGCCTGCCCTTCTACAAGGATGCAAATTTCTATGCGATGGAGGTCTGGGGCGGTGCCGTGCCCGACTCGGTGATGCGTTATCTCAACGAGAATCCGTGGACGCGCCTGGAGACGATTTACAAGGCTGTGGGCAAGGTGTCGAAGCTCACGGCGCTTTCGCGCGGCCGTAACCTGTTCGGCTACGCGCCTTACCCCGACGACGTGATCGACGGCTTCTGCCGCAACGCGATCGAAAGCGGGCTGGGCATCATGCGTATCTTCGATGCCCTGAACGACGTGGACAACGTGAAATCGACGATCAAATACGTCAAGCAGTACGGCGGCATCGCCGACTGCGCCGTATGTTATACGGTCGACCCGAAATATCCCGAACCCTCCTTCATGCAGCGCCTGATGGGCAAGAAGCGGCCGCAGCCCGTCTTCACGGATGCCTATTTCCTCGACAAGGCCAAACAGATGGCCGCACTGGGCGCCGACATGATCACCATCAAGGACATGTCGGGCCTGATCCCGCCGCGCCGCGTCGCCACGCTGGTCAAGCTGTTCAAGCAGCACCTCTCGATTCCGGTGGATTTCCATACCCACTGTACGCCCGGTTACGGTCTGGCTTCGGTGCTCGCGGCCATCGTGGCCGGCGTCGACATCGTCGATACCAACTGCTGGTATTTCGCCGAAGGCACGGGTGCCCCGGCCATCGAGCTGGTACACGTCTTCTGCAAGAAGCTCGGCGTTGATACCGGTGTGAACATGGAGGCCGTGGCCAAGATCAACACCCAGCTGCGCGAGATCCGCAAGGAGCTCAACCAGTCGGTGTTCGGCGCGGAGAAACCCGAGCCCAAGGCGTTCAACCCGCTGACCGACAAGCTTCCCGCCGAGATCGACGCCCTGTTCGACAAGGCCATTGCGGCCGCCAAGGCCGACGATGAGGACGCTACGATCGACGCCTGCCGCAAGATCGAGGCCTATTTCGGGTTCCCGGCTCCCAACGAACTGGTGCAAAAGGCCGAGATCCCCGGCGGCATGTACTCGAACATGGTCGCCCAGCTCAAGCAGTTGAAGGCCGAGGACATCCTGCCGCGCGCCATGGAGCTGATCCCCTCGGTGCGCCTGGCCGCAGGCCTGCCGCCGCTGGTGACCCCGACCTCGCAGATCGTCGGTGCGCAGGCCGTCAACTGCGCCCTCGACGAGAAGGCCGGGCGTCCGATGTACACCAACAAGAGCTCGCAGTTCGTCGGCCTGGTCAAGGGCGAGTACGGACACACGCCCGTGAAGATCGACCCCGAATTCCGCTTCAAGATTTGCGGCGTGCGTGAGGAGACTCCCTACGATACGTCGAAATACCAGATGCAGCCCAACCCCGAACTTCCCGAGGCCGGAGGCGTGAAGCTCGCCGCCAACGAGAAGGAAGTGCTGCTGCTCGAGCTGTTCCCGATGGTCGCCAAGACTTTCCTCACGGACATGAAGGTCAAGGCTTACGCCGCGGCCAAACCCGCCGAGCCCAAGGCCGAGGAGAAGAAGGCCGAAGAGGTGAAGAAGGTCGTCATCACGGGCAATGCCGTGACGGCGCCGCTGCCCGGGCGTATCATCGGGCTGAAGGTCAAGGTGGGCGATACGGTCAAGGCCGGCGACGAGATCGCAATCCTGGAGGCCATGAAGATGGAGAATGCCGTGACGACCGATTATGCCGGCACGGTGAAGCAGGTGCTGGTGCAGCCCGGCGAGAACGTGGCGACCGACGCCGTACTGGTCGAGATCGGATGATCCCCATCGGCACATTCGTCCGAAGAATGGGCAGCTGGCTGTATGTCGGTTGCCCTTTTTCGTGCGGTTTTATTATAAAACAGTATATTTGTACCATCAAATAATTAAACCTTAGACTTATGGCATTTCTAAAAGAATTCAAGGAGTTCGCCCTCAAGGGGAATGTGATGGACATGGCCGTCGGTGTGATCATCGGCGGCGCGTTCGGCAAAATCGTGTCGTCGCTGGTGAACGACATCCTGATGCCGCCGATCGGGGCGCTGATCGGCAATACCGATTTCTCGCAGCTGCGGCTCGATATTTCGAAGTTCCGGGACATGACTTCGAGCGCCGTGCATGCCGTCGGCGACGCCGTGACGGGCGGCGGCGAAGCCGCTGCAAAGGCGGCTGCCGAGCCCGTCTACTGGAATTACGGCGCTTTCATCCAGCAGTGCATCGACTTCACGATTCTGGCGTTCTGCGTCTTCCTGATGGTCAAGCTGATGAACCGGCTGATGCGGAAAAAGGAAGAGGCCGCCGCTCCGGCGCCTGCTCCCGAACCCGCACCCACGAAGGAGGAGTTGCTGCTGACGGAAATCCGCGACCTGCTCAGGGAGCAGAAGAAATAATTACCCGATACGTGCAGCGGGCTGGCTGCCAAATGCAGCCAGCCCGCTTGTATTTGCGCGTGCCGGCCGTGCCTATGGGTTGCGGCAAGGGAGGGGAACCCGCTGCCCAGCCCGGCGGTCTCATTGGTCGGACTCCTTTTTGTGCGTATACTCCTGTAATATATAAGTGGTGAAGATCGGGAACATCATCATTCCCAGCGTAGGCAGCAGGATGGTGATGACCTTGCCGATGGCCGTGACGGCGAATATCTCGGCGCCGACGGTCGTGACGTTCATCCAGGCCCACCACAGGGCGTTTCCGAAACCATGGAGTTTGTCATTGACGAATATTTCGTAGTCGTAGAAGACCAGTGCCGAGATATAGGTGAAAACCACGACCGTGAAGATGTAGGCCGTGAATAGCCGGCGGATCTTGTTGTCCACGAGCCATTGCACGACTACGTAGAGTGCCAGGAACGCCCGCATCAGCGGCATCACCCCGATCAGCATGGCCCAGTAGCGGGGGGAGGTCTGCACCGCTCCAGGCCAGGATGTTCAGGTAGGGGATCGAGATCAGGAAGAACAGAATGTTCCGCCCGAAGAAGCGCCCTTTACGTTCGGCCGCCGCCCAGCGTACGAAAAAATCGCACAGGAAAAGGATGCAGACCACCAGCTGCACGGTCAGGTAGCTCTGCGAAAAACGGGTGTGGTCTCCGCCGATGATTTCCCACGAGACCGCGGCGAGCAGGACTACGCCGGCAATTACTTTGAGTATGCTCAGGGAATTGGCGATTTCGTTGCGTGATGTGTCTGTCAGCGGCATGTCATTCTGTTTGCCCACAGGCGGGCAAAATCGGTGCCAAAGCCCCGGAGTCTGAATTTTCCGGTGATTTTTTGCCGAAAGATTTTGCATGAATAAAAAATTCTATTACCTTTGCACTCGCTTTGATGCAATGGCGGGTTAGCTCAGCTGGTTAGAGCGCATGATTCATAATCATGAGGTCCCGAGTTCAAGTCTCGGATCCGCTACAAAATACAAAGGGACACTTGTACGCCAGGTGTCCCTTTTTTGTTCCCCGCCTCTCCTCGTCTACCGATCTTCGCACAACCCTTTGTCCCGCCCCGTTCGGCTGTGTCCGTCCGCCCTGTTTTATTTTGCCGCGGCCGGCGAATCCGGGAAGGCATCTTGCTTTGTCCCGGAGGGAGTATTTTTAAAAATTTCTTATTTCGCTTGAAATCAGTTGGTTATATTTTATTACCAAAAAATATTACTTTGGGAGGTTCTTTTATTAACTTTTTTTACTCAAAAACATTGTAATAATAAATATTATTACTACATTCGTGTGGAGATAATGTCGTATTTATATTTTTAAAATGGATTGTTATATTATATAAGTGTGATACTTGTGGTATGACATTCCTATTATAAAATTAATTGCTTGTATCGAGATTTTCCCCGAATAAATTTCTTAAAGTACCCGAAGGAGAACTAACCCATAATTATTCAATCTAAAATACCTGATTATGAAAAAACTTTTTACCCCCCTGTTGACTGCGCTGTTGTGCTGCATGGGTGCGTTTCTTATTGCATCGTGTTCGGACGACGATAAAAAATGGCCCTCGGAAGTTTCCCAGCCTTTCGTTTCCGTGACGGCTGCCGACGGCGACTCGACGATTTCCGCTGTTATTTCGGATGCGGACAAGACCATCACGTTCGGGGAGTTCCAGAACATGACCGACCTATCCAAGGTGACGGTTACGTTCGATATGACCTGGGGTGCTATCCTCAAAACGCCCGGCACGGCGACCGCCGAGGTTAACCTCACGTCCCCTTACAGCGTTGTTGTGAACGTGGGCTACCTCCACGAAGAAAACCTACCTGATGTCGGCCAAGCCCAAGGATATTCCCCAACCCGATCCTCTCCGCGAAGGTGGGCAACGAAGAGGCGGTCATCGCCGGTAACACCATCACGATCGCTTACAAGACGGGCATGAATGTCAATGCCATGGTCTTCGACATCGAGCTGGTTCCGGGCGCTTCCCTGAAGTCCCCCGAGAACAAGACGTTCGACCTCGAATTCGCCGACGGGACGCTGGTGGTCACCTACGGCGGGACGGACTACACCTATGTCGTCAAGCAGACCGGCTATACCGATCCCCTGCTGAGCCAGGGATGGACGGACGAGACGGGAAGTTTCGGCACGCTGCCCAAATATATCAAGGTCTATAAGACCACGAAGCTGAACGGCGTCGACAATAATATCGCCTACATCGCCATCATGGGCCCGCAGTCGACGATGGGCGTTGTCGGCAACGGCTCCGATCTTAAGACGATTCAGGAGCTCGAAAGTTTGGACGGAAGCTGGAACGTATACCTGGTCGGTGTATCTTCTGCCGGTACCGCAGTTCAGACCATCATCCGTGACGGACAGTTCGTTCAGGATCCTCATGCCATCAATTCGTTCGCTACGATCGGGCAGGATAACAACGGTGCCTACAAGATGGCCTGGTCGCAGAAATTCGACGGTAAACTCTATGCGTTCCCGTTCAGGAACGGCAGCAGTTTCACGGCTCGGGTTCAGGGCGACGGTACCGTGTGGGATGCCAAGACGGCTGTTTCCGGAATCCCGATGGTTTTGTGGGACGGTAATATCCTGACCGAGGCGCAGACGATCTGCAACGACGGTAGTAACAGCGGCTGGTATGCCGGTAATCCCGCGTATGCACGTGCTGCGGTCGGTGTCACGGCCCAGGGTAAGGTCTTCGCATTCTGCGGCCAGCAGGTCGAGGGCAGCGTCGGCGTTTCGATGCTCGACCTGGCCAAGGTCATGAAGGAGCTGGGCTGCGTCTCCGCCATGTCGTTCGAGGGCTCGAGTTCGCCGAACATGCGTATCAACAAACACGAAACCGTACTCAACTCCAAGGTCGCTTCGGGCGACGCCGAGAAGGCGATGCAGTGTGCATTGGTCTTCAAGTAACGGAATGTCCTGCCGTCCGGATGACGGCGGCATGGTGAATAAACGAGCCGGCATGTCGGAAGACATGCCGGCCTTTTCCATGCGCTGCGCCGTGGGGCTCATGCCCATTTTTCTGCTCCCGGGCGGGGTGCAGCTTTTTTTAGCTGTGGCGACGCGCCAGCTCCGCTTCGAGGTCGGCGATGGAGCATCCGGCGGCTTTCGAGCAGCACCAGCAGGTGGTATATCAGGTCGGAGGCTTCGTAGATCATCGCCTCGCGGTTGCCTGCCACGGCCTCGATGACGGTCTCCACAGCCTCCTCGCCGACCTTCTGTGCGATCTTGTTCACGCCGCGGTTGAAGAGTTTGCTCGTGTAGGAGCCCTCGGGCATCTCGGCGTGTCGCCTTTGGATGACGCCCTGCAGATAGCGGATGAAGCCTTCCGGCCCGGCCGCGGCCCCGTCGAAGCAGCTCGCCGCTCCGGTGTGGCAGGTCGGGCCGTGGGGGATGGCACGTATGAGGAGCGTGTCGTTGTCGCAGTCGGCCGTGACCGATACGATGTCGAGGTAGTTGCCGCTCGTTTCGCCTTTTGTCCAGAGGCGGCGGCGCGTGCGGCTGTAAAAGGTGACGCGGCCTTCTGAAAGGCTCTTTTCGTAAGCCTCCCGGTTCATGTAGCCGAGCATCAGCACCCGCAGGGTGCGCGCGTCCTGTATGATGGCGGGGATCAGTCCGTCGGCCTGCTTCGAGGCGTCGAGCGCCTCGAAGGGTTTTGCTGTGATTTCCATGGTGTCTATTGTCTTACGTTGATATTCAGCCGGTACAATTCCCGTTTGAGCACGGGGATCGGGATTTCGTTGTAATGGAAGATGCTGGCCGCAAGCGCCGCGTCGGCACGGCCGAGCGTCAGCACGTCGGCAATGTGCCGCACCGAGCCTGCCCCGCCCGAGGCGATGATGGGGATGGGCAGCTCGGCCAGCCGTGCGAAGGTTTCGCAGGGGTAGCCGTCGCGCGTGCCGTCGTGGTCCATCGAGGTGAAGAGCAGCTCGCCCGCGCCCCGCTGGCAGACTTCGTGCGCCCATGCGAAAAGCTCGCGGTCGGTCATGCGTTTGCCGCCGTGGGTCGTGACGCGCCATACGCCGTCGGTCATCCGCGCGTCGATGGCCGCGACGACGAACTGCGACCCGTATTTCGACGCGATGGCGTCGATCAGCGCCGGGTCGCGCACGGCGGCGCTGTTGACGGTGACCTTGTCCGCCCCGGCGTCGAGCAGCCGCCCGGCGTCGGCGACCGATGCGATGCCGCCGCCCACGGTGAACGGGATGTCGATGCGTTCGGCGATTCGGGCGACCAGCTCCGTGAAGGTCTGCCGCCCCTCTTCCGTGGCGCTGATGTCGAGGTATACCAGTTCGTCGGCCCCTTCGGCGGCGTATTTCGCCCCCAGCTCCACCGGGTCGCCGACGTTGCGCAGCCCGACGAAGTTGATGCCCTTGACGGTCTGTCCCTCGCGGATGTCGAGGCAGGGGATTATGCGTTTGGCAAGCATCGCTTCAGTTCTTCGAGGGTGATACGTCCTTCGTAGAGGGCTTTGCCGACGATGACGCTGCGCAGCCCCGCGCCGTCGAGCGCCTCGATGTCGGTCATCGAGGCGATGCCGCCGCTCACGGTGATCTCCACGCCGGGGAACTGTCCCTGCAACCCAGCGTAGAATTCCGCCGAGGTGCCGCACAGCATCCCGTCGCGGGCGATGTCGGTGCAGATGACCTGCGCGAGCCCCTGCGGTGCGAAGCGGGCGATAAGCTCCTGCGCCGTCATCTCGGATCGCTCCGTCCATCCCTGTACGGCCACCGCGCCGTCGCGGATGTCGGCGCCCAGGATCAGCTTCCCGCCGCCGAATTCTGCGAGCCATTCGGCGAACGATTCCGGTTCGCGCACGGCGATGCTGCCGCAGATGGCGCGGCTGGCGCCTGCGTCGAATACGCTGCGCAGTGCCCCGCGGCTTTTGATTCCGCCGCCGTACTGTACTTCGAGCGTGGTTTTCGTCGCCACGCGTTCCAGCACGGCGAGGTTGCGGGGCTCCGACGCCTTGGCGCCGTCGAGGTCGACCATGTGTAGCCGGCGGATGCCCGCCTCTTCGAAGCGTTGCGCCGCTTCCAGCGGGTCGCGGTAGTAGGTCGTCCGGCGGCCGTAGTCGCCCTGCGTCAGGCGCACGCAGGCGCCGCCGATGATGTCCGTTGCGGGTATGATTTCGATTTTCATGTCGTCAGAGTTTTAGGAAATTGCGTAGTATCCGCTCGCCCGCCCGCCCGCTCTTTTCGGGGTGGAACTGCGTGCCGAAGAAGTTGCCGCGCCCCAGGGCGGCGCTGAAGATCCCTCCGTAGTCGGTTTGGGCGATCGTGGCGTCGCACGCCTGCGCCGCGAAGGAGTGGACATAGTAGAGGTAGGTGTCTTCGCCGAGGCCGTCGAAAAGCGGGCTGCGGAGCCTGCCGACGGTGTCCCAGCCTACGTGGGGAATCTTCAGCGGATTTTCCCCGCCTCTCAGCCGCACGACGTGCGCGGGGAAGATGCCCAGGCAGCGGGTGTCTCCCTCCTCGCTGTCCAGGCACATCAGCTGCATGCCGATGCAGATGCCCAGTACGGGTTGCGTCAGGGTGGGGATGAGCGCATCCAGTCCCCGTTCGCGGAGTTTGGCCATTGCCGACGAGGCTTCGCCCACGCCCGGGAGGAGCACCCTGTCCGCCTGCCGCAGCACCGCGGCGTCGGACGTGACCGTAAATTCGGCGCCGATGCGCCGCAGGGCATTGGCCACCGAACGCAGGTTGCCCGTATCGTAATCCGTGATCGCTATCATAGTATGCCTTTGCTGCTGGGTATGTCGTATCCGAAGCCGGTGCGCGCCACGGCCATGCGCAGCGCACGCGCGAAAGCCTTGAAGATCGCCTCAGCCTTGTGGTGGTCGTTCCCGCCGCGTGCCGAAATCTGCAGGTTGCAGCGTGCCGCGCAGCAGAGCGAGTGGAAAAAGTGGCGGAACATCTCCGTCGGGACGTCTCCGACCCGCTCGCGGCGGAATTCGGCGTCCCACTCGAAGTCGATGCGGCCCCCGAAGTCGAGCAGCACCAGCGCCCGGCAGTCGTCCATCGGCAGGGCGAAGCCGTAGCGGCCGATGCCCGCCTTCGACCCCAGGGCGCGGTCGATGGCCTCGCCCAGCACGATCGCCACGTCTTCCATCGTGTGGTGTTCGTCGATGTCCAGGTCGCCGTGCGCTTCCACCGTGAGTGACACCCCGCCGTGGTGGGCGATCTGGGCCAGCATGTGATCCAGGAACCGCAGCCCGGTGGAAATCCCGTCGCCCGGGGCGGCCCCGCAGGTGCCGAAGCCCCGGCCGTCGAGGTCTATGCGTACGGTGATCTGCGTTTCGCGCGTTTCGCGCGTCACAACGACCCGCCGTTCCCCGCGGCGGATGTATTCCGCGATCTCGGCCCACGAGTCCGTGATGAGCGCGCATGCCTCTTCCGCGCCCGCTTCCCGCAGCATCCTGCGTCCTTCGGCGGCAGGCGCCAAAAGGATGCCCTTCGCCCCGAGGTTGCGCGCCAGCAGGATGTCGGTCGCCCGGTCGCCGACGACGTAGCTCGTCCCGAGGTCGTACGACCCGCCCGTGTAGCGGCCGAACATGCCCGTACGGGGTTTGCGCGTCGGGGCGTCGTCGCTTTCGAACGTGCGGTCGATGAGCATGTCGTCGAACGCGACGCCTTCGCCTGCGAGCGTGCGCAGCATTTTTTCGTGCGGCGGCCGGAAATCCTCCTCCGGGAAGGCCTCCGTGCCCAGCCCGTCCTGGTTCGTCGCCATCACCAGCTCGAAATCCAGCCCCGGAGCGTCCGGAGCGCCGAGATCGCACCGGGTATGAATTCCAGCTTTTTCGAGGCTGTCGACCTGGTAATCCGCGGGCGGCTCCGCGATCACGGTGCCGTCGCGGTCTATGAAGAGCGCTTTTTTCATGGGCGGAAATTTTTGACGGTTTCCAACATGCGGTCGTTCTCCTCCGGGCGCCCGACCGTGATGCGCAGGCAGCCTTCGCAACCTGCGATCCGCGAACGGTTGCGGACGATGACCCCCGCTGCGACCAGCTCCCGGTACAACGGGTCGGGTGCCGCGGTCTTTACCAGCAGGAAGTTGCCTTCCGACGGGTAGACCTGCCCGATGCAGGGGCATGCCGCGAGTGCCGCCGCCAGGCGCGAGCGTTCGGCGCGGATCGCCGCGACCTGGGCCGAGATGTCCCTGCGGAGCGATTCCGCGACGGCCCGCTGCGTGAGCGTGTTGATGTTGTAGGGTATTTCACCCGGCCGAATAGGCCGGCGATCTCCTCCGAGGCGAAAGCCAGTCCGAGCCGCAGCCCGGCCATGCCCCACGCCTTGGAGAGCGTCTGGAGGACGATCAGGTTCGGAAACTCGCCGAGCCGCGGCAGGAACCCGCCGCCGTCGGCGAAGTCGATGTAGGCTTCGTCCAGCACGACGATGCCGTCGAAGCGGCGGAGCAGGCTTTCGATCTCCTGTGCCGGGAACGCATTGCCCGTGGGGTTGTTGGGCGAGCAGAGCCACATCAGCTTCGTGCGCTCGTCGGCTGCCGCCAGCAGCGCCCCGACCGGGAGCGAGAAATCGGCTCCCAGCGGCACTTCGCGCATCTGCACGTCGTTCGTCGCAGCCGCCACGCGGTACATCCCGTAGGTCGGGGCGATCGAAACGGCGTTGTCCAGCCCCGGCCGGCAGAAGATCCGGAATGCGAGGTCGATGGCCTCGTCGCTGCCGTTGCCGAGGAAGATCCGCCCGGCGTCCACGTCCTTCAGTTCTGCGATCAGGGCTTTCAGCGCCCGCTGGTGCGGGTCGGGGTAACGGTTCACGCCGTTGTCGTAGGGGCTTTCGTTGGCGTCGAGCCATACGTCGATCCCGCCGCCCGCATATTCGTCGCGGGCTGTGGAGTAGGGTTGCAGCGCCAGGATGTTGGGGCGCACCAACTGCGACAGCGGTTTCATAGTATCCCTCCTTTCATCCGGACGCGCACGGCGTTGGCGTGTGCGTCGAGCCCTTCGGCCTCGGCCATGGCCGTGATTGCGGGCGCCAGCGCGTCGAGCCCGTCGCGCGTCAGCTCCTGGAATGTGATCTTGCGCATGAAACTGTCGACGTTCACCCCGCTGCAGGCACGGGCCCAGCCGCCCGTGGGCAGCGTGTGATTGGTTCCCGAAGCGTAGTCCCCGGCGCTTTCGGGCGAGTAATTGCCGATGAAGACGCTGCCCGCGGCCGTGATCTTGGCGGCGATGCCCCATGCGTCGCGCATCGAGACGATCAGGTGCTCCGGGGGCATAGGCGTTGGCGAACGCAATCTGCTTGTATTCCTCGTCGAACAATACGATCCGGCTGTTGGCCAGCGAATTGCGGATCGCCTCGCCGCGGCTGAGATACCGGATCTGCTCCTCGACGGCCCGGGTTACCTGCCGTGCGAAACGCTCCGTCCGGCAGACCAGGATGGCCTGGCTGTCGTCCCCGTGCTCGGCCTGCGACAGCAGATCGGCGGCGACGAATTCCGCCCGGGCGCTGTTGTCGGCCAGCACCATCACCTCCGAAGGGCCTGCCGGCAGGTCTACGGCCACGGCCTCGGTGCTTACCAGCTGCTTGGCGCGGGTGACGTACCGGTTTCCCGGGCCGAAGATTTTTTTCCACGTGCGGGATGCTTTCCGTGCCGTAGGCCATGGCGGCCACGGCCTGCGCCCCGCCGACGGCGAAGATGCGGTCGACGCCGCACAGGTCGGCGGCGAAAAAGCACCTCGGGGGCGATCTTCCCGCCGCGCCCGGCCGGGGTGCAGAGTATGACCTCGCCGCACCCGGCGATCCGGGCGGGGAGGGCGAGCATCAGCACCGTCGAGAAGAGCGGGGCATTGCCGCCCGGGACGTAGAGCCCCACGCGGCCGATGGCTACGGCACGCTGCACGCACCGCACGCCGGGCATCACTTCGATGTCGACCTGCGGCGGGAGCTGTGCCCTGTGGAAGGCTTCGATATTGGACTTGGCGATCGCCAGCGCCGTCTTGAGCCGTTGCGGCACGGCTTTGGCCGCTTCGGTGCGCTGTCTGCGGGAAACCTCGAACCTCTCGGGGACGTAACCTTCGATGCGGGCCACGAGGTCGCGCAGCGCCTTGTCGCCGCCCGTGCGCACCTGTGAGAGGATGGCGGCGACCCGTTCCGTGATTTCGCCCTCCTGCCGCGTGCAGCGGGCCGTGAGGGCCGGCCATTCACGGCGCGGCGGGTTGTTGTGGATTTTCAGCATTTCCATATCCGGGTGTTTTTCGGGGTCAGCGGATCATGTTTTCGAGCGTCAGCACCAGGATGCCTTCCGCGCCGATCTCCTTGAGCCGTTCGATGCGCTCCCAGAGCTGCGATTCGCTGATCACGGCGTGTATCGAACACCATCCCTCCTGCGCCAGCGGCAGGATCGTGGGGCTGCGCATGCCGGGCAGGATGACGATTGCTTCCTGGAGTTTCTCCGCCGGGAGGTTCATCAGCACGTATTTCATGCCCCGGCTTTCGAGGATGGAGTTGAAGCGGAAGGTGAGCTGTGCCGTTTCACGGCGCTTCGCCTCGTCCATTTCCGGGTTGGCGATCAGCACCGCTTCGGAATAAAAGACCTTCTCGACTTCGACCAGTCCGTTCGAGATGAGCGTGCCGCCCGACGATACGATGTCGAAGATCGCGTCGGACATCCCGACCGCCGGGGCGATCTCCACCGAGCCCTCGATGGTGTGTATTTCGGCGTCGATGCCCTTTTCGGCGAAGAACCGCGTGAGGATGTTGGGGTAGGAGGTGGCGACGCGCTTGCCGCGGAAATAATCCAGCCCCTTCGTATGCCACCGTGCGTTCCACGGCCAGCGAGATGCGGCAGTTTCCGAACCCGAGATCCATCGCCTGCTCTACGCGGAATCCTTTCTCCGCCACTTCGTTCAGCCCCACGATGCCCAGGTCGGCGACGCCCATCGCCACGGCCTGCGGGATGTCGTCGTCGCGCAGGTAGAGCACTTCCAGCGGGAAGCCCCCGGCGCGCGAGATGAGTTTGCGTTTGCTTTCGGCGACGCGGATGCCCGCCTCGGAGAGCAGTTCGATGCTCTGTTCGTTGAGTCGGCCCTTGGCCTGGATTGCGATTCTCAGCATTTTTTTTGTCGATTTTGGCACACCGCCCGCGGCATAAGCACGAAAAAAGCCCACCCGCAGGGGGTGAGCTTCGTATATACTTTTGTTAAACTTATGGTTCCGTTTACATGTACATATCCGTCTTACCCCTTCGGAAAGTGGTGATGGTGATGATGGATATGGTGAAATATTGTCATATATGCTGTCGTTGGGACAAATGTATCTATTTTGTCCGAAAAACAAAATTCCAAGTAAAATTTTTTAATATATTTTCAAAATCAGCCCTGGATACCCCTCGGCGCGATCTTCGTCTGTCCCGTGCGGCCTGTTTCCGGTAGCGTGCGGCCGGTGCATGGAGTTTGCAGAAATTGCACGTCCGGCGTCCGGGTGTTTGCAATGCCGGTATTTGTGCCCTGCTGCCGGTCGTCTTCACCGTGTCCGTTTTTTTGCTATTTTTGTCTGCCGGCAGACGGTTTCAGTGGGGCAGTTCGGCGCTTCGGTTTTACCTGTTGCCCCTGCTGCCGTGATTCCCGTGGGGTGGTTGCGGCCGCTCCGGGGGCGGGGCGGGCGGCGGGAGGAAAGTCCGGGGCTTATTCATCCGCTTCGCCGTATACCTTGCCGCGCAGTGCGTCGTCCGAATAGACGTGCAGGCTGTGCCCCGTGGGGCTCAGGCAGGTGATGCGGTGTATGTGGTTGTCGAAACACCCCGGTTTCCCGATTGCGAAGAACGCGCACGGGGCTTCGACCTCGGCGCTGTGCACCGGACGTGCCGTGCCGTCGCCTGCGGGTTCGAAGATTTCGAGCCGGAACCTGCCGTCGGCGAAGTGGTAGCCTGCGAATTGCGGGTGGGCGTGGATGCTCGTGCGGTTGCCCTCCTGCCAGCTCATCACGATCGCCTCCCATCCCGTTTCCGGCGATCGGCCCAGGTAGGTGCGGCGGTAGGCCGTCGCGGAATAGTCGTCGAATTCCGTCAGCGGGTGCCCCTCGAGCCAGCCGAGCACGTAGCCCTGTATTCGCTCGCCCAATGCGTCGTCGACGGGTTTCCTGTCGGTGATCCCCGTCAACCCGGTGAAAAACTCCCCGTATTCGGCCGTGTTGGCCGAAGCCTCCTGCAAATCCTCCGCGAGTGTCGTCGCATGTCGTTCCTGTTTCATGGTGTTGTCCGTTTGGTGCAAAGATAGCTGGCCGCCCCGTGCAAACCTTCAGTAAAAATACTTATTCCTGCGCTGCGTGTCGGTTTCCCGGGTGTGCGGGCGCTGCGCGGCATCTCTGCCGGGCGCCCTGCTTCCGGATCCTGACAACGTTGCCGCCCGCCAGCCGTCGCGCCATCGGATTGTTGCTGCCTTGCCTTTGCCCGGGCGGCCTTTCCGGTCGCTTTGCCGTTCGTTCTCCCGTTTACCCTGGCCGTTTTTTCCGGCACGGCCCCCGGGCGGGCGCAAGCCGTTCCCCGATGTCGTTTTTTACGGAAAAATGCCCTGCGGTTGCCGCCGTACAGCCTTTTTTGCTATATTTGTAACTTAAATCCGAACGCTGACTCCGCTTATGACACCTTTCGCCGTTATCACCACCGTATTGGGCTATATAGCCGTACTTTTTGTCGTCGCCTGGCTCTCTGGACGGCGTGCCGACAATGCCGGGTTTTTCACCGGCAACCGGAGCACGCCGTGGTATATGGCGGCTTTCGCCATGATCGGGGCTGCGATCTCGGGCGTGACTTTCATCTCGGTGCCGGGCTCGGTCGCCGTCGATTCCTTCTCCTACATGCAGATGGTCGCCGGTTTCACCGTGGGGCAGCTGGTCGTCGCGTTCCTGCTCATCCCGACCTTCTACCGCCTCCGGGTGGTGTCGCTCTACGAATACCTCGACGGGCGCTTCGGCATCCTCTCGCACCATACCGGGGCATGGTTCTTCTTCGTGTCGAAGATGCTGGGTGCCGCGCTGCGTGTCTACGTGGTCTGCGCCGTCATGCAACTGCTGGTTTTCAGCCACTACGGGCTGCCGTTCTGGCTCAATGCGCTGGTGACGATGCTCTTCGTCTGGCTCTATACGCAGCAGGGGGGTGTCAAGTCGCTGATCTGGACCGATACGCTCAAGACGGTGTGTCTGGTGGGCAGCCTCGTGCTGTCGATCGTCTTCATCATGCAGGCGCTCGGCATGTCGTTCGGCGAAATGACCCGCGAGGTCGCCGCGTCGCCCTATTCGCGGGTGTTTTTCTTCGACGACCCCTCCTCCGACCGCTATTTCTGGAAGATGTTTGCGGCGGGCATCGTGCTGCTGATCGCCATGACGGGACTCGATCAGGACATGATGCAGCGCAACCTGAGCTGCGCCACGCCGCGCGACTCGCAGAAAAATATCGTCCTGACGGCCGTCAGCCAGATATTCGTGATCTTCCTGTTCCTCGTGCTGGGTGTGCTGCTCTACATTTACATCGGCCGCACCGGCCTTGCGATGCCCGTAAAGGGCGACCAGGTATTCTCGCTGGTGGCTGTCGAGGGTGGATTGCCGGTATTTGTTGGCATACTGTTTGTTATAGGGCTTATTTCGAGTACTTATTCAGCTGCCGGTTCGGCGCTTACGGCCCTTACGACTTCGTTCACGGTCGACATCCTGCAAGGCACCAGGCGCTACGGTGACGAACGCCTTACCCGCATCCGGAAGGGCGTGCACGTCGGCATGGCCGTCGGCATGGCGCTGGTGATCCTCGGCTTCGAATACCTGGCCGACGACAGCGTCATCAACCTCGTCTACAAGGTTGCCAGCTATACCTACGGGCCGATCCTGGGTATGTTCGCCTTCGGGATGTTCACGCGCCTGAGAATCCGCGACGGCTGGATGCCCGTGGTCGCCGTCGCCGCCCCCGTGCTGAGCGCCCTCGTGCAATACTGGGCGCGCGAGGCGTGGGACTACCGGATCGGGTTCGAACTTTTGATTTACAATGCCGTCTTTACCATGGCCGGCATGTTGTTGCTTGCCAAGAAGAATGAAAACTAAATTCCTGTTGTTTTTTCTGCTGCTCTGCTTCGGCTGGCAGCAAGCCCCGGCCGCCGGGGTCGACGCCGTGACCCGCCGCGAGATCGGCCGTACGTTGTCGCGTATCGTCGCCCGTGAGGTTTCGGGCGGCTTTGTCCGGATCGAGGGCGTGGACGCCTCGCGCAAGCGGGTGCGCATTTACACCTCGGTGGGGCTTTCCTATTACCCGTTCCGCGAGCAGAACCTGCGGGCCATGTACGACTCGGTGCGTGCCGTCCTGCCGCCGGAGTACCGTAAAGCCTCCATCGAGCTTTATTCCGACAAGCGCGAAGTGCGGGGTCTGATCCCGATGGCCTACCGCACCGATGCCGAGTTCAGGAAACTGCTGCGCAAGAAGAAGGTCGTGCCCTTCGTCAACCGTTCGCAGCGGCCGCTCGTCGTCCGCCAGTCCTCGCCCGCAGCTCCCACGCAGGGGCTCTCCGGGCGCCATATCGCGCTGTGGCAGAGCCACGGACGCTATTTCGACCAGCCTGCGAACCGCTGGAAATGGCAGCGTTCGCGGCTGTGGATGACCTGCGAAGACCTCTATACCCAGAGCTATGTGCTGCCTTACCTGGTGCCGATGCTCGAAAATGCGGGAGCCTGCGTGATGTTGCCCCGCGAGCGCGATGTGCAGAAATACGAGGTGTTGGCCGACAACGATGCCGCCGGGCAATACGCCGAGACGGACGGCCCCGAGAAATGGCAGCCGGGCGGTGTCGGATTCGCGCATACGCGGCAGGTATACCGCACCGGCGAAAACCCGTTCGGGATGGTACGACCCGCCGTGTGCGGACGGTTGCCGGGGGTGCCGAGAGCCGCGCCGCGTGGCGTGCCTCCATCCCCGAGCGGGGTGAATACGCCGTCTATGTAAGCTATGAAACGGTGCCCGGAAGCACCGACGACGCGCAGTATACGGTGCATCACCTCGGCGGCGAGAGTACGTTCGCCGTGAACCAGACGATGGGCGGCGGGACATGGATTTACCTCGGGCATTTCCTCTTCGGGCCGGGTGAGCAGCCGGTCGTGACGCTCACCAACCGCTCGCGGCAGGCAGGACGTATCGTCACGGCCGACGCCGTGAAGGTCGGCGGCGGCTACGGCAATGTCGCCCGCTCGGTCTGCGATTCGCTGCGCCGTCCCGGCGTCGAATATGCCGAGGAGACGAGCGGCTATCCCCGTTTCTGCGAGGGCGCCCGCTACTGGCTCCAGTGGGCGGGGTTCGACCCGAAGGTATACACCCCGAAGGAGAACGCCGACGATTATAAGGACGACTACATGTCGCGCGCCCACTGGGTCAATGCCCTGATGGGCGGTTCGGAGCGGATGCCCGACAGCGCGGGGCTGCGCATTCCGGTCGACATGGCGCTGGCCTTCCACTCCGATGCGGGCGTGCGGCTCAACGACGAGACCATCGGCACGCTGGGCATCTTCTATACCCGCGAGAACAAGGGGCGTTTCGAGGGCGGTGCCGACCGCTACCGTTCGCGCGACCTGACGGACATCGTCATGACGCAGATCGTCTCCGACATCCGCCGTACCTGCGAACCCGAATGGAACCGCCGCGGGCTCTGGAACCGCGCCTATTACGAAGCGCGCGTGCCGGGTGCCCCGACCATGCTGCTCGAACTGCTCTCGCACCAGAATTTCGCAGACATGCGCTATGGCAGCGACCCGCGCTTCAAGTTCCTCGTGAGCCGCGCTATCTATAAGGGTATCTTGCAGTATATCAGTTCGCAGTACGGATTACCTTATGTGGTGCAGCCGCTCCCCGTGGAGGCTCTTTCCACGCACTTCGCCGGGGAGGGAAAGGTGGCTGTCTCCTGGTCGCCGGTGATCGACTCGCTCGAAGTCACTGCCGCCCCGACGGGGTATGTGGTCTATACGCGCATCGACGACGGCGGTTTCGACAACGGCCGCTATACCGACAAGCCCTATTTGCTCTCCGAGCAGGAACCGGGGCGCATTTACAGCTATAAGGTGACCGCCGTGAACGAAGGCGGGGAGAGTTTTCCCAGCGAGGTCGTCGCCGCCTGCCGTATCCCCGGCGGGAAAGGGAACGTGTTGGTCGTAAACGGATTCGACCGCATCAGCGCCCCGCTGAGCATGCGCCGCGATTCGCTGGCCGGGTTCTATACCGAGCTTGACGGCGGGGTGCCCGACAAACAGGACATTTCGTTCATCGGCGGGCAGCAGGTGTTCGACCTGGCGATGGCCGGGTGCGAGGTCGACAGCATCGCCCTCGGCGCCTGCAACTGTGACTACGAGACGGAGGTAATCGGCGGCAATACGTTCGACTATCCCTATGTGCACGGCCGTTCCATAGCCCGGGCGGGCTATTCGTTCTGCTCGGCCTCGGTGCGGGCCGTGGGGGATCGCGGCGTGTCATTGGAGGAGTATTCCGCAGTCGACCTGATTCTGGGCAAACAGCGCTCCGTGACTATCGGGCGCGGTGTGGCGGGGTATGCGTTCAAAACGTTTTCGCTTGAATTGCAGGATGTCCTGAGGCGCTATATGGCCGGTGACGGAGCCCTTTTCGTGTCGGGCAGCTACGTGGCGACCGACCTTTGGACGGGCGGGGAGGCCACCCCGCAGACCGCGCTTTTTGCCGAGGAGGTGTTGCACTACACCTACGACGGCGACCAGGCCGCCGACCGCAACCGGGTGCGGGTCGTGACTTCGCATGCGGGTTTTTCGCGCGACGAGTACCGCTATGTCAACGATTTCCGCCCCGACCGATACCGGGTCGAACGGGTCGATGCCCTGAGACCCGCGGGTGGCGGGGCTTTCCCCGTGATGCGCTATGTGGACAACAACCGCTGCGCGGGGGTGGCCTGCGCGGACAGCCGCACGTTCGTCATGGGCTTTCCGTTCGAAGCCCTCGAGAGCGATGTGCAGCGCGACCGGCTGATGGCCGACATACTGGGTTTCCTGCTCGGCGGGAAGAGCGGAGGGACGATTAGCCGGCCGTGCGGCCGGCCTCCGGCGCCGGTTTTGCGGCGGTTACGCTCCGGCTGTGGCGCCCCAAGCGCCGTGTGCCGCCCGGCGGGGCGCCCCGAAAGAGGACGGACAAACGATTGTTTTTTGTAAAATAGATAAATTATGTCACTCGAACAACAGATTTCGAAAGGTATCATGGAGGCCATGAAGGCCAAGGATACCGTGCGCCTGGGCGCATTGCGCAATGCCAAGAAGTATATCATCGAGGCCAAGACCGCGGGCCCGGAAATCGCCGAACTGCCCGATGCCGACGTGCTGAAAATCATCTCCAAACTGGCCAAGCAGGGTGCCGATTCCGCCGCGATCTTCACAGAGCAGAACCGCCCCGACCTCGCGGCCGAGGAGTTGGCGCAGGTCGCCGTCTTCCAGGAGTTCCTGCCCCGGCAGCTTACGCCCGAAGAGCTGGAGGCCGAGGTCAGGGCCGTGATCGCCCAGGTCGGCGCCACGTCGGTGAAGGAGATGGGCAAGGTGATGGGCGTGGTCACGAAGAAACTCGCCGGACGTGCCGACGGCAAGGATATTTCGGCCAAGGTCAGGGAACTGCTTTCGTAAGGCCGGTGTGCCGATGAAGCGCCTGCTGTTTGTCCTGTGCAGTCTGGTCGCGGTGCAGGAGGTCTGCGCCCGGCGTCCTGCCGTGCGGTTCGACCTGCCCTATACGGTCGAGCACGGCAAATATGTCGTGGTGCTCGGCACGCCTGCGGGCCCCCGCCGGTTTATCTTCGACACCGGGGCGTCAGGCACCTGCATCAGCGAATCGCTGCGCGACGAACTGGGGGCCGAGATCGTGAAAACCCAAAAAGTCCGCGATTTCGAGGGACATGTCGTCCCCATCGACCTGGTTCGGCTCGACAGCCTGCGGATGGGCGACGCGCTTTTCCGCGACCATCCGGTGCTGGTCATGCCCGACACTTCGCTGGTCTTCGCCTGCCTGCGGGTCGACGGCATCGCGGGGTGCGACCTGCTGCGCTGGTGCGCCGTCCGCATGCCCAATGCCGACTCGACAATCACCGTCACGGACGATGTCCGCACGCTGGGGCTGCCCCGCGGCCGACGCATGTCGCGCATGGAACTGGGCGGCGGATGCCCGTTTCTGCCGGTGACATGCCGCAACGGCGACAGGCAGGCCCGGATGTACGTCAAATTCGACACCGGCTCGGCGGGCTATTTCCATTTCTCCTATGCCGATTCCGGCGATGCGCCCCCGCCCCTGTGGTTCATCGACAGCCTGCGCTGGGCCGACGGATATGCGTCGGCTATCGGCTGGACGAACCGCAACAGGGTGAACAGCCATTTCCGGGGTACGATCCCCCGGTTCGAAATTCAGGGGACGGCTATTGCCGACATGCCGGTCAAGCGCACCTTCGGCCATAACCGGATCCTCGGCTGCAAGTTGTTCGACTGGGGGCATGTTGTGCTCGATTTCCGCCGCAAGCGCTTCCTGTTCATACCCCGCGGGGGGCGAGGCGAAGGCCCCGCCGCAGCCCGCCTGTAATTTCACGCTGGCCCTTTCCGCCGGGCAGCTCGTCGTCGGGCAGGTGTGGGACGAGGCGCTCGCGGGCGTCATCGCCCCCGGCGACCGCATCCTCTCGCTCGACGGGCACCCCTGGGACGGCGACGTCTGCCGATTCCTGCTCGACCCCGACCCGCTGGACGGTACGGTGTGCGGGATCGGGACGGCCTCCGGGCAGCATGTTGTCCTAACGATTGAAACCATGAAATAATGCACGTACTGGAATACCTGCACCGCAATGTCAAGACCGTCGCCATGCCGACGGCCATGGTGGTCGGGGCGTTGCTTTGCCGCCCCGTGACCGCCCTCGAGGGGTGGACGCACCAGATGATTACACCCTCGCTGATCTTCCTGATGCTCTTCGTCACATTCTGCCGCGTCAAGCCCCGGCAGATGAAGCCTTCGATGCTGCATTTCTGGCTGCTGCTGTTTCAGGTCGTGGTGAGCGTGGCGGTCTATTTCCTGCTGCTGCCGCTGAATCCCATCGTGGCACAGGGGCGATGATCTGTGTGCTGGCGCCCGTGGCGATGGCCGCGGTGGTGATCGCCGGGATGCTCGGGGCCAATGTCCCGACGATGGCTACATACAGCCTCGTGTGCAACATGGTGATCGCGCTCGTGGCGCCCGTCGTTCTGTCGCTGGCCGGGACGGGGGCATGCTCCTTCACGCAGATACTGGCGCGTATCGCGCCGCTGCTCATCATGCCCTTCGCGGCTGCGCAGTTCTGCCGTTTCGTACTGCCCGGAGCGGCGAAATGGATCGGGGATCACAGTCAGATTTCATTTTACATGTGGCTCGTATCGCTGGTGGTGATCATCGGCCGTACGACGGCCTTTATCCTCGATTTGCACGATGCTTCGCCCGCGACCGGGCTGTGGCTGGCATTCGCGGCGCTGGTAATCTGCCTGGTGCAGTTCAAGGTGGGGCGCACGCCGGGTCGCCGCTACGGCGACGCTCCGGCGGGCGGGCAGTCGCTCGGGCAGAAAAACACGGTGCTGGCCGTCTGGATGGCACAGTCGTTTCTGAACCCCGTCTCCTCGATCGCCCCGACGGCCTACATCGTCTGGCAGAATTTCGTCAATTCCTACCAGATATGGAAAAAGGACAAAGAAAGTCGAATAAATTGATTGTAAAAAACTAATAAGCAATATTTTATATTTCTTTGCTCTCTTTTCTCTTGTTTTCCCCGTTTTCCTGTTTTAGCCGATAAATGCCTTTGTTTTGTTACTATTTTGTTACTTGAAAGGCGCGAAGTAACAAAACAAATCGCTATATTTGCCGTTGTAACGAAAAAAGGAATTAGGGTATGGCGAAGACGAAGCAAACGGTCAAGTTAAAAGCCCCGGTGCAAATCCGGTTCAAGCAGCTTGCCAACGGCAACCAATCTATCTATTTGGATTATTATACGGGCGATGTCATCCGTAAGGAGAACTATGTCGGCGGCAAGCGGCAGTATGAGTTTCTGAAACTCTACCTGATCCCGGAGCGGACACGGGAGGATAAGACGAAGAACGAGGCGACGCTTGCGCTTGCCAAAGCGATCCAAAGTAAGCGCATTGTGGAGATACAGAACGACGCGCACGGGTTTCAGAACACGAACAAGTCCAAAGTAAATCTGCTCGACTATCTGGAGAGCATCGGGAAACAGTCAGCCGAGCGGGGGGCGGGAACTATGCGCGAACGGTGCTGAATACCGTCCGTGCGTTGAAGTTGTTTCGGGGTGATTATATCGCGTTTCGCGATGTCGATAAATAGTTTCTTTCGGAGTTTACCGATTTCCTGCGGCAGATGCCCAAGGCCAGCAAATACGGAGTGCGGAAAACCGGAGGCGTGCTGGGGAATAATTCGGTCGTTTCCTATTACGGCACGTTGCGCACGGCGATCAACCGAGCCTATAAAGAGGGTATAATTACGATCAACCCTACAAAGGAGTTTGATTTTGCAGATAAAGTAAGACAAGAGCCGAGCCGCCGGGAATACCTGACTATCGAGGAGTTGAAGTTGCTGATAGCTACCCCGTGTCGGCACGAGATCATTAAACAAGCCTTTCTGTTTAGTTGCCTGTGCGGGTTGCGGGTGAGCGACATTCGGAAACTGACATGGAGCGACTTGCAGCAGAGCGGCGGGCGTGTGCGCATCGAGATCAAAATGCAGAAAACGAAGGAGCCGCTTTACCTGCCGATCTCCGACGAAGCGTTGAAGTGGCTGCCGGAACGAGGCGAAGCGAAAGACGGCGATTCTATCTATCCGTTGACGCACGAAGGGACGGTGAACGACACGTTACAGCATTGGGCAAAGACAGCGAAAATCACCAAACATATCTCTTTTCACACGGCGAAACATCATACAATCTCTATCTAATTGAAAATTAAACAGTTATTTCTGTTTAATTAATATCAGGTAACGATTTAGAAACGAGCGAATTACAATATTCTGTTTTCTTTTGCCTCTGTCAAAGAACGATTCTTTCAATGCAAATATACACTTTACTTGTGACAAAAGCAATCTTTTTCTACATTTAATCGACTTACAGTCAGCCTTAAAGAGGGTATCTGGTCTCATTCCATCTTCTTCCTCAAAAATAACATAGCAGTCTAAATTGGTTTATGTATGGGATAGGTCTTGTTCATTCGATCCGGTAGACTACTATACATAAAAGTATAAAGGCGAGATACGACAAGGAGATGCCATGCTTTTGTGTAAGGGGAATCTCTCTTAGCTTATCGCAGACCATGTATAGCTAAGTGTTTTGAGAATAAACAGTCTGTAAAAACGGAAAGACACCGATTATGGGCCGTATCACCATCAATGGAACCCAAGCCGGTTTCAGTTGTAAGAAAGAAGTGTCCCTCGCTTTGTGGGACGTCAAAACCAACCGGGCCAAAGGCAAGTCCGAGGAGGCCCGTACACTCAATCAGGAGCTTGACAATATCAAGGCGCAAATCACCAGGCACTACCAGTACATCTGCGACCACGACAGTTTTGTCACGGCCAAGAAAGTCTATAACCGCTATGTCGGCTTCTCAGAGGAATGCCACACCCTTATGAACCTTTTCAGGGAACAGCTGGAACCGTATAAAAAGAAAATCGGCATAGAGAAAGCCGAAAGCACCTACCGCGGTCTGGTTGCCGACTACAAGAATCTCCTGCTTTTCATGAAAAGCAAGAAGAATACGGAGGATATTGTCATCGAAGAACTTGAGAAATCATTCATTGAGGATTACTACAACTGGATGCTCGGTACATGCGCTTTGGCAAACTCCACTGTCTTCGGGCGTGTCAATACCTTGAAGTGGCTGATGTATATCGCGCAGGAAAAAGGCTGGATACGGGTTCATCCGTTCGCATCATTCGAGTGTATGCCCGAATACAAGAGGCGTTCTTTCCTTTCCGAAGAGGAACTGCAAAGGATAATCCATATAGAACCGAGATACAAACGCCAGCGTGCCATGCGCGACATGTTCCTGTTCATGTGCTTCACCGGTCTTTCCTATGTGGACTTGAAAGCCATAACATACGATAATATCCATACCGACTCCGACGGCGGTACATGGCTGATGGGCAACCGTATAAAAACGGGAGTGGCGTATGTCGTAAAATTATTGCCCATTGCTATCGAACTGATTGAAAAATATAGGGGGGTACGGATGAAAAGAAAGACTCCCCGAATGTGTCTTTCCGGTAGGTGAATACAATGCCATGCGGCTCAGTCTTGGAATCATAGGCAGGAAATGCAACTCCGGGGCGAGGTCACCCCGCACATCGGACGCCACGCATTTGCCGTTCTGGCCATACTCAAGGGGATGCTGCTGGAAACTCTTCAGAAAGTGTTGGGGCATAAGTCCATCACATACGTCCTGCGCATCCATTCACTTGTCCGGCGCAGGCGGGGCAATCTTTTTCTGGAAGTCGCCCATCTGTACGACCAGCGTGCTGACCAGCTTTCTCAACTCCTAATACGCGCTTGTTTCAATAATTGTCAGTTCCATACTAAAATTCTTTTTAAGATTCTGAATATGCGACAAAGTAACGCACATCCTATATCCTTTCCAAACAGATAATATCAGAGTCTTCCGTTGGCGTGCATTGGCGTATCCAACGTTAAAAGAGAAGGTCCTTCACCTGCATCCATGCGGCAACGGAACTTCCATTCCTTACTTGTTTTCCATAAATTTATAGGATTAATTTCTGGTGCATGATATTAATAGTCATTATTCTGTCTGCTTTTTTTGCTTGCATAATTGCAGCTAACAGTTATCTATTCCAGAACGCATTGTTATGGAAAATGGCAAGCTGTTTTGTTGGTTTATGGATATTGTGTATGATAATTACCGTCTTCGTTTGTCGTAAACTTGAATGCTCTAATTAAAACAGTACGGTTGTCATGCTTTGTGTGTTTTATTATAAATATTATGAATTATTTGGAATTGATATGTAATATAGATAATTTTGCAGTCGGGAAATGGTTTCGGGAGGTTTACGCCTTCCGAATGAAAAGGGAACCCGGTGAAAATCCGGGACAGTACCCGCTGCTGTGAGTCCACAAAAACGGACATCGAACTTTTGCCACTGGTGTAATACCGGGAAGGCACGATGACCGGGACGAGTCAGAAGACCTGCCATGACCGGAATGAGATTTACACCTGCGGGATATACGGGTCGTAATCAAATAAGGAATAGCTCATCGGCCATTCAATATTTGAAGACAGACATATTCCCGTTCGTGTAAGTCCGCACGAACGGGAATTTTTTGTGTTTGTTAATAATATGTTTTACATTAAAATGAGTGACCTATGAAAAGAAAATTACGCTTTCTGGCAGGTGCCTGTCTATTTACCGCAACCGCCTTGTTCTCTGGCTGTAGCTCGGACGATGACTTTTTGATGGACCCGGTTGATTCCGGAACTTCGCAAACCCGTGCTGTGACAAATTCGGACGGTACTTTAACTATCACTTTCGATGATTTCGATCCCGGCATGTTAGCAGGACCTACCTCGGCCGGAGAAAATCTTTATTCGTACCAAGGGTATCCTCAAGTAACCACCATTTACGACAATACTCCGGAAGAATATCTCTTCCTTTCAATGTTTAATACTGTAGGTGGAAGCACAGAGTATTCCAGCGGCGGCATCGCACTTTCCAACTGGAACATCCGCTCCAATCAGTCGGGGAATACCGGAGACTGGTGGTATTCTTATCTAAACCAATGTTCTGTCTATAACACTGCGGTGGAAGCGGAAGGACAGAATAAGGAAGCCGGGCACAGCGGTTCCAATTTCGGTGTCGTTTACGGATATGTGGATGCTTACAATCAGGCATGGATGGCTAAACCAGAATTTTATTTCAATGTTCCCCGGAAATTGGTCGGCCTGTGGATCTGCAACTCGTCATACACTTATGGGGTCATCACTTATGGTAATCAGTTCGGTTCTACGGGGGTAGCGACTCCTCTGAAAGAGATGAAAGGGTATTTCCAAGTGAATCTGGAATGTTATGATGCGAATGGCGGTCTGATCCGCACTTACAAACGTCTTTTAGCCGATTATCGTAACGGCCAACAACAGGTTGATCCTATCACGACATGGGATTATTGGGAAATCAATGCCGAAGGGGTGCAAAGTGTGAAATTCAACTTCGAGGGTTCGGATTCGGGAGCATACGGTTTGAATACTCCGGCTTATATCTGTATTGATGATATCACCATACAATAAAAAGAATACAAGGATATCCCTTCTGTCGGGGGTATCCCTGTTATTTTTCTAAAATCCACACATCATGCATCGTTTTCACTATTTTATTATTTCTGCCTGTATGCTGTTCACCTCCTGCAACAAGGATGAAGTCATTACCGAAGAAGTAGGAGGACAACCTATAATAGAACTTGACAGCGAGACCGGTATTTACACGGTCAAGGTCGATCACGAATTGACTATCGCCCCGACATACCAGAATGTTGAAGATGCTCTTTTTTGCTTGGACGATAGACGGTACGCTGGTTTCTTCGGGTCCGTCTCTTCAACGTACATGGAATGAATGCGGGGATTTTTATGTCAAACTAAGAGTAGACAATGCGGAAGGCTATGCCGAAGAGGAACTGAAAATAGAAGTGAAAGAACTCACCCCCTCCGGTCATCTCACTGGCACTACCTTCGCAGTGGCTAAAAGTCGTCCGGAATACCGATTACACATTTACTCCCGATATTCAGCATTCGGATGTCGAAGGGTTCAAAATCGAATGGGTACGGGAAGGAAAAATCGTTTCCACCGAGAATACTTATACTTTCAATGAAAAAAAGAACTCGGTGTTTATACGGTGACAATCAACGCTTCCAATATAGATGGGACAACAACGAAAAGACGTAAGCGTAGAGGTCGTGGAAACGATGCCCTACGTTGTCAAATTCCCTGACCCCGTCTTACCTGCAAACATCCACGGACAGGTACACTTTCGCCGACCGACCTGTTTTCCTGCGCCCGTTGTTGGAGTATTTCGACAATCCCCGTTTTGAGTGGAGTGTGGACGGTCAGGTCATGGAAGGGGAAGTGGAACGCATGTTCAAGTTCACGCCGTCCGCACCCGGAGAATACACTGTCTCCTGTACTGTGTCGGAAGACACACCGACGGAAAAAAATAAGCAGGAATATCGACAAAGGGAAAACGGCTGTCACTGCCACCGTAAAGCGCGTCGTTTGTGTGGACAAAAGGAACAAGACGGATTCCGGGCTTCGGGAAGTTCCAAGCTCTGGAATAAAGTCTATGAATATACCCCAGCTCCCGGCCAATTTATCAACGAGACGAGCACGATAGGCGGTATGACCGGCAACGAAACATCCCCCCTGAAGCGGCAGTCGCATGGGCAACACAGCGTTTGAAAGACAAACTGCACGTCTCTTTGGGTTCTTTCGGCGGTTATATCATCGTCGGCTTCGACCACAGTATCCCCAATTCGGGCAACCAATATGATTTCTGTGTTCAGGGAACGCCTTTTGACGGCAGTTCCGAAACGGGTATCGTATGGGTCATGCAAGATATAAACGGAAACGGATTGCCGGATGACGAGTGGTACGAACTGAAAGGATCTGAAGCAGGCAAGGAAGAAACAATACAGAATTTTGAAGTGACCTATTACCGTCCGGAAGGTAAAAAATGGATGTCCAAATGGATCAGTTCTACGGTAGAAACGGCTGGGTAGACTATCTGTCCGCTTATCATACGCAGGACTATTATTATCCGGCTTGGATAACGGAAAACAGTTATACCCTCGACCGGTACTTGCTGTTGGCTTCTCGCAACATCCAAGATTCACAAAACCGGTTATTGGGACAATCAGGCTTATGACTGGGGGGATATGTGGACAACTTCGAAACGACCAGATAGAAGGCGTGGCAGTACGGGGATGGAAGCGGACAAAGGAACGGTTTCAGGCCCAATGCCATCCATGCCGATGGCACGGAAGCCAATCTGCAATATATTGACTTTAATAAAATACAATGCGGCGTTCTGGCCAAAAGCGGCTGGCTGGGCGAAGTTTCAACAGAAGTTTTTTCTTTTGAAGATCTAACCAAATCAATAAAAATTACAAGTATGAAAAATTTATTTTCTTTTCTACCATGCTCCTATCCCCCTGTTTTTTTTTGGGTGCGTAGACAAAAATGATGAAATTGTACCTGAAAGATGCAGATGAGAATTTCATCGGCGTCGTGATGACTGTGGACGGAAACGTACACGGCCGACATTAGGACAATAATAGGAACAATAACCGTTCCCCCTATACGGTATTTGCTGAACAACGCCGAAGTGAATTCAAGTACACAACCGCAACAATCATACCTGATCCTGAAACGGTAACGGACTGGGATAACGAACGAACCTTCCGGTGACATCCTATAACGGAGATGCCCGCGAATATACCTATAAAGTGGTAAAAAGCGAGATAGAATCTGGACGGAGATGTGGAGCTGAAGACCACTGAGAGGAGGTAGCTTCTTTTGCCGCAAAAGCAAACAACTGCTGTCAAAGGAACCTGATTATCGGCCTGATGCGGAAGAGGCAGAAAAAATCACAGACATACCCGCATTGGCATCTTTGAAAGAGGTTACTGGCAACATTGTCATTCGTAATAGTTACAACGGTGCAGACTTGACAGGCTGAATATCCATGACTCAATAAGCCGGAACGATTGCTACTTTGGAAACCGAAAGACAAGTGTCGGAGGAGTCTTGTGGCCTTGACTTCATTTCCTTAAATGAAAGAGACCGTCCCCGTGATGTTGGAAACCATCAACCTTCCGGAAATCGAAACAGTAAACGGAAGCATTATTATGGAAGCCAATATGGAAGCTCCTCCTACCGGTAGTTTGTTCCCCAACGAAATGACGTGCTTCAGGCTTTCGGTGGAATGGACAAACTGACAACGATAAAGGACAGATAAAGATAAAGAATTTCACGGCACTCAAACAACTTCCCGACTGGAGCAAGATCACCACACTTGGAAGCATCACGCTGGATTATCTTGAAGATGTGAGCGGAACACTGCTGTTGCCGAACGCCCGATTTGAAACCTTCGGAGAAACAGCCCCCCAGATTGAAATTATAAACAAGGTGCAGCTCTCCAAAATTGAAACAGCCGAAGATTTGTCAAATGTAAATTTTGTCATCACCAGTCTCACGAATAATAAGTTCCTGAAATCACGTTCAAGAATATCAAAGACTTCACTTGTAAGCCAACCACCAACAATACCGATTATACCATATCGACAATTCAACATGTATATGGAAATCTAAATGTGACAGGCCAAATGCGAAGCAATGCCAAATTTCCCGACTTGGAAATCATAGATGGATATGGATATATCCAAATACCCATGTTTGCTTCAATCACAATGCCAGTCTTGAAAGAAGTGGGAGGACAGTTCTATTTATCTGGAATTTTTACCAGTTGTAACTTGCCCTTACTATCCAAAGTTTGTTGTTCAGCTTCTCCTGTATATTATAAAGAGGGAGAGGGTTCGTTAGCAATATCTTTACAAAGTAAATCGCTGGATATTCCGGAATTGCTTCACGTAGGAGGTGAAGGGTTGTTCGTTAATAAAGCAACAGGCATTACTTGTGATAAATTACAGACTATAGATGGTACGCTACAGATAAAAGTGCGACTTCTCTTTCTCAGGGAAACACTTTCCATGGAGAAGTTGGAGACCTTGCATGGGGTTGTTTTTGACGGTTTGACGAAATTTACCGACTACACTTTTTCTTCGGCAAGTTTATAGAAAACGGAATGATTACGGGGGAAAGTTGGAGCGTGACGAAATGTGGGTATAACCCAACCTTCCAAAATATGAAGGACAAACAATATACGCAGCAGGATTAAACCTTATACCTTAACCAGAGTACCCGTAATGATTCGGGTACTCTTTTTTTATCCGAATGACAATGAGCAGAACAATACAACGGATTTGCCTTTTTCTTTTTCTGCCTGCCAGTTTTCGGCAGTTGCATGAAATGGGATTACGGAGAGATGGAAGATTTCTCTGTATCGGCCTCTGGTCTTTTTTCATTACCAACGAGGGGAATTTCCAGTACAGCAATGCCACGCTTTCCTACTACGATCCCGCCACGTGCGAAGTGGAGAATGAAGTGTTTTACCGTGCCAACGGGTTCAAGTTGGGCGATGTGGCCCAGTCTATGGTTATCCGGGACGGTATAGGCTGGATCGTGGTGAACAACTCGCATGTGATTTTCGCCATCGACATCAATACTTTCAAGGAAGTGGGCCGTATCACAGGTTTCACTTCACCCCGGTATATCCATTTCCTGTCGGATGAAAAAAGCCTATGTGACGCAGATATGGGACTACCGTATCTTCATCATCAACCCCAAGACATACGAGATTACCGGCTATATCGAATGTCCCGACATGGACATGGAATCGGGTTCCACCGAACAAATGGTACAATACGGCAAGTACGTCTATGTGAACTGCTGGTCGTACCAGAACCGCATCCTGAAAATCGACACGGAAACGGACAAGGTCGTGGACGAACTGACCATCGGCATACAACCTACTTCGCTGGTCATGGACAAATACAACAAGATGTGGACCATCACGGATGGCGGTTACGAGGGCAGCCCATACGGTTACGAGGCACCGTCTCTCTATCGTATAGATGCCGAGACTTTCACCGTAGAGAAACAGTTCAAGTTCAAGTTGGGCGACTGGCCTTCGGAAGTCCAGCTCAACGGTACACGGGATACGCTTTACTGGATCAACAACGATATTTGGCGGATGCCGGTGGAAGCCGACCGTGTTCCCGTCCGGCCTTTTCTGGAGTTTCGGGACACCAAATACTACGGCCTTACGGTCAATCCCAACAACGGGGAGGTATATGTGGCCGACGCTATTGATTACCAGCAACAAGGTATCGTGTATCGCTATTCGCCGCAAGGCAAGCTGATCGATGAATTTTATGTAGGAATCATTCCGGGGGCTTTCTGCTGGAAATAACGAGGAAGGAGGACAAAAATGAAAAAGACATCTTATTCTATTGTTCGTGGGGGTAAGCCTTGCCCTTTCTGCTTGCCGCCCAGCAAAAAAATTCCGTCAGCATTACCAAAAAGGGTACTACGTATTCCGGAGGTTACGGTAGTGGGCAAACGCCCAATGAAGGATATAGGCGTGCAACGAACCCGTTTCGATTCCATCGCCATGAAAGAGAACATCGCCTTGTCTATGGCCGATGTACTGACATTCAACTCATCCGTTTTTGTCAAGAACTACGGACGCGCCACGTTATCCACAGTGGCTTTCCGGGGTACCTCTCCCTCGCATACCCAAGTGACATGGAACGGTATGCGCATTAACAATCCGATGCTGGGTATGACGGATTTTTTCCACCATACCTTCCTATTTTATCGATGACGCCTCGCTGCTGCATGGTACTTCGTCGGTAAACGAAACGGGCGGTGGTTTGGGAGGTCTGGTCAGGCTCTCCACTTCTCCGGCCAACCATGAAGGGTTCGGGTTGCAGTACGTGCAGGGATGGGGTCGTTCAGCACGTTCGACGAGTTTCTCCCGCCTGACCTACGGTGACAAACACTGGCAGTCCTCCACCTGTGTGGTGTATTCCTCTTCCCCCAACGACTACAAATACCGAAACCGGGACAAGAAGGAAAACATCTATGACGAGGACAAGAACATCATCGGTTCCTATTACCCGACGGAACGCAACCGCAGCGGGGCTTATAAGGATCTGCACGTCTTGCAGGAAATTTATTATAACACGGGCGAAGGCGACAAGTTCGGGCTAAACGCCTGGTATATCAATTCCAACCGGGAACTGGCGATGCTCAGCACGGATTACGGGAACGACATGGACTTCGAGAACCGCCAGAGGGAGCAGACGTTTCGCGGCGTCCTCTCGTGGATCGCGTGCGGGAGAAATGGAAGGTCGGTGTAAAAAGGCGGCTATATACACACATGGATGGCCTATGATTACAAGCGGGACAAGGGAAACGGCGAAATGGCTTTCGATGACCCGCTCACGCAGTAAGATTAACACGTTCTACGGAAGTGCGGACGGGGATTATGCTCCTTCAGAGAAATGGCTGTTCACGGCCGGTGTTTCCGTACACCAGCATTTGGTGGAAAGCGCGGACAAAAAATATCATCTCGCAGGAAGGTAACAAGGCTGTTGTCGGGTATGACAAGGGACGTGTCGAGTTTTCCGGTTCCGTTTCTGCGAAATGGCGGCCTGTCGATCATTTTGCCGCCTCGCTTGTCCTTCGCGAGGATATGTTCGGTACGGAATGGGCCCCGGTTATCCCGGCTTTCTTCATCGACGGGGTACTGTCGAAAAAAGGCAATATCGTGGCGAAAGCATCCATCTCCCGGAACTACCGTTTTCCCACGCTGAACGACCTCTATTTTCTGCCGGGCGGTAATCCCGACCTGAAAAGCGAACACGGCTTCACATACGACGTGGGGTTGTCGTTCTCTGTGGGGAAAGAAAATGTATATGCTTTGAGCGGTGGTATCAACTGGTTCGATTCGCACATCGACGACTGGATCATTTGGCTACCCACAACCAAGGGATTCTTCTCTCCCAGAAACCTCAAGAAGGTACATGCTTACGGGGCGGAGGCCAACGCCCACCTTGATGTAATGCTCGGAAAGGACTGGAAACTGGATATGAACGGAACTTTCTCGTGGACTCCTTCGATCAACGAGAGCGAACCGATGAGTCCGGCAGACCAATCCGTCGGCAAACAGTTGCCATACGTGCCGGAGTTTTCCGCAACGGTGACCGGGCGTCTGTCATGGCGTACATGGAGCCTGCTTTACAAGTGGGTTATTACAGCCAGCGTTATACCATGTCGAGTAATGACTATACCCTGACGGGCTATCTGCCTCCTTACTTCATGAATAACGTGACACTGGAAAAACAGCTTTCTTTCCGATGGGCCGATCTGTCGCTAAAGGGCAGCATCAACAACCTGTTCGATGAAGAATACCTTTCCGTATTGTCCCGTCCCATGCCGGGCATCAATTTCGAGATATTCATCGGTATAACGCCCAAGTTCGGAAAAAACAAGAATAACAAACGATAATCTGTAACAATATGAACGCATTGAAGAATTTAAGCCTGATATTATTACTTTTTCTCTGGCATTTGCAGGCTGCCACGACAAGAGTTCCAAACTCGACGATTTCAACCAGTCGCTCTACGCTCCCGAATATGCCTCCGGCTTCGACATCAAAGGGGGCGGACGGCAAGGAAAGCGTACTGATAACCGTAACGAATCCTTGGCAGGGAGCGGACAGTGTAACCACATGGTTATTTATCGCCCGCAACGGCGAAGAGATTCCCGAAGGGTTTGCCGGACAGGCGCTCGAAGGAGACGCAAAACGTATCGTGGCGATGTCTTCCACCCATATCGCCATGCTCGATGCCATCGGCGAAGTCGGGCGTGTGGCCGGCGTTTCGGGAATCGACTACATTTCCAACCCCGACATCCAAGCTCGCCGCGACAGTATCGGCGATGTCGGCTATGAAGGAAACATCAACTACGAACTGCTGCTTTCGCTCGATCCCGACCTCGTTCTGCTCTATGGGGTGAATGGAGCAAAGCGCAATGGAAAGCAAGCTCGAAGAACTCGACATACCGTTCATGTATGTCGGCGACTACCTCGAAGAATCGCCACTCGGCAAAGCCGAATGGATGGTGGCACTTTCGGAAGTAGCCGGAAAACGAGGGGATGGAGAAAACCTTTGCAGCAATTCCTGTCAGATACAACGCTTTGAAAAGAAAGTGGCCGACAGTGCCCTTGATGCTCCTTCGGTTATGCTTTTAATGTTCCCTACGGCGACTCGTGGTTCATGCCTTCAACCCAAAAGTTATGCCGCCCGATTGATTGCCGATGCAGGCGGCCATTATGTCTATCAAAAAAATACGGAAACGCTTCTGTCCCCATCGACATGGAGGAAGCCTATCTGCTTCGCATCGGATGCGGACATGTGGCTGAACGTGGAATGGCGAACTCGCTTGACGAATTGAAAGCATCGTGTCCGAAGTTTACCGACACCCGGTGTTTCAAAACGGAAATGTATATAACAACAATGCCCGCACCAACGCCGGCGGGGAAACGACTATTACGAGTCTGCCGTCGTGAATCCCGACATCGTGCCCGTGACCTCGTGAAGATATTCCATCCCGAACTGGTGCAGGGAAGAGTGTATATTACAAGCGACTGAAATAGATGCGTTCCCTGTTCGACTATATTATTCTCCATATTGATTACGCTCACGGTCGGTCTTTTTACTGGACTTGGCCGTGGGAGTTGTCAACATTCCGATCCGGCGATGTATGGGCAGCACTGACCGGGGGAAATTGTTCCCGATGCCACGGAAAAAAATCGTACTCAACATACGCCTCATAAAAGCTATAGTGGCACTGTTGGCCGGGGCTGCCTTTATCGGTCAGCGGTCTTCAGATGCAGACCCTCTTCCGTAATCCTCTTGCCGGTCCCTATGTCCTGGCATCAGTTCCGGTGCAAGTCTCGGTGTGGCACTTGTGGTACTTGCCGGGATCGGTTCATCAATAGGCATTGCCGGAGCCGCGTGAGTGGGTGCGGGCTGTCGTTGCTCGTGATAACTGCCGTCGGACGTCGAATAAAAAAGATATCATGGTAATCCTGATTCTGGGGCATGATGTTCTCATGGGTGTAGGTGCTGTCGTGCAGATTTTGCAGTATTTCAGCCATGAGGAATCCCTGAAAGGCTTTCGTCATCTGGACGATGGGGCTTCGGCGACGTGACCTTGCCGCAACTCACCCTGCTCGGTCCCTCGGTCGTTGTTGGGCTGCTATTGGCCGTATTGACCATTAAACCGCTCAACCCTCCTGCTTTCGGCGAGGAATATGCCGTAACGATGGACTGGATATCCGGCGTTCACGCGGCCTGCTGTTTCTATCGACAACGCTGCTTGCCGGAACGATAACCGCCTTCTTTGCGGTCCGATAGGTTTCATAGGTCTCGCTATACCTCATATCACAAGAATGCTTTTTCCAAAACAGCGATCATCATGTCCTTCTGCCCGGAACAATTCTTTCCGGGAGCATCGATATTGCTTTTGCGACGTCATTTCTAAAATATTCACCTTGCCGATCAACGCCATTACAGCTCTATTGGGAATCCCAATCGTCGTATGGGTGGTTTTACGCAACAAATCCATCACCGCATGATAGAATTACAGCATTTTTCCATAGGTTACTAAAGAGAACTCGTTGCTTCACGAGGTTAATGCCACGATAAAAAAGGCCAACTGACAGCCCTTATCGGAAGAAACGGAACGGGGAAATCGACGTTGCTCCGCGCCATAGCCGGTCTGAACCGGTGTTATTCGGAAAAATCATTCTCGACGAGCACGACATTGCTTGCATGAGAACCGAGGATATGGCAAAAACGCTGGCCGTCGTCACTACCGAACGCGCGTATCGCCAACCTGCGATTACAAGGATGTCGTAGCCATAGGCCGTGCTCATATACCAACTGGATAGGTAGGATGCAGGGAAACAGATAAAGGAGATAGTCATGCAATCGCTCGTTTCGGTGGGAATGGAGGCTTGCAAACCGCACGATGGATAAATGTCGGATGGCGAATGCCAGCGTGTGATGATTGCTC